>Ga0075425_100003125_pt1 | contig 16767 bp, 15 predicted proteins | sample SoiMethybrSBSTD4_FD_75300 | JGI IMG/M metagenome (GOLD analysis project Ga0075425, IMG submission 75300) | Bulk soil microbial communities from a Populus tree surrounding site in Tennessee, USA - Soil MetaG P. TD hybrid SBSTD4 | ecosystem: Environmental > Terrestrial > Soil > Tree plantation... | reverse complement strand
CAGGCGTAGCCGATCGATCGTAGGTAGGACGCCAGTCGAATCACCGTTTCGCCGAGCGTGAAGTACACGCGCAGGCATTCGATGGCCGACTCGCGCGACGGCACGACCTGGAATTCACGCCACCGCATACGCTGACCGACTGCGATGGCGTACTTGTCGGTGACGACGCGTCCGCGATAGACATCGCTCGGTTCGATCTCGCAGATGCCGACGATATCGGCGCCGAGCTCAGTCGCTTTGTCCTTCAGGTGCTGGGCTGCGTCGGCTGGCGACGAGAACTCGCGGCTCGTGGGCGCCACCTCGCCCTCGAACCGAGGGTACTGATCGTTGTAGATGCGTCGAAGCAGATCGTCGGCCTCGGGGATGCTGATCGAACGGCCGCCAACCTTGGCGTACCACTCGTCCCACGCGAACGCCGGCGGCGAAGGGGATGTGTCCGAGACGTCCAACTTAGTCAGGAGTCGGCATGTCAGCGCTGTCGATCACCAGCACGTCGACTGGTCCGCGCGTGGAGTCGAGCTTGAGCCCGAGCTGTTCCCTGAGTGCCGTCAGCAGCGACGGGCTGTCGAATGTGTTCGGCTGATTGGCTCCTCCAGCAGGAAGGTTGACGCCGAACTGCGAGGCCATGCGCAGCAGCGCTTCGGGATCGAACGACAGCTCGAAGTCGTAGAGACCCGTCAGTCCGGTCTTGTCTTGAACGGTCTTGCCGGTCGCCTGCGTCAGCAGTTGCACGAGCACGTTCAACTGCTGCCCGTTGCCGCGAAGGCCGAAGCTGGGGGCCGCGCCCGGGGCTGCGCCAGGGGCGCCTGGCACTCCGCCGATCATCGGCGTCATCGCGCACGTGACCACTTCGCCAGGCTTCGGCAGCACACCGGCGAGCGCGGCTGGACCGCCCTTTAACGCTGACACGGCAGCCTGCGCGCGTTTCTGCTGCGCCTCCTGTGCCTGTGGGCTCTTGCAATCCGAGGTCGACGGTCTGAGGTTCGGACCGAGCTTGCCGTCGCTGCGTGCGATGACCAGCGTTTCGATCGGCAACTCGCGCGTTTCCATGTGCGCTTTCAGCTTGAACCGATCTTCGAGCAGCGCCTTCATCATCGGCATCAACTGTGTCGTATCGGCGGCCGTCGAGTCCTCGGCCTTGGCGACGATGTCGAACTTCTGCGACGTCTGCCACGAAGGGCCGCCGACGATCTGAAAGTCTTGCACCTGGTACGCCATTCGAATCAGCAGTCGAAGCGGGACGTTGGTTGCCGACAGGCGGCCCGGGCCCTGCGGCAGGACGAGCGGGATCATCGCGAGCGGGCTGGTGTTGTTGGGATCGCTCAACTTGATCGAGGCGACCTCGAAGGCGGGGGCTTTCTTGGGCTCCGGTGTCTGCGGCTGCTGCGCCGAGACGATTCCGGTGAGCGCGAGAACGTTGATGAAAGATGTGATCAACAGTGCAGGTTTCATAACGCTACGAGCCCCTTTCCTTCAGTGCACACATATGTCCGACCCGCTGCGACCTTGGTGAATTCGTCGGTTCGCCCGTTTGGCCATGTCACCGTGATCCGCTCGATGATGTCACGTCGTCCTACGCCGAACATGAGAGGGAGCTCCGACTGCGACAGATAGCTCGAGCCGCCCTTCACCATTTTCGACTGTGTCGTGCCGCCATGGAAGAGCCGCACCGTGGCTCCGATCGCATCGCGATTGGATGTCGTTCCGATCAGGCGCACTCGAACCGAGCGGTTGCCGTTGGTGACGTCGTTTCTGAACAGCACGGCCGGACCGTTGTTGGTGGTCATCAGCAGATCTACGTCTCCGTCTCCGTCGATGTCGGCGGTCGCGAGGCCCCGCCCGACTCGCGGTTGTGAGAACGCGCTACCCGCGAGGGTAGCTGCTTCTCGGAAGGAGGCGTTTCCCTGGTTGATGAAGAGGAGAGGTGCTTGGGCGTAACCGACGTTGCCGCGGATATTTCGGACGGTTTCATCGATATGGCCGTTGGCCACCACCAGATCCGGAAGGCCATCGAGATCGACGTCTGCAAAGACGCAGCCGAACCCGAGGCGATTGAGTGACGCTCCGCCTACGCCCGCCTGCCGCGCGACATCCTGGAAGACGCCCGTCGACTGGGGACGATAGAGACCGATCATCTCGTTGTCGAAGTTGGTGACGGCAAGGCCCGGCCGGCCCGAGTTGTCGAAGTAGGCGGCGTCGACGCCCATGCCCGCGCGCGCCTTGCCGTCCTCGCTCAGCGCAACGCCGGTCTCGAGCGCGACGTCCTTGAAGCGGCCGTTGCGCAAGTTGCGGTACAGCTTGTTCGGCTGCGTGTCGTTGGCGACAAACACGTCGGGCCATCCATCCTGGTCGTAATCGATCAACGTTACGCCGAGCGATTTCGAACTGGAGTCGAAGATGCCGCTCGTGGCCGTGACGTCTTCGAACGTGCCGTTGCCGCGGTTGCGGAACAGCCAGCAGGTCTCACCGCGATAGGCTTCGGGCGTGCAGTACGACTTCTGCTTGCCGTCGAGGCTGCAGAAGACATCGTGCTCGGGGGTCCACTTCACGTAGTTGCAGACGAACAGATCGAGCAGGCCGTCGCGATCGAAGTCGAACCACATCGCCGACGTGCTGAACGCCTGCCGTCCATCGAGGCCGCTCGTCTTGGTGACGTCGACGAAGGTCCCCTTGCCGGTATTGCGGAAGAGCCGATTCTGCCCGACGCACGTGATCAGCAGATCGGGAAAGCCGTCGTTGTTGAAATCGCCAACCGCGACGCCCATACCATAGACCTCGATGTCGAGGCCGGCACTCCGAGTGACGTCGGTGAACGTGCCGTTGCGGTTGTTGTGATAGAGCCGCAGCGTCGATCGGCTGCCTTGGCCAACGCCGCGGCGGGACGGGCTCTTGTGGCCGGGCCACTCCATGCCGTTCACGAGCAGGATGTCGGGCCAGCCATCGGCGTCGTAGTCGATGAAGGCGCAGCCCGACCCCAGCGTTTCGGGAAGCAGCTTCCCGCCGTACGCACCGCTGGTGTGGCGGAATTCAAGGCCAGCCGCGCCGGTCACATCGACGAAACGAAAACCGAGGGATGACGGCGTTTGCGCGAGAAGCGAAGAGGGCAGCACAGCGAGCGTCGCTCCGAAGCCGCACCGCTGGAGTAGTTCGCGGCGACTGAGCGTCACAACGGATTGACCAACCCGTTCTGCAGCGCGTAGACCACGAGCTCCGCGGTCTTGTGGACACCGAGCGTGTTCATGATGTTCGCGCGATGCACGGCCACGGTGTTGGCGCTCAGCTCCAGCTTCTCGGCGATTTCTCTGTTTGAGAGTCCGTCGCAGATCAACTGCAGCACCTCGAGCTCGCGCGGCGTCAGACGCTTGTTGCGTTCGCCGGCGAGAGTGGCCGGCTGCGCCAGCGCGGGATCCAAGACCGTCTCGCCGGCAGCGATGCGCTTCACTGCCGCTGCGAGATCGAGATCGAGCGCGTTCTTGAGGACGTAGCCGCGCGCGCCCGCAGCCATGGCCTGCCGCACCAGCGTCTCTTCGGCGTGCATGCTGAGCATGAGGATCAGCGCCGATGGCGTGCTCGACATGATGGTGCGGGTGGCGGCCAAACCATTTGTGCCCGGCATCGCGGCATCCATGACGATGACTGTGGGCTTGAGTTCTTTCGCGAGTGTGATGGCCTCGTCGCCAGTGCTGCCTTCACCGACGACAGCGACATCGGGATCGTCCTCGAGGAGACGACGGAACCCGCGCCGCACGAGGGCGTGATCGTCGACGAGCAGCACGGTGATCTTCTTTGCCATAAGTCAACGCGGAGGCTGACGCCTCCGCTCTACGATGTCCTCGACGCTAAATCGGTACGGAGAGCGGGGTCTTCAGACCCCGCGGGATCAAGAGGCACCAACAGACGAACCAGCGTTCCACCGTCGGGCGGCGTCACGAGCACCAGCGTCCCTTTGACGATCGCCGCGCGCTCGCGCATCGCCACCAGCCCAAGGCCCTGACGTGGCAGGTTCGGCGCGAGCCCCTTGCCGTGGTCTTCGATCTCCAGTTCCAGTGTATCGGGGTTGACGCGCAGGCGCACCGAGGCGCGATCGCTCCCGGAGTGTCGAGCCACGTTGCTCAGGGCCTCCTGAAGCACCCGGTACACGTGGATGCCAATCGTGGCATCAATCGGAGACGAGACACCCGAACGCTCGTAGGACACCTGGATGCCGAGCTGCTTTTCGACGGTCGACAGATACCAGTCGATGGTGCTCTCGAGCCCGAGCTCCTCGAGGATCGACGGATGAAGCGTCTGCGACAGACCGCGAACGTTATCGAGCGCGGTCTGCGCCACCTCGCGGATCTCGCGCAGATCGTTGCGCAGGGGCGACCCTTCAGGCGCGTGATTTCCGGCGCGGCTCAACATCGAACCGATGGCCGTGAGGATCTGCCCGAACTCGTCGTGCAGCTCCCGAGACAGCTCCCGCAGCGTCGATTCGCGCGTGGCGATCAGACGCTGCGCCAGCTCGCGCCGTTCGTTCGACAGCGCCGCCAACTGCGCGAAGAGCCGCCGGTTCGAGTGGATCAGATACAGACTCGTGGCGACGATGGCGGCGAGCGCCGCGGCAAGAAACCAAATCACCTGACGCTGCACGCGGCTGTAGATCTCTTGCACCTGCTGCGCGGTCTGCTCCTCGCTCTCGTTGTTCTGCACCAGCAGGCGGGCGACGGCGGTGCCGAGCGCGGCCTGGCGCGCTTGCAGCGACAAGCGGATCTGATCGCGCGCGTCATCCGCGCGTCCGTGTCTCGCCAGCTCGAAGATGCGATCGGAGGCGTCCCAGAACTGCGCCACCGAGTTGGCCAGGAACCGCCGCTGCTCGGGCGTCTGCTGGGCAACCGCCACCTCACCCTGGCGCTTCAGGGCGTCCTCGAGATCGGCGCGGATGCGCGCGAACTGATCGGACCACGCCGTCAGCGGATACGGTTCGCCGTTGTCGAGCATGTCGCGCATGGCGAGGCCGATCTGATTCAGATCGTTCTGAATGCGCAGCAGCTGCAGTGAATCGCGTCGATTGCGATCGGTGAGATCCGTCTGCAGACGGCGAAGCCCAGAGATCTGTCCGGAGATGTACCACGAGTACGCCACCACAGTGGCGAGCGTGATAATCAGCCCAAACAACAGCGCTGTCGTCGGCGATCGGCCTGAGGCGGTTGTCACAGCTGTTGGGATCTCCGAGTGACGCTGCGAGCGGCGCGGCGGCGCAGGAGTAGACGCGTCCACAGCAGGCCGGCCAGCACGAACGGTCCGAGATACCAGGCGATCATGTACGGCGCGGGACGAAGATCGTACGTCGCATCGATTCGCGAGTCGACCCCGGCGCGTCCAAGTGGACCGTCGACGTCGACGTGGACGGCGAAGGATCCCTCATGATCGAGCGTGACGACCGCGAATTGATTCGTGACGTCGCCGCGCACCGGTTCAGTGGTCGCATGCATCGCGACCTCCGACGCGCGCGGTCCGGCCGGTGGCGTGGAATCGAGTGGGCGCACCAATACAGTCGCGCGTGTTCCTTCCGCGACCGAAACCTCCTTCGCGGACGGTTCGATGATGATCCAGAACTGGCCGGCGGCGACGCCGTTGTCGGTGGCATCGGGGTCGGTCCAGATCGAGATTGAATAGGGTCCGTGCACTTCCGTCGAGACGATCGGAAACGGCGGACCTGAATGCGCGTTCGCCGGCGATGCAGACGCGATCGCCCACACGACGACGAGGCCGGCGCGCACGCCAGTCATCCGATGAAGCTCACGGCGCGCATGTCCATCGGCTGCGAGAGAATCCACAGCGCGGTGGTTGTGAGCAGAGCGACCAGTGCGAGCCACGGTATCGAGGCGCGCCCGGGAGTAGACGGGTGGTCTCGCAACGACGTGGCATGAACCAACCCAAACGATCCGGCGGCGCCGAGCAGCACGAATCCGAGCTGGATCGGCAACACCGTGCCTGGCTGCATGCCGACCCATCGCCAGAGGGGCTCGCCCAGCGCCGCGCGGCCGAAGACATCGATTGCCGCGCTTTGTGCGACCGGCACCACCGTTGCCACTCCCGTCAGCAGGTGAAATCCGTAGTGAGCGAGCCAGATGCCGAAGCCCACGGGCACCAGCGCAAACGCATAGCGCACGATCGTGTGTCGCAGCAGCGCGGGCTCGCCTGGGGTCAGACCCCGAGTCACCACGCCGGCTGCGCCGAGCAGCAGCGCCGGCGCGAGACCAAGGCCGATGAAGAAGATCAACGCCAGGATCGGCGCCTCGGAACGCACGTGCAAGACAGCCGCGAGCTGTTGCTCGGCGGCAAACGCCGGTGAGGTCATCGCGAAGGCATTGACGAGCGCCGCGAACGTGAACACCACGGCCAGCACTGCGAGATCGCTGCGCTGATCCAGTCGGCCCAATCCCGATCGCCGTCGTGTTTCGAGCAGCTCGCTGCCGGGCACCCTCGTCGTGAGCGCGATGTTATCGCTCGGACACGCGTGCACGCAGTCGAGGCACATCGTGCAGTCGATGTTGCCGACCTTGACCGGGAGAAAGAGACCGAGCTCGCAGCCGCGCTGCACCAGGTGCGCGGTCTTCACCTCGTAGCGTCCCTTGATGCAGTCCGCAGTGCGACACGCGCGGCACGTCGACACGTCGCGCACATGAAGCTCGGTGGGCGACATCGTCGAGGCCATGAAGTTGAACTGGCCGATGGGGCACAGGTACTTGCAGAATGACGCGCCCGCGAAGACGACGTCGACGATGAGCGCGAGAGCGAAGTAGCCGAGGACCAGCCCCGCCGTGGCGCGAGGCAGCGACCACAGATCGAACAGCTCGTAGGCGAACAGCACCGCCACGAGCAAGACGATGGCGAGCCACTTGCCGCGGAGCCAACGCGGCCATCGCCGCGCGGGATGATAGATGCGTCGTCCGGTGTCGCGCACCAGCATCATCGGGCAGGCAGTGCAGAACAGATTGCCAATCGCCAGCAGCGCGACGATGAGGAGCCCGCGCCAGTGGATCGAGGTGAGTACCGTGGACAAATTGCGGGGTGCGAGCTGCGGGCCGAGCAGTCCATGCAGGACGACGGCCGACGCCAGCGCGAGGAGTGGAAGCTGGAGCGCGAGGCGCGCGTGCCGCCAGTGGAGGAACGAACCGATGAGCGGCAGACGCAAGAGATCCACGCGGTTCTTATCCACCGGCGCGCCGGACACCAGCGAGATCGAGCTGCTTGGTGATCCGCGCACCGTCGTGAAGCTCACCCGCGACCACGAGTGTCCAGTCGCCTTCCATCGTGAGACGCAGCCGTGCCTCGTAGAGACCGTCGCCGCGTTCGATCATGTCCGACACCACCGGTGTCATGCCTGGATGTGACATCTGACCTTCGACATGGAGCTTCGCGCCGACGATCGGCTTGTTCGCGCGGTCACGCAAGATGATGCGCGCAACGACATCGCTGCCGGCCAGCGGAGGGGATGGCTCCATCGTCCACTCCGCGGTGATCTGATCTGACGGATCCGACCGACACGCTGCCGTCCACATCGCGCCGATGGCGCAGATGAGGACGAGCGCCGACTTCAGGAGGCGGGACTGAGCCCGCGGTGCCACGCGCACGTGCACTGCTGTCTGGCGGTGGCCGGCGGCGGGAACATGTGGAAATACATCGCGACCATCATCGGGATGAAGACGATCGTGTTGTAGAACAGATGCAACTCCACGCGCGGGACCCACAGCTGCAAGATGCTGGTCGGGACCGGCCGGCCGAACAGGTTGTGCCCGAGCAGATACTGGGTCTGCAGGAGCAGATGCTCGAAGTGATGGAAGAACTGAATCGAGAGCGCAATCGTCCACCACTTGCGATCCCGTTCTCCCGTGAATCCCGATCGCAGCGTCCACAGCGCGATGAGCATCACCAGCGCGTAGCCGTAGTGCAGCATCTCGGACGTGACGAGGTACGGAAAGAAGTAGCCCAGGGCGCCGCGGGCTTGAGGAACCGGCCAGCCGAGCGCGTAGATCTGAAACGCCTGCAAGAGATGCTCGGCCCAATGCGCCAGCACGATCACCATGAACGCCTGCAGCGCGCGCTCGTGCCATTGAGCGTTGAGTCGCTGCACGATCGTCTGCTGTCCTGCGGTGTCGAGTGTGCCGGCGTGCGCCGCGTACATCTGCTCTAATCCTTTACTATTAGGCCGAAAACGACGTGATTCTCCTGAAGGTAACCTTGCGCCGCGCGTCAGTCAAGGCGGGTGGGTTCTACAGTTTCTTGAGGAGTGCGGCGGCCTTGTCTTTGAACTCTTTGTCTTCCGGCGTCCAGTCCGGATGCAGCGGCGCTGCGAGCACGGCTTGGAGCTCGCGCTTCGCATCGGTCTTCTTGTCCATCTCGAGATAGGTTTCGGCAAGGAAGAAGTGCGTGGCGCTGCTCTCGGGCGCGTAGGACAACGACTTCTTCAGATGCTCCACCGATTGGTCCTTGCTGCCGCCGAACAGACGCGGCACCCGAAAGTACCATCGACCGAGCGCGCGGTCGGCCGATCCTTGCTGGAATCCCGCGTCGATCATCAGGACCGTCTCGAGCTCTTTCTTGATCGGGCCGCGGTATTTGATGCCAGCGCGCAGCCCGAAGCCTTCCGCCATCGCGCCCATGTCGGCGGCGAGCCAGAAATGCCCTTCGGGTCGATGGGGCTGCAACTCGATCGCTTTCATGGCCGCGTCCATCCCGCGCTCGTACTGCTTGCGTCGATCGCCTTCAGGAACGTGACCGCCGAGCCAATAGCAGTTCCGCGCGAGCTTCCACGCCGACTCGAAATCGCGGGGGTTTTTCGCCAGCCGCGCTTCCCAGATCGTCGACGCCTCGAGCGCGCTCGACAGCTTCTCGCGATCGGCATACAAGCGGTCCGGATCCGGCGCGCCCTGCGCGCGAACGGCAGCGGCCGACAGAGCCATCAGGACAACGAGTGCAAACCGCCTCATGACACCTACTTTGGCTTTTGTCCGCCAAAGAAGATGTGCTCGACATCCTTTTCGTTCTCGCACACGTTCTCGATGATGTCGGTGTCGGGCAACAGATTGAACGGCACTGTCACGCTCCACGGCTTCGTGTAGGCCTTCGGATCATCGAAGGTGAACTCGATCTCCATGTGCCCGAAGTCCTTGCGCCGCCACTTCTCGGTGACGTGCATCGCCTCGCTGCGCGGATGCCCACCATCATCGAGCCACGCTTTGTCGTTGAAGCCGACGACGTCGACGACGAACGTATCGCCATCCCATTTGCCGAGAGAGTAGCCAAACCACGTGGGCGCGCGTTCAGCAGGGAAGTCGCGGCCGTCGGTGAAGATCTGCCGGTACTGCGTGAAGTTCTCGAACAGAACGATCGTGAGGCCCGGTGTCTGCACGACCTTCCACGGGTAGCCTGGCACCATCATCGCGGTCGGTATCGTGTGCGGCAGGCATCGCCCGGCCGGGCGATCGCGTCCGTCGTTGTCCTGGCGCTCCTTGAACACCGCCGCCGCCCAGGGCTGGAACGGCGCGTCGAAGCCGGCACGTTTCGCGATGTTGGTCAGAAAGCGGCCGTCCGCCGCGTTCCACAGGCCTTGCAGATCGGGTTTGCCGTCGGGGAGCCGCGGCGCAGGAGCCGTGAGATTGGGCTTGCCGTCAGGCGTCCGGGGGATCCGCGGATCGGGATGCTTCAGATACTGCGCGAACGCGGCCGTGGACATGACCATCAGCGCAACCACCGTCCACCCGCATCGCACACCTGATGTTGCGGAACGACTCAACATGAAGACGCCTCCCTCTCGGGCATGCGTCCATTATTGCGCAGTGTAGGCCGGGCCTGGTTTTTCAGGCCCGGCGTGTCTATCGAAGGGTCTCGATTTGCTTGGCGACGAAGGCGAATCGCTTCTGTGCGAACACGGTGAGCTCGGCGATCGCGGCGTCGAACTCCTCGTTCGAGTAGGGCTTGGTCGGATCGGCCCACGCTGACTCGCGAATCTGCTGCGCTTCGGCGGCGATCTCGCGGGCCAGCCAGTCGCCGGCGGCTGCCGATTGCATGGCTTCGCTGACGGACGAGAAGTACCGCTGGCGAAGGACGGGGTCCTCGAGCGAGCGCCGCATCAGCACGTTTTCGTTGGCGCCGGAGAGCAGCGGGTATTCGGCACCGATCATCGCGTGGTCAGCGTCCCAGGGCAGCATGCGGCTTTGGCCGGTCGCGGCGTCGCGATACAGGTAGAAATTGTTCATGCCGGCGTAGCCGAGCACGCCATCCCATTCGGCGAGGAATGATTCGGCGGCGAGGAGGCGCAGCGTCGACTCGAGGTCGAGGTATTTGTTCACCGCATCGCGGAACGTATCGGCCGGCGCGTCGTTGATCGTGCGGAACAGCTCGCGGATTGGATCGTACAAGTCGAATGTCGACTTGGTCTGCTGCGATCGCGCCTCGAACAGCGGCCGGTAGATATCGAGGTTGTCGCCGAGATAGGTAGCGAAGAAGGGCTGGAGCCAGTGATACTCGAACAGCGCTCCGCTGCCGTCGCCCAGCGTGCGCGCGACGAACGTTGAGTCGACCGGTTCGACGACAGCGTAGAGACCCGCGTACTGACCGTTCACGTAGAGCTGCGTGTGCGCTTCGCGCGATGCAGGGATGCCGAGCCGCCGGAGCAGTTCCATGGCCACCCGCTCGCGAATCATCGACGGGTCGGTGGTGAGATTGTCGAGCACCAGCGATTTCAGTCCGAGGAACTCGCTGCGAGAGCTGTAGTGAGCGAAGTTGAGCTCGAGGCCTGGCTTGATCCCGCTGCGGCTGCCGAGTCCGCGCGAGCGGACGCCGACGTTGCGAACCCGCAGGCCGTTCCAGGTGACGTCAGCGGGGTAGAAGTCGTTCGACGTGAAGTTCGCGCGCAGCGTCTCCCAGTCGCGTGAATGCATCGTGACCTGGATCGATTGCAGCACGGCGCCGTTGAACAAGTCGTCAGTCGTCTGGGCGTTGGCCGAGGCAGCGACGACCAGCGACGAAAGCGCCATCGTCGCCGCGGTCACGAGTGGAAGACAAAGTCGCATAGCTGTCATGAGGATCAGAGGCCGAACTGGAGGCGCCCAAGCGCGGTCCACTGTCCGGTCGGTGCGAGATCGCGCACGCCGAGCGGGTCGACGAGCTGGTCCCGGATCGCATTGCCCTGCACTCTGACCCATCGGTTGATGTTCCAGGTGGCGCCGAACGTCCACGTCCGCTGCGACAGCGGCGCCACATGATCGGCGCGTGGATTGGTGAAGGGCTCGTCAGTCTGGTTGCCGCTGCCGAACGACAAGCGATCGAACCGCGCTGCGATATCGACGGACGCTTTCTTGTGACCGTGCTTGCCGTACGCTCGCCAGATGCCGGTGAGGTACGCGCCGCGCGTGATCAGGCTGGACAGATCCTCGCCGCTGATCGCTTGCGCCTGTCGCTCGTCGGTCACCTGCAGCAGCTCGCCCTTCAGCGTGACCTGGCCCGCCGCCCATTTTCCGTTCACACCAAGACGGGTGCGAGCGCCGTTCACGTACATGTGTTCGAAGAAGCGTGTATCTGCGATGGTGTGGCCGACGATGCCATGCAGGCCTTCGGGCACGGTACTGCGAGTGACGGCGGCGCCAAACTCGAGGTCCCGCGTGAAGCCGTCTTTGTCATCTCGAATCGGAGCGAACGCGACGCGGCCGGCCACGAGCCCCAGACGGCGGCCATTGGATGGCAGCGTGACGCCATCGTCCGATGGCAGGGTGTATCCATCGCTGTGGCGAAACACGCCGGCTTCGTACTTGAACCTGTCCGATCGGCCGTGCACCATCACACCGAGATCGCGTGACGGCGACATCGCTTCCACCGCGCTCGGGCGCTCGAGGAAGTCGAGATCGAATCCGCTGGTCGTCTGCTCGGTGCTGAAGGGGACTTTGAAGCGGCCGGCCCGCACACGGATGGCGCGAGAGATCTTGACATCCCCGTAGATGTCGCGCCATGGCGTGTCGTCTTCGAGCTCGCGTTCGATCTGAAATTCCACTCGAGAGAACAACTCGCCGTCGAGGCCGATCCGGCGCCGCGGCCAATCGAATCGATCGTCCACTGAGCCGTCTGGATCGCGCAACAGCATGTCGGTCTGGAAGCGCGCGTGCGGTTCGAGGCGCAGCGCGTCGCCGGCGCGGAACGAGCCGTCGTCCCACCTGATCGTGCCGCTGTCCTGGGCTGAGTTGGTGCTGTTCTGCGCAAGGGCCGGCGCCGCGACCAACATTGTGACGAGCAGCGCATTGGCCAGTCTAAGGATGCAGCGGCGGACCGCGAAGCCTTCGCCGTGCGGCGGACTTGCGCAGGAGCCGATAGCACTAGTGGTCGCCAGAATCGCCATGTGCAGCCAAAGGACATATCGGCGCGCCACCGGTTCGTCATGAACCTTTGTCGATCGCGAGATCATGGCAATCCGGTAGCGGTCCTACACGGGCGATCACGCCTTTGCACGATGATTGTGTGCGCCGCGATCACGGCCTCGTGCGGGGCCGACAAGCTGCTGCCTGTGACCGGACCAGGCCCCATCATCCAAACAACGGTGCTGCTGGCGGCCGGCGACATCGGTACGTGCGGATCGATCGGGGCCGCTCGCACGGGTGAGATGCTCGACGGTCTCGAGGGCACGATCCTCGCTGTCGGCGATCTCGCCTATCCGCATGGCACCGCAGACGATTTCATCAACTGCTACGACCCGGCGTGGGGCCGGCATAAGGGCCGCACGCGACCCGCGCCCGGCAATCACGAGTACGAAACGGCGGCCGCGCAGCCGTACTTCGACTACTTCGGCGCGACGGCCGGTCCCGCAGGTCTTGGCTACTACAGTTTCAAGGCCGGCGACTGGCTGGTGTTGTCGCTGAACAGCAACATTCCGGTCGGCAACGCGACAGCGCAGGTGCAGTGGATTCGATCGGAGCTGACCGCCAGCACGTCACGCTGCACGCTCGCGTACTTTCACCATCCTCTGTACAGCTCGGGACCGAATGGCGACAACGCGCGACTGGCTGGGCTCTGGCAACTGTTGTACGACATGGGCGTTGATGTGATCGTCAACGGCCACGAACACCTCTACGAACGCTACGGTCCGATGTCGCCGGACGGCCAGCGGAATGACACCAAAGGCATCCGTCAGTTCATCGTCGGCACCGGCGGCGCCGGCCTGTATTCGATCTCGCGCCTGCACCCCGTCAGCGAAGTGCAGGTGATCGCCCATGGCCTATTGAAACTGACACTCAGCGCGCAGGCCTATCAATGGGAGTTCCTCACGACAAGCGGTGCGCGCGGCGACTTCGGTCAGGACGTCTGTCATTGATCAGGGTGCGGGGCGCTCGGCTTCGCCTCGCGCGTGGGGAGCGCTCGCTTTCGCTCGCGCGTGCGAGGCGCGGTGTTGCCGCGCGCGCTCAGAACCAGGAGAAGGCGCCGTAGAGCACCAGTACTGCGGCGAGCATCAGGGCCATCGCGCGGAGGCCGATGTAGAGGCGGCGGACGGCGAGATGCTTGGCGTGGTTCTTTCTCGCCAGGCAGTGAATCTGCACCGCGAGCTCGGCGTTCAGCTGCGACACGCGGACCTGCTGCCACGCGGACCAGTGCTCGGCGGCGGAGCGCTTGATGATCTCTTCGAAATGCCGGACGCCTATGGGGTGGTCGACGCGTTCGGTGGACCAGTCGCCGATCTCCGGCTTGAACCATCCGGGGTGCAGCGCTTCGATGGCCTGCAGGATGAAATACAACAGCAGGCAGGCGTAGCCCGAGAGCAGCGACGCCATGGCGAAGCGTTCGCTGCCACTCAAGCCCGAGATTGCATCGGTCTTGGTGAGGAACACCAGGGGAAGCGCATTCAGCGCGCCCATCACGATCAGTGCGAAGCGGGCTTCGCGGTTGCCGATATCGACCAGGTCGTAGGCCTCTTCGAGCGAGTCGACGAGCGCGCGGTAGCGCTCCCAGCTGTCGAGCGGCCGTGTCGAATCGTGCAGGCGCTTCAAGTCCTTCTTCCGCATCTTGAAGCCGTCGGTGGCGAACTCACCGTCGAGCGACGGATGCGATGTCGGCGATGCCGCAGGACCCGACGTAGGATCGGAACTCACATCTCCGTTATCGGCCCGGGTGAATCTCGACTGCACTCGAACGCGCGTGCAAATGTGTGCGGCGCAGTCGGTCAGGCGAGGCCAAAGAACTTGATCGCGTTTTCTTTCAGGATGAGCGGGCGCACCTCGTCGCGAATCGCGATCTTCTCGAAGTCGGCGAGCCATCGGTCCGGCGTCAGCAGTGGGTAGTCCGAGCCGAACATCACCTTGTTCTTCAGCAGCGTGTTCGCGTACTGGACCAGCGTCGGCGAAAAGTACTTGGGCGACCACCCCGAGAGGTCGATGACGACCTGCGGTTTGTGCAGACACACCGAGATCGCCTCGTCCTGCCACGGGAACGAGGGGTGCGCCATCACGATCGGCATATCGGGGAAGTCGACCGCCACATCGTCGATGTAGATCGGATTGCCGTACTTCTGGCGGATGCCGCCGCCGCCGCGCATGCCGGTGCCGATGCCGCTGTGACCGGTGTGGAAGATGACCGGCAGCTTCTTCTCGGCGAACACTTCGTACAACGGATACGCGACGCGATCGTTGGCGAAGAACTCTTGAATCGGCGGATGAAGCTTCAGTCCGCGCACGGCGCCGGCATCGACCAGACGGCGCGCTTCGCGAACCGCGTCAGCGCCACGATTGGGGTTGATGCTGGCGAACGGAATGGCGACGTCGGCATTCTTCTGCGCGAAGGCCACGACGTCGTCGTTCGACAAGCGTGGCGTGCCGGTGAGCGTTTCATCGACGGTGAAGATGATGCACGCCATCTTGCGCGATCGGTAGTACTCGGCCAGCGATGCGGCGTCGCGCGCCGCGCCACCCTTGAAGTACTCCGCCGCCTTCTTGTCGGCTTCCGTGGCTTCGCCGGTGTGCTCAAGGTGTACGTGGACGTCGAACGCGGTCAGGTGTGCTACGTCAATTGTTGATGTCGTCATCGCTTCGCCACGAGAATCGTCGCCGTTGGAGATTCCGAGTACAGCTCGTCGACCAGCTTCGCTCGATGTTGCAGCACGGACTTCTGATTGATCGATCCCTTGTCGGTGATCTCCCGCGCTTCCATCGACGGCGGCTCCTCGAGCAGAACGGCGCGGGCGACGAATGTGGAACTGCCGGTGCTCTGCGTCGCCAAGGCGTCGAGCGCTGATTGGAAGGCGGCCCGCACCGACGGATTCGCGAGCACCGCGGTGGCCGGTGTGTCGTCGGCGAGCGATCCTGCCGCGCGGCACTTCACGAGATTGGGGAAGATCAGCGCGGTCGCGTAGTCGCGATCGGGCGCGGCGATGACGACATCCTGCACGAGTCCCGCGGCCTGCGCGATGATTCGCGATCGCAGCGGACCGACGCTCACCCACGTCCCGGTCGACAACTTGAAGTCTTCGGCGAGCCGGCCGTCGAAAATGATGCCGCTGCGCGGATCCGACGGCTCGACGAACCGCATCGCATCGCCGGTGCGATAGTAGCCATCCTCGTCGAACGCCGCGCGCGTCAGCGCCTCTTCGCGCCAGTAGCCTGGTGCCACGTTGGGACCGCGCACCCGCGCTTCAAGCTTCGATCCGTTCGGCACCAGCTTCAGATCCATGCCGACCGCCGGCAGCCCCACCATGCCGGCGAACGCCCCGCGCGCGTCGGTGCTGATCGCAAACGGGGCGGTTTCGGTGCAGCCGAAGCCGGTCATGATCAGGATCTCTTCACCGCACACGTCAAGGGCGACGTCACGCAGCTCGTCCCAGAACTTCTGACCCAGGCCGGCGGCCGCGTAGAACAGCAGCTTCAGCTTGCTGAAAAACGTGTGCCGAAGCACCGCATCGTTCTGCAGATGCGGCATCAGCATTTCGTAGAGCCTCGGCACCGCGAAATGTGCGGTGCAGGCAACCTCGCGCAGGTTGCGGAGCGTGGTGGGGAAGAGCGCCGGCGTCGGTTTGCCCTCGTCGATGTAGAACGTGCCGCCGTTGATGAGAATCAACCCGAAGTTGTGGTTGCCGCCGGCGGTGTGATTCCACGGCGACCAGTCGCAGATGATCGGTGGTTCGTCGCCGAGGAACGGCATCGCCGTGCGCATCATGATCTGGTTCGAGCAGATCATGCGCTGAGTGTTGATCACGCCCTTGGGTCGCCCTGTCGATCCGGAGGTGAATAGTACCTTGGCGATCGTGTCGCCGGTGACGCGATGGTTCGCCTCGTCCACGGCGCTCGTGACCGCCGTGGCTTCGAGATCGGCGAACGACGTCGACTTCAGTGTGCGCGGCGGTGTGGAGGTGACCAGCTCGACGCCTGACGGCAGCACCTCGCTGAGCGCGCGCTCGAACGCAGCGCCGTCGGCGGCGAAGACCAGCGACGGCTGCATGCGCTCGAAAACGAGCCGGAGTGCGGCGTAGTCGCGCGCCTGAAGCGAGTACGCGGGTGCAATTGGGGCGTAGATGACGCCGACGTACATCGCGGCCAGCGCCAGCAGGCCGTGATCGATGCCGTTGCCCGACAGGATCAGCATCGGACGTTCTTGCGACAGCCCGCGATCGAGTAGCGCTTGCGCCAGATGTCGGACGCGTGTGCGCGCATCAGCGTAGGTGACCGTGCGCCACGAGTTCGAAAGGTGAGGGCCGCCTTCAGGCGGCCCAGCAACGGCTCGCTGTGCGAGATAGATCCGATCGGGCGCGCGTCG
>Ga0075425_100003124_pt1 | contig 16767 bp, 11 predicted proteins | sample SoiMethybrSBSTD4_FD_75300 | JGI IMG/M metagenome (GOLD analysis project Ga0075425, IMG submission 75300) | Bulk soil microbial communities from a Populus tree surrounding site in Tennessee, USA - Soil MetaG P. TD hybrid SBSTD4 | ecosystem: Environmental > Terrestrial > Soil > Tree plantation... | reverse complement strand
TGATGCGCGCCGTGCCGGGCGAATGCGGATCGGCCTGCGCGATCAAACGGAGAATCTGCGGCGACATGTTCGAGCACCACACGTGCGCGAAGGCGAGGAAGAATCGCTGATCGGGCGTGAAGCCGTTGATCACCTCATTCTCTTTCCCCTGCGCCTTGAGCACGTTGTGCAGCGCGCGGAGCGCGATGCGGATGCCGCCGTTGTCGGCGGTGTTCTCGCCGAGGGTGAGCGAGCCGTTCACGTGGACGTCGTCGATGGCGATGAAGTTGCCGTACTCGTCGCGAATGCAGTTCGCGCGCTCCTCGAATTTCTTCGTGTCTTCGGGCGTCCACCAGTCGCGCAGATTGCCCGCTGCGTCGAACTTGCGTCCCTGATCGTCGAAGCCGTGCGTCATCTCGTGTCCGATGACGACGCCGATACCGCCGAAGTTCACGGCGTCATCCGCATTCGGATCGAAGAACGGTGGCTGCAGGATGCCGGCCGGGAAGTTGATCGTGTTCTGCAGCGGGTTGTAGTACGCGTTGACCGTCGGCGGCGTCATGCCCCATTCCATGCGATCGCGCGCTTTGCCGATCTTGTTGATGTCGTAATGCGCCGCGAATGCGCTGGCGCGGAACGCGTTGCCGAGGTAGTCGGTGCGCTTGATGACGAGAGGGGAGTAGTCGCGCCACGTGTCGGGATAGCCGATCTTGTCGAGGATCGCCTTCAGCTTGATGTGCGCCTGCTCTTTCGTCGTCGGCGACATCCAGTCCAGTCCCGTGATGTCTTCGTCGAGCGCCTGCTCGAGCGCGTGCACGAGGTTGAGCATCCGCTCCTTCGACGACGGCGGGAACTGGCGCGCGACATATGCGCGGCCGAGCGCTTCGCCGAGATCGCGGTCGGCATTGTCGGAGCATCTCTTCCAACGCGCCGGCATTTCCTTTCTGCCGAAAAGTACTTTGCCGTAGAAATTGAAAGCCTCTTCCTGGAACGGCCGCGACAGCTCGCCGCTGCTCGAGTTCAGCAGATTCCAGCGCAGATACGTTTTCCAGTCCGCGAGCGGCAGCGTCTTGAGCATCGTCTCCACTTCGGTGAAGAACTCCGGCGCGAGGACGATGTAGTGATCGGGCTTCGGCGAGTTGACGGCGCGGAAGTACGCGTTCCAGTCGAACGACGGAGTCATCGTCTGAAGTTGATCGATTGTTCGCTTGTTGTTGAGATTGGCCGGATCGCGGCGTTTGACGATGTCCATCGAGTGGCCGGCCAGCAGCGTCTCGAACGAGAGCACCGTGCCCGCGTCGGCCGCCGCCTTCTCCGCGCTCTCGCCGGCGAGCTGCAGCGTCTTGCGGATGTGCGCGAGATACGCCTCGCGCTGTTCTTTCGACTTCGCGTCGGAGCGGAAGTAGTAGTCGCGGTCGGGAAGTCCGAGGCCGCCCTGGTCGATCGCAGCGATCACCATCGCGGCGTTGTCGAAATCGGGAATCGATCCGTAGCCGAACACCGCGGTCGTCGCGCCGGAGTTGCCGCCGACGACGAGGTTGCCGGTGATGAGATGCAGATGCGCGAGCAGCGCGGGCAGCTCTTTCTTCGACTTCACTGCCGCGATGCGATCCAGCTCGGGACGAATCGCGCCGAGGCCGCGTTGGTTGACCGCCGATTCATCCATGCACGACGCGAAGTAGTCGCCGACTTTCTGATCGATGGCATTGCGCTTTGCGCCGCCCTTCGAGGTCTCATCGAGGATCTGTCGCAGCGCGGCGCGGTTGTACTCGCCGAGGATCGAGAACGAGCCCCAGCCGGAGCGATCGGCCGGGATCGGATTCGCCTGTTCCCACTTCGCGCACGCGTACGTGTGAAAGTCGTTGCACGCGTTGAGCGAGGTGTCGACAGGGTAGTCGGTGAACACGGCGGGCTTCACTTGCGCGAACAGTGCGGGCGCGACGAACCAGACGAGCATCAGCAGCGTACGTTTCATGGTCGGTTAGTCTACTGCTGATGAAACGCGCGTTTCTCGTGTTGATCGTTTTGTTTACGGTTCTCGGCGTCATCGTCTATCTGCGTCCGGTGGCTACGCTCGAAACGGTGACGCGCGTTTACCTTCTCGCGCGCGGCTTTCATAGCGACTTCGTCGAAGTCGGCGGCCGTCGCGTTCACTCGATGATCGGCGGCAGCGGTCCGCCGCTGATGCTCGTCCACGGATTGGCCAGTCGCGGCGAGGACTACGCGCCGATCATGCCGCAGCTCGCGAGACATCACACGCTCTACGTTCCCGATCTCCTCGGATTCGGCGAGAGTGATCGTCCCGACATCGACTACTCGGTTGCGAGCGAGACGGAGATGATCCGCGGCTACCTCGACGCGAAGCATCTCGTGCAATGCGACGTCCTCGGCGCATCGATGGGCGGCTGGGTCGCGCTCGAGCTAGCGGCTGAACATCCCGAGCGCGTGCGTCGTCTCGTCCTCGTCGACAGCGCGGGGTTCAAGTTTCCGACGCCGATGACGGAGAACACGTTCACGCCGCGCGATGAGAAAGAGCTGCTCGGCGTCCTGCAACTTCAGACCGATCGCATCACGTCGATTCCGCACTTCATCGCGCGTGACGTGCTGCGCAAGAATCACGAGCACGCCTGGATCCTCCGCCGCGCCATGCACGCGATGCTCACCGGTCGCGATCTGATGGACGGCCGCGTGCAGCGCGTGACGATGCCGGTGCTGCTCGCGTGGGGCATCAAGGACCGCATCGTGCCGCTGTCGATCGGCGAGAAGATGCGAAGCGAGCTGCCGAACGCGAAGCTCGTCACTTACTCCGGTTGCGGACATCTCGCGGTGGTCGAATGCCGCGATCGGATGGTGCCGGAGATCGAGCGATTTCTGGGCGTAAACTAGTCGTATCGTGAAAAAAATCATGGACTCGCAGGTCGACTGGCTGGCCGCGATCCTCGTCTCTTGGACGATCCCGCTCGAGTTCTTCGGCAACACGTCGACGTACTTCAAGAGCCTCTTCTTCTGGCTCGTGCCCGTCGTGCTGCTCTTCCTCGGCGGCATGGCCATCATGCTCGTCTACCTCTGGGCCGACGAGTATTGGATGAAGAGATACAACGTGCGGCAGCGACGCTGGAATCAGGAGATCTTCGGCGACGACTTCAGGCTCATTCGGATCTCCTTGCCGTCGATCGCGGTCGGCATCGTGCTGTTCGCCGCAGCGATCTTCATCAAAGCGTATCTCGGTCACGGCGCGTGGCCGCCGCCGTATTACGCGACGTTCCTCATCGCCGCCGCGCTCGTTCCCGCGATCTTCGCGTTCGAGAGCATGTCGAAGCTCGTGAACTGGCGCGCGTTTTCATTCACCTGTCTCTATGTCCTCGTCACGTCGTGCATCTGGGAAGTGACGCTCGGCATCGCGCGCAGTTGGTGGTGGTACAAGAGGCCGCCCGGCGTGATGGGGTGGTACATCCCGGCGTTCGGCCGCGCCGCTCGCGACTATCCGATGGAAGCATTGATCGTGTGGCTCGTCGTCACGTTCGATACCGTGTTCGCGTACGAATTCGCGAAAGGCGTGCTGCACGACAAGCGATCGGTGCGCGCGACGCTCTTCGGCGATCAGACGCGCAGCAATCCGTCGAACGCAGTCGCGACCGCGAGTCCGAACACGATGTGATTCGCGATCGGAACGGCGATCTGCCGTGCGGAGTGCTGCGTAATCGGCGGCATGAGATCGGCCGCCGGAAGCCAGCCGAGATAGCCGGCGGCCCAGACGGCGATCCCGAGGATGGCGCCGTCGACGATGGTGTTGACGGCGCGCCGGCCGCGAATCGCGCCGTACAACGCGCCGGCGGTGACGCCGTATCCGAGTTGCAGCGACTTCGCCGCAGCCGGCTCGAGCTTCGCCGGTATCTTCGCTTTGCGCGCCATGAATTTGCCCGGATCCTCGTTCATCGGTGGCTTCGAGTCAGGAATCAGCTTCGCCGATGCGGTCATCACCTGATGCAGCAGGAGCGTCGCGCCGAAACCCGCGGCGGCGCCGAGGAGTGCGCGCTGCGGAAATGATCGGACTCTTCGCGGACGTCTCATAATCCCGTCGTCATCCAGTGGAGGATAGGCGCCCTCGCCTGTCCAAGGTCGTCGTGGGACTGGATCATTTCGCCAAGTCGCTCGGCAGGCGAGGGGACGAAAGCAAGTCGGCGAACACGCGCCAACGCTTATCGCGGTTCGTCCCCGCGTGCCGTTCGACGTATTGACGTACCAGATCCTTGCCAAGGTTGTAATTGATGACGTAGCTGCGGTACTGATCGATGAACTTGACGCGCTGCTTCGCGCGCGCCGGCGACATGAGCGCGTACTTCGCGAGCCAGTCGGCCGCCTGCGCGGCGGTGATCTCGCCGTCGAGGTAGCGGCGCGCCGCCTCATTGCCGGCGTAGCTGAGCTTCGACGTCAGATCCTGAACCTTGTAGTACTGCTCGGCGCGCGATGCGTCGAGTCCGGCGATCGGAAAGAGATGCGTCCGCTCCCACTGCGCGCGCTCCTCGCCGGGAAAGGCGATGTCGATCCCGTAGTTCGCGCTCCCCTCGGCAATCAGTGACTGCGGACTGAAGAGCGGATACACCGTGAACTCGACCCATCCGCGATCGCGCACCAGATTTTTCTCGAGCAGCGAGTTGTAGACGTGATGTCCGGGATAGCCTTCGTGGCAGGCGAGGTCGATGGCGCGGTCGATGTAGATCGGAAGATCGGTGTTGACCTGAATGAGACTGGCGTAGTGGCCTTGATACCAGTTGTATCCGCTCCACGATTTGTTCGTGACGTATTCGACTTTGAATGACTCGCCCGGCGGCAGCGTCATGTGCTCGAGCGTGCGCGAGCGGCATCCGTCGATGGCCGCATTGAAGACGGCGTCGAGTTTTTCTTTCGGAATGATGAAGTCTTTGCGGAAGGCGTCGAGGCGCTCGATGATCGGTCCCTTGCCGGGGACTTCGCGCTCGAGCTCTTGCACGAGGTTCTCGAAATACGCGTCGCTGTTGTGCGGCGCGACGGCGTCGTAAATCGCTTTCGACTCTTCGTCGAACTTCAGCTTCTTTCCTTTGACGATGTCGACGCGCGCGATGAGCGCCTCGAGCTGGCGGGAGAGATAGGCGCGGCGTAGCGCGAGCATGCGATCGTGCGGCTCCGGCATCGCCAGCAGCTCGTCACGCAGCGCGGAGGCGCCGGCGCGAATCTCGTCGAGCGACGGCTTCTTCGCGCGGATCTGCGAGCGCCACTCCGGCGGACCGTAGTACGCGTCGACGTAGTCAGCGTCATGCTCGCCCATCGCGAGCACGAGCTTCACGTAACTCTCTGCGGCGTGATTCATCGGCTGCGGATCGTATGACGTCGCGCAGCCGAACAGAATCAGGAGGGAAAACAACGCTGCGTTCTTCTGCATGCGCACATCATCATGCAGAAAGAGTGCTGAGCGATGAGTGCTGAGTGGGTCCTTCTCAGCACTCAGTCCTCAGCACTTTTCTTATCGCGTGCAAGTTTCTTCGATCAGCTTCTTCCAGGCGCCTTTGTCTTCGATCTCGAAGGAGTAGGTGAGGCTGTTGGCGCCCTTCTTCGTCCAGGTGTCTTTGCCGTTCATCACCGGCGCGCCGCCGCCCATGTGATTCGGACCGACGAAGACGAGCTTGTCGCCTTCCCATCCGTTGCTCTCTTCCACCGAGTAGCCGCCGTCGTTCTCGATCGAGCCGAGCTCGAATTTCTTCGCCGTCTCGTCGTACGTGAAGAAGCCGCGGACTTCGAACGGCATCGAATTCTCTTTCGTCTTCGTCTCGGCGTAGTGCATGTCCAGCCACTTGTTGTTGAGGATCCAGCCGCCGTTGACGCTGGCGACGACCAGATGCGCCGGCATGCCGGCGAACGCGAAGGCGGTGCCTTTGCACTGCCACTTGCCGCCGATGGCGTCGAGCTCGTGGAGCTTGTTGACGGGCTTTGCGGGAGTTGCGGCGATCGCGAAGATCGCCAGGAACACGACCACGATGATGAGAGCGGAACGAACTTTCATCTTTTTCTCTCCTGTACGGTTTTTGCGTTATACGTTCGTCGCATGCGAGCGGATGTCTTTTTCATCTCGCACGGCGCGCCCTCGGTCGCGATCGAAGAGGACGACTTCACGCGCGCCGTCCGTGCCTACGGTGCGACGCTCGACAGCGTTCGCGCCATCGTCGTCGTCTCCGCGCATTGGCAGACGCGCGGCCTGCGCGTGAACGCAGTCGCGCATCCGCAACCGATCTACGATTTCGGCGGCTTCGTGCCCGAGCTCTACGCAATGCGCTACGACGCGCCGGGCGATCCCGATCTCGCGCGCGAGGTGGCAACACTCACCGGCGCGGAGCTCGAGACGCAGCGCGGATGGGATCACGGCGTCTGGGTGCCATTCACGCACGTCCGTCCGCAACACGACATCCCGATCGTCGAGCTCTCGCTCCCCATCAACACCGATCTCCTCGCCCTCGGCCGCTCGCTCGCTCCACTTCGCGATCGCGGAGTCGCGATCGCCGGAAGCGGCGGCATCGTCCACAACCTCGGCACACTCCACTTCGACGACAAGTTCGCGCCGCCCGACGAATGGGCTGCATCGTTCGATAACCACGTCGCCGAGGCGCTCTCGCGTCGCGACGCCTCCGCCATCGCCGACGCACCACACGCATCCCGCGCCGCCCCCACACCCGAGCACCTCAACCCAATCTTCGTGGTGCTCGGCGCGACGTCGGACGACGATCACCTCGAGACGATCTGCGCCGGCTTCCACTACGGGACGCTGTCGATGCGCTCGTTCGCGTTCCGCGAATAAGCGGACCGGAGTTTGCGTTCCTCACGCGGTTGACAGCCGGAGCCACGCTCCGTATGTTGACGACCCACGCCACCAACGTGGGCCCGTAGCTCAGTGGTAGAGCAGCTGGCTTTTAACCAGTTGGTCGTAGGTTCGATCCCTACCGGGCTCACCAAGTTCGCGAATGTGTCCCCATCGTCTAGAGGCCTAGGACATCGCCCTTTCACGGCGACAACACGGGTTCGAATCCCGTTGGGGACGCCAATCTACTGACTAAACCGCTGACTTTATAGCCACCCGAAACACGGCGACTCGCCGACGTCGCACGATCGGCCGCGCGTCATTCGGCTGCGGAAGTCCTTCAGAAGTCATTTGAAAAACATCGAGTATGTATTACGTGTGTCCGAGAGCCATTCCGGTGAATTCCGGCTGGTTGAGCGTGCGGTGTTTTCAGTAACTCACAGAGCCGTCGAGCTCACGCGAAATTCGATCCCCGTGGCCCGCTCCGGAATTTCCCGTCAGGTCTATCATTGCCATATCGATGCAATTAACGAATGGCACCCGATTTGGGCCGTACGAGATCATCGCTCCGCTAGGCGCCGGCGGAATGGGAGAGGTGTACCGCGCACGTGACACCCGTTTGCGCCGCATCGTCGCGCTGAAAATCCTCCCCACACTTTCCGCCAGCGGCGATCTGCGCGTACGTTTTGAGCGTGAGGCCCGCGCCATCTCCGCGCTCAACCATCCGAACATCTGCGCCCTCTACGACATGGGCCGCGAGAACGGCACCGACTACATCGTGATGGAGTACTTGGAAGGGGAAACGCTGGCCGAGAGGATCGCCCGCGGCCCTGTTTCTCTGACCCAGACGCTGCGCTACGGGATCGAAATCGGCGAGGCCTTGCAACAGGCACATCGCAGCGGCGTGGTGCATCGCGATCTGAAGCCCGGCAACGTCGTGATCACCTCCGGCGGCGCAAAGCTCGTCGATTTCGGACTCGCGCAGACGCTCCAACAAAGCGTCCACACGCACGCCCACGAATCGTCGTCGACCACCGACGTCGCGCCGCTCACCGCCGAAGGACGGATTCGAGGGACCTTGCACTACATGTCGCCCGAACAGATCGAAGGGAAGACCGTCGATCCGCGCAGCGACATCTTTTCGCTCGGCGTCCTGCTGTACGAGATGGTGACCGGGCGGCATCCGTTCGAAGGCGCGTCGCGCGCCGGCATCTTAGCTGCGATCCTCTCGAATGATCCGCCGCCGATCCGCTCACTGCGGCCGGCCACGCCGCCGGCGCTGGAACGGGTCATCTCGGTCGCCCTGGAGAAAGACCCGGAGCGGCGCTGGCAGTCCGCGCAGGATGTGGCGCAGCAGCTTCACTGGATTGGCGAGACCCCGGCATCTCGTGATGCGCCGGGCCACCGAAGATGGCTGAGAACCGCGACGATCATCGCCGTCACGATGTTGTTCGCAGCCGTGGGCTCATGGATTGCGGCGCGCCGATTTGCCGGCGTAGGCCAGCAGATCCAAGCGACGCGCCTCGATATCGAGCTGCCGCCGGACCTTGACCTTTCTGCTCACGGCTACGACGTCGAGCCGTTTGCGATCTCGCCCGACGGCCGAACTCTCGCCATCGTGGCGTGGCGAGCGAGAGCGAGAGCACTGTACGTTCGCCGTCTCGACTCGGTCGACCTGCTCCCGGTCGAGGGCTCCGAGGATGCCTCCTCGCCGTTCTGGTCATCGGACGGGAAATGGCTCGGCTTCAGCGCGCGTGGCAAGTTATGGAAAACGAATGTATCGGGTGTCGCAAGACCGGAGCCGATCTGTGACGTCGCCGCCGCAGGCGCGACGGCGTCGTGGGTGGGCGACACGATCCTATTTGCTGATATCCCCGGAGGAGGCAGCGGAACGATCTCCCGTGTCTCCAGCGGCGGTGGTCCAGCCAGGGCGGTCACGTGCCCGACTAAGACGGAGTGGCGGTGCTCTTGGCCACAACTGCTTCCCCGACGGACGTCATTTCCTTTATGTCTCTTCCCTGCGCAGCTCGCCGGAGCGGCTGCTGATGATCGCGACGCTCGACTCCACGAAGCGGTCGATTCTTGTCCGCGACGCCTCTCACGGGCGGCCACTCGGCAACGATCAAATCGTCTACGTACGCGACGGAAAGCTCCTCGCGCAACGCATCGACGCGGAGCGGGGGGTGACGATCCAAGACTCTTCCACGATCGCTGAGAACTTGTCCTGGTTCGCAATGACGGCGAAAGCGGATTTCGACGTCTCGGCAAACGGCGTCGTCGTCTATGCGACCGACACGACGAGCGCGCGCCTCGTGATCGCTGATCGTCGAGGCGGCGAACGCATTGTCGACGAGAAGGGTCTGTTCTACCACCTCGCCATCTCACCTGATGGAAAACAGGCCGCAGTCAGTATTTTCGCAGGCGAGTCGCGCCGCAGCGATCTCTGGATCTACGATTTGGCTCACGGCATTCGCGACCGATTCACGACCGACGCGGGCGCCGAAGTCGATCCGGTCTGGTCACCCGACGGTCAGACCATCGTCTATTCGAGCGCACAGGAAGGACTACCGCGCCTCGCGCGGCGTGGCGTCTCCGCCTCCGCCGCTCAATATTTGTTACCGGAAAGCGGCTATCAGTTCGGCGGATCGTTTTCCCCCGATGGCGCGAACATCTATTACAGCCAGCGCGACGTGCGACGGAGGATGCACATCTACCGGGTGCCGCTCGCGGCCGCTGCACGCCCGCAGCTTGTCGTGGGGACTGACTCTAACGAAGAAGATCCCCGAGTGTCACCGGACGGCAAGTGGTTGGCATTCGAGTCGGACCTTACGGGTGACTTCGAGGTCTACATCCTCAATCTTGCGAACAGAGAGCGGATACCGTTGACGAACGGCGGCTGTACGATGCCCCGATGGCGTCGTGACGGGCGCGAGTTGTTCTGCATTTCATCGCACGCGGTCCTCAGCGTCACTCCCGGCACAGATGCCAACTGGCATGAGGCGACGTCGACGACGCTCTTACCGGTCAAGGCGACGGTCAAGGGCTTCGACGCCACACCCGACGGGCAGTCGTTTCTGCTGTCGGAGTGGACACCCGGCCCAACCGATCACCTCATTCACGTGATCACCGGTGCGATTCCTCAGTGACCCCGTTCAGAACATCCCGTTTCCGTTCGGCGAGCTCTCCGGCATTGGTTGGCCGAGGTCGCGGCGGCGACACTTTGGGACGACAGTCGATGGTCGGCGATGGGCTGAATCCGAGTCAATCGGACCGGTCCGCCGCAGTACCGAGCGGGCCGGTCGATCTCGTCGCTCTTTTGATCCCGTGCACGTCGCTATCGACCCAATGTTTTCATACGCCCTTTCACGGCGACGGGTTCGAATCCCGTTGGGGACGCCAACTTCCAATTGCCTCCGTCGCCCACCTTCATACGCCATCGAGACTGGTGTCGAATCGGGCATTGACGCGTAGCTACCGGCGACGCCCGGGAGGACGAGCAAATTGGAGGATCATGATTGTCCGAAGTCACGTTTCGGCTCCCAAGACCTTCGGCGGCGTCCAAAATGAAACAGAAGGTCGTGCAGCGTCACTACTAGTCAGGAGGGACCGCTCATGGGTGCTGCGCAGTATGGCCCCGGCTACTTCGTCGCAACGAACGGTGACGATGGTGCAGCAGGAACGATCGATGATCCGTGGCGAACTGTAGGTGTCGCAACCAGAAAACTCGCAGGCGGCGATGTTCTGTATGTGCGGGGTGGCGAATACGACGAGCAGGAGGGGGCGACGCTGCTCCATACGGTGACCGGCAGCGCGTCCAAGCGCACGATCATCTGCGGCTACGGCAACGAACGGCCTCATCTCAATGGCAGCTATCCAGAGTTCCGCACCATCGGCAACTCCGCATGGGAACTGCACGACCCGATCAGGAATATCTATAGGAGTGTCGCAGTGTATCCGGACCCTGGTGGAGCGGGCATCACCGGTTTCTTCACTGCCGATGACGGCAACCGCTATTCGTTGATTCCCTACAGAGCGTTCGACCCTTCCCACGCGCCCGAGGAATGCAGGATGTCGATGCCGGTTGCGGCGCTCGACTACCTGTCATCGGATTTCGAGCAGTTTGAGCGCTGCGTCGCCCGCTACATGGGCCCTGGCACCGCTTGGAATCCTATCGACTGGAAAATCTACATACGGTTGCAGCCGTCGTCCCAGGAATCGGTCCACGGCAGGCTACTTCCGCGAGTTACGAATCTCGACCCGAGGCAGAATGCCTTGACGCTGATGGGTTCGGGCATCGGCGTCTTCTTACAAGACCGCGATTATGTGGTCATCGACGGGATCGATTTAACGTACTGGCTAGGCGCCTTCTCTTCCAGCTCGATAGGGGTAACACGCGGCCATGAGCTCCGTGACGTGACGGTTCATTGTGGGATGCACGGATTTCGCCTACTGAACGATGTCGTGTACGACCGCTGCCGGGTCTATGGGTATATGCCGCCGTGGCTAGGCTCGAGCGACGTGAAGGGCGGCGAGGAACCTGCGAAACACATACGCAAGTTTGGTATCCAGCTCGGCGACAACTGCGACGTCGGTTCCTGTGTGGTCGACAGTGTGTTTGACGGCGTTCTTGCCGAAAGCTCTCACGACTCACGCATCCACCACAGCGTGTTCTCGCGGATCTGGGACGACATGTACCAGATCTACTCGAAGCATCACAACATCGAGATCGACGACAACTTTATCTACGGTGCGGGACCGTCGCACGATCGCACAGGTGAGCCCGGGCCGGCGCCGGGCACCAAATACATCCACCACAATGTCATCGACAACACGACGTTCGAGATCATGTGGACGCGGCACGACCCGAAGCATCTGGGCGACGAGCAGAAAGAGGGCTGGCAGCATCCAATCCCGCTCTCACGTCATGGCACGCCAATGTTCCGCGACCCTTGGAAGTTTTATAACAACACGGTCATCATCGGGCGGCATCCGCCCGGGGAAGTCGGCTTCGGCCGTTGGGGACCTTCCAGCGATCCGGTAAGCCCAACCCACGATGTCTACAACAACATCTTCGTGCTCGACTTCACTGAGATATGGGTCCACTTCCTGACCTCGAACCTGGCGAGCGAAATCTACGACGGGAACGTCTACTACGCGGTGCCGCCGGCCGCGCCGTTTTGGAACCGCGTAATCACGTCGGCTAGCGAGCCGGACGATCCACCGGAAACGCCAACCCTCGCTGCCCTCAAGGCTCTCGTAACGACCGATTCCCAAGTCTTCTATCCGCCGGGCTTCGAGGCGTCGGGGATCGACGCGAACCCGCAGTTGGACGCCGGCTATCGGCCGTCGAGGTGGGGACCAGCCGTGAGAGGCGCAGTCGACCTGTCCGCAACTGGCTTTCCCGGCGCGACCGCGGACGCGTGGCGTGGTGCGCTCGCCCCCCGCGCGACGGCTCCGCAGTTGGTCGTCGCGAACTTCGGCCATGAGGCCGGGAACTGGCGCGTCGAGCGGCACCTGCGTCTCCTCGCCGACCTGACGGGGGACCGTCGCGCCGATATAGCCGGCTTCGGGAACGCTGGGGTATGGGTCGCACTCAATAACGGCAATGGCACCTTCGAGGCTCCGCGCCTGGCTGTCAGAGACTTCGGCTATAACGCCGGGAGCTGGCGTGTCGAGCGCCACCCGCGTTTCCTCGCCGACCTGACAGGCGACCGTCGCGCCGACATCGTCGGCTTCGGCAACGACGGGGTTTGGATCGCGCTCAACATCGGCAATGGCCACTTCCAGTCATCCAAAAGAGTCATCACAGGCTTTGGCTATGACGTCTGGAACTGGCGTGTCGAACGGCACCCGCGCTTCCTCGCCGACCTCACGGGCCACCACGGCGCGGACATCGTCGGCTTCGGAAACACCGGCGTATGGGTTGCGCTCAACAACGGAAACGGCATCTTCCAGGTACCTCAAAGAGTCGTCACAGGCTTCGGCTATGACGCCGGAAGCTGGCGCGTCGAGCGGCACCCGCGCTTCCTCGCCGACTTGACAGGCGACCGTCGCGCCGACATCGTCGGCTTCGGCAACGACGGCGTCTGGGTCGCACTCAACAACGGCGACGGCACCTTTCAGCCACCCAACAGGGTCGTCGCCGACTTCGGGTATGACGCTGGCAACTGGCGTGTCGAGCGGCACCCGCGCTTCCTCGCCGACTTGACGGGCGACGGTCGCGCGGACATCGTCGGCTTCGGCAACGCCGGTGTTTGGGTTGCGCTCAACAACGGCGACGGCACCTTCGAGCCACCCCGAATGGTCGTCGCAGGCTTTGGGTACAGCGAAAACTGGCGTGTCGAACGACATCCGCGTTTCCTCGCCGACGTTACGGGCGACGGTCGCGCCGACATCGTAGGCTTCGGCGACGACGGGGTCTGGGCTTCACTCAACAACGGGAACGGTACCTTCCAGACACCCGAACTCGTCGTCGCGGATTTCGGGTATGACGCGGGGGGGTGGCGTATCGAACAACATCCGCGTTTCCTCGCCGACCTGACAGGCGACAGTCGTGCGGACATCGTCGGCTTCGGCAACGCCGGCGTCTGGACTTGGATCGCCTAGGTACTCGCTTCGCTGAGTTCAGTCACGCGGCCGTGGGGAGCATGAGGAGCTTGGCCATCAGCCGGTGAAGGTCGGGCTCGAATCCCGTTGGGGACGCCAAATTACGCTTCCGAAAAATCATCCCGATGTACCTCTTGGGTGAGCAGTCCTTCTGGACCGGCTCCCAATTTTGGCGAGCTTCACTGCCTCTCATCGCGCAGCGGTGGTAGCGGCCACGGCATTGCTCCGATCGCGTTGTTGCAGTTCACCCAGATCACCACCTTGCGTCCTGTGAGGATGGACGGGTCGCGGACGAAGTCGGCGATCGCACCGGTCGTTTGTGCGCCGTTCGCTTTTGATGTCACGGGCAGGTTCAGCTCTTTCGCGACCAGTTCGTGCAGGCCGTAGTTGAAACTGTCGCCGATGAAGACGATCGGAGAGTCGGGAACGACGGGCTGGATGCCGCGCAGGGGGACGACGCTCACGCCGTGCTCGACGACGCCAATGGCGCGGCTTCTCTGCTCATCATCCATCACCTGCCATGCCGCGCCTTCGATTCGTTTCTCCGCCGGCACGAAGTCGAAGAGGGGCGGTTGCGTCTGCGCCGTCTGCACGAACGCATAGCGAGCGAGGCGCTTGGCGATCACTTGCGCGGCGATGCGGCGTCCGCGCTGCGACCAATGCGGATCGGCGGCGTTGTACAGCGGATCCTCATCGCGATGCGGCGCGCTCAGGAACGTGGGCAGTAGATCGATGACTTCCACATTCTCACGCGATAGGTCGCGGATCAGCTTTCTCATGTTCGGCGCGACGATGCCGTCCGCCGGGACGCCCGACGCAACACGCGGCGCATACACCTCGGTCATCTTCGGCACCGGCACGAAAATCAGATCGATGCCTTGCGCGCGCAGCCATCGCGCGACCTTGACCACCGGCTGTTCTTTTTCGAACGGTCCAAGGCTCTCCGGGCGCGCGATGTAGCCGGCCTGCTGCCGTGGATCGACTTCGAACAGCGGCAGTGGCCCTACCGCTTCGACCACGGCAAAGGCCGTCGTTCCGTCCGGATTCTTCTTTGTTTGCCTCGCCTCCGCTTCGTGAATCTTCTCCAGAAGCGACGCACGAAACGGCGCCAGCTGCTGGAGCCAGCGGTCCCAATTGCCGCCCGCGTCCCGCCGGCATTCGCGCTCGACCTCGGCGCGCACGTGCGCGATCGCCTGCGCACGCGTTTCGGCGAGTGCAGGCAGTGCCAGTGCGAGCGAGAGCATCAGCTTCTTCATTGCGGATCGGCGCGGAGCGCGAAGTACGGCTTGTGAGCGTAGTCGCCTGTGTCGTCGCTCTGCTGAATCGAAGCGATCTCCGCGCTCGCTTCGCGAAAGGGAATCGCATCGAGACGGACGTGCTGACCCGCGCGAAACGCGGCAGGCGGCAGCAAGACGTTCCCGGTCATAACGCGAATCGCGACGAGCATCGCGGGGTCATCATAGCGTCCCGCAAGTACTCGGTCGACGTGGATCTCGTAGAACGCGACGCAGTCTGCGTACGGTGAATGGAACGGCTGCGGCATCGTTGATGTCTTGACGATCGTTCCCTCGATGCGAACCGCATTCGAGCTCTCCGCAAGGTGCGGCACGCGTGGCGGATGGAACGGAATGACGCGCCAATCCTCCGCCGACAGATCGCGCGCGGCGAATTCGTAAACGATGACGCGCTTGCCGCCGAAGGGATCGTCGCGCCGCGCGAGCTCGGCGCGCGTCTCATTCGCCCCGGAGCCGTTGCGCGCGATCACGTCGAGCGGCATGCCGAGAGCCAGCGAGAGATGCTCGGCGAGACCGGCACGCTCGCCCCATCCGAGGCCGCGCGGAGCGACGCCGTCGGAGTAGACGTTCGTGAAACTGTCGCCGAGCAAGAGGATCGGCGAGGACCGGTCCGGTTTCCAATCGACGACCTGCTCGATCTCGGTTCGCTCCGCCGGGAGATGGACGCCGAGCATCGTCACGAGATCGCCTTCGGATGAGACCTGCATGCGCCGCGTTGTGTATGTCGTGTCGCCGCGCAAACCGATCGCATTCGCCAGAGCGCGCGCGAATGTGTCCATCGATTGCGGCGTCCAGTGCGTGTCGTGCGCAAGGAAGTGGCGGTCGAGCGATCGGCCGTCGACGACTTCGATTCCGGCGGCGCGCAGATCGTCGTAATCGAGTCTTTGATCGATGGCGTGCGCGAAGCGGAGATGTCTCCATTCGAGCGCCGCTTTCTCCGGCGCGGGGACGACGATGAGCCGCACGCCGCGTGCGCGGCACTCGCGGCCGAAGGCGATGATGGCATTGCGCGCAGCAGGCTTCTCTTGGTTGACGAGCCACTCCACTCCCGGCATGTAGAACAGCCAGTCGTCCTTCCCGGCGAGCACACGGTGGTTGCCGTATGCGAACGCGCGCAGCAGCAGCGTTTGAACGCGGGGCTGCACTGCGGCCTTTGCCGGTGAGTGGTCCTGCAACGCCCGCTCGAATTCGTGAAGAAATTCACGAGCGAGGAGCGAGCGTCCCGAGGTGAGAAAGGATCGCCACAAACCCGCGTTGCGCGTCAGGTCGATCGACGTCACTGCGACCAGCATGGCCACGAACGTCCATGTCATCGCGCGCGCCGTCGCGCGGCTCACCGCCGTCGTGCGCAGAAACTCATGGCTTTCGCGTTCGTTCGTGATCATCAGAATCGAAAGTAAAGGAACGGATTCTCGATCTGCGTCCACATCACGGCGACGCTGATCGCGAACATCGCAAGCACCGTGAATGCGCGGCGTGGCGTCAGCGTCTGGGTGAACGTCCACGTTTCAGGCGCGAGCCAAACCACGATCGCGCAGATCACGAACATCATCGCGTGATAGGGCGTGATCACGATCGTGCGGAGGAACGTCGACGAAGCTGTCCCCGCCCCGAAGAGCGACGCAATCATCCGTAGTGCCGCGGGCAATGTCTCCGCGCGAAAGAAAACCCATGCGACGGAAGTGAATCCGAACGTTAGTGCGACGGCGGCGAATCGGGGCACGCGACCGCTGCGGCCGCGCATCGCGCGCTCGACGGCGAGCGCGGTGCCGTGCATGCCGCCCCACACGACGAAGTTCCACGATGCCCCGTGCCATAGGCCGCCGAACAGCATCACCGTCATCAGATTTACGTATGTGCGCCGCCGGCCCAAGCGATTGCCGCCGAGCGGTACGTAGAGATAGTCGCGCAGCCACGTCGATAGGGAGATGTGCCAGCGCCGCCAGAACTCCGTGACGGAAGCCGACGAATACGGCGCGTCGAAGTTGCGGACGAAGAGGAAACCGAACATCAAGCCGAGCCCGACGGCCATATCGGAGTACCCGGAGAAGTCGAAGTAGA
>Ga0075425_100003123_pt1 | contig 16769 bp, 13 predicted proteins | sample SoiMethybrSBSTD4_FD_75300 | JGI IMG/M metagenome (GOLD analysis project Ga0075425, IMG submission 75300) | Bulk soil microbial communities from a Populus tree surrounding site in Tennessee, USA - Soil MetaG P. TD hybrid SBSTD4 | ecosystem: Environmental > Terrestrial > Soil > Tree plantation... | reverse complement strand
CGACGCGGCGCTGCCGTTCGATCGTGAAGATGTCGCCGGGGAAGGCCGGATTCAGCACGACGTCCGCGAAGATGTCGAGCGACGGCGCGAGATGCATCGGAAGCGCCTGCAGACGGACGATCGACTGATCGACGCTGCTGGCGGTGAAGATGCGCGCGCCGATCGCATCGAGCTCGTCGACGATCCTGAACGCGTCGCGCGTCTTCGTTCCCTCATCGACGAGATCGACCGCGAGCGACGCGAGCCCGAGCTTGTCGTTCGAGTCGGAGGCGTATCCCGCGTCGACGGCGAGCGCGAAGTTCACCAGCGGCGCGGTGTGACGCTCGAGGAGCATCACCTTCAGGCCGTTCGACAGCGTCGTCGTCTGCACCTCGGGGAACTTCACGTCGGGAGCGTCGCCGAGCGCGGGCAGGACCTTGCGATCGAGCGCGGTCTTCCCGGGCGTGAGCTGCGCCATCGGCTTGACGAGCATCGTGTAGTGATTCGCAGTGAGCCACTGATTCGCGGTCGCTTTGACCGTGGCCGGCGTCGCGGCCGCGATCGCGTCGAGCTGGGTGAGGTAGTAATCGGGACGACCGCCGTAGGTCATGCTCTCCGCGAGCACGTCCGAACGACCGCCGAATGCGCCGAGGCGCTCCGTGCCGCGGACGAAGTTCGCAAAGATGCGGCTCTGCGCGCGCTGCAACTCGTCCGCCGCCGGTCCGCGCTCCAGCACCTCGGCGAGCACGGTATCCATTTCCTTCTCGACGACGGCCGGGTCGACGCCCTGCTTCACCGTGACCGAAACGATGAACGTGCTTCCGAGCTCGCTCTCGTCGGTGCCTGCACTGACCGCGGTTGCCAGTCCCTTGTCATAGATCAGACGGCGATCGAGCGGAGAGCTCTTCGATCCGGAGAGCACGCCGGCGAAGAGCTGAAGGCGCTGGATGTCGAGATCGCGCCAGGCGGGCGCGTGCCAGACGCGATAGATGCGCGCCTGCGGCACGCGGTCTTCCATCTGATCGCGCACGTTGCGCTCGAACTTCGGAATCCAGGTCTCGCCGCGATGGAGCGCCGGACCGGCGGGGATGCCGTTGAAGTACTTCTTCACCAGCTCGAGCGCACGCTCCGGCGTGATGTCGCCCGCGAGCGAGAGCACGGCGTTGTTCGGACCATAAAACGTCGCGTACCACTCCTTCACGTCCTCGAGCTTCGCGGCGTTGAGGTCGTCCATGCTGCCGATCGTCGACCAGCTGTACGGATGACCGGCCGGATAGAGGACCGGGGCCATCTCGGTGAACACGCGCCCATAGGGCTGGTTCTCGCCCTGACGCTTTTCGTTCTGCACGACGCCGCGCTCGCGCTCGAGCATCTCCTTCGAGATGTTCGCGGCGAGGAACCCCATGCGATCGGCCTCGAGGTAGAGCGTCCGCTCGAGCGCGGAGACCGGCACGTCCTCGAAGAAGTTCGTGCGGTCGCTGTTCGTCGTGCCGTTGCGATTGTTCGCGCCGAGGTCGTCCATCGCCTCACGAAAACCGTGCGGATAGTTCTCGCTGCCGTTGAAAAAGAAGTGCTCGAACAGATGGGCGAACCCGGTCTTGCCCGGCTTCTCGTTGCGCGAGCCGACGTGGTACCAGACGTTCACCGCCACGATCGGCACGGAATGGTCTTCGTGCACGAGCAGCGTGAGCCCGTTGTCGAGGACGTACTTCTGATGCGGAATCGCAAGTTTCGCCCGATCGAAATCGACGGGGAAGGCAGCAGTGGCAAAGAGCGTGAGCAGAAGGAGAGCGATCAGCCTGGTGCGCATGTCGCGCGATAGTACGTCTTCGCGGGCGGGAGGTTTACGGTGAAACGGTCCATCCGCGTCCCTCACTACATCATCAATGCGAGTCTTCATCTCCTACACGACGCGGGACCACCGCGACCGCGCGCTTGCGCAGCGGATCACGGACGGGCTCAAGGCCCGGGCCGTGGACGTGTTCTACGCGCCGAAATCGATCCGCGGAGGCGCGGAGTGGAAGGAAGTCCTGCGCTCGGAGATCAGCTCCGGTTGCTCGCACATCCTGGTCATCCTCTCCGCCGCCTCGGTCGCGTCCAGGGAAGTCCGTGATGAGATCGACCTCGCGCTGGCGCGTTTCGAGGGCGATCGCTCATTTCAGATCCTGCCGCTCGTCACCGGCACCATCGCCGAGGATCCGCTCTCCTCGCGGTTCAATCAGGTTGCATACGACAACGATCCCGACGAGCAGGTCGAGATCATCGCCGCCGCGCTCCGGCTGCCGCCGCGGAGCGCCAGCGAGCGCGCGCTGAAGCCGTGCTCGCAGAGGCCGGGCGAGAAGGGAGATCTGGTCCCACGGCTGTGCGACCGCCGCGAGCAGGAGCACTCCTTCCGCTCCGCATTCAACCGGCACATGAAACGGCTCCAGCGCGCGCCGCAGATCTACGTCATCTCCGGCGCCGAAGGAGAAAAGCACGGCAGTCTCGTCGAGCGCTTCCAGTGGACGTTCATGAGAGACATCGCCATCCAGGCGCGCAACGACCGCGATGCCTCGGTATCCAAGCACGACGTTGCATGGCCGCTCAGCACGAACCTCGACGAAGCGATGGACGAGCTGCTCGGGGAGCTCTTCGGCGTGTTCGACAACAGGTACACGAACTCGCGACTGCCGGTGACGCCGTCCGACTTCAAGCAGCTGACCGCGAGCCGTCCCGAGCCGGTGGTGCTCGTGCAACACGAGATCCGCTCCAAAGAATGGAGTCGCATCACCGCGCCGCTCATCGAGCGCTATCTGACGTTCTGGAGCGACGTGGCGGCGCTGCAGCCGGCGCCGCAGTTCGTGGTTTTCTTCAACCTCGTTCTCTGCGACTCCGACGAGCGCAACGCCGAGGCCCTGAGCGACTTCGTGCAAAGCCTCAGCGACGAACCGGAAGAGAAGAAGCCGTTCTGGAAGCGCCTCAGCTCGATCCTCGGCACGCCCGACGCGCCGCGCGCGCCGATGCCGCAGAACATCGCCGTCACGCCGCTTCCGCTGCTCGAGGCCGTGCGGCGCGAGGATGTCGACGACTGGTTCGACCAGCGCGCGCAGAGGATCGCATTCGAGAAACGACAGAGCGTCTGTGAGGAGCTGTTTCGCTCCGCGCCCGTCCGCCGCATGGCCGACGTCGAGCGGCGGCTCACGGCGGTTTTCTTCGAACAAACTCTCGCTGAAGGGAGAGCGTCATGACGAGCGACGAACTTTGCTACCACGGCGATGGCTCCGTCATCGAGGGGCCGGCGCCTTTCTTCACGCGCGTGGAATCGCTGGACGATCCACGCCACTACCTCGCCGAGGACGGACTGCGCGACGCGGTCAACGTCGCCATGACCCTCGGTATCCCTCTGCTCGTCACCGGCGAGCCGGGCACGGGCAAGACCCAGCTGGCCTGGAGCGTCGCGCACGAGCTGGGCCTCGGCGAGCCGCTGGTTTTCTCGGCCAAGACGACGTCGCTCGCGCAGGACCTCTTCTATCGCTACGACGCGCTCGGCCACTTCCGCCAGTCGCGGTTCGGCGGCGACGACGTGCCGGTGATGAAGTTCGTCGAATTCGAGGCCCTCGGCATCGCGTCGCTGCTGATGATGGAGCACACCGATGCGGATCCGTACCTGCCGCCGCAGTACCGCGGACTCGGGCCGCGGCGCGCGGTGGTGCTGATCGACGAGATCGACAAGGCGCCGCGCGATCTGCCGAACGACATCCTCCGCGAGATCGAGACGATGACCTTCCGCGTGAAGGAGGCGGGGCTGAATTTTCCCCCGGACGGTCTTGCGGATTCGCGCTATCGGCCGATCGTGATCATCACCAGCAACTCGGAGAAGAACCTCCCCGACGCGTTCCTGCGGCGGTGCGCGTTCTTCCACATCAGCTTTCCGGACAAGGCCCGGCTGGTGGAGATCGTCAACCGCAAATTCGGCAGGACCCGATGGTTCACGCCGCAGCGTGTGGCCGAGGCGGTGGAGAAGTTCTCGCTCGTGCGGAATCTCAGCCTGCGGAAACCGCCCGCGACGGCGGAGTTCCTGGCCTGGATGCACATCCTCCGCGAGCGCGACGTCGACCCGCGCGACATCACCAGCGGCGCGCGCGAGGCCATTGCGTTCACGGCGGCGATCCTGTCGAAGAACAGGGAGGACGCGGAGCAGATCGCGGGCGCGTTCTAGCTCATGGCGTCACCACTTCTTTTCGACGAGCTCCTCGACGGCTTGCGTCGCGAGGGCTTCTCCGTCGGTACGGATCAGTACCTGCGGATGCACGCGCTGTTCGAGCGGCACGCCCACGCGTCGCCGGACGAGCTGAAGACGCTGCTCTGCCCGATCTTCGCGATGAGCGCGGCCGAGCAGCAGCGGTTTCACGTCGCGTACGACGAATTCTTCGCCACGCAGTCGGTGCCGAGGACGACCATCTCGCGCCGGATGACGGTCATCGGGCAGAAGTTGCCCGAGACGGCAAAGCCACGGACGGCGATTCGATGGAGGTGGATCGCCGCTATCGTTGCTGCGCTGATCGCGGCGATCGTCATCGCCGCGCTCCTGGTCCGGCATCAAAAGGCTCGCCGGGCCGGCACTGTGGTGCCCACCGAGACCGTCGCCGCACCGGTCAGTCCGCCGGTCGAGCAACCCGCCCCGCCGTCCCCGCCACGCCCGCCGTGGCTTCCCATCGCCGCGAGTATCGCCGTCGCGCTCCTCGCCGCTGAGGTTGCGCGCACGCTGCTGCGGTGGTCGCGGCAGCGCGAGCATCGCTCGAAAGGGCGGCCGTTCGACTGGCCGGTGCGCGACCCGCATCCGACCGCGCCGCGCCTCTTCGCCGACGCGCGTTTCTACGGCGTCGCGCGTTTGATGAAAGGTCGCGAGGTTGGCGATGTTCGCCGTCTCGACGTCCCGCGTTCCATCCTCGCCACGATCCGGGCCCTCGGCGATCCGGTCTTCGAATACAAGCTCGACCGGCGCGTCACGGAGTATCTCTTCCTCGTCGAGCGCCGCTCCGAGCGCGACCATCTCGCGGCCTACGTGCATGCGATGGTCGAGGCGCTCGCGCGCGACGGCGTGCTGGTCGAGGTCTTCGAGCACGACGGCGATCCACGGATCTGCTGGAAGCCGGGAAGCTGCGTCCGCGTGGCAACGGTCGACCTCTACTCGCGCTTCCCGCAGCACAGGCTGGTGATCATCGGCAGCGGGGTCGCGCTGACGAATCCGGTCACGGGCGAAGCGCTTGATTCGATTCCGCGGCTCTTCCCATGGAATCACCGCGCGATCCTGACACCTGAAGAAGAGACGCTCGGAGTCAGCCGCTTCGGCGCGCACTTCGACGTGTACGCGCTGGCGAGCAACGGACTGGCACGACTCGCGGAAAGATGGCAGCAGACAGATGCTCCGCTGGCGCGGCGCCGCTCGGCGGAACGGCGGCGCATCGTCACGGATCTCCCGTCCTCACCGGATGAGCTCGAGCGCGAGCTCGATCCACTGATCTTTCGCTGGCTGCTGCGCTGCGCGGTGCATCCAACGTTGCACTGGGACCTTTCCCGCGAGCTCGCGCCGCCGCTGCCCGCAGCCGAGCACGAGGAAGCGCTGCTCGATCTGGCGCGGCTGACGTGGTTCCGCCAGGGACGCATCCCGGAGCCGGAGCGCCTCGCGCTCGTGTCGCGGCTCGCCGACGATGAGCCGGAAGAATCCGCGGCGCGCGCCTCGGCGATGCGCGTCCTCGCCGCCGCTCCGCCGCCGCCGACTGGCAGCGTGGCCGCGCGCGTGTTCGAGATCCAGCAGCTCGCACACAGGATCTGGGGCGCGCGAGACCGGCCGGCGGAGCTGCGACCGCTCCTGCGCAAGCTGCGGCATTACTCGCCGGCGCAGGTCGCACGCGACGGCGCTCTGATGATGCTGTTGCACGAGGCGCCGGGGACGCTGATCATGCACTCCCTGCCACTGCCGCTGCGGAGATTCCTGTTCCGCGACGGCATCCCGGCGTTCGGGATGAAGAGCTTCGTCGCGCTCGCGGCGCTGCTGTCGATGATGCTCCTGGCGGGAAATGCGTTACGGCCGGAACCGAAGGTCCAGCCTCCTGCTTCGCAATCGCAGGTCGCCGTTCAGCGACCTGTCGAACCAACGCCACCGAGAACCGAGACCACCGCGACGATCGTTGCGGAGACCGCGACAGAGCCCGCAACTGTGGGCACCACGGAGACGACGGGGACCGTCGCTGTTCTCGATACTCAGCCGGTCGTGCTCCCCGACACCAAACCGCCGCTGTCGTCGGTCAAAGATCCGGATCCGCCGTCGCCGATTTTGACTGACCTGCCGAAGCTCATCGCGCCCGCCGCCGGCGCCGTCGTCACCATCGATGACCCGAGGGACGTCGTCACGTTCACCTGGCAGCCCGGCGGCACTTACACATTGCAGGTGTTCAACTCCCAGGGCGCGCCGGTCCACACCGCAGCGGTTCGCGGCACGAGCGCGTCATGGAAGGTGACCAGCGCCAGCAGCGGGAACACCTGGTCGCTGACGACGCCGGACGGCCGCATGACCGATCCGACTCCGTTCGACGTCGAGTACGAGATCCTCTTCACGCCGGACTCGGTTGCGCGCTCGTTCCGCACCATCGATGTCACGCTGCCCGTCACCTGCGCGAGCACGGAAGGGAAACGCGAGGTCGACCTGCAGCTCAGCCAGCGCGAGACTTTCGAGAACGCGGAGCTGAAGGTGCTGAACGCGGATGCCTTTGAGGTCGCCGAGCTCACAGCGTACGACCGCGCGTCGTTCACCTATCGCTTCGTCGCGAAGAAGGGGTGCGTCGAGAACACGCTCGAAGCGAAGATTCGGGTGACGGCGACGATTCGGTTCGCGATGCCGATGAAGAAGTAGGGAAGCACGCCAACTACCTCGGCAGCGTCGGCCTGATCTCTTCCACCAGCTTCGCAAACCGGTACGACAACCCTTTCGTCACGACGATCTGCTTGAGGTAGTTGAGGGACGTGATCGCGGCAGGGATGCCGGCGATCGCGGTCGGGATCGAGGCGAGGCGGCCCGCGAGCTGGATCGTTTTGTCGACGGCGGTGTATTCGGTCGAGCGAAGGTCCGCGCCCATTTCGCTCTGGTAGGCGATGGTGAGGAGGTAGATGTCGGCGACGAGCTCGCGGAAGCGCATCTCGCTGCCCCACGCGAAGCAGTTGCCGGCGCGGACGTTGTCGAGGAACTCCTGCACGGTCTCGCCCTTCGACACCGTATGTACCTTCGCGACGTGTTTCAGCGTGTGCGCATCCGAGCCGCCGACCATCGAGATGTGCCGGTCATGCTCGCTCTTCACGTGCTTCACGAGCTGCTGGACCATCTTGTTGTGGAACGACGCCATCGCGCCGTTCATCACTTCGAAGATCTCGAACATGTCGAGCAGCTCCGCGATGTAGCGCGCCGCGACGTTCTTCATCCGATAGTTCTGAAACAGGTGATTGATGCCGAAGAGCATCTTCTCCTGCTTCATCCAGGGAACGAGCTCGCGGATGTCGGGCCGCAGCCGCTGGATCTCGCGATGCTGCGCCTCGTTGAGGCCCCACACGCCGATGTGAATGCGCTGGCCGGTCTCGGGGAAATACGACTCGACTTCTTCGCCGATGAAGAAGTCGGTCATGTCCGGATACTTGTTCAGAAGGTAGAGCGCGCCGTCGATCGAATCGTGATCGGTGAGCGTGACGTACGCCATTCCGCGCTCTTTCGCGATACGGTAGACGTCTTCAGGCGGGTTGTAGCAGTCTCGGGTGTTCGCTCGCTTGAAGTATTTGAAGACCGAAAAGCGGCTGTGGCAATGCAGATCCGCTCGCTTGAGCGCGGGATCGATCAACCCTTCGGTGTCATTGCTCATCGAGTTTGCAAGAGAGCTGCAGATGATTGTTCTGACGTTGCCCGTTTTCTACAATTCGCGTGCCCGTGCGGGAAGCGTCGAGCGGGCAGTTTAGCTCAACGCGATCTTTCGAAATGGCTCAATCGACAAGGGGTAAAACCCCGCTGCCTTCCTCTTCCGACTGGGTCGACATGGAGGTTCCCAACCACCTGCCGATCATTCCGCTCGTCTCCTCGGTGCTTTTTCCGGGTGGCGTTTTGTCGCTGCAGGTCGGCATCGATCGGAACGTTCGTCTTCTGAAGAGCCTCCCCGACGACCAGAATCTCATCGCCGCCTTCTGCCAGAAGACTGGCGACAAAGAGAATCCGCGTCCGGAAGATCTGTCACAGATCGGTGTGCTCGCCGCGATCGTGCAGCGTTTGCCGCTCTCCGCCGATCGCTATCAGCTCTTCCTCCAGGGACGGCAGCGCGTCGAGCTCGTGCAGATGCTGCAGAACGAGCCGTACTTCGAGGGACGTCTGCGCGAAGTCGCGCCGCGTCCGATTCCGAAGGGCGTGAAGACCGACGCGCTGATGAACAAGGCCATGTCGCTCTTCGAGAAGCTCGTCGAGAGCGACGCGAAGTATTCGAACGAGCTGCTCAACATCCTGCGCATGAACGTCGGCGAGGGTCCGGACAACTTCGCCGATCTGCTGTCGTCGTTCGTGAACTTCCCGCTCGAGGAGAAGCAGCTCCTGCTCGAGACCGTGAATCCGATCGAGCGCATCGAGCTGCTCATCGACTGGATCCAGCGCGACCTCGGCCGCGCCACCGTCGATCGCGAGCTACAGCGGCAGATCCAGTCGTCGATCGATCGCCGCGATCGCGAGAGCTATCTGCGCGAACAGCTCCGCATCATCCAGGACGAGCTCGGAGACTCGAACGCGTCGGAGCGCGAGGCGGACACGTATCGCGATCGCATCGAGGCGCTGCAGATCAACGAGGACCACAAACAACAGCTCCGCCGCGAGGTCAATCGCCTCGGCCAGCTCTCGCCGTCGTCGTCGGACTACGCGGTGCTGAAGGGCCACCTCGACGTCGTGCTGCAGCTGCCGTGGACCGAGCACACCGAGGATCAGCTCGATCTCAAAGTCGCGGAGACGATTCTCGACAAACGGCACTACGGACTCGACAAGGTGAAGGAGCGCGTCCTCGAGTTCCTCGCGGTGCTGAAGCTGAAGGGCGATCTGAAGGGACCGATCCTCTGCTTCACCGGACCTCCCGGCGTCGGCAAGACGTCCCTCGGCGCGGCGATCGCGGAAGCGCTCGGACGCAAGTTCGTGCGGATGGCCGTCGGCGGCGTGACCGACGAGTCGGAGATTCGCGGGCACCGCAAGACCTACATCGGCGCGATGCCCGGGAAGCTGATCAACAGCTACATCCAGGTCGGCGTGAACAATCCGCTGATCATGATCGACGAGATCGACAAGATCGGTAAGGACTTCCGCGGCGATCCGGCGTCGGCGCTGCTGGAGGTGCTCGATCCGAAGCAGAACCACGCCTTCGTCGATCGTTACCTCGAGATCCCGTTCGACCTCTCGCACACGCTGTTCATCTGCACGGCGAACATGCTCGACAACATCCCCGGACCGCTGCGCGATCGGATGGAAGTGATCCGCCTCTCCGGCTACACCGAAATGGAGAAGCTCCACATCGCGACGAAGCACCTCGTGCCCGATCTGCTCGAAAACCACGGCCTCGGCGCGGATCTGGTCACGATCCAGGACGATGCGATCCTCACGATCATTCGCGATTACACGGCCGAGGCGGGGGTGCGCAATCTGGAGCGGAACCTCGCGACCGTGCTGCGCCGGATCGCGCGTCAGGTCGCGAGCGGCGATGCGGAAACGCCGACGCAGTTCGTGGTGAAGGGATCGGACATCGAGACGTACCTCGGCCTCCCGAAGTTCGAGCACGAGTTCGCGGAGCGCAGTCCCGAAGTCGGCGTGACGACGGGCCTCGCGTGGACCTCGTTCGGCGGCGAGATCATGTTCATCGAAGCGACGCGCATGGCGGGGTCGGGACGCACGACGGTGACCGGACAGCTCGGCGACGTGATGCGCGAGTCGGTGACCGCGGCGTATTCGTACGTGCGGTCGAAGGCCCGCGAGCTCGACATCCCCGACAAGCTGTTCACCGAGAGCGACATTCACATTCACTTCCCCGCGGGCGCGATTCCGAAAGACGGACCGTCGGCGGGCGTCGCCATCGCGACGTGCATCGCATCGGTGATGGGCGAGCGTCCGGTACGCCACGACGTCGCGATGACCGGCGAGATCACGCTGCGCGGCAAAGTGCTCTCGGTCGGCGGCATCAAGGAAAAAGTGATGGCCGCGCATCGCGCGAACGTGAAGATGGTCGTGCTGCCGGAAGGCAACCGAAAAGACCTCTCGGAAGTGCCGGCGGAAGTGAAGGAAGGCCTGACGTTCGTCTTTGCGGAGCGCGTCGAGGACGTCTGGAAGCAGTCCCTGATCCCGCTCGTCGTGGTGAAAAAATCGGATCGCAAATACGACGACGTCGAATACCGCCAGGACCACATGCAGGAACGGCCGGAGCGGTGAGGGTCTTCCCTAGGAGCGCCGCAGCAACTGTTGCTGTTCCGTTCTGATGGCATCGACGCTGGGGTTCAACCAGCCGAAGCGTTCGAAGAGCCAGATCGCGCAGTCGATTGCTCTTTCGGCAGCGGTCGCGATGAGTTCGAGTGGCGTCAGCGTTTTCTCATACCTCACTTCAGCCTGACGTGCGATGTACGGACTCCTAACCCTCCTCTGGTCGTCCGCCAACATGAAGCCGGCGATGCCGGTCACGGAAATCGAGACGGTCACGGGCTCGACATAGATCTCGGCCTGGGCAAGACGTGCCGCGAACTCGAAGTACTCCGTGATGTTGTAAAGCGACTCTGTGAGAGCCAGGAACCCGGGCACGTTGTCGATGTCAACCTGACTCATGCCTTGCTTCATCTTGTCGCGGATCCGGACGGCCCATTCCTCTTCAGTCACTTCGCGAACGCTTCCGAGATACAGGAACTGCGTGCTTTGATAAAAGCGCCAGTACTCGAGGTGACCCATGAAATCGCTCCACGCAGCAATCCACGAGTCGCCGTAATCTCGCCCCGATTTTTCCGGTGGAAGCTGAGGGAAGGTCCAGCCGCGCAGATTCACTTTCGTTTTCTCGAGCACGGAAAGGCAGTCCGACAAGGTTGCAACTCGCTTCGAGTCATACGAGGCGGGCCGAAAGTTCACGCGCCAGTGTGGATGATCCAGAACCGGAACCGGAAGCTTGTCGACGGGTGCTAACGCGGTGACGCTCATCAAAGCCCTCGCAGCTCTTCGTCAAAAGGATCTTTTGGCATCGGTGCCACTTTGAGTCTCTCCATCAGTTCAAGAATACGCCGTGCGCGCTTCTCCGCGGCAAGCTCGAGAAGGTCGTGCATCTGCTCCGCGGAAGTCACGACTGTCGTTTGCGTCTTTCCCGGCGGTCTCACGTAGACGGCTCCCGGCTTCAACCCCTCGGACACTGCCTCGCGTCGACAAACGATCGGCGTGTCGGTGAACTCCGGCACCTCGATGGCGAGGAACCTGCGATCTTCGTGATTAACGAGCACGAGCAGAACATTGAACGGCGGTGACGCGTAGCGGTTGACCCCGTCGATCACGGTATCGACGTCGTATGTAGCGAGATGTTCGTCGGAGATTCCCGTCCGTTCCCAAACATCAGCACGTTCGCTGACACCGATGATCACCACGCCTCCGTCGCGAAGGTTCGCCATCGCCATCGCGGCCTTCGCGATCTTGTGCTGCAGCGCGGTCCATGGCGCCGACTCCTTGAACTCAATACTTTGCGATTCGACGCACGTGTTGAGCGCGGTGATCACGCGCTTCCGAACCACCTCATGTCCCGGAAGCTCCGCTGTCGGAATCGCCATCGCACATAGAATACCCGCCGCTCATGCGCCGCGGCTGTCTCTACAACCTCCTGTTCGGCGTCCTTCTGCTGATCGTGTTCGGCGGGAGCACTTACTTCTGGTTCACATTTTTCGTGAAGGGGCGCTCGCTGCCGACGCCGAATCTCGTCGGGCGCTCGATCACGCAGGCGCGCGCGATGGCGCAGGACCTCGGCGTCACGCTCGTCGTCGATGACGAGCATCGCCGCAACTCCGACAAGGTGCCCATCGGCAACATCGTCTGGCAGAACCGCCAGCCCGGCGCGACGAGCTTCATCAAGCGCGGCAGCACGATCAAAGTCGAGCTGAGCGCGGGACCGCTCGTGCTGCGCGTTCCCGACTTTGCCGGCCAGACTTCCGGCACCGCGATCCTGCGCCTCGGGCAGCAGAACATGAAGCTCGACCGGCTGGCGTATGTCGAGACCGGCGTGAACAGCGTGCTCGCGGCGGATCCTCCGACGGGGACCATCGTCGCGCCGCAGGCGCCGATCTCGCTGCTCGTCTCAGTTCCGAAATCGTCGACGCAATACGTGATGCCCGATCTCATCGATCGCTCGTTCGAACAGGTGCGTCCCGCCCTCGAGCGGCGCGGTCTCGTGATCGGCACCGTGAAGTACGAGGCCTATCCCGGCATCCCGGACGGCATCATCATTCGACAGTACCCGCTGCGCGGTGCGCCCGTGAGCGGCCGCGATCCGATCACGCTGGTCGTCTCGCGGCAGGAAGAAACGAGCATCATCGAGAATCCGCCGGTGACGGCGCCGCCCGTGACGACGCAATGACCGCCATCAAAATCGCACCCTCGCTTCTCTCCGCCGATTTCGCGCGCCTCGCCGAGGAGCTGGCGACGATCGAGGAACACGCGGACGTTCTGCATCTCGATGTGATGGACGGGCACTTCGTTCCGAACATCACCATCGGTCCGATGATCGTCAAGGCGTTGCGTGCGCACAGCCGTCTGCCGTTCGACTGTCATCTGATGATCAGCGAGCCGCAGAAGTACATCGGCGCGTTCCTCGACGCGGGCGCGAACATGATCTCGGTGCACCTCGAGGCCGAGCCGCATTTGCAGCGCGCGCTGCAGATGATTCGCGACGGCGGCGCGAAGGCGGGGATCGCCATCAATCCCGCCACGGCGGCCGAATCGCTCTCGACGGCAATCGATTTTTGCGACTACGTGCTCGTCATGACCGTCAATCCCGGTTTCGGCGGGCAAAGATTCATAGAACCTGTCGTGGGGAAGATTCGTCATATTGCCGGACTCATTCGGGACCGGGGACTCCCCGTGTCGATCGAGGTGGATGGCGGGGTGGACGCGCGGACGGCGCCGCTGGTCGCGGGCGCCGGGGCCACGATTCTTGTTGCGGGCTCGGCCGTTTTCGGGCAGAAGGACCGAGTTGCTGCAATGCGGGCGATCCGGGACGCTGTTCACACGTCGCAGATTTGAGTCCGGGAGGACAGGTTGAAGGGTTTGAAGGTCAGACATCTCGCAGTACTGCTGCTCGTTGCGCTCGCGCTCGGCGCCTGCCGCCACCACGGGCCGCGCATCATCCGGCCGAAGGTCGATCCCGAACTGCTGAAGCTTTCGAAGGAACAGGTCTTCCAGAAGGCCGAGGACAACTTCGGTCGCGGCAAGTGGACGAAGGCCCGTACGTACTACCAGCACGTTTACGAGAACTTCCCCAACGACCCCCTCGGCCGCCGCAGTCTGCTGCGCGTCGCCGACACGTACTTCAAGCAGGGCGGTCCTCTGAATTTCGTCGAGGCGCAGTACAAGTACCGCGACTTCATCAACCGCTATCCGGGCAGCGAGCAGTCGGACTACGCGATGCTGCAGATCGCGATGTGCTCCTTCAAGCAGATGGAGAGGCCCGATCGCGATCAGCAGAAGACGCGCGAGACCGTCGAGAAGCTCAACGACATGCTCCGCACTTATCCGCGCAGCCCGCTGCGTCCGGAGGCCGAGGCGCGGCTGGCGGACGTCAACGACCGCCTCGCGAAGCACGAGCACATCATCGCCAAGTACTACATCAAGCGCGGCAGCTACGGCGCGGCGGTGCAGCGGCTCAATTTCCTCAACGAGAAGTATCCGAGCTACAGCGCGAAGGATGCCTCGTTCTACGACCTCGGCACCGCGCTCGCGGCGCTCGGCCGCAACGGTGAGGCCCGTCTCTACTTCGAGCGCGTCGTGGCGGAGTTCCCGAAGAGCGATTACGCGGAGCGCGCGAGGAAAAGACTCGATACCATCAAGGCATGAAGAAGCTCGCCGTCGCCGCGATCCTGCTGACTGCCGCCTGTGCCTCGTCGCCATCCGTGTCTCCCGACTACGTGCCGCCCGCGCAACAGGCGAACGACACGAAGGTCGCGGAGCTGCAGACCACGCTGACGGAGCTTCTCGAGCGGCTCGATGTGTTGAACGACCGCATCGCGCGGCTGGAGAGCGCGCCTGCGCCTGCTCCCGCTCCCGTCGCGACGGCGGCGCCACCGACGGCTCCCGCACCGACGACCGACAACCGAGAACCGACAACCGCGGCGGCGCCAGCCGTTGCGCAGCCGCAACAGCCCCAGGCCGCCCTCGTCGGCGCGAAGATCGCCGAGGACTATCGCAACGCGCTGATGCTGTACGGGAAGAGTCGCGTGGCGGATTCGCGCCGCGCGTTTCAGGACGTCTTCGATGCGGATCCGACCGGCGAGCTCGCGGACAACGCGCTGTTCTGGATCGGCGAGACGTATTTCTCGGCCGGCGATTACTCGAATGCGATTCGCTACTACCAGCGCGTCACGAACGAGTTCGGGGACCAGAACAAGGCGCCCGACGCGATGTTCAAGATGGCCATCGCGCTCGAGCGAACGAGCGATCTGTCGCTCGCACGCAAGACGCTGCAGCAGGTCATCGAGCGTTATCCGTACTCGACGCCCGCCGCGTCGGCGAAGTCGGAGCTGACGCGCATCAAGTTCTGAGAGGGCGGAGGGCAGAGGGCGGAGGGCAGAGCGGCGTGCAGGGCTTCCGCCATCCGCCCTCTGCCCTCTGCCGTCTACAATGCGCGGGCTATGGCTGAAGAAACCGAAAGTGGCGCGTCGCTGCTGGCCAAGCGCGAGTACGCCCGCGCCGTTCCGCTGCTGAAGCGGGAACACGAGAAGTATCCGTCGAATCCGCGCATCCGCCTGCAGTACGCGGACGCGCTGGCCGGCGCGTCGATGCTCGACGAAGCGGTCACGCAGTACGAGGCGACGGCGAAGTACTACGACGACAACGGTCTGACGGTGCAGGCGATCGCCGTCCGCAAGAAATCCGAGAAGGTGCAGGAGCAGCTCGGCGCGAAGGCTCCGCAGGCCTCGGCCGGCGTGGCCGGGAAAACGGAGCCGCTGTTCACGCGCCCCGTTCCCAAGAGCCCGCTCTTCGAAGTGCTGACGAACGAAGAGCGTCAGGCGATCGTGCGCGAGATGGAGATCGAATCGCACGACGAGGGGAGCGTCATCATCACCGAGGGCGAGCCCGGGACGTCGATGTACCTCATCGTTTCGGGTGAGGTGAAGGTCTACACGCGCGGCGGCAACGCCGGTTCGGTGTACCTCGCGAAGCTCGGCGAAGGAGACTTTTTCGGAGAGGTCAGCGTCCTGACCGGCAAGCCTCGCACGGCGACGATCACCGCATCGCAGCGCACCGAGCTCCTTCGTCTCGACAAGGAGAAGCTCGATGCGACGCTCGTTCGCTATCCAGGCATCCGCAAGGTGCTCGACGAGTTCTATCGGAAGCGCGCCAAGCACACCGTCGAGGCGATGATCGAAACGCTCCGAAAGAAAGGATGAAAGAAAGGATGAAGGATGAAGGATGAAGGATGAAGACAGGCGCCGGCCCGGTGCTTTTCTTCATCCTTCATCCTTCATCCTTCATCCTTCGTCCCCATGGCCGTTCTTCCGATCCGAAAGTACGGCGACGACGTGCTCCGCAATCCGACCAAACCGGTGACGGAGATCGATGCGTCGCTGCAGAAGCTGATCGACGACATGATCGACACGATGTACGCCGCGCCGGGAGTCGGCCTCGCGGCGAATCAGGTCGGCGTGTCGCTGCGGCTCGCGGTCATCGATCTCTCCGTCGGCAAACGTCCGGGCGAGTGCCACGTGCTCATCAATCCGGAGATCGTCGAGCGCCTCGGTGATCAGACGGAAGAAGAAGGCTGTCTCTCGATTCCCGACTTCACGGAAGTCGTGACCCGTCCCGAGCGCGTGAGGCTGAAGTACACGGATCGCAACGGCGTGGCGCGCGAGATGTGGGGCGAAGGCCTCATGGCCCGCGCGATGTGCCATGAGGTCGACCATCTCAATGGCGGACTCTTCGTCGATCACCTGCGCGGCTTCAGAAAGGATCGCCTCCTGAAGAAAATCACGAAGCTCGTGAAGACTGGGGCCTGGGCCTAGCCAGGCCTGGCCACAATGGCCTTCAGTTAAGGATTCGGCGCCCCTCATTCGGCCGGAGCCTGTCCTGAGCGCAGCCGAAGGAGCCACGAAGCGACTGGTGAGGGGCGCAACCTTCCCGGTACATTCCTTCAATCACCGAACGGCCCGACGCTCCGACACTGGTCATGACGCGAGAGCCGATCGACATCGGCCACCATCCATGGATCGCGGAGGTCGATCCCTCCATCGACCCCAGCCATTCGAACGATCGACCAGTGCCATCGCGTCGATCGACACCGTCGATCCGTCCATCGACCAGTGCCATCGCGTTGATCGACACCGTCGATCCGTCCATCGACCGGTGCCATCGCGACGATCGACACCATCGATCAAACGATCGACCGGTGCCATCGCGTCGATCGACAACGTCGATCAAACGATCGACCCCAGTCATTCGAACGATCGACGCCGTCATGGAACGCGTCGTCCGGAATCTGGACTGCGGTGGCGCAAGCCACCGCTCTCATCGCGGAGGCGCAGCC
>Ga0075425_100003122_pt1 | contig 16772 bp, 10 predicted proteins | sample SoiMethybrSBSTD4_FD_75300 | JGI IMG/M metagenome (GOLD analysis project Ga0075425, IMG submission 75300) | Bulk soil microbial communities from a Populus tree surrounding site in Tennessee, USA - Soil MetaG P. TD hybrid SBSTD4 | ecosystem: Environmental > Terrestrial > Soil > Tree plantation... | reverse complement strand
GAGTCCCGATAGTAAAACCTGTTCGCGAATAATCCTAGCGCCATGGCGCAAACAACACGGCCCAAGCTCAGAGCTTGGACCAGTGCTGGGCCCGCGTGGCCTATTGGCTGGGCACACCTGGGCTTGTTTCTGCTGGCCCAATCTTCTCCCGCACCCGCACGGGGCGTGGTTCTGGCGCTCGGCGACGGCCTTGGCACACTGTTCGTTACCGCTGCGACAAAGCACCCTGGCGCCGAGGCGAAGCGGCGCGTTCGTGCGATGTTGCTCGCCGACACGGCAGGGGTGTGACGAGCGCCTTAGCGCGGACCGATCCGGATTGCATGTGGCAAGCTCTCGGGCAGCCCCCCGAGCATCTGCAGGGCGGCCTGCATAGCGACGATATAGCCGTACGGGCCAAGCCCGCAGATCACCGCCTTGGCTGCGCTGGAAAGCTTCGAGTGGCGATGCAGTTCGTCGCGCGCATGGATATTGGAAATGTGTACCTCGATGAAGGGACCTTCGAACGCCTTCAGGGCATCGAAGATGGCAATTGAGGTGAATGAGTAGGCGGCGGGGTTCATGATGAGTGCATCGGCCTTTTCGCGTGCCGACTGGATCCAATCGACCAACGCACCTTCGTGGTTGGACTGATGCAGTTCGAGCGAGACACCGAGCCACTGTGCAAACTCTCGACAGCTCGTCTCAATGGCGGCCAACGTCGTTGCACCATAGATGTGTGGTTCGCGCACGCCCAACAGGTTGAGGTTGGGGCCGTTGAGGATCATGAGGCGCGCGGCCATCGCTTACTCCCTTGAAGTGTAAACTCCTGAGCAAGGTACCCGTCAGCCGGCGGCGAGTCTCGCCTGCGCTGCCAACCGAACCGGTGCGTTGGCCGCACCATAGCCCGCATAGCGCCGTCGCTCCACGATCTCAAAAAAGAAACGCTGCTCAAAGGCGCGTGTGTAGACCTGGAGGTATTCGGCATTCCCATCGCGGTCATAAAGGATATTGTAGGCTCGCAAGGCCGCAAGCTGGCTTGGCGCAAGTTCCATTTTGGCTTCCAGATCGTCATAATAGTTGTCTGGAATCTCCAGTAGCTCGACGCCGTTGCGCTGCAATTGTGCCGCCGTGGCAAGCATGTCGGTCGTGGCAAATGCAAGGTGCTGCACGCCTGAGCCGAACAGCTCCATTAGGAAACGCGAGGACTGCGTGCGTTGACTTTGCGACGCATTAAGAATGATGCGGAGCATCCCGTCGGCGGATTCGATGACTTGGCTCCGCACCAGACCGCCGGGGTCGGCAACGTCCTGGGGTGGGATCTTCTTCAGGTCCAGCAAGGATGTGTAGAACAAGAGCCAACTCAGCATTTCCTCGTAGTGCATCGACTGGGAGATGTGATCAACCGCGACCAGCCCAGCTGCATTCGAGCCCTCTTCGGATGTGTCATCGAATTCGATCTCCCATACGCGCCCGAGTTCGCTCGTCGCATCCAGAAAGTAGACGAGGCTTCCTCCAACCCCCCGCACCGCTGGAATATCGAGTTCCCCGGGGCTGACGGGCTGGCGAAACGGTTCATCGAGCAGCAACCTGGCGCGTTCCAGGGTGCGCGCGGCGTTGTCGACTTTAAGGCCCAGGGCACAAACGGCAGAGCCGTGCGTAATATTGAAGGAATGGGCGAAGCCTTCCTTATCGGTGTTGACGACGAGATTGATCTCGCCTTGATGCCAGCGCGTGACCGCCTTTGACTTGTGGCGCCCGGCGCGGCGGAAACCAAGGGTCGATAGCAGCTTTTCGAGCTTTGGTGCACTCGCATCGTCGACGGCAAACTCGACGAATTCAGTCCCCAGCGCTCTGGAACGGGCAGGCAGCTCTCGGCTGCGGGGAATGAGCCCCCTGTCCTTGCTCGCGAGCTGGTCCAACAGAAACAATAGCGATCGATGCCCGTCAACGGCGACACTACGCGCCGATCCCGCGCGGAACTGATCGTTGAAAATTTCGAGTGAGAGAGGGCCATGATAACCCGTGACGGCCAGAGCCTCCATGAAATCGAGGAGGGGCAGATCGCCCTGGCCAGGGAAGTTGCGGTAGTGCCGGCTCCACGACAGATAATCCATCTGCAATTGCGGAGCGTCCGCCATTTGCACCAAGAAGATCTTGTCGCGGGGAATCGCGCGTATGGCGCTCAGGTCGGTCTTGCGGACCAGGATGTGAAAGGTATCGAGCACGAGACCGACGGCTGGATGATTGGCGCGGCGCACGGCTTCCCACGCGTCCCGGTAGTCATTGATGTGCTTGCCCCACGCAAGCGCCTCAAAGGCGATGCGCAGTCCACGCTTGGCCGCCCTCTCGCCGAGCTCATTCAGGTCCGCAGCAGCGCGATCGATGCCACCGATGCTGTCCGCGGCAACGTTGCTGCAAATCATCAGCAGATCGCAGCCAAGCTCCTGCATCACGTCAAACTTGCGCTCGGCACGCGCAAACGCTCGCGCCCGCTGCATCTGAGGCATCCCTTCGAAGTCACGGAAGGGCTGCAGGGTGACGATTGAGAGCCCGAGGCCGCTAACAGCCGCGCGGACATCGGCCGGCGTGCCGTTAAAGGTGATGAGATCGTTCTCGAAGATCTCGACCGCATCGAATTTGGCCGCGGCAATGGCTTCGAGCTTTTCGCTCAGGTTCCCGCTCAACGATACCGTAGCAATCGAGGTCTGCATGGGATCCACCTCCTGCCTGGCTTTCCGCGCGTGCCTTTCGCCAACGGCTGCTGCTCCGGTAAAGACGCGCTGGGAGTAAGTCGACGCACGCGCCATTTTGCATGACCAACCTCGCTACCCCTTGTAACCCAGTAGGCGCGGTAGCCAGAGCACGGTATCTGGCACGAACGTGATAATGGCGAGCGCCACGATCATGGCCCACACGAATGGCATGGTATCGCGGATGATCGTGCGCAGCGGTGCCCCCGAGATTGCCGAGATAATGAACAGGAGCAAGCCATAGGGAGGGGTAACGAGACCTATCATAATGTTGAAAACGGCAACCACCCCAAAATGCACCAAATCGATGCCCAGGCCCTTCGCGGTCGGAATGAAAATCGGCAAGATGACGAGAATGATGGTGCTGCCTTCGAGTAAGCAGCCGAGTACCAGCAGGATCACGTTCACCCAAACGAGAAACGTCATTGCAGAGAGATCATAGCCGGCCAACAGACCTTTGACGGTCGCGGGAATTTGCTCGACGGTCACGACATAATTGAACACGAGCGCGCCAGCGATGAGCATGCCGATCGAGGCGGTGGAACGAGCGCTATTGAGAACTGCGACATACGTATCGTTCACGCTGATGTTCCGGTACCACAGCACAGCGACCAGGAAGGCATAGGCGGCGGCCACCGCCGCGGCCTCGGTCGGCGTCATAATGCCCGTGTAGATGCCCCCGAGAAGAATGATGGGCATCAACAGCGCCGGCATTGCGCTCACGGTGATAGCCGGCCATTCGCGCAAGGGGATCGGCGCCTCTACCGGAAAGTTGTGCCGATGGGCCATCAGCGTGTTGATCACCATTTGCGCGAGCGCCATCATCAATCCTGGAATGACCCCGCCGAGAAATAGATAACCGACCGAGGCATCCGAAATCAGCGCGTAGAGCACCATGGGGATCGAAGGCGGGATGATCGGCCCGATCACGGCCGAGGCGGCGGTAATGGCTGCCGCATAGCTAAGGGGATAGCGGTCGTTGCGCGTCATCATGTCGATGCTTATGCGGCCTGTCGCCGCGAGATCGGCAATGGCCGAACCGGACATGCCGGCAAAGATGATGCTCTGCGCAATATTGATATGGCCGAGGCCGCCACGGAACCGGCCCACCAGCATGTCGCAAAAGCGCAGCAGGTGGTCGGTCATTTTGCTGACGTTCATCAGCTCGGCGGAAAACAGAAACAGCGGCACCGCCAGGAGCACGTAACTGTTGTAAAGGCCATTGAGAATCTGCTCAGCAGAGGTGCCAAGATCGAGGTGCGCCAGCAGGAGATAGAGGATCGAGCCGGCGATCATGGAATAGCCGATCGGCAAACCCAGCAGCCCGAGGGCCAGGATGGTACAAATGCTGCTCGCAAACGGGCTGTTCACAAGGCGGATCCGCTGCCGATCTCAATCTCAGGGGGTCGGCCGCGCAAGGCGCGCCACGTCAGGCCGGCATAGCGAACAATGACGCCCACCGAAAACAGAAGATAGATCGAGTAGACATAGTCAAGCCGGATACCGAGATACGCCGTGCGTTCGACTTTGAGGAAGAGCACATAGGCGATCACGGCCGGCAGCGCGATGCCGAACAGCGCGATGATGGCAACGCCTGTGATGACGGTGAAGACGCAGCGTGTCCGATCGCTCGCCGTGCTGTAAATGAGGTCGAAACGTACCTCGTCTCTCTCGCGCAGAACGAAGACGGCACCCCATAAGGTGCACCAGATCCAGCACACGACACTTGCTTCGTCGGTCCAACCCAAGGGAGCATTAAAGACGTAGCGCGTCACGATCTGCAGGATAAAACATAAGAACATTGCCAACAGCAAAAACGCAGCAACATTTTCCGCGCGTCGGCGCAACCAGCGCGCCGCCTCAAAAAAGCGTGTGGTTGCCTCGGGTGTCACCTTCGCTCCGTCTCCAAGAAAGGTTACGGCGGCACGCAAGCGAGCGTTGGCCTGAGTCGCGCTAATGCAAAGGCGGCGACACCTTGCCGCGCTACTTGATGGCGTTGATCTTCTCGAGGGCACCCTTCGGCCACTCATTCGCGTATTTGTCGAGATACTTCTTTTGCGCAAAGGCACGGAAAGCGTCCTGATCGGGCGCGTAAACCTGCTTGCCTTCTTTTTTGAAGAACTCGATCGCATCCTTTTCTTGCGCATCGTACTTGGCCGCGTTGGCATCGAATATTTTGTCGGCCTCCGCCCGAAACTTCGCCTGCTGCGCCGGGCCGAGGTTGGACCAAGTCTTCTTCGACACGGACAGCACGTCATAACCGATGACATGACTGGTCAGGACGAACTGAGATGTCACCTCGTAGAACTTCATGTTCCGCGCCGTAACCAAGGGATTGTCTTGCCCATCGACCGCGCCGGATTGCAGCGCGGTATAAAGCTCCGCGAACGCCACTGGCGTTGGGTTGGCACCAATGGATTCGCCGAGAAACTGCCAAAATTCGCCGGGCGGCATGCGCAGCTTGGTGCCGGCCAGATCCTGCGGTGTGCTGATCTTTTTTACGGGTCTGAGGTTGACCTGGCGCGCGCCGAAGTAGACCGGACGGATCACCTCGATGCCGACCTGATCCCGGGCCATTCTTACGAAGTCCTGACCGATCTCGCTGGTAAAGGTCTTTTTGAGATGCTCGTAGTCGCGGAATAGATAGGCCGACGTCAGTAGCGACCACGCCGGAATTTGTTTGGAGATATCGGCGGGTGCCAGATTGCAGACCTCGAGATTTTCGCGCTGCAACGCGACCAACTCGGTCCCCTGCTTGAACAGCGTGTTGCTCCAGTAGGGTTCCAGCTCGATCGCATCCTGCATCGCGGCTGCCAATGCCTTATAGGCTTCGGCGCGCAGATCGGTTTCGGGAAAAGCCACCGATAACCGCAGCTTCGGCCTCGCTTGCGCCTGCGCTCCTCGCACGCCAAGTGCCAGCATCGCGGCGCCGGATAGCATGAGCGTTCGACGATCAATCGCGTCCATCCTGGCGTCCTCCTCGAGACGTTCATGCCCTAGCCAGTGAGGGGCCCGGGCCTGCGGGCCGTGGCTTGAAGAGCAAATTGTACGAACTAGTTCGTATTGTCAACGCAGCGGCGGCAAACGTCATGCCGTTATGGGCTGATCAGCGAGCTAGATAACGCAGAATGGTGTCGATCACCTGGACCCGGCGTGCAGCTAGCGCCCTGGCTGATGCCATGTCCCGTTTGAAGATGGTGGAGAAGGTGGCGCGATTGGCGACATTGAAAATGCATAAGGCGCTGATGGACATATGCAGGTCGACGGGGTCGACATCGTGCCGAAACACCCCCTGACGCTGGCCACGCACGAGCAGATCGCGCAAGGTATCGATGGCCGTAACATTGAGGCGCTGGATCGCCTTCGAACGCGATAGATAGGCCCCGTTCAAGATGTTCTCGTTCATGACGAGGCGGACAAACTCTGGATGCGCGTTCTGATAGTCGAAGGTGAATGAAATAAGCGCCCGCAAAGCCTCTTCGGGCGTTTGCTTCTCCAGGTCCAGGGCCGCCTCGATGCTGCGGATCCTGCGGTAGGCGGCCTCCAGTACCGCGATGTAGAGGCCTTCCTTACCCCCGAAGTAATAGTAGATCATGCGCTTGCTGGTTTTGGTCCGGGCCGCGATCTTATCCACGCGCGCCCCGCTGAAGCCCTTGGCGGAAAACTCCTCCGTCGCAACATCGATGATGTTGCGCTTGGTCCCATCGGGATCATTGACACGTTGTCGCCGAGACTTCGGGCTGTGGAACGCTTCCTGCTTCATTTCTAAAACACTCTGGGCTGTCTATCGGCAACACCCGGGCGTAGATAGACCATGCGAAAGCGCGAGCAAAGCTGGAAAACCCCACGGCTGCTCCTGCTGAGCGAAGATGCGACCGCAATGGAGTAGGTGGCCACGGCACGGGGGCTCGCATAGCCCGCGTTTAACCAACGCGCGCCTCCTCGGTAGCACTGCATGATCTATCGCAGGCGGTCCAAGGGTAGGGCGTCGGTAACGCCGAGATCCCGCAGTCGCTGGCGCGGCATGAAGATGCTCCAGCCAAGCATTGGCGCCGGCCATGCACACGGCACCCGACGATTTCTCGATTTCTATCTTGGCAGCGCACGCATCGCGTCGAAAGTAGCGACTTTCCGCTATCTGGCCGCCGCGCTGACCGCCCAAGGGCCTCTCGCCTAGGCAACCGCGCCGATGCCCTGTCGCCGGGGTTCGCGGTTCGTCAAGGCGCTGGGCGCACCCAGCCTCTGGGCGATCGCGTTGGGGTGTTGCTCGAGCGTTCCACGTGGGGAGGCTATCGGGCCGGGCCCGCCAGCATCGCCGTCCCGGCGCGGCAGCGCGCACCTTACAATACCGACCTGGTCCCGCACAGCCGGCAAACTCTCCCACCATGCGGCTTGCCAACTTCCACATGGACATCGGCGTCCGGCTGCCCGAAGCTCCCCTGCTCAAAACTTGGGCATGTGTGATGGTATGAGCGGCAGGCCGGCGGACGGAAGCATCCTCAGTCTCAGTGGAAAACAGTGGCTGACCCTGCTGATGGTGCAACTCGCCAACATGCTGTTCGGCATGACCATCACACTTGCGAATTTGGTGCTGCCACAAGTGCGCGGCACGCTGTCGGCGACACAGGATGAAATCGCCTGGGTGATCACGCTGAACCTGGTCGCCACAGCGGTGGCTACTCCCATGACCGGGTGGCTTTCGAGCCGGCTCGGCTGGCGCAACCTGATGTTCGGCACCGTGCTGGGCTTCACCATCTCGTCCTTGCTGTGCGGCGTCGCCAACAGCCTCGAGACACTGATCCTGGCGCGTGTAGCGCAGGGCCTATTCGGGGCACCGATCATGCCGATGGGTCAAGCCATCCTGCTTGCCACTTTCCCGCCGCACCTGCACGCCTTCGCCATCGTCATGTGGGGTGTCGGCGCGGTCTTTGGACCCGTGGCGGGACCCATTGTGGGTGCCGTGGCAACCGAGGCGTACAACTGGCGCGCCGCCTTCTTCTTGATCGTTCCGCCGGGCATTTGCGCGCTGACCTGCATCTGGTTCGCACTCGCCGATCACACCAAGCGCACGCACGTCCATTTCGATTGGACGGGATTTCTGGCGCTTTCCACCGCCGTGGTGGCCGCCCAGCTGATCTTTGACCGCGGTCAGCGATTAGACTGGTTCGACTCCCAAGAGATCGTGCTCTGTAGCCTTGTCTCAATCCTTGCGCTTTGGATCTTCATCGCCCATTGCCTCACTGCCGAACGTCCATTTCTCGACCCCCGCTTACTGCTTGATCGCAACTTCGCCGTCGGCACCTTGATCGCTTTCGTCATGGGCATGCTGACGTTCACGAGCCTGGTGCTCTTTCCTAGTCTCCTGCACGATCTTCGCGGCTATCCTGACAATGCTATCGGAATGCTGCTCGCCTCCCGTGGGCTCGGCAACTGGACGGCCTTTTTCTTCGTCGCCCAGCTCACGCGCATTGCGCCTCGGACCGCCATCGGCACGGGGCTGGCGATCCAAGCCGTCGGCGGTTTCTGGATGGCGCAGTTCGATATAAACGTCACGGAGTACAGCCTGTTTTGGAGCCACTTCCTGATGGGATTGGGTCAGAGCGTGGCCTTTACCCCCATGACCGTGTTGGCCTTCGCCACGCTGCCGCGTCACCAAATCACCGAGGGGGCCGCCGTCTTCACCATGATGCGCAACTTCGGCTCGAGCCTCTTCATCTCACTCACCGTGATGGTTCTCGTACGTTCCACCTCCATGAACTACGCGCGTCTCACGGAATTCGTGACACCCTACCGCGAGCGGCTGCTTTATCCGAGCCTACCGGTCCCCTGGAATCTCGACACGGTCAGCGGCCTCATGCAGGTGGCCAACGAGGTCCAGCGCCAGGCGGCCATGATCGGCTATGTCAACGCCTTTCACATCATGGCCTGGACCGCCGCCCTGGCCGTACCACTGGCATGGCTTCTGCGCACGCGCGCCGCCCCTTGAGAGATTGACGAGACCGACGGTGCACGCCCAGGCGCATTGTTGACCTTGCGACGGAAGCGGGCGCGCTTGGGATCGCCTTCGCCGGGTGGCGCTGTGCCAGCGTGCTAATCCCTGCCTCGCTGCAAGGACGTCAGGCCCGTGCGTGCCAGGTTTCGGTGCGAGCACAGCTACAGCGATGGCGCTTGCCATCTTTGCGGCGAGACTTATCCCCGTTTCGCCGATCTCGCCATCTCAGACGCCGTTCGCAATTGGGCGGAACGGTGCAAAGGCGCTGCCGGTGCGTGGGAGCGCTGCCGCTAGTTCGGGACAGTGACGCAAAATGATGCTGGTCATGCCATTATTAGCGATCCAGTCAATGCCGAGCGGTGAATAAACCTCTGGCCGGAAATCGATCGTCAGGAACCGGTCGCTCTGCAGGCGTCGTGCCGCCATCAAAAGGAAGATGCGAAAGGCGGTGTCGCTGAAGCCGAAACCCGCTGGCGCAGTTTCCGCATGCAGGCCAACCATCGTGTCGACCATATCAAGTTTGCCATAGACGTCGCGCAGCTTGCGTCGGGTGACCGGGTTCGTACACAGCTCTTCCCAGTCACGCACGCGCGGCCGCCGCAGCGCTGCTCGGAAGTCGTTGTAGCGCGGTACACCGCGCCGGCGATCCCGCACGATGTCGACCACCGACAGATCGATCAGCTCGCCGTTCAGGCGCTCGAATTTCTGTAGAGACTTGGGGAAGTTGTGCAGCGTGATCGCCCCGGGATGGGCGATCCCAAATGAATAAAGCACGTTGGGCAGCTCGAGCCGCCGCAGTTCGCCATCCGTTCGAGGACCTTGGATCTCGGTGAACGTACGCGTCTCGAGGTGCCGCCCATCGCGGTGGTCGAAAAACGCATAGTCGTCCGGGATCAGCGGGTGCATGCGATAGACGGTCACGAATTCTTCGGTCAGCGAGTAAGGCGCAGCGTGATGATCGGGCCGAGTCTCGGGAATGCCCTTGAGCGCATGCGCGTCGAACAGCCAGATGCCAAGCTGCGTCAACCAATCCTTCGGCGCACCGTACCAATTCGCACGTAGCGCCGTGTCGATCGTCCTCGTCGCCAGGATCGCGGGCGTCCACTCCACCGTATGGATCTTAGCAATCAGGGCCGCGACGATCAGGCGTGCCGTCTGGTACACGCGCTCGTCCGGCCAGCTGGGATAGGCAGTTTGCAGCTCCCGGCAGATGACGTTGTGCTCCCGGGCAAACAGTGTGTGCATGGCGCTGAGCCCCAGCCACCAGGCTTCGTTGAACCCCGTGACGTTGATGCCGCTGAGCTCGGTTGGCAGATAGCCATTCTCGAGGCGGAGCAAGGCACCCGCGCGCAGCTCGGCCGCCTTCTCAGCATCCGCACCGTAGACTTCCGAGCCATCCCACCAAGGGGTGGCAATATTGGGAAAGACGGGACACTGGCCGGGCGCCTGAGCGATGATTTTGTTGCCGGCGATGCGCATATCGGGCTCGGGCGGTAGGTCCTTGTGATTGCGCCACGGTTCGCCACCCCGGCGCGGCAAGACAATATCCTGGCCCTTTTCGCCAAGTTCGAAGCGTGTGTGATTGACCCAGTCGTGGACCTGAAATTGGATCCAGGCGGCCGCCAGCACATTGAGTGACTTCGCCGGAATAAAGACATCGCGCGTCAAGAGTTCACGGCTGACGAGGATTGGATCGGGCCGATCGAACTTGTCCGGCTGATAGATCGGCCGCATGTTGCGGCCAAACGCCGATCCTATCGACCCCATGGCGGGAGTAGAGAGGTCGTTGAAGGTACCATCATGCGTGCGCGCCATTCGCACCGCTTCGGGAATAGGCGGCGGTGCAGCACAGGCCGGTGCCGATCCACCTACGTGCGGCTGGGTGTCGATCAGATTTTTCTCGCGCAGTTCGCTGCGTAAAATGGCGAGATTGAGCAGGGCTAGTGGTTGCGGCAAGCGATGCCACGGCATGAAACGGTTAAGTAGGGCGAAGCCAACCCGGGCGAGGCGACCGGCGATGACGTTGCGCCGGGGCACCGCCTCGCAGAATCGCTGCCCGAGACGGTGCGCCGAGCTGGCACGGTACGCTTCTTTGCGTGCCCGATTCATGTTGCCGAGCGGCCTGAAGGCCTCGCTTGTGTACCAGGGATTGAACGAAAGTCGGTCTACGAGCCGCTCCATCGCCCGGCCCTCGGCGGCGTCGATGTCCTGCTGCGGAAGCGTGAGTTTTGCGACTAAGATCGGTCGAGAAACCCTCTCCTTCCACTTGGCGGCAAAATTTTCGACAGGCGTTGCCCACTCGCTGACGAAGGGCTGCAGGTAGACATCAAAGGCGATGTCACCGTCACGAAGCCGGGCGGCAATCTCTTCGCGCAAATAGTCGGTGCGCGATGACCGGGGTGTGGGCGCTGCTTGCGCGTTTGCGGCCGGACGCAGCAGATAGCGCACCGGTCCGGCATCACCCCACAGGATCGGGCCGCGGCTCCAGTAGCTTTCCAGCGCCAGGCTGCGGACCTGACGCCGCGTTGCCTTCAAGAGGTTGACGCTGGTGCGCAGAGCCCGGAAGGGGCCAAGGCGCAGGATCAGGCGCGGGATGAGCAGGCTGGGGTTGCCGGCCAAGGCCTTGCTGAAGGCGACGAACTGGCGCGCATTGCGCACGTGGGCCGTTGGATAGTTCGCAATGAACAAATCTTGCGATTGCTGATCGGAAATCCGGATTCGGATCGCTGCGCCGCGCAGGTCCCGCATGGTATCGGGCCGACAGGCGCCGTTGGCGTTGGAGAAACGGATGGTAACAGGATACTCCATGCCCGGCTGAAAGTGCGCGACTTGAAACGGCTCGGGAATCTCAGGGACAACGCGAAGCCTGGCGTTCGCCACGCCGAGCAGCATTTTCGCATGTGAGGCGCGCTCGATGTCACTCGACCCGCTCTTGGTCTTGTATTTTCGCTGAATGGCCAGGATGTCGCGCGCATAGCCCGCAAAGATGCGCTGCTCGGCCTCAGGGCTGCCTCCCTCATAGGTCTCGGACCACGTTTTTCTTGGCATCGCCCCCCCATACTCTACAAACTTGCAAGACGGCTAATCCTCGCCGATCTCGCCAGCGTGGTCAGACTCGACAGGCGTTGCGAAGGGAGCCCAGCAAGGCTTTGGCCTCTGTGCGATCGCCACCCTCCGGCTGGTCCGTGAAGAACTGCAATTCGCCCTCCAACAACGCGTGGGCCCGTGCAGGCTCGCCTTTGCCAGCGAGATGGGCGGCAAGATCGCGCGCCGTGCGCAAGGCAAACCCGCGTTGGCCGCGCTGATGGGCAAGCGCCAGGGCCTGCTCGAAGCACCGTTCAGCCTGCGCCGCATCGTCGTTTGCGGCAGCCGCGGCTAGGCGCCCTTCGAGGCGCAGGCACTCGATCTCATACCAGTAGTTGCCACCTCGACGCGTGAACTCGCGGGCCTGTGCGAGGCAGACCTTGGCACCTCGCACGTTCGCGGCACGGATGTGGGCCTCCGTCAGCCAACACAGGTAGGTGGGCAGCCAGTAGATCAGCTGTGCCCTCTCCAGGAATTCGCGCTGCTTCTCCAGCGTGTCGATCCCCTGCTCCAGGCAGCCCGATTCGACCTCGGCCCAACCGAGAAATGTTTGGGCCACCGAAATCCAAAGCGGCAGCTCCCGTTTGATGGCACCCGCCAGCGCCTGGCGCGCAAGGGTCTCGACCGTGGGGACGTCGCGCTCGAGCGTGTGCAGCATAGAAACGTAGGAAAAGGCGTAGCCGAGGGTGTGCGCATGGCGCAATTGTTCTGCCAAGTCCAGTGCGGCACGCCCGTGCACAAGCGCTTCGCCGACCCGGCCTAGCGCCCAGTCGACGATGCACAAGTTCGACAAGGTCGTAACCTGCACGTCGGTGCCGTAGATGAGCGCCGTCGCACGGTCGGCGCTTGCGTCGTAAAGCTGGGTTGCCCGCTCGAGATGTTTGCGCGCTCTCGCTGGCTCCCCGTCGTCGTGCTGAGACGTGCCGAACAGGCGATGACCGACCATGCGATCGGCCCGAGTGCCCTTCAGCTCGGCAATGGTCAAATAATCTCGCGCCAACTCGCTGGCCTCGTGCACGTTGCCGGCGGCACGCAGGTACGACCAGCGCGCGTACAGCGCCGGAAAGATGCGCGGATCGTCATCCAAGGCATGGCAGAGCTCGATCGCGCGCCGACTGACGTCGGCGACCGCCACGGCGGCAAATCCCTGCAGCGCGATGGTCGGCCCGATCAGCGCGATCCGCGCCTCCAGTTCCAGATTGTCGCGCTCGAGGCCGGCGGGCAGCTTCTTGATCTCTTCCAAAGCGGCAGCCAGTTGCGCGCTGGCCTCCAGGTTTGCCGAGCGCTCGGCCGATTGCGCTGCCGCCTTGAGCAGCAGGCGCACCGCGCGCGAGGTGCGTCCTGCTTCCGACAGGTGTTGCGCCACGTAGGCCGGCTCGCGGCTGGAAAGCTCCGGCAGGTGGATTTCGATCGCATCGGCAACGCGTGCGTGCAGCTCCCGCCGCTGCCGTTTCAAGAGCGAATAGTAGGCGACGTCCCGTACCAGCGCGTGCTTGAACGTATAGGCATTTTCGTCATCTTCCTGCTCGAGCCTAACCAAGCCGGACTCAAGCAGCCTGGCGAGCGCGGGTTCGAATGCGCTGGCGTGTTCGCCCGCAATCGCGGCCAGGAGCTGGTGGGAAAAGCTACGCCCAATCACGGAAGCAAGCTGAGCGATGGCTTTGGCCTCGCCGAGCCGCTCGAGACGCAGCATCAATGAATCATAGAGCGCCGATGGCACGCCGTGGCCACCGTCGCCGACGCCCGCGGCGCTGCCCTGGTCGACCTGTCCCGTCTCGAGCGCGGCCGCCGCCAGCTCTTCCACGAACAGCGGCACGCCATCCGAACGCGTGATGATCTGCTCAATAAGTGCACTCGGCAGCTGCTTGTCGGCCATGACGCAGTCCGCGAGATTGCGGCAGTCCTCGTCGGCGAGGCGCTGCAGCGGCATGCGCAGAATCATGGTCGCGCCGTTGCCAAAGCTGCTCGAGCGGCTGGTGATCACGAGCAGGATCGCCGCATGGCCGATCCTGGCGGCGATGCGTTCGACGACCTCGGCGGTCGATGGATCAAGCCAGTGAAAGTCCTCGACCAAGATGAAGCCCGCACTACCGTTGGCGGGCGAGGTCAGCATTGCAACTACGCACTCCCGTGTCTTGCGCCGCACCTCTTGCGCGTCGGGCAGGCTGGCTGCGGCAGGTCGGCGGACCGGCAGGCCGAGCAATTGCCCGATCAGCGCGGGCGCCTCCTCGTCACATGCAGGTATCCCGGCCAAAAATTGGCACAGCCGCGCCGCATTAACCTCGGGCGCCTCATCGGCGCGGATACCAATCCTCTGCTCAAGCCGCTTGATGATCGGGTGGAGCGGCGCGTTGCGATGCTGGGCCGAAGCCTGCAGCACCACAATCGAATCGCCGCTGAGGCCGATCTTGTCGATGAGTTCCATTGCCAGCCGTGATTTGCCGATCCCCGGTTCGCCGGTGATTTGCACGCTGTGACCGCGTCCAGCTTTGACCCGTTCCCACGCTTGCAACAGCTCGTCGAGCTCAGTCCTACGACCGACAAGGGGTGAGGCGTTGTGGCGGCTCGCGCCTTGCGCGACGTCGCCTTCCGCCAGTTCGCCCAGGACCTGGAAGGCTTCCATCTTCCGCGACAGTCCCTTCAGCGTACGCAACCCAAGCGATTGCAGCTGGAATTTTCCCCGCAGGAGGCGACGCGTCTCGTCGCTGATGACGAGCGAGTTGGGACTTCCCGCCTCCAGCAACCGGAAGGCGATGTTGGGCGTATCGCCGACGATTTCCGTGGCGCGATGGACGTGACCCGGCGCGGCTTTGCCGATGACAGCCAAGCCCGTGTGGACGCCGATCCGAACGCGCAGCGGCTCCTTGAGCGTCGCCGTCGCACGCTCGCTCAGCTCGGCGACGGCGTGCAACAAGACCACACCGGCGCGTACCGCAGAAAGGGCTTCGTTCTCCGATGTGAGGGGATAACCAAATTCAGAGCGAATGCCGTCGCCAATGTAGTTGATGACGTTACCACCGGCATCCATGATGCATCGGGTGCTGATCGCCTGGAACTCAAGCAAAATCTCGCTCAAGTCCTCGGGGTCGCAGCGCTCCGAGAGACCGGTTGAATCTACGATGTCGCAGAACAGAACGGTGAGCTGCCGGCGCTCACTGGTCTTGCCGCGAAGGTCATCCATCGAACGTTCCCGTCAATCGTTTGAACCCGTTTTTCACGTTCTCAGTTCAAACGTGTTCTCGCGACTCTCCTCAAGCGACATCGGTAACACCGAGAGTAAGTCGCCGAAGTTCGGGCTGATCAGCGATCGCCAGCATTGTCCGGGCGAGATCACCTTAGGCTGGCACCGACCACCTCACAAGCGCTCCCCTTCTGCTTTGGTAACTTCGGCGCCTTGCCGCCGCCAACGCACGAGCCGCCGCTCAGGACAAGAGCTCGGCAAAAAAAGGATTCAACATACGTCCTTGCGGATCTTGCTGCCTGACCCAGTGAGAGAACTCCTTCCAGCGCGCGCCGTAGGCGGCTTCAACATGCCGTCGTTCCACGAAAGGGCTCTGGTTCAGCAGCGGAATGCCGTTTCGCTTATAGGCAAACTCATTGAATTCTTTGAGGAATCTATCCCACGCGGGCTTGTCCCAATACGCGTGGATCGGATCGATCGAAAAGATGTCTCCGTCGTGGCTGTAGGACAGGATGGAGCTCGTGTCCTGACGGATAAAGTACGATCCGAGGGCCATGTTGCAGCGAAAATCGTATTTTTTGAAATGCTGTTCACTAAAGGTGAGGTACGCGCGCAGCGCGCCCAACCATTCTCCGCGCGGGAAGGCCCAGAAGGTAAAGGCGTACTTGGCCGACGGTTTCGTTTCACTATAGTCGATGGTCTTGTCCGGATTGTAGAGCGTGCCGCCGCCGACGCGGTGCAGCGTCGACAGCAACAGCTTGCTGCCGGCAAACCACGCATGGTGCGTTATAGACCTGAGGGGCCTTGTCGGAACTCGGCGGTCGATAAATCGGCCGACCCTGGCCTCGGTGTGGTTCCACAGCTTGCGACGCCCAGCCGCGAATAGTGCACCGAACGGTCCGACCCTGTCGATACGCCTTCGCGTTTGGAAGTGCGCCGTGCGGCCGACGGTCCAACAGATGAGCCCACTCGAAGCATCGATGATAGCGTCCACTTTCTTCTCAGTCAGGTCCTTGATTGGACACGGTAGATAATTGAACTCGATAGCCTCGAGCGGCTTGATGCGAAACGTCACCTCGTAGACCACCCCGCATAGGCCGTAGCTCGAGCGCATCAGGCGGAGCAATGCAGGATTGTTGGTCTCGGAGGCTTCCGCCAGATCGCCGGCAGGCGTCACCCATTTGATGGCCGTCACATACGAGCCGACCTGCCCGAGCTCGCCGCCATCCAAACCGTCCTTGGTATGGCAGCACGCAGCGGCCCCAAGTGTCATGTTCCCGATTTCGATGTTGGTCAGGAACTGCAGCTTGCGCGCCCGGAGCACGCGCGAGGCTTCGATAAACTGCAAGCCCGCCTCGGCCGTGAACGTCAAATTCTCCTCGTCGATGTGCACGATCCTCTTCAGTGCGGACGTGCTGATGATGGTTCCGTCCGTCGATGCGCAGGGCGTCAAGGAATGATAGCTGCCCATCGCCCGCACCGGGCCCGGGTAGCGGCCCGCGTCTCTCAGAATGGATTGGATCTCGGCAACAGATCGCGGCGACACGAGCTGCGCTGGCGACGCTGAAATGCCACCGTCATAATTACTGACCACATTTGGCATCTGTCCCCTCCCCCTTGTGATCGCTGGCAAGACCTCATCATTGCAGCAGCCTGGTCGAGGTCGAACCTGCAAGCCCGCCGAGCCTCGCCATTTCGCGCTGACCCTCGGCTGCCCGACCGTTGAAGAGATCCACCAAGCAAGGTCTCACCCATTCGAGTTTGCTGTGAGGCCGCCGTCGGCGCC
>Ga0075425_100003121_pt1 | contig 16773 bp, 18 predicted proteins | sample SoiMethybrSBSTD4_FD_75300 | JGI IMG/M metagenome (GOLD analysis project Ga0075425, IMG submission 75300) | Bulk soil microbial communities from a Populus tree surrounding site in Tennessee, USA - Soil MetaG P. TD hybrid SBSTD4 | ecosystem: Environmental > Terrestrial > Soil > Tree plantation... | reverse complement strand
AGCCCGATTTCATGACGCCGCCCCTGGTGTCGGAAGCGGGCAAGCGCGCGATCGATCGCGGCTTCACGAAGTACACGAACGCGAGCGGCCTCAAAGCGCTGCGCGAGGGAATCGCGAATCGCTACAACCGCCGCTACGGCACGAACCTGCGGATGGAGCACGTGATCGCGGGCAACGGCGGCAAACAGGAGCTCTTCAACCTGATGCTCGCGCTGGTCGATGAAGGCGATGAGGTGATCATCCCCGCGCCGTACTGGGTGAGCTTTCCCGATCAGGTCGCGTTCGCGGGCGGAAAGCCGGTGTTCGCGATGCTCGATCCCGCGAATCATTTCCGTCCGACGTTCGACGCGATCGACTCCGTCGCGACGTCGCGCACGCGCGGCGTGATTCTGAACTCGCCGTGCAATCCCACCGGCGCCGTGATCCGCGAGTCGGAGCTCGAGAAAATCGTCGAGTGGTGCGTCTCGCGCGATCTCTTCCTCGTGTTCGACGAGACCTATGAGCTGTTCGTCTACGACGGCAACACGCACGCCACGGCCATGCGCTGGTTCGAGCAGTATCCGGAAAACGTCATCGTCGTGAACTCGATGTCGAAGACGTTCGCGATGACCGGCTGGCGCCTCGGCTATGCGGTCGCGCATCCCGAGATCGTCAGTGCGCTCGGCAAGATTCAGAGTCACGCGACGTCGAATCCGAGCTCGATCGCGCAGTGGGCGGCCATCGAGGCGCTCAGCGGCGACGAGTCCGAGGCGATGAAGATGCACGAGGCCTATCGCGAGCGCCGGGCGTGGCTCGTGCCCGCGCTCAATGCCATCGACGGTTTCTGCTGCGCCGATCCCGACGGCGCGTTCTACGTGTTCCCCGACATCCGCGCGTTCTTCGGAAAGCGCGGCATCCACGACTCGCAGTCGTTCGCGAACTTCCTGCTCGACGAGGCGCGCGTCGCGGTCGTGCCCGGCGGCGCGTTCGGCGCGGATGAGTTCGTCCGCATCAGCTATGCGACGTCGATGGAGCGCATTCGCGAGGGAATCGCCCGGATCAGCGAAGCCGTGTCGAGGTTGTAGCGCCTCGTCATCCCGAGCGAAGTCGAGGGATCTCGCAATTCGATGAGCCTTCGCGTCGACGAGATTCCTCGCATTCGCTCGGAATGACGGCAAAGCACCGGCGGTTCCGTTCCCAGTCCACAAGCAGTCATTGAAGGAGAACCCGTGAAGAAGACCATCACGACCATCGTTGCACTCGCGCTCGCGGCCACCGTCGCGATCGCGCAGGACAAACCGGCGGAGAAGCCGGCCGAGCAGAAGGCGACGGCGGTGACGCCCGCGCCCGCTGCCGCTTCGGCCGATCCGATCGTCATCGCGGCAGGCACGATCGCCATTCGCCAGTCCGAGTTCGAGAGCGCGATCAAGAGCCTCCCGAACGAATATCAGCAGTACGTCTCCTCGCCGAACGGCAGGCGCCAGTTCGCCGACGAGTATCTGCGGATGAAGCTCCTCGCGGCCAACGGCATGAAGGCCGGCCTCGACAAGGATCCGGAGGTCATCAAGCAGCTCGCGCTCATGCGCGAGAACCTCGTCGCCAATGCTCAGATCCAGAAGATGGAGAAGAGCATCACCGTGACCGACGACGATCTGAAGAAGAAGTACGAGTCGCAGAAGGATCAGTACGACCAGGTCACCGCGAAGCACATCCTCATCGCGTTCAAGGGCAGCCCGGCCGCGCAGCAGGGCAAGCCCGAGCTGACCGAAGAGCAGGCCAAGGCGAAGGCCGAGGATCTGCGGAAGCAGATCGTGGCGGGGACGCTGAAGTTCGAGGATGCCGCGAAGAAGGAATCCGATGACACCGGCTCCGGCGCCAACGGCGGCGACCTCGGCACGTTCGGTCACGGCCAGATGGTTCCGGAGTTCGAGAAGGCTTCGTTCGAAGGAAAAGTCGGCGAGGTCTCCGCGCCGATTCGCACGCAGTACGGCTATCACCTGATCCGCGTCGAGAAGCGGGACTTCACCCCGTTCGAGCAGGTCAAGCCGCTCCTCGAGCGCAACGAGCGCCAGGCGAAGATGGAAGCGATGCTCAACGATCTGAAGACGAGCGCGAAGGCGACGTTCGACGAGAAGTACTTCCCGAAGGCCGAAGAGCCGAAGGCGGAGACGCCGGGCACCGCTCCGGCGCCGGCTCCCGAAAAGAAGCCGTAAGCGACAAGCAAAAAAGGCCGGCGTCACGCCGGCCTTTTTCTTTGCTATCTTCTCTCGCCTATGGAGATTCCGTCGAAGGTAGCGATCTTCAACCGAACACTGGAGATCAAGGGGAAGGCCGGCACGCTCATCGCCATCAACGAGGGCGGCTTCTACGAAGTCGTGATCGAGGTGCAGGCGCGGAATCACACCGTGCTGTTTCCCATCGCCGAGACGGTCGTGATCTTCAACGAAGCACTGCCGACCGTCGCCGCGGAATTCGAAGTGGAGCGCTAGCTCATCGTTTTGGAGTGCGGCGACCGCAGTCGCCGCTTTGATTTGCGGCAGCCGCAGCTGCCGCGACTGCGGTCGCGGCAAGGCAAAGCGGCAGCTGCGGCTGCCGCACTCCATAGCGCTCTGCGCCTACGTCTCTTCCTTCTTCTTCCCGAACAGGAACGCCACCGCGACGCCGATCAGGTAGAGCAGGATCATCGGGATCGCGAGTGCCGACTGCGTGACCATGTCCGGCGTTGGCGTGACGATCGCGGCGATGACGAAGGACAGCACGACCGCGTACTTGAACTTCTTCAGCAGAAACGCGGGCGTGACGATCCCCATCCGCGCCAGGAAGAAGATGATGATCGGCGTCTCGAAGACGAGACCGCACGAGAGAATGATGATGCTCGCGAAGCCGAAGTACTCGTCGACCGTGATCATCTGCTTGAACTGCTTGCCCATCTCGACGAAGAAGCCGCACGTCGCGGGAAGCAGGAAGCGATAACCGAAGTAGCCGCCGGCGATGAAGAACAGCGTGCCGAAGATGATGAACGGCGCGGCCAGACGGCGCTCCCGTTTGTACAAGCCCGGCGCGATGAACAGCCACAGCTGCAGCAGCACCACCGGTGACGCCACGAAGAGTCCCGCGAAGAACGCGACCTTCATGTAGAGAAAGAACGGAGCGGTCAGCCGCGTGTACGCGAGCTTGTCGCCGTGCGGCAGGAACTGCGTGAGCGGCGCCTGCAGGACCGCGAAGATCTGCGTCGCGAAGGCCCAGCAGAGGAGGAATCCTCCGGCGATGGCGATGAAGGAGACGATCAGCCGCTTGCGAAGCTCCTCGAGATGATCGAGGAAGGTCATTCGCGGCAGATCACGCTCGGGATCTGGCTGAGCCTCGGGATCCGCAGCCATCAGCTCGCCTGAGTCCCCTCGGATTCAGGAGTGGGCGAGTCGGCAGGCGGTTGAGTGGGCGAGTCGGCAAGTGGTTGAGTAGGCGAGTCGGCGAGTGGTTCAGTGGGCGAGATGTCGGCCACGGCCGTCTCCACTTGCCCACTCGCCAACTCTCCCACTTGCCCACCGGGCGGTGGCGGCGGTGGCTCACTCCTTGATACCGACTCGAACGGCGTGACGATCGACGGCGTGATCTGTTTGAGCTCTTCGAGACGAACTTCCCGCTCGATCGTACTTTTGAGGTCGTCGGTTGCTTTGCGGAACTCGCCGAGGGCTTTACCGAGCGTGCGGCCGATCTCAGGGATTCGCCGGGGACCGAACACGATCAGGATGATCACGAAAATGAGGAGAAGCTCCTGGATTCCGAGAGAACCGAACATTCTTGTTTCAAGACCTCGCAGACGGTGACGGCGGCGTGAACAGCAGCGGCCGGATGAATACTCCGGCGCCGCAATCACGTTACGATGAGGCAGTTTATCCGGACAATGACGGACTAGATATGGCCATTCTCAAAAAGACCAGCAAGTGGACGTTCTCGCTGACGCTGCTCGTCGCCCTCGCGGGCGCGACACTCTTCGGCGGGCTGTACGGCAACTATCTTTTCGGCGCACCCGTGCAGACCGATCTGCAGAAGCGGCTGAAGGAGTACACCGATCTGCTGAACGCGGTGACGACGTACGCGGCCGAGGACATCGGCTCCGACAAGTTCGTCTACGCATCGGTGGACGGCATGCTGCGCACGCTCGATCCGCACACCTCCTTCCTCGAGCCGAAGGAGTACGCGGACATGCAGGATCGCCAGAAGGGGACGTTCTACGGCCTCGGCATCCTCGTCACGAAGCGCAACGAGCGCGTCACCGTCATCACGCCGCTCGAAGGCACGCCCGCCTCGCGCCTCGGCATCCGCGCCGGCGACATCATTTCCGACGTCGAGGGCGTCAACACCGACGACCTTTCGCTCGATGAAGTCGTCAAACGGCTCAAAGGACCGAAGGGCACGACCGTGCACATCAAGATCGAGCGCGTCGGCATCAAGGAGCCGATTCCGCTGACGATCGTCCGCGCGGCCATCCCCACGAACTCCATCTCCAACGTGCTGATGATCCGTCCGGGCGTCGGCTACATCCGCGTGAAGGACTTCACGTCGACGACCGTTCGCGAGCTCGATGAAGCGATGACCAAACTGCAGGACGAGGGGATGCAGAAGCTCGTCCTCGACCTGCGCGGCAATCCCGGCGGTCTTCTCGACGCGGCGGTCGGCATGGCCGATCACTTCCTCGACAAGGGCCAGATGATCGTCTACACGAAGGGCCGCACGCCGGATTCGGCGCAGGAGTACCTCGCGCCCGGCAAGCACGAGAAGTTCGATCTGCCGATGGTCGTGCTCGTCAATCGCGGCAGCGCGTCGGCGTCGGAGATCGTCGCAGGTGCGATTCAGGATCACGATCGCGGTCTCGTCGTCGGCGAGACGAGCTGGGGCAAGGGCCTCGTGCAGAGCGTCTACACGCTGCAGTACGGTGCCGGCCTCGCGCTCACGACCTCGAAGTACTACACGCCCTCGGGCCGCAACATCCAGCGCGATTTCTCCTCGTTCTACGACTACTACGTCGTCGATGACGAAACCGCGAACGGACCGGAGATCCCGCTCGACCAGCGCAAGCAGTTCAAGACAGACACGGGCCGCGTCGTCTACGGCGGCGGCGGCATCACGCCGGACGTGATGGTGAAGAATCCGCAGCTCTCGCGCACGACGCAGCTGCTCGAAGTGCGCAGCGCGATCTTCAACTACGCGGTCGAATACGCCGCGAAGAATCCCGATCTGACGAAGGAGCTGGTGATCTCACCGGCGATGATCGAGGAGTTCATCAAGTACGCGGTGGAGAAGGAAGTCGCTCCTGAAGCCGACATCCGCGAGGCGATGAAGACCGACGTCGATCGCAAGTTCGTCGAGCGCGCGCTGAAGGCGGAGATCGTCGCCGCGAAGTACGGCTTCGATGCGTCGTATCCGTTCCGTCTGCAGGGCGACACGGTCGTCGAGAAGGGAATCGAAGTCTTCCCCGAGGCGCAGAAGCTCGCGACGACAGCCGCGAATCTGCGCGGCCGCACTCCCGGCGGACCGGAGAACGACGCGGGCACGCGCGCGGCGCAGGCGAATCCCAAGACTCGCTGACGCTCGCCGTAGTCGGTGGTCGGTAGTCGGTAGTCGGTAACCTCGGTGATGTTTTTCACCGACTACCGACAACCGACTACCGACTACTTTTTTGTGTTACCTTTCGCCCGCTTTTTTCGAGGGAGATCCCTACCGAATGCCTGAACTGGGAAAGAAGTACACCTGCTACAGCTGCCACACGAAGTTCTACGACCTCGGCAAGCCGACGCCGCTCTGTCCGAAGTGCGGAGCCGATCAGCGCGACGCTGAGGAAACGCCGGTCTACACGACGTCGCGCAGCAAGCGCATCGTCGAGCCGGAGCCGGTCGAGGACGAAGAGTTCACGCCGGCCGCCGAGACGCCCGCCGCGAGCGCCGATGCCGAGGAAGAGGAAGACTTTGCCCCCGGTGGCGCGGAGCGTGAAGAGGAAGAAGAAGAAGACGACGAGGAGGAGTACTAACCCTTCGCGTCGCAGGAGCGTGCATGCGCAACATCGGCCTTCTGGGCTGTCTCGGTGTTCTTCTTCTGGTCGCAATCATCGCCGTCGTCTGGTTCATCGGCGCCCGCAACAACCTCGTCACGCTCGACGAGAACGTCAACAAGGCGTGGGCGAAAGTCGAGAGCCAGTACCAGCGCCGCTCCGATCTGATCCCCAATCTCGTGCGTACCGTTCAGGGCGCGGCGAACTTCGAAAAATCGACGCTCGAGGCGGTCGTGAACGCGCGCGCCCGCGTCGGTCAGGTGCAGATGACCGCGCCGACCGATCCCGCCGCACTGCAGCAATTCGAACAGGCCCAGGGCGCTCTCACCGGAGCGCTGCAGCGACTGCTCGTCGTCGTCGAGCAGTATCCCGATCTGAAATCGAACCGGAACTTCCTCGAGCTGCAGTCGGAGCTCGAAGGAACGGAGAATCGGATCGTCGTCGCGCGCAACGATTTCAACGAAGCGGCGCAGGGCTACAACACCGCGATCCGCCGGTTCCCGGGATCGCTCGCCGCGAGCTTCTCCGGTCTCAAGCCGCGGCCGTATTTCTCCGCGACGTCGCCTGACGCGAAGAACGCGCCTTCGGTCGACTTCAACTTCAACAACACCGCGACCGCCACCGCAACGACGACCACGAAGTAGGAGCGCACGGCCGTGCGCTCAAAAATTCTCGTTCTCGCGCTTCTCCTCGGCGCCGCAACCTCCGCGCTTCACGCGCTGGACTGTCCGCCGATGCCGAATCGCTGGGCCACCGATCGCGCGGGCATCCTCAGCACGACCGAGCTCTCGCTGCTCGATTCGAAGCTCGAGAACTTCGAGAAGACCAGCGGCGCGCAGTTCATCGTCTACATCTTTTCGTCGATCGAAGACGACGCGATCGAGGACTTCACGATCCGCTGCGCGCGCGAGTGGAAGGTGGGACAGCCGAAGATCAAGAACGGTGTGGTGCTGTTCGTGTTCGTCAAGGATCGGAAGGCGCGCATCGAAGTCGGCGATGCGCTCGAGGGAACGGTCACCGACGCCTTCGCGTCGCGCGTGATTCGCGAGATCCTCGCGCCGCCGTTCCAGCGCGGCGCGTACGGCGAGGGACTCAACGCCGCCGCGGACGCGATCATCCAGAAAATCAAAACCGGCGAGGAGCCGGTCCCGCAGGCCGAGCGGCATGATGAGCCGGCGAGCGGAAGCGACGTAGGCTCCAACGCGCAGTTCGTCATCTTCATCGTCTTCATGATCGTGGTCTTCGTCGTGCTGCCGATGCTCACGCGCGGACGCCGCCGCAGCGGATGCGGCGGATGCCTGCCGCTCTTCCTGCCGTTCGGCGGCGGAGGGAGCGGGATCACGTTCGGAGGGGGGGGCTTCTCGGGCGGCGGAGGTTTCTCCGGCGGTGGTGGTGGCGGCGGATTCTCGGGCGGCGGCGGCGGATTCTCCGGCGGCGGCGCGACGGGAGGCTGGTGATGCAACAGAAGGAGTTTCTCGCGCAGCTCGATCAGCCGCGCATCGTCGACGCGATCGGCGAAGCGGAGCGGATGACGTCCGGCGAGATTCGCGTGCACGTGCAGCCGATCGTCGTCGGCGGCGAGATTCGCGACGTTGCCGAGCGCACTTTCGAGCGGCTCGGCATGACGAAGACCGTGCTGCGCAACGGCGTCCTCCTCTTCATCGCCTGCGAGGAAAATCGTTTCGTCATCCTCGGCGATCAGGGCATCGACGAAAAAGTGCCGCCAGGTTTCTGGGACGACATTGCCGCGAAGCTGACGACGCGATTCCGTTCGAACGAATTCACGGAAGGCATCGTCGAAGCGATTCGCAGCGCGGGCGAGCAGCTCCGCACATACTTTCCCCGCGCAGTAGATGACGTCGACGAGCTGGCGAACGACATCGACGTCGAGAATCCCTGACGTGCCGTCCACGGTCGTCATCGCCCTCGGCTCGAATCTCGGCGATCGCCGCTACAACCTCCGCCGCGCGATCCACGAGCTCGGCGCGTTCGTGCGCATCGTGCGCATCAGCTCGATTTACGAAACAGATCCCGTCGATGCGCCGCCGCCGCGCTACCTGAACATGGTCGTCGCGGGCTACACGCACCTCGATCCGCAATCGCTCCTCGATGCGATGCACTCAATCGAGTCACGCCTCGGCCGCGTCCGCACGACGCGCAACGCCCCGCGCACGATCGACCTCGACCTCATTCGCTACAGCGGATACGTGATCCGAACGCCGACGCTGACGGTGCCGCATCCGCGATATCGCGAGCGAGAATTCGTCACGAAGCCGATGGGTGAAGTTTTTGGACTGCGGCTGCCGCACTCCAAAAGGCCGACTAGCGCGTCCCCATCGACCCGCCCAGCTCCACCGACACGTGCGCCTGGCGCACGACCGTCGCTTTCGTCAGGATCGGGTAGGGGTTCACCATCTCGTCGTTCTCATTCACGGCGAAGTGGAGATGGGAGGGCGTCGTCTTCGCGTTGCCGGTGTTGCCGACGTAGCCGAGGAGATCGCCGCTGCGAACTTCCTGGCCTTCGTAGAGGCCGGAGGCCCAGCGATCGAGGTGAGCGTAGTAGAACGACGCGCCGCCTTCCGTCGTCAGCCAGAGGCAGTGACCGCCTTTCGGCTGATCGCCGATGAAGCTGACGATGCCGTCCGACACCGCGACGACCGGCGTGCCCTTCGGCGCGAAGATGTCGATGCCGCGATGCTTCCGTTTGCCGCCGTCGCGCGGATCGCCCCACGAATCGGAGAGATCGTACGGCCGCACGCCGACGACCGGCATGTCCAGCGACGTGCCGTTGAGCGGCGCGAACAGCTCGCGTGCGTGCGCGGCGAACTCGCGATCGCGCTCCTTCTTCGTCGGCGCGACCGTCGTGACGGTCGTCGGAGTCCGCTCGATCTCGCGGCTCCTGGAGCGGTTGAGATCGGTCGAGAGCTGCGCGATGAGCTGGCTGAAGTCGTCGTCATCCGACTGCGTGATCACAGGCGTGGCGACGACGGTCGTGGTGGTGGAACAGGCTGAGAGCAAAAGAGTAGCGGCCAGCAAAGCCATCAGGCTGCAGGCCCACCCACTCCGAACAGGTTTTTTGGTCATTGGCGCGAAAAGACGGCCAGAAGTGTAAATAAGTACTGCCGAGTTTGTAAAGACGCTATTGGGGTCAGGCCTTCACTTTTCACTTTCTGAACTCTGCGTAGAGAAAGTGAAAAGTGAAGGTCTGACCCCCGGTTATTGCCCGGCCAGGCGCGATTCCGTCTCGGCCGTGAGGTCGTAGACGTACAGCCCCGACTTGCCGTCGGTCTCGCGCGTGTAGGCGAAACGCTTTCCGTCCGGCGAAATCTCCGGCGACTTCACGATCGCGCCATTCGCCACCATGTGCGCCTCGGTGCCGTCCGCGTGCATCGCGTAGACGTGCACCGCGCCGTCGCGCGCGGAGTTGAAGTAGATCGTCTTCCCGTCCGGCGACCACGCCGCGCAGCAGTCCTGGGCGGTGTTCGTCGTCAGCGCGCGGACGTTCGATCCGTCCGCGTTCATGATCATCAGCTCCTGCGCGTCGCGCACCTTCTGGCGCTCGTCGGGCGTGAGGTCCTTGTAATTCCGTTTGATGATCGGGTGCCGCGTGAAGAGGATCTGCTTTCCGTTGTGCGACCAGCGCGGCGACGTGCTGTTGTCGCGGTCCTGATCCGTCAGACGCTTCTCGCCGCTGCCGTCGACGTTCACCACGTGGATCTCATGAATCATGCTCGGCTGCTCGCTGCGCGTGACGAAGGCGATCTTCTTTCCGTCCGGCGACCAGGCCGGCTGATAGTCGATGCGATTCGTCGTCAGGAGCGGACGCTGATCGCCGCCGTCCGGAGTCATCGTGTAGATCTGCAGATGACCGTCGCGCATCGTGATGAACGCGATGCGCTTTCCGTCCGGCGACCACTTCGGCTGCTCGTCGTCGACGGTCCCGCTGGTGATCTTTCGGAGATTCGTCCCGTCCGCGTCGACGAGGTAGATCGCGGCGTGATCCGTCTCCGTCGCCTCGAACGCGATCTGCTTGCCGTCCGGCGACCAGCTCGGGTTGTAGAGATGATGCAGCTCGGCCGCGGGCGCAGACGCAATGGTGGACGCGAACAACAGGACCCCCGCTAGTTGTCGCATCCGACGAGATTAGCCGAAGAGGACGCCGGCGACGTCTTCGATTCGCCGAACCGTAACGACTTCGACATCGGCGTGAATCGCGGTCGCATTCGACTGGGGCACGACGACGCGGCTGAATCCGAGCGCCGCGGCCTCGCGCGCGCGGAGGTCCGGCTGCGACACGCCGCGCACTTCGCCGAGGAGTCCGACCTCGCCGAAGAGGGCGACGTCGTGCGGCAACGCGATGTTGCGCTGCGACGACATCACCGCCGCGACGACGCCGAGGTCGAGCGCGGGCTCGTCGATCTGCAGACCGCCAGCGACGTTGACGTAGATGTCGTGCTGCACGAACGTCCCGCCGCCCTTCCGCTCGAGCACCGCCAGCAGCAGCGACACGCGATTCGCATCGATGCCCATCGCCATGCGCCGCGGCGACGGGAAGTGCGTCGGCGAGACGAGCGCCTGCACTTCGAGGAGCAGCGGACGCGTTCCCTCGATGGCCGCGAGAATCGCCGAACCCGGCGCGTTGCTGCGCTGCGAGATGAGAGCGGCGGACGGATTCGCGACTTCTTCGAGGCCGTCGTCGTGCATCTCGAAGATCGCCACTTCGTTCACCGGGCCGAAGCGATTCTTGTAGGCGCGGACGACGCGGTAGTTCTGAAACTTCTCGCCCTCGAAGTAGAGGACGGTGTCGACGATGTGCTCGAGCGTCTTCGGACCGGCGATCGTTCCTTCCTTCGTGATGTGGCCGATGAGGAAGAACGGAATCGAGAGCCGTTTCGCGGCCGTCATCAGCACGCCCGCGGCGTCGCGCACCTGGCCGACCGAGCCGGGCATCGATCCGTTCGATGCGGTGTGCACCGTTTGAATCGAGTCGATGATCACCGCCACCGGTTTCATCTTCTCGACCTCGGCCAGGATCCGTTCGCACGAGGTCTCGGTGTAGATGCGGATGTTTTCGCTGACGGTGCCGAGGCGTCGCGCGCGCATCGCGATCTGCCGCGGCGACTCCTCGCCGCTGACGTAGAGCACCGGTCCGTGCGCCGCGAGCTCCTCGGCGGCCTGGAGGAGCAGCGTCGATTTGCCGATGCCCGGCTCGCCGCCGACGAGCGACACGCCGCCGATCACGAGCCCGCCGCCGAGGACGCGATCGAGGGCGGCGATGTTCGTGGAGATGCGCGGCGAATGATCGGACTCGATTGCCGCGATCGGCATCGGCGCGGTGCCTCCCGTGCTCGGCGGCGCCTCGACGTCCTGCGCGTACGAGTTCCACGCATTGCAATCGGGACAGCGTCCGATCCACTTCGGACTCTGCGCGCCGCACTCGGTGCATGCGAAGACCAGAGCTTTCTTTGCCACGATCGGGATGATAGCGGCCGGCCGCGACTCTACGCCCTGTAGCGGGGGTCAGGCTCGAGCCTGACCCCGTGTCGTCAGCACGATCCCCCCCTCGATGTCGGCGTACATCCGCGGAAGGATCACCGGCTCGCTGCATCCCGCGTCCGCGATGACGCGGCGCAGGGCATCGGGCGAGTACTCGTTCATCTGCATGTAGGGGCCCAATGGCAGCCGCGCGCGCAGCCATCGAGCGATTCTTCGGAGACGACCGCCCGGCCTGCGAAACGTGAACTGAATCACCGCGACGCCATTCAGTCTCGCGAGCAACTCGCGGAGATACTCGAGGCCGCGCGCGACGGGGATGTGCTGAAACACGAGCAGCGAGACGATGAGATCGAACTCCACATCCGGTAGATCGCTGGAAAACGTCGCGGACGGCACGTTCTGCCGCGCGAGCTCGAGCATCGCCGGCGCGACGTCCACTCCGTGCACGCGCTCGACGCGCTTCGCGAGCGCGCGCGTGAGACGTCCGACGCCGCATCCAAAGTCGAGCGCGGAGCGCGGCGCGAACCCGAGAGGGAGCAGCGTGAACAATGCCTCGACATCCGCCTCGCCCGACGCGAAGAACTGCTCGCGTGCGTCGCCGGAAAGATCGCCGCGATAGCGATCATCCGTCAGCACCGCAAAGTACGGCTCGCGCCTGGCGAGCTCCTGCCAGTCCTGGTCCGATCGATCGCGCATTTCGGTGGGGTCACATCTGGAAAACGAACTTCTCGGCTACCCGGTGTAGCGAAAAAGTTCGTTTTCCAGATGTGACCCCAACTTATATCGATTTGTCCGCGAACGATGCGAGTCCGGGGTGTTCCGTCATCCTGAGCCGCGCAGACGGCGAAGGACCTCAAGCTGCGCAACTTGAGTTCCTTCGCTGCGCTTCAGGATGACGAGGGCCTACCGTTGCGTCAGCTCGCCGCGCAGGTCCTTCTGCATCTCGATCTTCACGCGCGCCGGCGACAGTCCGCGGCTGAAGAGGTAGTAGAGCTTCGCGAGCGCCGCCTCCGCGGTCATATCGAATCCGCTGATCACGCCCGCCTCCGCGAGCGCCGAGCCCGCGGCGTATTCCGTCAGGTCGACGGTGCCCTCGAGGCACTGCGTGCAGTCGACGATCACGACGCCGCGCGTCGTTGCTTCCGCGAGCGCATCGAGGAACGCGCGATCGTGATCGGGGCCGTTGCCGACGCCGTACGTTTCGAGCACGAGTCCCTGCAACGGCGGACGGAGGACGTTGCGTACGAGCTCGGGCGAGATGCCAGGGAAGAGTCGCAATGCGCTGACGATCGGCCGTGCGACCTCCTGCACTTCGAATCGTCGCGCGCGCGGCTTGCGCACGAGATCGCGATGGATGCTGATGTCGATGCCGACCGTGCCGAGGGGCGGGAAGTTTGGCGAGTCGAACGCGGCGAATCCCGCCGCGCTGACCTTCGTTGCACGGCATCCCCGCAGCAGTTTTCCTCCGAAGTACAGGCACACCTCGGGGATCGCATAGTTCGCGGCCAGCAGCAGCGACGTGATCACGTTTTCGCGCGCGTCGTTGCGAATCTCGCAGAGCGGAATCTGCGAGCCGGTGATGATGACCGGCTTGCGCAGCCCGCTGAGCATGAACGGCAGCGCGGACGCGGTGTAGGCCATCGTGTCCGTGCCGTGCAGCACGATGAAACCGTCGTAGCGGTCGTAGTTCGCGGCGATGTCGTTCGCGATCTTCACCCAGTCGCGCGGGGTCATGTTCGACGAGTCGAGCAGCGGCTCGTAGTCGTGAATCGTGTACGCGGGCATCGTCTCGCGCCGCAGCTCCGGCATCTGCGCGAGCTGCTGCTGCAGCGATCCCCGCTTCGGCGCGTAGCCCGATCGCGTGCGCACCATGCCGATCGTTCCGCCGGTGTTCGCGATGTAGACGCGCTTCCGCGGCAGCTTTTTCTTCAGCACTAGGGCACCACCAGCCGATTGAGCAGCGCGGTGGAGATCTGCGGATCGGGATTGATCATGTCGAAGTCGACGCCGCCGTCGAACACGCAGTCGATCGCGAACTGCCACGCCATCAGCGGGCAGGGGAGCGCGACCGACGGCGTGTTGAACGGGGCATCCCACTCCGGAATCGGCTTCGTGCACGCGCCGGTGCGCATGCGGAACGTCCATGCGCCGGCGCAGCGGATGCCGAGGCGATCGGCGGCGACGATGGCGTTCCACGTGTCGTTCTGATTCTGGCGGCAATAGACGCCGGGGACGATCGTGAAACGTCCGCCGCTGACGGTGCGGCTGTGCGCGACGAGCGCCGTCGCCCAGCCGATCCAGTAATCCGTCGAGAGATTCGGCTGTTTCGCGCTGGTGCCCTCGACGTCGAGGAACATCAAAAGCTCGCCGCCGATCCCGCTGAGGTAGTTGATGCCGATCGATTGCGTGAAGGCATCGACGTTGAGGAGCGCGTCTTCCGCGCCGTCGACGGCCGTGCCCGCGACGCGCGTCGTCTGCCGCGCGATCGGCATCAAACGCATTCCGTTCGCGCGAAAGACGCCGTTCTCGATCGCCGGCTGAAAGTCTTCCGGAAATCCCGGCCGCTTGAAGTAACGGCCCCAGAACAGCGGTGTTGCGCCGAATCGCTCGCGCACGCGCTCGACGACGTTCGCACCGTCGACGATCTGCGTGACGGGGACGAGCGTGTCCGCGGCGAGAAGTCCGGTGGGCATGTCAGAATTCTCCCATGCCGAAGAAGAAAAGCATCGAGACCGTCGAGCGCAAATTGCGTGACTACGCGATGAGCTTCCCCGAGGCGCACGAGGATCATCCGTGGGGCCACATCGCGGTCAAGGTGAAGAAGAAAGTGTTCGTCTTCCTCGGCGGCGAGTCGCAGGACGACTTCGGGATGTCGGTCAAACTCCCGAACTCGCGCGACGCCGCAGCCGACCTCCCGTTCGCCGAGCCCACCGGCTACGGCCTCGGCAAGAGCGGATGGGTGAGCGCGCGCTTCACGAAAGCCTCGGACGTGCCCGTCGATCTGATGAAGGCGTGGATCGAGGAGAGCTACCGCGCGATCGCGCCGAAGAAGCTCGTGAAGATGCTGGATGCGTGAGTCATCGATGTCGATCGGAGCGCCGAAGAAAGAGATGGCAACTCCATGCGAAGGGGATGGCAACTCCATGCGAAGGGGATGGCAACTCCTTCCGAAGGAGATGGCAACTCCTTCCGAAGGAGATGCCTGTCATTAGCGAAGGAGATGCAATCTCCTTCGAAAGGAGTTCGCATCTCTTTCAGAAGGAGTTCGCATCTCTTTCAGAAGGAGTTGGGAACTATTAGCGAAAAAGATGCGATCTCCTTCGGAAGGAGATGAGAACTCCTTCGGAAGGAGTTGGGATCTCATTCCGATCCAGTTGCGGCCTGTTCAGGCAGGCATGATGGCTCGTTGATTACGTCGCGCGCGTGAATAGCTGTCGCTGGCTCGCCTGATACGCGGCGGTGCGGATCATTTCGCGGATGCGGCGCGGGTCGCCGACGGAGCGCAGCACGAACTGCGGCGTGGTCTTGTCGCTCGAGATCAGCGTGACGTCGCCGATGCGGAGCAGACGCGCGGCGACGCTCTGGCGGAAGTTCGAGTCGTCGACGTAGCGCAGATCGATCTCGCCGACCGATTTCGCGAACACGCCCTGCTCGACGATGACGCGCTGATTCGTGACCGTGTAGAGCGTCGAGCGCAGACGAATCCAGGCGACGAGAAACGCGATCAACTGGATGGCGACGATGATCGCCGTCGCAACCCATCCGTAAAACCGCAGGTCGTCATTCCCGACCGACGCGAACCAGTTCACGAGCAACGGAACGACGACCGCGACGAACACGATGCCCGCAACGTGTCCGACGAGCAACACGCGCGATGGCGTGCCGGTCCACAGCGTTTCCTCACGCACGGGTGGAACGGCGCCCTCCGCGATCGGTGTCGCGCCGGCAGGCGAGGGACGTCCGCAGTGCGGGCAGGCCGTGGCGAGAGTGGAGACGTCGTGACCGCAGTCGGGACAGGTGATGACTGGCATATGGGGGATTCTAGACGTCCAGCGCGCGAATGTGCGCGCTGTGCTTTCTGGCTGCGGATTCGAAGAGACCGCCGCAGGCATCCCGTGCCGCGCAGCGATTGCATTCGTCGAGGTAGATCCGCTTCCAGTCCGAAATCGATTTCCGCGCGAAGGGCCAGAGCCGGCGATCGAGCACGCAAAGCTGCTGGTTGTAGAGCGAGACCGTCATGCCTGACACGGCCAGGACATCCGTCGCCGCGAACAGCTCCTCCTGATAGTCGATCGGATCGATCCAGAGCTCGTCGAGATTCTGATGAACGAGTCCGAACATCTCGAGGCCCATCAGCGCGACATGTGCCGCGAAGGGAAGATTGCGGACGATGAATTCGGCGAGTTTTCGAAGCCGGGGGATGGTGAGGCGATGCAGAACGACTCGAATCTCCACCGCCACACCGTTCCGATCGAGGTTGAGCAATCCGAGAACGGTGTCCTCGAAGGCGCCACGCGCCTGAACGATGTAGTCGTGCTCGGAATCGATGTCGGAGTAGAGCGGAATACCGAGCATGAGATCGGGATGCGCGACGGCGCCGAGCTTCGCGGCGAACGAGCGGTAGAAGAACATGCGTCCGTTCGTCAGCACGTGCAGTGCTGTCGAAGGCAGGTGTGCGGCGCAATGCGCAATAAGGCGGATGAAATCGTCGCGAAAGAGCGTCGGCTCGCCGCCGGTAATTCCGAGCTCGCGCGTGGCGGGATCGATCAGGGTGACAAGGCGAAAGTGATCGCCGAGGCGGCCGGAGTCGTCGATCGCGCGCGGCGGCTGCGAGCACATGAGGCAATAGCTGTTGCACTGCTCGGTCATGAGAATGAAGTTGTGCGGTGATGCACGGCGATACAGCGTGCGAACGAAACCGTTCGGATCCACCGAGATCACGTCGCCGTCGTCGAGATAATCGAGAGCACGAACTCCGTACACCGCGGGAGTTGCGATCCGCCAGGGCACTTCTGTGTTCGTGAAAACGCCCATGTAGCCAGCCGCATCGGGCGCGATCCCATCGTTGGCAATCAGCCACGTGTCGGCGCGATCGCGATTGACGGGATGCCTGGCGATTCTTCCGATGAGCGTTCGTTCGACGTTTTCCGGACGACCGACCGCGTGGAGTCTCATGCCACGGCCTCCGAACGGCGAAGCGGCTCGTTGTTGATCCATGACCAGAAGATCCGCCGTACTTCGGGATCCTC
>Ga0075425_100003120_pt1 | contig 16774 bp, 12 predicted proteins | sample SoiMethybrSBSTD4_FD_75300 | JGI IMG/M metagenome (GOLD analysis project Ga0075425, IMG submission 75300) | Bulk soil microbial communities from a Populus tree surrounding site in Tennessee, USA - Soil MetaG P. TD hybrid SBSTD4 | ecosystem: Environmental > Terrestrial > Soil > Tree plantation... | reverse complement strand
CTACGGCTCAGGTATCAATAGCCCGGGTTGTTTTCCGCGCGGCAAATTGGCGGCCCTAATGATAGGGCTCAAAAAACGCGTCCTCCTTGTGAACGTACCCGCGAATCGCCTCGTTATCGAGCGACCGCACACGAAAATACTCGCCCGTCCGCCCAACCACCTGAATGCGTGTGCCCGGACGCAACGTGGCAATGACCTCCGCCTTGGACGCCGGCTTTTCGCGAACGTAAGAGTTCCCGACGACGGCGAATCCCGACGAAGAAATTTCCGCTCGGCGCGCTGGTGGATTTCGACGCTCGAGCGAAGGACGCTGGGTTTCCGTCATGGGCAAGCGCTCGCGTCCTAGAGAACCGTTGACCGGCCGGCCAGAGCCGGCTAGCTTCCCTCGACCGATTTCAGTTTTTACTTCTCCGGAGCGACCGTATGCCTCCCGCCGCTCAAGGTCGGTATAGCTTGGCTTGGTCTGATTCACTGGCGTTTCCCATGATGCGCCTCGCCCAAGCACGCGATAAAAGTCTCGCGAGACCTCCTGAATAGAATTGATGCTGTCGGCGGTCGCGGAGATCGTGCCACTCTCTGTTCGCGCTAAATACATGCTGGCGAGAACGGCCAACCCAACGCCTGCGGCTGCCGCCGATAACTCGATCCAAGACCTTTTGCGAAAGCGCGTAGCGAGCACCCAGAGCGAATGCAGCGCGGCGGCAACGGCTGACCCGCGCGACCTCGGACTACGGGCAGCCAAATGTAGCGACACATCGCTCGGTTCACGCTGGAATTTATTCGCACCGTGCGCTTTCTCCGCTGTCACGACGATAGTCGCCGGGGTCTCTGGCGCTTGCAGTAGCGGTAGATTTCGCAATTCGGAACCGCTTGCCTCAAGGTGCAAATCATCCGCAATCTCGTCAATCGTGTCCGCGCCGATCTTTTCCATGCTGGTAGCGCACGCGATCAAAAGCGCGTGATCGCAAATAACGTTGATCAACCGCGGAATTCCGTGCGAAACATAACCGATCCGTTGGACCGCCGCACGCTGAAAAATTGAACTTTCGTAATAGCCCGCCGTTCGAAGCCTGAAATCGATATACGGCCCGATTTCCTCTTCGCCAAGAGGCTCCAGACGGGAGCGCAAGGCCACCCGTTGCTTCAGTTGATCAAATCTGGGCTGCTGGAGCCTTGACTCGAACTCCGGTTGCCCGGCTAGCACCAATTGCAGCAGCTTGTCACCCGCATACTCGAGATCGGAAACCAGCCTCAATTCCTCGAGAACTTCATCTTGGATATCCTGGGACTCGTCGAGCAACAGTGCCACCCGGTGATCGTGACTATATTGATTGAGTAAATAGTCTCTGAACTGCTGCATCAAAGAAACACGGTCCGCGCTCAATTGGCTCACGCCAAAAGCATCGAGAGCGCACTGCAACAATTCAACAAACGTCAAATGTGGATCGAGAATGCACGCTGCGCGAACAGGCTGCGCCGCTTTTTCCATGAATAGTTTGATGAGAGTGGTTTTGCCCGTTCCGGCCGCGCCGGTGATGAGTACAATGCCCTTGCGGTTCTCCACGCCGTAGCAGAGCGTTGCAAAAGCCTCCTGGCACGACGGATGACTATATAAAAATCGCGGATCTGGAGTGAGGTTGAACGGCAGCTCGCGTAACCTAAAATGCTTTTCGTACATGGTGTCGAGCCTCCTGGGCAAGCGCGTGGCCCAGTTTATCATCCCTTGCGGCAGCGGACTACGCTGGACTTGATTTCGGCGCAGGGGCTGTGCGTTCGCGCGGAGGCGCAGCTGGTTTTTCTCCGAGGGGTTTTTCTTTGAATATTTTCTTGTCCAAACCGTAAGTCCGCATCTTTCGGGAGAGCGTTCTCACCCCGATGCGGCAGCTTTTCGCGGTCAGGCTGATGTTGCCGCCAAGATCTTCGAGCTTTCGTGATAAGTAATATTTCTCCTTTTCTCTGAGCCACTGCCGAAGCGACGATGCAGCAATTTTGCTTTTCTCCGCGGCGGTATCCTCCACGCTTTCCGGAAGCTTTACGTCTTCGATGACCCGCCCCGTCGCGAGCAGAATCGCGCACTCCAGTATATTATGCAATTCTCTCACATTACCGGGCCATGAATAGCGCATGAGTTGGCCTAGTACTTTGTCGGCCACAGCAGCGATCCGTTTGCTTTTCGCCACCGGATGATAGCGCAGGAAATTCTCGACCAGGTGAGGAATATCGATGGTCCGTTCGCGCAGCGGCGCGAGCTCGATCGGTACAGCGCTCAGTCGCGATAGCAATTCATCGCGCAGCATTCGGCCCGGCGCTCTCTCCCTTAGGGAGACTTTAGTTGCCGCTATGATGCGCACATCGATGTGCGCGGCTTGGCTTGCGCCCAATCGGGAAATTTTTCTGTGATCGATGACCTCGAGCAGACTTTTCTGCAGCGTCAACGAAAGGACTTCTATTTCGTCCAGAAACAACGTGCCGCCGTGGGCCTGTGCGATCTTGCCGGGTTTACTTTCATAAATGCCGGCGCAGGCGTTTTTCTCATAGCCAAACAGCTCAGCTTGAAGCAGCGCGTCAGGATATCCGGCACAATTAACCGCAACAAAGGGGGCTGTCCGGCGCGCACTATGGTGGTGAATGGTAAAAGCGACTTGTTCCTTGAGCGTCCCTGCTTCTCCCGCAATAATCACAGGCATGTCAACGGGCGCAGCCGTGCAGATCAGCTCAAACACGCGGCGCATTTGCGGCGTTGGGCTCAAAATATCGCCGAATTCGAAATGGCCCTTGAGCCATCGTCGAAGCTGCCGTGCCTGAATACCCGGCTTTGAATTTTCCAAAGCTGCCCGTGTCGATTCAAGCACTGCCGCTGGATCAAACGGTTTTACGACAAAATCGCATGCACCGAGTTTAAGCACGTCGACTGTACTTTGAATGTCCGCCGCGGAGGTAATCGCAACCACGGGGAGAACCGGGTATTTTTGGTGAATCTGTGCGATCAGTTCGAGGGCGTCAGCATCCGGAAGGTGAATACTGGAAATAATGAAGTCGATATCGTCTTCCGTCAACCGCCGCATACAATCGGAGGCGGAGGCTAGGCCGAGAACGGAATATCCGTTGGCCGCGTAAAGCCGCTCAAGTTGTTCACGTGTTTCGCGATCGCCATCCAGCACAAGTAAGTTCGGCGCAGCAGAACCAAACTGATCATCCTGGGAGGCTGGATCTCTAACCGCGAGAAAATCGACGGTTGTCGATCCCGGATATATCGCTGGAATTCTCATTGAGCCGCCGAGCGCTTTTCGCAGATGACCTCAACAGAGGAGGGTACGAAAAAGGATAGGGACTGAAGCTCGGACTCGCTGAGCAGCCGCACGCTACGTAGCGGACTTAATAGAAAACTGTCCCTAAAGGTGAGGTCGTGGCTCCTCCCGAGGACGGAGTTCTTCCACATGGAGCCCAAGTCGCTGTGCGTCGACGAAGCAGTAATAACAAACCACCATGTCGAGCAATGTAACACCGGACTCCTCACTGGTGACCCTGTATGCCTTTCCCGCCATGATTTGGCCGCAATGCTGGCATTGGTAAGTCATAAATAACGAGTTTCAGCAAAGCAGGTGCCACGCCGGTCGAATGCTGTTGGCCGTTTAAAAAAGTCCGCTATTTCCAGGAACACTCGCTTGTTCGTAACTCGGCCTAAGTTTCGACTGCCGAACAGCTGACGGATTTAACCCACATTACAGTTGTAATATGTGCGCCAGTTACGGACAGACTCGGCCAAGTACTATCCTCATGGCAGGAGCATTAAGCAGACTACAACCTACAAACGTTGCCGTAGGACAAATCTCTCAGAGCATTACGTGTGTCGAAAATCAGCGGACTGAATTTGGCAATCGTCGCGTAATCGAATCCGGAATGGTCCGTCAATATCACAACCAAGTCCATCGACTGCAACAGCTCGGGACTGAGAGTGACAGAATCGAGATTCATCTCATTGATCGTAATCTGCGGCACATAAGGATCAGAAAAGTGAATTTCACAGCCTTTCTCTTGAAGACCCAACAAGACTTGTAATGCCGGCGATTCGCGCACGTCGTTGGTGTCGCGCTTATACGCCACTCCGAGGGCCAGCACCTTGGCCCCATTCAGACACTTGCGTTTTTCGTTGAGGGCATCCGCCATACCACGGATAACGAAAGCCGGCATCTGGCTATTGATATGTCCTGCAAGCTCGATCAACCTCGGCTCACAACCTTTCATCCGCGCCTTCCAGGTCAGATAATACGGGTCCACTGGAATGCAGTGGCCGCCCAAGCCAGGACCTGGGTAAAAAGGCATAAAGCCGAAGGGTTTAGTCTTCGCCGCCTCAATAACTTCCCACACGTCGATACCGAATGAGTGGCACGTGAGCGCCATCTCGTTAGCAAGCGCAATGTTCACGCTGCGAAACGTATTCTCGAGGAGCTTCACCATTTCCGCGCAATCCGTTGAGGACACGGACAAGACGTTGTCGATGTACTGGCGGTAAAAGAAACCTGCGGTCTCGGCACAGCGTGGCGTAATACCACCCACGACCTTGGGAATATTCTGCGTGTGAAAAATCGAATTCCCCGGATCCACCCGTTCCGGAGAATAGGCGAGAAAAAAATCGCTGCCCGCTTTGAGGCCAGATTCTTCCAAGATAGGCAAAACGACTTCTCTAGTTGTGCCGGGATATGTTGTGCTCTCCAATATAATCAATTGTCCCGCGCGAATATGATTTCGAATCACCTCGACTGCGGCAATGATGTACGAGAGTTCGGGGTCTTTGTTTTTGCGCAATGGTGTTGGCACGCAGATATTGATCGTGTCAAGTTCCCCCACGGCGGCCAAGGACTGAGTAGCGCGCAGTCTCTCGGCCGCCACAAACGATTCGACCGTCTGGCTCGGAACATCCGGAATGTATGAAACACCACGGTTTAACGCATTGACTTTCTCCTGACTCAAGTCGATGCCGGTGACCTGAAAGCCTGCTTTAGCCATTTCTACGGCTAGAGGGAGACCCACATATCCCAGACCGATGATCCCGGTCTTTGCTGTGCGGGTGCGAATCCTCTTTTTGAGCTCTCTCGCCAGATTTGGTAGCGCAACGGGGTTCACCTGTGCGGACGACAAAATCGTTTCGTGCTGGACTTCCATTTAGATTACTCCTCAACCCAAATTAACGAGTGAACTGTCTCACTAGAGGTGCCGACTTATAGTAGACACACGAGTCCATGTCGGTGCAATCAAGTTCAAATCGACTGATTGGCAACTTGTAAGGCAGCGAGCGCGCCTGAGGCGGTTCGGCTTTGCCGAAGTTGTTCGGAAGTCTCGGGATTGATCGGTCGAAATGTCGGCACAAGTTCGCACAAAAGCTGGAGGGCGGCAGGTGTCTGGCCTTTGAGCGCCAGCCGCTCGATTTCTTCAATCTTTTGAGTCACGAAATCGAGGTCTGCAATCCAGGCCGATTGCACGCGCATAATTTTTTCAACTTCCGACGGCACGATCATCTCGTCCATCGCTACCAATTCTTCCCGTAGCTTCTCACCCGGCCGTAGTCCGATGATTTTGATTGGTATTTCTTTTTCGGGAATGAATCCTGCCAGCCGAATGAGGTGACGCGCCATCTCCAGCAGCTTGAGCTGTTCGCCCATATCCAAAACAAAGATTTCGCCGCCCCGCGCCAGCGCAGCCGACTGTAAGACCAGCTGAACAGCTTCGGGAATCGTCATGAAGTAGCGCGTGATTTCCGGATGGGTTATGGTCACCGGTCCGCCCTGCTCAATTTGCCGGATAAACAACGGAACAACGCTGCCGTTGCTACCCAAAACATTGCCGAAGCGAACGGCTGCGAAAACCGGGCGGTCAGCGGCGGCATTTTTTGCCAACGTCTGAACATAAATCTCGCCGATCCGTTTGGTCGCGCCCATCACATTGGTGGGATTGACGGCTTTATCCGTAGAGATCAGGATAAACCTCTCGATCTTTTTTCGCAGCGCCATCTGAATCAGACGATGAGTACCGGCAACATTGTTGAGCAAAGCTTCAGCCGGATAATCTTCCACCATGGGTACGTGTTTGTAGGCCGCGGCATGAAAAACGATCTGCGGCTTGTGCTCAGAAAAAGTTTTTTCCAAGGATCCTATATTTTTGATATCAGCTAGAACAGCCACCTGATTAAGCTCCGGCCAAGAACGCTTGAGCTCCATGCTGATGTCGTAGAGCGCGCTTTCGGCGTTGTCCAAAAGAATTAGCCGAGCCGGCCGATATCGTGCGATTTGCCGGGTCAATTCCGAGCCGATTGACCCACCGGCTCCGGTGATCAGGACGCTTTTCCCGCGCACTAGATCGTTTACAGGACGAAGATCCAATCCCACGGGCAGACGATCGAGCAGATCTTCAATGGATAAGTTTTGAATCTGATTGACTCCCACCCGGTCATTGCGAAGCTTGTCCAGAGTGGGAAGCGTCTTTATCGGACCTTTGAACGCTGTGACGTCATTGAGCATCCTTCTGATCTGGGCCGCCGAGGCACTGGGAATGGCGAGCAAAAACTCATCGGGTTTATAGGTCTCGACGATTTTTGCCATATTATGGCGCGATCCCAGCACGGGGACGCCATGAATATGCTGGCCGACTTTGGCAGGATTATCATCGATAAATCCGATCGGATCATAACGATACATCGCGCCATTGTTTTTCATGTCGCGAACGATCATTTCAGCCGCATCGCCGGCACCGTAAATCAATACTTTGCGCTCCCCTTTGAAGCGATGCGCCACTGAAAAGAGCCGGCGCGACAGACGCACTCCGCCCATTATGAAAATTAACAACAGCGTATCGATAATGAATATCGAGCGCGGATAGTCAATTCGATGCAACAAGCCGTGCACAAATAGGTAAAACACCAGGCTACTGATAGCCGCGGCAGCAATAATATTGCGCAGTTCGAGAATGCTCGTATAGCGCCACAAGCCCTCGAAGAGCTTGAATGGCACAAAGATGAGGCTGCGAATTACGATCAGACAGGGCAGCAGATTCACAAATTGCCCGAGCTCATTGACCGGAATGCGGCCGTCGAATTTTAGCCAAAAAGCCAAATAATTCGACGCAGCGATGATCCCGATGTGGAGCAGAACGATGGGAATGCGCCGGTATCTTAACAGAATCCGGCGCCGCTGTGCGCTCTGTGTCGCTCTTGCCGCCCGTCCATGAAACTCGGCAAGCTCAGCATTTACATCCATCTAACCAATTCCTCCAACGGCACCCATTCAAATTTCTAAGCCGAGTACGACCGATGGGCTGGCTAAAAACAACGATTGATATAGCGTGATTGCCGGTGATCAGGCCTCGCCGGACAGCAACTCCGGCGGGTTAGGCCTTCTCAAACTCTGAACCTGAATCCTCATCGATAGAGGCGTAGTAGGACGGGTAATAGGAACGATAATCCAGGTACTCAGGGTCTCTGATATCAATCGCGTTTAGAATAACGCCCAAAATATGCGCACCGACTTTGTCGAGCCGCTCCGCGGCGCGGCGAGCGCTAGGCGTGGTCGTCTTTTCCCCGTTGAACACCAGCACCACGCCGTCGCATAGTACCGAAAGCACCGCGGCATCGCTGACTGCAATAATCGGCGGCGAGTCGATCACGACAAAATCAAACAGAGTCCGCAACTCGTTCAAAATGTCCCGCATTCTCTGCGACATCAAAAGATCAGCCGGATTGGGCGGCAGCGAACCCCTAGGCAACAAGTAAAAGTCCTTGATCGATGTCTCTTGAATGACCTGTTTGACATCAACGTCACCGGTCAGCACGTTCGCTAGTCCCCGATAGTTTTTTCGATGCAGCAGTTGATGGCAACGACCCTTCCGGAGATCCGCGTCGATGGCAAGAACTCGTTTGCCGCCTTGCGCGAGCGCAATCGCAAGGTTAAGCGTCGTCACCGTCTTTCCCTCATTCGGGCAGGGACTGGTTAAGAGGATAACCTTCGGGGGCCGCTCCGCCTGGGACAACATGAGCGCGGTTCGGATCGTACGGTAGGACTCCGCAACGATCGAGAACTGGTCATGGGCCACGACGATCTCTCTTCCGACTTCCTCGACCCCCGTTCCCGGCTCTAGGCGGTTACTGACTGTGTTGTCTGATAGCATCGGATGATAACGTTGGCTCAAAGACCTGACATGCGGAACGACACCAAGAGTGGCCAACGAAACTGCTGACCATACTTGCTGAGGCGTGTGCATCGTCGCGTCCATGTATTCCAGGAAAAAAGCGAAAGCGACCGCCAAAACAAGGCCTAAAAATGCCGCCATCATTAGATTTCTCATCAACTGGGGCGATGACGGGGACGTCGGCTGTTCGGCGCGCTGCACGACTTGAATATTGGAAGCAGCCAAGTCGTTGGCGACATTAGTCTCATTCATTCGCTTCAGCACGTTTTCATAAAGGCCGCGATTGACGACGACCTCCTCGTTCAAAACGGCGTAGTCCACACCCACTTCTTTTAGGTTTAGAGCCGTCTGTTGCTGGCTTTTCGCCTCGTCTTCCAACGCCTGCTCGCGGCTTCGTGCCGCCGCATAGTTCGACTCTATGCCGCGGACAATCGTGCCGACCTCGCTTGCTAAACCACGCTTGGCTTCGGCAATTTGTTGATTTAGCTCCTGCAGCCGCGGATGCTCTGGGGTGTAAATACTCGAGAGCCGGCCCTTTTCGGTTTCTAAATTCGCCAGAGTGCCTTTGATCTGCAGGATCAGCGGATTGCTAAGCACCTGAGCCAGATATTCGGGATTTTTGTTTCGTGTCATCTGGTAAAGCGATTCCGCCTGAATGCGTTCGGAGCGCACTTGCGTAAGCTGCTTGTTGAGATCCACTAGGCGATCCACGACGATGTTCTCGCCCTTCTCCAGCGATACCACCCCATGCTTTTGGCGAAAGCTATTGAGCTCGTTCTCTGCTCGGACCACCTTGCCTCTGAGCTCGGCCAACTTCTTCTGAAGAAAATCGCGTGCTTCCTGTGTCAGGTTGAAGCGATTTTCGAGGATCATCTGAATAAATGCTGTCGCATGATTGTTCGCGAGCTCTTGCGAGAGACGCGGATCCGGGGTGCTGAACGATACGTCGACCAAACGGGTGTTTTTTACAGGTTCAATTTTGAGAAAGGAACGATACCGTCCAACCAGGCCTGGGTCGACGCCTAGCTCGTAGGTGGTTGGCCGCCCTCGTCCGCCAGTCGACTGCGTTTGGAATAACCCGGCGATCGACTTTATAACAGATTCAACCGAGCCCATGGCCCAGGAAACCAAGTTGAATCTGGAGGTTGTCAGCGCCGGGTTGGACTGCAACCCCAACGTTTTGATCACTCGGGCAGCCAAGGGCGCGCCACTCAGGAGCGCGTATTGCGTTTGATAGTAATCGTAACGATCGCTGCCGGAATTATTCGGCGCCTCAGCAACGCCGGTGAAGGACGGACTTTGCGGTTCAATTTTCAACGTCGAGCGGGCTGTGTAAAGGGTCGGGGAAAACACCGTGATCAGGAATCCCAAGATCACCGTGCCGCAGAAGATTGGCACCATATAACGCAACCGCTTCAGCAGAACCTGCCAGTAATCACGCAGATGCTTGGTCCCCCCTTCGCGATCGGAATAGTAGTAGTCCAAATCGTCGTCAGGAGGTGCCGGCGCCGGCGTGGGTCGAGCTGAGATATATTGCGGGTAATAGCGAGCTAGTACTTTCATCAGCGTATCGCCTGTCCAACAGAGACCCCACCAATCAACGAACCGACAAAGCGTTTCACAAAGTATTTTGCGGAACTCATCGGCACCACTATCACATCGTCGGGTTGCACCTGTAGATCTGGACTCTTACGCGCCAAGACCTCGTCGATATTCACCGGAATGGTGTCCATATCTGTCGGACTACGTCGCCGGTATATGGTGACGGAATCGGAGTCGGCGAGCTCAGGATCGAGGCCGCCTGCCGCAGCCAACGCTTGCGTAACCGTATAGTTGCGCCCGATGGGATAAGAACCGGGCTTATGGACCGCGCCATCCACGAAATACATTCCTGCCTGGGGCACATTGATTACGTCTCCCGCCTGTACCGGGACATTCACCAGCTGGGCGTCCTTAGGATCGACCTGACTTGCTGCGGGATTGGCAAGTACTAGGAGGTCGATGACAGCAGTTTGCCGTCTTCCTTCCGCGTCTTGGCGATACAGATGGACCTGATTACCGGCCTTCTCCGTGATGCCGCCGGCGAGCGCCACCATATCTATGACGCTTTTTGGGCCCGTGAGCTCAAACACTCCCGGTTTCTGCACGGCCCCCATCACAGAAACCTTTTGTCTGTACTCCGTGACCAAGACGCCGATTTGCGGTGACTTGATATATTTCTCGTACCGTTGCCTTAGTTCTTGCTCGAGCTGCCGAGGGGTTTTACCTTTCACTTGCACCGTACCCACCAGCGGCGCGACAACGACACCGTCTTGACTCACGCGCAATAGAGTCACACGGGGTGTGACCCGCGCGTCCTGCTCCGGGATATTGTAGATCGTCATTTGGAGCAGATCGTCCGCGCCGATCCGATAATCGGCCGAATCCCCCGAATGAGCGGCCACCAGCGAAAGCGATTGATTGATCTCATTGACAGCAGAGGCGGCGGTAGCCGGCTGCGCTCCGGTCATCGTCGTCGCCGGTGGAGGAGCGCCGCCACAACCGACAATGGTCATTGCTGCCACACCGCACAATAGATGCCATTTCACGCGGTCCGCAAACACGATTCTCCTCTTTCGAAGCAGAGCGTGAATATAGCTCCGCCAACCGCCGATGAGGTCGCTTGTTGTTGCTCGTCTCACGTTGTTTGACCCGTCCTCAAAATCTTCGGTCAATACCTAGTTTGGCGTGCTGTTCGCCATCGCGGGGGTCCAAGCGGTCCGCCCGTCTTTGATGAATTCGACACCGAACCTAACGCTGACTTGACGATTTAAAAGTTTTAGGAGCACTTTTACTCGGCCCTTATCGTCGGGCGGGGCTTGAATGATCCCCATCAGACCGTCGAATGGTCCACCGGAAATTTCCACCTCCTGGCTGCGCCGCAGCCTCGAACGCGCCGGAATCACTCCTCGCAGATCTGCTCTTTGTTTCAAAAACTGAACGACGTCCTCCTGAATTGGAACAGGCTCGCCGCCGAAGCTCACCAATCGCCGAACTCCGGGTGTCCATACGACCAAATGATATTCACTTGCCACGTCGATCCGGGCAAACAAGTAATTACGAAAGAGTGGAACGACCTTTCCTTTATTCTCGCCGGTACCGGGCACCCGAAGTCGCGGGAAAAAGGTTTGCACTCCTTTCAAGCCGAGATGAAATTGCGCTTGTTGTTCTTTGTGCGGATTGCTGTAGACGACGTACCAATGTTGGGACAAAGCTTTCACCTGTTGTACTCGGATTAAGAATAATCCAGCAACGGATATGCCATGCTATCGCAAAATCATATATGGCCGAAAAATCGGCCACCTTAAAAAGTCTTGAAAATTCCTGCAAAATTATCTGTCCCTAATTCACAGACATTTCATCCGCCAAAAGCGTACGGTTCTGCGTTCTGCGCCAATGGATTCCAGATAATTTGTCGATTTCTAAACTGCCATTATTGGCCGATCAGCCAATAATGGCTTTCGACAGCTCGTTTGTACTCGGCAGACGCGGCTTTTCTCACCATACACGAGCACAAACCCACATCATCTGCAGGATTGTTCCAACAGATTGTCAGATTAATTGATTTACACTGTATAACGATGTTCTCTCATTAAGAACCATAATTCTGTTTGCGATTTCACTCATCCGATGTATATTGATGCCGTTTCGCCGTGTCAACTTGCTCTTCCCTTTTATTTTTATTTCTTTTTCTTTTCGTCCCAACGGCGAGTTTTGCCGGTTTCATCACCAGTCCCGATGAACTGAATCGCCAAGGCGTTAGCTTTACATGGTCGGACGTACGCTCTAAAACTTTGAGAATTGTCGCCGAGTATTCGGGCGAGAATGGCACAGCACAGCACGTGAGCCTCGGCTCAGGGTTTCTGATATCTCCGGATGGTCTTTTCGTAACTGCCTATCACGTGATGAAATTTTGTCTGAGCGATGTGAGAACGACGAGCGCTTTGGCGAGCTCTGTGGATTGTTCCACCGCGCATAATCGCATTCGTTATCGAGCGTATAACGGCGAGCGCCCGTTTGACATTGAAGTTGTTTCTCATCTGAGCGAGACCGATTCGACCAGCGGCAAAGCTGTTCACACGCCCGATGAAATCATTAAGCAGCGGGACTTTATCATTGCGAAGCTTCGAGGTGCTAGCGACCGGCTGTTTTCTCACTGGCAATTGCGGGATTATGAACAATCCGTTATTGACCCGACCGCCGCCGGCGCTGATTTTCAGCTGATACCATTGAGGCCGCCCAAGCAAGTATTCATTGCCGGCTATCCTAAAGATCGCGATTTGGTAATATCCGAAGGGTTTTTGAACCTTACCGAAAAGCAACGTCGAGGCTATTTTGCCGCCAATTACGACGTCTACAGTCAGCGGTATTTGCAGAGCCATGGCCTCGGAATCAAAACTCGTTGGGGAATGGGCGTGCAAAACCACATGAGTGGCGGCCCGGTAGTCGACTCGTCCGGATATCTCGTCGGAGTTGTTGTCAATGGCAACGATCAAACTGCCGGCGTGCTATCGATCGAGAATGTTCTCTCGACCTTTTTCTCGAGAAGCGGAAAGGCCGAAGATTATCCGGCGGTTCTGCTAAGTCCGACCCAAACGCCCCTTTATCTGCGTTACTGAATTTGATAAATACCCGGCGGATCTATTGACCCACCGGGCTCAGCCAGCCGCGAGCGAGCGGATCGGTCATGGTCAAGGTTAAGAGTATCAGCAGCCAGAAAAAGCCCGCGCCGACAAAAACCCAAGTGAGACGGCTGCTGTAGCGGACGTGCATGAAAAAGAGAATCACCAGTAGTGCCTTTACGATGGCAATCGCGACAGCCACAAGTGCGTTTAAATCGCCGCCCAAATCGACAAACGCCATGCCCGTCGTGCTCAGGGTCAGCAGCAGCAGCGCGGCGAAGATTGCTGCGTAAAGTTTTATGGAAACCACATGCGGAATATTCATCCTAGATGCCTTCCCACTAGGTAAAGCAACGGAAACAGAAAAATCCAGACAATATCAACAAAGTGCCAATAGAGTCCGACCAATTCGATAGGCGTATTATAGGTAGCGGAAAATCGTCCTCGTGAGGTCTTGACAATCAAAGCCGTGAGTAAGGAAACGCCAATGATCATATGTACGGCATGCATTCCGGTCATGGCAAAATAAAAGGAAAAGAAGATTTCGGCGCTCGAAACCAAAGCTCCCTCGAACCTAAAATCGTTTCCGGGCACAAGGCGTTCCTCAAATTTCTGATAGTATTCGGTGAATTTGATCCCGAGAAACAGGGTCCCAAGGACAATCGTCAAACATAAGAAAATCATTACCAGCCGATTTTGGCCGATCTGACCAGCGCGCACAGCGAGCGCCATCGTGAAACTACTGCAAATCAGGACCGCGGTGTTGATGGTGCCAAGCCATATATCGAGGCGATCGCTGGCGCTCGCGAATCCTTGCGGATAGGCGCTGCGGTAAAACATATACCCCAAAAACATGCCCCCGAAGAACATCACTTCGGTCGCCAAAAACACCCACATTCCGAGCCAGGAAGCCTCATGCTGCTGAACCGGATCATCGAACTGGTGCGCGTGAATCGCTGGTGTATCAGACATGAGCGGCTTTCTCCGGAGCGTAAATGACTTCCGGCTCATCGAGCACATCATAAGCATAGGCTTCTTGAACGACGACCGGCGTCACTTCGAAGTTGTCGGTGGGTGGCGGTGATGGCGTTTGCCATTCGAGCCCTCTGGCTTTCCATGGGTTCATTCCCGCCACCGGGCTATAACGGAGCGACCATATTAGATAGATGAGCGGCAGCACGTAGCCGACTGCGAGAATCGATGCTCCCGCTGTGGACAAGACGTTCAGCACCTGGAATTCAGGGGGATAGACGTGATAGCGCCGCGGCATCCCCAGATATCCGAGGACGAACTGCGGGAAAAAGGTAAGATTGAAACCGAGGAAAATAATCAGCGCGGCAAGCCGAGCGAGGACTTCGGGATATCTTCGTCCGGTCATCTTGGGCCACCAGAAATGAATCCCGCCAAGATAAGCCATCACCGAGCTACCCACCATAATATAGTGGAAGTGCGCGATCACGAAATACGTGTCGTGGACGTGAACGTCCACGCCGAGCGCCGCAAGAAACAAGCCGGTGAGGCCGCCTATCGTGAATAAACCGATAAAACCGAGCGCGTAAAGCATCGGCGCATCGTACGAGATCGATCCTTTATATAGGGTAGCGGTCCAATTGAAGACCTTGATCGCGGACGGAATTGCCACCAACATACTCAGCACCGAGAAAATCAAACCCGCATAAACTGACTGACCGCTGACGAACATGTGATGACCCCAAACCAAAAACCCCAGCACGGCAATAGCCAGGCTCGAAAACGCGACAAAGCCGTAGCCGAAAATCCGCTTACGCGAAAAACAGGTGATCAACTCGCTGATGACTCCCATAGCCGGAAGAATCATGATGTAGACCGCCGGATGCGAGTAAAACCAGAACAGGTGCTGGAACAGCAGCGGGTCGCCACCGAGTTCGGGATTGAAGATCCCCAATCGAAACAATCGCTCGAGTGCAACTAAAGTAAGCGTGATCGCAATTACCGGAGTGCCTAAAATAAAAATAATGCTGGTCGCGTAATGTGACCAAACGAAAAGCGGCAAACGAAACCAGCCCATTCCTGGTGCGCGCATGGTATGAACGGTGACGACAAAATTGAGGCCGGTAAGAATGGATGAGAACCCAGTGACAAAAATCCCCACGACCGTGAGCGCCACGTGGGTGTTGGAATAGATGCTGCTATAAGGCGTATAAAACGTCCAGCCCGTATCGACTCCGCCCGCGGCTGCCGCCACGAGCGTAAACAAGCCGCCGATGATATAGAGATACCAGCTCGCCAAATTGAGCCGCGGAAAAGCCAAATCTCGCGCGCCGATCATCAAAGGAATTAAAAAATTTCCCAACACCGCGGGGATTGAGGGGATCAAAAAGAAAAAAATCATCGTCACGCCGTGCATGGTGAACAGCTTGTTGTAGGTTTCCGCCTGAACTAGATCGCCTTGCGGTGTGAGCAGCTCGATTCGAATCAGCGTCGCGAATAGACCGCCGATAAAGAAGAAGAAAGTAACCGATACCAGGTATAGCCAGGCGATCCGCTTGTGATCAGTGGTCAATAGCCACGACTTCAGGCCATAGCTGACATTCAAATAATGGACCCGGCGCTCCGGGACTGAATCGTTCATTTCTTTCCCTGTGCTCCCGCTTGAGGCGTGAGTGTTTTGATATACGAAATAATCTGCAGTACCCCTTCTTCGCTGACCGAACCTTTAAAAATCGGCATGATCGGCTGATATCCCCTGACGATCTTGGCACGCGGTTCAAGTATCGATTCCCGGACATAGTTTTCGTCCGCAGTGACAGATTTCCCGCCTTGGAGCGCTACGGTTTTGCCCATTAGTCCCTCCAGCGATGGACCGCGCCCTGTATCATTAGGCAGATGGCATGTAGCGCAGCCGAGCGTCTGGAAAAGCTTTTCTCCCGCTGCAGCCGTGGACCCGCCCGTACCGCCACCACCGACCCAAGTCGCATAGGCGAGCGGCTCCATCACGATGATGCGCCCCACCATGCCGGAATGTTGCGTGCCGCAATATTGCGCGCAGAACAGATGATACGTTCCAGGCTTGCTCGCTTCGAACCACAGCGTCGTATAGCGCCCGGGAAGCACATCCTTTTTCACACGAAACGCGGGCACAAAAAAATCATGAATGACATCTTGCGAGGTCAGCAGCAGCTTGACAGCCTGCCCCGCCGGAATGTGCAGCTCATCGATTTCCGACTTGCCCTCGGGATGTTGAACTTTCCACATCCACTGTTTTGCGACGACATTGATCTCTAGGGCGTTGGGTGGGGGGTAGAAGCTTACAAAAAACAGTTTGGCGCCCCAGACAAAGATCACCATGGTGATGGCCAGGGGAACCGCCGTCCAAAAAATCTCCAGCCCGAGACTTCCTAAGATCAATGGCGGGCGCTCGCTATCTGATCGGCGCCGGTATTTGATCGCGAACGCAACGATCGAGATCGAGATCAGCAGCGAAAAAAACACGCTGACTGCGAGCAAAAAATAGAGCAGCGCATCGACCCGCGGCGCAAGGGTCGAAGCTTGGTCGGGAAACAGGGGTAAGTTTGAGCCGAACATCAGGCAGGTCTCCTGGCAGCCCCCGCATTGGCGCGTTCGCGCCGAAGCATCCACAGAATAAAGGCGGCTAGCCCGATAACAGTAATGAGACCGGCAACACGCACCAGATTGGTTACAAAAGGTCCGTATGTCCCAGTGATCGGATCGTAGTGGTAACAAAAGAGCAGCAGCTGATCGATGGGTGTTCCGATTTTGCCCTCGGCCGCTTCCACGAGCCCCAGCCGTAAATCGCGCGGCGAGAACTCGATGCCGTAGAAATAGCGTGAGGTTTTCCCCGCGGGCGTGAGCAGCACAATCCCGGTGGCATGGGCGAACTCGCCGGTTTTGGCATCGAACGAATAATGGAACCCCACGGCTTCCGCCAGCTTGCG
>Ga0075425_100003119_pt1 | contig 16778 bp, 15 predicted proteins | sample SoiMethybrSBSTD4_FD_75300 | JGI IMG/M metagenome (GOLD analysis project Ga0075425, IMG submission 75300) | Bulk soil microbial communities from a Populus tree surrounding site in Tennessee, USA - Soil MetaG P. TD hybrid SBSTD4 | ecosystem: Environmental > Terrestrial > Soil > Tree plantation... | reverse complement strand
CGGCCTGGCCACCCTTGAACAGCGGCTTGATGCCGATGCGGGCCGATTTCGAATCGATGGGCAGCGTTACCGTGCGCTCGATCGTGCGGCCGCCCCACTCTCTGAGCTTCAGGATTACGTCGGCTTCCAGCGGCCTCGCTGTGTTCGGCAGCGCCGGCAGCAGCACGGCAATGTCGGCCTTGCCGTAGGCATCGGTGACAGGCAGACCCTCGAGCGGTTTACGGAGAGGTGCTACCTGCTCGTCGGCGAGGCCGAACTTGTAACCGGCAAAACCCGGCATGTCGCCCTTGGCGAGCTTAACGGCAATTTCACCTTCGATGGCAAGGCCGGCGGCGGGAGGACCGTAGAGATAACGCCCAGCAAGCCTGATGCTGCCGGGCTCGCGTGGCGATAAGGCCTCGACCGCAGGCTCGAGCTTGAGGTCGAGCCGCTCGGGCACGAAGTCCTCAACCAGGAATGCTGCCTGAGCAATGGCGGGCGCCTTCGGGTCGATGTGGACCCGCACCCGCCACGTGCCGGTCATGGCCGATCCGGCCAACGCCAGCGTCATGGTGCGACCCCCCTGACCCTGGTCGAGCAGCGCCACGCGGGCATGCTCGACACCATCCGGCCGGGCGACGATGAGCGTGACGGGAACGTTCGCCGCCTTGCCCGCACGGTCGCGCGCCAGCGTGGTGAGATGCACCTGCTCGCCCGGGCGATAGACGCCACGGTCCGTGTAGGCAAAGGCGTCAATCGGACCCGGCGGACTGCGACCCTTTACGCCGCGATCGGTGAGATCGAAGGCGCCGGTTGCAAGGTCGAGAAAGGCATAGTCACCCTCGCTCGTCTCGGCGACGAGTACGGCCGGCGCCAGCCCACCTTCGCCTGCCTTGAGCCCGGGATTGAAGCGGGCATAGCCGCGGCTGTCAGTTCTTGCGGTCGCAAGTATTTCGTTGTTGCGGGCTATGAGACGCACGTTGGCATTGACCACCGGCGTAGCAGCAGCAAGCGAGCGCACGAACGCGTGCATGCCGTCATCGCCACTGATAGCGGTGAGGCCAAGATCGGAGACGATGAACCATTGTGTGGCAACGTTGCGGTAGCCCTCGTCCTCCCTTTTGACCGAGGCGGAGGCAGTAAGCACGTAAATGCCGGGCTGCAGTTTGGGCACGGCCTCGGCGACGGGGAAGGCGGTGGTCACATCCTCATTAAGCCGGTTCGCCACCGTGAGCTCACCGGCATACAGTCTGGCACCCGTCCGCTCCTTGAGAGCATTGACGTCATAGGACGAAATCTGCCTGGCAAAATCTCCGCTCTGCAGCGTCTGGGCGAGGCTGCGGTCACCGATGCGGTAAACCTCGACGCTGATCTTGTCGGTGTTCACAGTAACAAGCGGGATACCCTGCTGGCCCCGATTGGGCAGTACATAGCCCCGAGAAGAGGCGCGCACGGAAGGCGTGCGATCCTTCACGTAGACCGCGAGCTCCGCGGTCTTGGCCAACTTTTCGCCCATCCCCGATGGCAGACCATCGCGCACCTGTACTTCGTAGCGACGGCCGTGGGCGAGGCCGTCGAGGCATATCTGGCGCGCCTCGGCGGTGACCGACTGGGGATCCTTGCCGTCCACGGTGAAGTACTGAGCCCAGTCAACCTGACCCACGGCGAGCCGCTCGGAGAACTGGATGCACAAGCGCGGCTGCGCGCTGTCCGCCTCAACCTTGTACTCAAGGATGCGGAAGCCGTGCTCGGCAACCAGCGCGTCATAGGCTTCACGCACCTGCCCGTCCTCAACGAGCGTGAGGCTGGCGCTCAAAGCGTCGATGGCCGGGCGCCAATAGGAGCGCCGCTTCAAAGCCTCGTGCAGCACCCAAAGCGCTGCGGTTTTGTCCGCGGTCGGCTGGGCACGCTCATACGCGATGAGCGCGGCACCCGAGGCGTTGACCGGCAGGTCATAGCGCTCGGAGCCCTGATCGGGTTTGATGGCAAGGAGCGCGCGAGCAAGACCAATCCAGCTCGCCGCATCATTGCCGTCGAACACGACCGCCTGCGCGTAAGCTCGAGCAGCGCCTCTGGGATTGCTGCCAGCAGCTAACTCCTTGTCGCCTTCCGCTCTCAGTTCGCGGGCGCCGCCCTTAGGCTGCCACTGGGCCTTGAGATAGGCCTCGTAGCGTTTGGCGTCGCCGGCGACGCCCGGGTGCACAAAACGCTTTTCGTCGGCTCGAGCCTTCATCTGGGCGAGGCTGACGATGAGAACAGAGGCAATGAGGGTGAGGACGAGACGGAGAGCGAGGCGCATGGCGCGTTGGATCCTTGACGTGCCGTAAGTTTCGCCGGCCGGGGCATTGAGCCCGACCAAACGACAATGGAACAGGGTGCGGTGACTGAACAGTGGCAGGGATCCCAGACTTCTCCCGCATTGCGACGGCTTGCGGCATTTTCCACTCTTTTTCCGCCTCCCGGAGGCGGATTGACCCTGTGGCTTGCGAATGTTGCAAGCTTCGGCGATGGTCGCGCCGTCACCTCTTCCTAGGTTAACGCATGTCGATCCCCGCAAGCCCTGCTCAAAGGAGTGCGACCGTGCACTCCGGCATCCCCGCAGTCGACCACTATCTGGCGACGGGCTATTCGCTGGTGCCGGGAATGTCGTCGCGCTTCGCAGCGGCCATCTGTTGCGGGCTGCTGCGCATGCAGACCGGAATGGGTGTCACCGGACCCGTCGCCGAAATCGGCCCATTCGAGGGCCGCTTCTTCATCGCGCTGGCCCACGCCTTGGCTTCCGGTGAGACGGCATTGGCGATCGATCTCTTCGACTGGCCCAATCCCGAGGTTAGGGGTCGCTTCGAGGCCAACTGCGCCAGGCACGGCGTGCCCGCGGAACGCCGCGTTGCCTGGAAGGCCGACAGCCGCAGGATGCGGCCGGAGGAGCTGCTGGCAAAGCTCGACGGTCGGCTGGCGCGCTTTATACATATTGATGGCGAACACTCGCGCGCTGCGCTAACGCAGGATTTGGAACTCGCCACGGCCGTGCTGGCACGCGAGGGCCTAATCGCTCTCGACGATATGCTGCACCCCGGCTACCCGACGCTGATGGTGGCAGTGCACGAATATCTCGGCCGACACCCCGAGATGTGCGTGCTCTGCATCATCGACCGCGAGACCGTCGTGGCCGCCACCAAATTCGTGTTGTGCCGGTCCGAGTGGTTCAAGCCCTACGAGGCCAAGCTGCTGGATGCCTATAAGGACAACATCTGGCCGCTCGGCGCCGACTTCGAGCCACACTGGTGTTTGGTGCTGTCACTCGACACGAGGCTCGCCGAGATCGGTTGAGCACTGCACCTGGCCAACCACATTAACCACGCTCGACGTGCTTGGACGTTCTACCCACCGCGCCGTTCCAGATCACACTAGAGCGTGCCCTTGGTCGATGGCACGCGCCCACCCTGTCGCGGATCGATGGCGAGGGCCTCGCGCAGCGCCCGTGCCAACCCCTTAAAGCATGTCTCGGCCATATGATGGCTGTTGCCCCCATAAAGCGTCTCGACGTGTAGGGTGATCCCGCAATTCTGGGCAAAGGCCTGGAACCACTCGCGGAAAAGCTCGGTATCCATGTCACCTACCTTGGCCGTCGGGAAGTCCACTTTCCAGATCAGATACGGACGACCTGACACATCCACCGCTACCCGCGTCAAGACTTCGTCCATGGGCAGATGCACCGACGCATAGCGGACAATGCCCTGCTTGTCGCCCAGCGCCTTGGCGACCGCCTGGCCGAGCACGATGGCGCAATCCTCCGTGGTATGGTGAAAATCAATGTGCAGGTCGCCGTCGGCTTTTAGCGCAATATCGATCAGCGAGTGCCGCGACAGCTGTTCCAGCATGTGGTCCAGAAAGCCGATGCCGGTCGCCACGTCATAGGTGCCCGCGCCGTCCAGATCGACACTGGCCTTAATCTTCGTCTCGTTGGTGGAGCGCTCGATGCTGGCTTGCCGCTTCACTGCAAATCGCCTTGCTTGCCTCGCCACGCCCTAGGCTTTATCAGCTTGGGGACCCCACATCCATAGGTCCAAGTGGGTCTCGACCCTGGCTCGAATCGCATGATGCCGACCCTTGATTTACGTGCCGTTGATGCCGACATCGCCCAGTGGGGGCGCAACCGGCCATGAATGATGTAGCTCCAACTCAGACCGCCTGGCACGGCACAACTATTCTCACCGTACGCAAGTCCGGTCGCGTGGTCATCGCCGGCGACGGCCAAGTTAGCCTGGGCGCCACGGTAATTAAAGCCAACGCCCGCAAGGTGCGCTCGATCGGCAAGGGTGATGTGATCGGCGGCTTCGCTGGCGCCACGGCGGACGCTTTCACGCTGTTTGAGCGCCTGGAGAGCAAGCTCGAACAGTATCCGGCCCAGCTCACGCGAGCCTGCGTCGAGCTCGCCAAGGACTGGCGCACAGACCGCTATTTGCGCCGACTGGAGGCCATGATGTTGGTCGCCGATCGACAGACCACCCTGGCGCTGACCGGAACCGGCGATGTGCTGGAACCCGAGCGCGGCCTCATGGGCATTGGCTCGGGCGGCAATTATGCCCTGGCGGCCGCGCGGGCGCTGCTCGATACCGGGTTGAGCGCCGAGGAGATTGCCCGCAAGGCCTTGGCCATCGCCGCCGAGATCTGCGTCTACACCAACACCAACGTCGTGCTCGAAGCGCTCGACAGCAGCACATGATCAAGGCTCAGAGCGCGCCGGCAGTGGTGCCGATCAGCTACGGCTTGAGGGCGATGGGACCTGCCGACCTCCCTGTTGTCCGCGGCTGGCTCACGCAGCCGCACGTTACGCGCTGGTGGCCAAACCCGGAAGTCGCCCTGCGCTTGATCACCCAGCATCTCGGCGGACCCGCCATTGAGTGCTTCATCCTAACCATGGACGGCGAGGACGCGGGCTATTTGCAGGTGTATGATCCCCATCATTCGCCGCCTCCCGCTGCCGACGAGCACGCGAGTGTCCACCCCTACCGCGACCAGCCGCGCGGCGTTGACCTTTTCATTGGCGAGGCAAGGTGCATCGGACGAGGCCACGGATCTCGCCTCATCCGGCGTATCCTCGAGCACCTCTTCGAGGAGGGAATACCCTGCGTGGTGACGGACCCCAATCCCGCGAATGCGCGCAGCGTCGCCGCCTTTCGCAGAGCCGGTTTGTGCTGCGTTGGAGAACGAGAAACCGCTAGGGCGAGCGTACTTCTCATGCGTTGCGACAACCTCAAACCAGCCATCAGTCCATGACCAGCTTTTCTCCCCGCGAGATCGTCTCCGAACTTGACCGCTTCATCATCGGTCAGAACGAGGCTAAGCGCGCGGTTGCCATCGCGCTCCGCAACCGGTGGCGCCGCCAGCAACTGCCAGAGGGACTGAAGGAGGAGGTGCTGCCCAAGAACATTCTCATGATCGGTCCGACGGGTTGCGGCAAGACCGAGATCTCGCGTCGGTTGGCCCGGCTCGCCGGCGCTCCGTTTCTCAAGGTCGAAGCCACCAAATTCACGGAGGTCGGATATGTTGGCCGCGACGTCGATTCCATCGTGCGCGACCTGGTCGAAGTCGGCATTGCGCTCACCCGAGAAACGCGACGCCGGGAGGTGAGGGCACAGGCTGAGAGGAACGCCGAGGAACGCGTACTTGACGCTCTTGTCGGCACCAATGCTTCCGCCGCCACGCGCGAGGCGTTCCGAAAGCGGCTCAGGGTCAACGAGCTCAACGACAAAGAAATCGAAATCCAGGTGGCCGAATCGGGGCCGCAATTCCCCACCTTCGATATTCCCGGTGGTCAGGTGGGCATGATCAACATCAACGAGATGCTCGGCAAGGCTTTGGGTCAACGCACCAAACCCCGCAAGCTTTCGGTTGGGCAGGCCTACGACGTGCTCGTCGCGCAGGAGAGCGATGCCCTGCTGGACCAGGAACAGGTGCAGCAGGATGCCGTTCGCGCTGTTGAGAATGACGGCATCGTTTTCCTCGACGAAATCGACAAAATCTGCGCCCGCTCGGAGGCGGGCCGTATCGGAGCCGACGTGTCTCGCGAAGGTGTGCAGCGCGATCTTTTGCCCCTGCTCGAGGGGACGACGGTATCCACCAAATACGGGCCGGTGAAAACAGACCACGTGCTGTTCGTCGCCTCGGGCGCATTCCACATGGCCAAGCCGTCCGATCTGCTGCCTGAGCTCCAGGGACGTCTGCCTATCCGAGTCGAACTCAAGCCGCTAACGACGGAGGACTTGCGCCGCATTCTCACGGAGCCAGAGGCGAGCCTCATCAAACAGTACGTGGCGCTGATGCAAACCGAAGGCGTGAGCCTGAAGTTTACAGACGACGCGGTCAACGCGCTGGCGGAGATCGCGGCGCAGGTGAATACATCGGTGGAGAACATTGGTGCACGCCGACTGCAGACGGTAATGGAACGTGTACTTGACGAGATTTCCTTCGATGCCACCGATAAGGGTGGCGAAACCATCAACATCGATGCCGCCTACGTGCGCGCCCGCATCGGCGACCTCGCCAAGAACGCCGATCTCAGCAAGTTCATCCTGTGAGCAACCCTGCCCGGCACAGCCGGGAATGCAGGTGGTTCAGCGGTTGCGATTCACGTGCGGCTTTCTGTCATCGAGGGCAGTCCGCGCAGACGCGGCGCTCGCCTCCTGGCTGCAGCACGGCCCCTCGCCTCCGCCAGGCGGGCTTCCTTGAGCGCGCGCTGCGCCGCCTCCTTGGCATTGTGTTCCTTGGCCAGTTGCTGCCTCGCCTCCTGGGCCGCGATCTCAGCCGTCTGGCGCGCGTTACGCTCCGCTGTCAACTGCTCCTGCATTGCCTGGCCGGTCCGCTCGACGAGGCCCAGACGCTCGCGTGCTTCCTGTGCGCCACGTTGCTCCAGCTCGCGCGCGTTTCGCTCGTCAAGCAACTGTCGGCGCGCGTCGTCTAACGCTTGCTCCGCTTCTGCTGCGGCTTGCCTCTCGCCCAAGTGGCTGGTGCCGCGCTCAGGCGTTTTCTGGACGCCTCGCGCACGGGCGAGCTGAACCTGGCTCTCTCTTACGGCGGAGAGCGCTGCCTCCCTCTCGTCTCGCTCCATAACGAGACGATCCGTAGTCGCGGTGATTCTTGGGTCACTGTGGCGAACAATCGGATCCGGCGGCGCTCCTTCGCCCATGCTTGAGGAGGCATACAATCTCATTCCGAAATCGCTCACCTCGCTTGCACCCACCAGCCATCCCGCCAGCAGGATGGCAGCGGTTGCGGCAACGAACGATCCCATCGCCAATGTCAGGCCCCGCAGCCTTACCCGCGGCTGGGCAGGTCGCGCAGCCTCACGCTTCCAGGGATCGTACGTGCCGAAATTCCATATGTGCCCTTCCAAATCTCGACAGGAATAGCCGCGTCCATCGCTCTGGGCATCGTCGATGTCGAGCAGGATCTGCGCTCCGGCAGCCTTTGCCCGATCATAATGCGCCGCGGCATCGGCGACGAAGAGATACGTCTCCGCTGCGCCGGTGTCCGCCGGCTCAGCCATCGCCTTGTCGCGGCCAGTGCCATCGACAGGGCCCAGCATGATCATGCCATTGCCGAACGTGAGCTCCCCGTATCGCACGCTCCCGTCCTCAGCCTTCACCACGAGGTGTTCCTCAAACCCCAATACGTTGCAGAGCCAATCGATCGCGGTGGCCACGTCACGGTAGCGCAACGTCGGCACAATCGTTCCCACGGGGCTGGTAATATCGGTGCTCATCGCAATTCTCGGCTAGCTCAGCACGAAGCGGGATTTGGTTGCTTTGCGCATGCGCTGTTTCGTTTCGGGTATTCGATGCCGATTTGGTGAAGATTTTCTTTCCATTTCAACAATTCGCGCTAAAATCAAATTATTATCAAATTTTTGCCAAAACACGCCTTGCCAAATCAAAGCAATTGCCCAATTCAACGCGATGCCAAATCAATGCAATGAGTGTGAAGCGGCGCTCTCAAACCCACTGTATGGTGTTCGGCGCGAGCGAATCGACCCTGTGCGTCGTTGACCAAGCTTGCGCAATACAGCTGCTGCTCGTTGCTCAACCCCCTCCACTCCCATTCACGCCGCCCACCGCCGCGCCGCTCGCTCAGTGTGTGTCGGCTGGCGACGCGACCTGCCAATTGCGACCCGCCGGGTCAAAAGTTGCTCGTGCCACCCAAGCAGGGCGGGCCGGGCGCAGCTCAGTATCTCATGGCTGCCAGGCTCGCCGCTCGGATGCCGTTTCCGCCGCGTGTTCCTTTGCCTTTGAGCGCTCAAGCTCACGCGCGAGCGTGGCCCGTGCCTCGTTCATGCCGCGGCCGGAGACGGCGGACAGCAGCAGAGGCTTCTTGCGGGAAACCGCTCTAAGCTCGCCCGCTTTGGCGGCGAGGGTTGCTTCGTCCAGCGCGTCACATTTGGAGAGCGCGACGATCTCCTTCTTCTTCGCCAGCCCCGCGCCATAGGCCTTGAGCTCCGCGCGCACAATGCGATAAGCGCCGGCAATATCCCTTTCGGTCACATCGACAAGGTGTAGCAGCACGCGGCAGCGCTCCACATGGCCGAGAAAGCGCGTGCCAAGCCCGGCACCTTCGTGCGCGCCTTCGATCAAACCGGGAATGTCGGCCAGCACAAAGTTTAGCGACGGCGTTTCGACAACACCAAGATTGGGGTAGAGGGTTGTAAACGGATAGTCGGCGATCTTGGGTTTGGCGGCGCTCACCGCAGCCAGGAAAGTGGACTTACCCGCGTTCGGTAAGCCGATGATGCCCGCATCAGCAATCAGCTTAAGCCGGAACCACACGGTGAGCTCCTCACCTGGCTCACCGGGGTTGGCGCGACGCGGAGCTTGGTTGGTTGCGGACTTGAAGTGCGCATTGCCGAAGCCGCCGTTGCCGCCCCTGGCGATGCAAGCCCGGTCACCCGGTCGCAGCAAACTGGCAAGCAGCGTTGCCTGATCCTCTGCCAGTACCTCTGTGCCAGGCGGGACCTTGATCACCACGTCCGCGCCCGACGCGCCCGCCCGGTTCTTGCCCATGCCGCCCCGACCGTGCTGAGCCTTGAAATGCTGACGGTAGCGGTAGTCGATCAGCGTGTTGAGGTTGTCGACGCATTCCACCCACGCGTCCCCGCCCTTGCCGCCATCCCCACCATCTGGCCCACCAAACTCGATGAACTTTTCGCGCCGGAACGAAACGCAGCCAGCCCCGCCATCGCCCGATGCAACGTAGATCTTAGCCTGATCAAGGAACTTCATGTGCAATCGGCCTCACGGACACCACGCTCGGTCGCATAACACCGTGAGCAGCCTTCAGCCCACGGAGGCATCAGCGCAAGCGCAGAAGCCGCGATCGCGGCTTTGCGCCCCTGGGTCCCCCTCACGCCCAACCGAGCCGACCTAACCAGGCGCGCCAGCGCGCGGGCTGGCGCGCAGCTTCCTGTCCAGCAGCGGCATCGCTGATGAGCGCGCGTTGCCGGTCGAGCCAATAAGTGACCACCTCGACTTCCTGCTGGCGCGCGGCGCAGGCGATCCGGCCTCGTCCGACCGGCTCGAAGCCGAGTTTGGCCAGCACCCTGGCGGACGCCAGATTGTCCGTAAAGTGCGCGGAGGAGAACGCAGGCAGCCGCCGATTGGCAAAACCGTGCCGCACGACCGCGTGGCCGGCTTCTGTAGCGTATCCATGCCCCCACCAGGGCTGCCCAAGCCAGAAGCCAAGTTCAGCAACCCCGGAAGGCCGCCGGTAAAAGCCCACACCGCCAATGAGTTGCCCGTTGAGCTCGATACCGAACCGCACCTCGCCGCGGACGGGCTTAAGCCAACCCACAGCTTGAGCGGGCGAGAATGGATAGGGGATATCGCTCGTCATGGAAGCGACGGCCCACTCGCCCGACAGGCGTGCAAACTCTTCCGCATCGGCCATGCGAAACGGGCGCAGGAGGAGTCGCTCAGTTTCGAGCTTGACCATACCTCACGCTGGCGCGCTCCGCGCCATGCTTGACCATCCGCGAGTCTCCCCGACCACCCGTCGCGGACTACTCCGCGCTGGCTTTGGGCTTGATGGAGATGTAGGTGCGCCCGTTGCGCTTGGTTGCGAACTCAACGCTGCCGTCTGCCAGAGCAAACAGCGTATGGTCTGTGCCCATGCCGACATTGGCACCGGGATGCCACTTCGTGCCCCGTTGGCGCGCCAGGATATTGCCGGAAAGCACGTGCTCACCCCCGTACTTCTTAACCCCGAGCCGGCGGCCCGCCGTGTCGCGCCCGTTGCGCGAGGAGCCACCCGCCTTCTTGTGTGCCATGATGATGTTCCCTAGCTGCGGCGACCACTTCAGCCGCCGATGATCTCCTTGATGCGCACCGTCGTCTGCTCCTGTCGATGCCCGCGCTTGCGGCGCGAGTTCTTGCGGCGACGCTTCTTGAAAGCGATGACCTTTGGTGCGCGGCCCTGCTCGACGACCTCGGCAGTCACCTTGGCGCCCGATAGGATCGGCGTGCCGATCTTCGGCTCGGCTGTGCCGGTCACCATCAGCACCTCGGTGAACTCCACCAGCGCGCCGGCTTGCCCCGCGATCTTTTCGATCGTGACCACCTCGTCAGCCGTCACACGATACTGCTTGCCGCCAGTCTTGATGACAGCGTACATCTTTGTTTTCCTTTAACAATATCGGCCGTTCCGGGCGCTGACGCCGCGCCCGGTCCCGGCGTTGCGCTGGGGCCCGGCCCGATCGGCGCGCACTATCATCGAGTGCACCCTTAAAGTCAACGCAAGCCTCCCCGGCACCTCTAGCCCGTGGCTTGTTGCCGCCCGACCCAAGTTTGGGGGACGGTGGCGCTGCTGCGCATTGAGAGACAAGTTCCCGAGCCCGCCTATCCGCCAACGTGGAGGCATGCGATGTCCCAACGGCGCGATGGACGGCGCTGTCGCCCGCCCCAACTCGGGGCCTCCGCGCGCCAACCGCTCAAAGCTTGCGGCAAGCGTCGTGCCGGCGCGCAAGCATGTCGTCGTGCTATGCCGCGCTACGTGCGATGCTCAGCTTCGCGGTGCCCAGACGGCATCCTCGTCCAGTGGGTAGCTCGGTCGACTGAGGCCCGCGAACGGCAGACGTTCAAGCACCGGGCTGGTTAAGCCGGCGGTGTCGACTTCTCTCACGTGCTCGGGCGGGAACCACGGCCGAAATCCAGCGCGAAAATGGCCGCGCGACTTGACGATGACGGTTCTCGCCTTGGCGATGTCGATACCAAACATCTCGAAGAACATCGGATCAGCCGTTTGACTGCGAGCGGAGATCACTACCACCGTAAGGCCAGCTAGCCGCAGCGCAGCGGAGGGCCCAACATCAACACGACGGCCTTGGAGCAGGCCGAGCTTGCCGACGAAGCGACCATCGCTAAGGGCAACCACGTCCGCTTCAGCCTCGAAGGGAACATCCCACTGTTCCCAGGCCGCCTGGCCCCGATGGCGGTTGAACCGTGCAACAAATTTCGCTCCTATGCCCAACGCATGCGCCTCAGTTGCCAGTGCCGGATCGAAGAACGAACCGTAGATGACATCCTCGGCACCCGCCGCATTGAGGGCCATGAGCAGCTCGGTGGTCCGGCCCGTTCCTCCTCCACCGGGATTGTCGCCGGAATCGGAATAGATGACCGGCGCGCGCTCGCGACGCTTGGCGTAGCTCACAGCATCGGCGACAGGCATGAGTGTCTTGCGAAAGCGACTACGCATCGCCCAGGCGCGTTCGGCAATTTCATTGGCCAATTGCTCCGCCAGGGCGCGCTCGCGTCGGGCGGTCACGACGATTGCCAGGCCATTCTTCGGCGTATCGGAGAACACGAAACCACCGAAGATCGACACGTTGGCGATGGCCCCCGAATGCTCCGCCTGACGTTTTTGACCATAGTCGATGAGATCGCCATAGGGCCCCGTATTGGTGAGGAGGTTCACGGAGGCCGGCGTCAGGGGAAGCCGCACGAGCGCCGTCTTGGCATCCATCAACCCCGCAAACATGCGCCGTAGCCCAAATGCCGCCTCCTCTCCCCGCTCGATCATGTCAACGTGAGGATTGGTCCGATAGCCAACGACGAGGTCACAGGCTGCAACCATCTGCTCGGAGATGTTGGCATGAAGGTCAAGCGTCATGACGAGGCGTGGCTTGGAACCGACGATTTCGCGCACCGCCCTCACGATCTCCCCGTCGGGATCGAATGTATGCGTGGCCGTCATGGCGCCGTGATTGCAGATGTAGACTGCTGCAAGCGGCAGCGCCGCCTTCAGACCGGAAAGCATGAAAGCCAGTGCACGCTCGAACGTCGGCTGCTCGATAGGCCCGGCCGGGAAACTGCTCGCAATGAGGATCGGCGACGGTTGCCACGGGCCGGTTGCATCCATTGCCTTGATGAAGGCCGCTGCCTCCATGGGCATCGCCGGAGTAGCCGAGCGCGCCTCCTTTAGGATCTCGTCGCCTTCAAGCCAGCAGATGGATCGGAAATCCTCTTCGCTTGCCGGCCGTGACCACCGATTGGATTCGAGCCCAAGTCCCATAAGCGCGACACGAGGATTTGGCATTGCAGGCTCCGGTGCTGCGAGTTTCCAAGATCTCATTTGGATGGTGACCAGCGATGGTGCTTCCTAGCCCAGCCGTGCAAATCTATGCCAACAGCAATCACCAGGGCTAGGACGGCGCCAAGCGCGAAGTGCTAAAGACGACGCAGGCATAGTGCGCTTGTCCTTGTGGGCGCCCGCATCCACCATGGGTTTGAAAGCATGAAGGGCCACCCATTCATCGGCAGGGCGCTCAAACATAACACGCCGGGTTGCGAGCCCACGACTGGCCGCTCCGAGTGCGCGGCGCCCATGACAAGGACACATGGGTCCGCGGCGAGCATCCGTTGCGGACGCTGAAGCCGGCACACAAACTTTAAGATAGCGCTCCATCAGGCTAAAGCCCGCTTTCTCCATCAGCTGTTTGGCAACCGGCGCAAGGTTCGTCAGGTTGTAGAGATCGGTCGAGTGCAAGAGAACCACCGGCGTCCCGTCGTAGCCCGCCTCCCTCAGGAGCATTCTCTCCTTCTCGAAATTCGAAGTGAGAGGCCGTCCATTCCGTCTCGGACGCAAGCGTGGTCTCACACACGAACATTGCCTGCAGGTCTTGTAATAGGCCGGATCGCCAACTACCGCCTTGGGAAAGTCCTCTTGGTTGAACGCAAACCAGAGAGCACCCCGCACTCGCAGATCGTCGAACGGCTTGTGCAGGTGGTTCGGATGAACACGCACTAATTGCCGCGTGGATTCCACACCCAGATCCTGACATTGGCGTCACTATTGAGAATGGGCAGCAAATCATGCGGGGGCTCAGTATAATCGACCCCCCCTGCCAATAGCGCATTAACTGCCACCCGGTGGTCGCCAATGACGCGCCATTCGACGCGATCCACTTTGGCGACCTTACCGCCTGCTAGCCCCGGGAGGTTCGGAACGTGGTTTGTACTTGTCAAATTTGCCGTAGACCACCACGTGTCCGGGCCTCCACTCCTCTGTTTTGAAGATGAACGGACCTGAGCCGATGAATTCTGAGCTCTGCGTGTTCGCATCCGTCTCGGCTATGGGTTTGGGCATCATGTGAGGGGCCGGCGCGCGCAGATGCTGTCAAGGCTAGCCGCTTCAGCGGCCACACCCTCCCGGGTGACCTCGGCCTTTACAGCAATCGAGCACGACAGCATGCTTGATGGGTCGGGTTCGATTAAGCTCCTGTCTATTAGTTTTTCCTCCCTCTTCGTGTCAGTGCGCGTTATCCCGATGGCGGATGTTTATTGTTTTTGCAGGTCTTGCTACGAAGTCCGATTATGTGCGCGATAATCGCATCAACTTATATCCGGCAGCTTCGATCCGGCTAGCCAAGGTGCTGCTCGCATGGACGATCGCGCAGGAGGGATGGTGCTCATCTAACTCACGCAGATTGGCAAGTGCCAATTTGCGATGGCCCGCTCTGCCCATCGCTCCGCTGCACGAACCACTGGGCAATCGCACTCTTGGGCTGATGTTTGATGCACAACCAGGCCATCTGGATCATCGTTGCCCGCACAGGGCCACTGCGCGCGCGAGATCCCCTGGGAGCGCCGGCGACCTGCCGTCGGTTGCTGAACACGAGAGTAGACCTCGCGTGCAATGATCGCAGACCCTGTTGGACCGATGCCCTTTAACAGCAATAGCTGGGCGCGCTTCTTTTCGGTTGCCTTGCACGTTGTCGGGCTCTCGTCGCGCTCTTGTTCGATGACAGCAATCTGATCCTGCACGAGCGCTAGTCTGCCGATCTCGCGTTTGATCTCCTGAGCAAGCCGTGGTGGTAAGGCCGTCCCTCTCCAGTCATCAGCTTGTCGATCTGCAGGGTTCAGCCTTTCGCTGTCGCCGCCTTTGATCGGATAGACGCTCGGCTTCTGATGATCGGGAAACTGGATACCCAATAGCCACGAGTTCTTGCTCATCTCCACCTGGCAGGAGAGACTATCCGCAGGAACTGTGGAGCTAGATAGTTGATCGATGCATCTGCCGGTCTCCTCTACGTCCAACAACGACTTGGACGAAGGAGATTGCTGGAAGACTATGGCGGCCTTCATCCCGGCTCATAGCATCTGATTAATGACATGGCTGGTAGGCCACAGTGACCCCTGCCCAGGCGCGCCAGACGACACTTCACCGCGTGATCATTGTGCGCCAAGCCGAACCCGGCCGGGTGCTCGCTCCCGCGTGCAGCGATTGACACTGGCACCGTGCCCTGTGACGATCCCTGGGCACAGTGAACCACTTGGAGGAATGCGCTCATGTCATCGTATTGTATAGGCCGGAGCGCGAAGCTCTTGGCCGCCGTACTATCGGTGTTGGTGAGCTTGACGCTCGCATGCGAGGCGCAACAGACACGCAATTTCCGTTTCGCCTATGACCAACCGAAGCCGACGGGTTATGGCATCGTCGGCGACGTGTTCTCCGCGAAGCTCAAGGAATTGAGCAACGGGACAATGCTCATCGACCAGTATCCCGGCGCCCAACTCGGACAGGAGCCGCAGGTGCTCCAGCTGGTCAAGGCTGGTGATATCGACTTCTGCATCTCCTCCTCGGCCAATGCCGCAACACTATCACCGCAGGCGGGCGTGATGTCCCTGCACTTTCTATTCCGGTCCGAGGACCATCTGAAGAAATCCATGGCCGATCCTGAAGTCGCAAAAGCGGTGCGGCAGATGATCGAAGAGACGGTTCAAGGTGCCCATGTCATTGCACTTGCGACGCTTGGCTTCCGCTCGATGTACTCGAAGAAGGAGATCCGCAAAGTCGAGGACATCAAGAACCTCAAAGTACGGGTGCAGGCCACTGCAACGGAAGACATGATGTTTCCCGTGTACGGTGCCCAGACCGTGCACATGCCTTTCGGCAGCGTCTACACGTCATTACAGACAGGCGTGGTGGACGTCGCTGAGAACGGCGTAAACGTATACCTCGTCAACAAGCACTACGAGGTCGCGCCAGTCCTTTCCATGACCGAGCATGAGGCCAATAACAGTTTGATATGGGTCAGCGACAAGCTCTGGCAGACTCTCAGCACCGAGCAACGCGGGTGGGTCCAGGCTGCCGCTGACGAGGTCAACAGGACCCAGCCTGCCAGAGCGCTCGAGCTTGAACATCAATCGGCAGACAAGCTCAAATCCATGGGTGTCAAGGTGGTCACTGACGTGGACAAGTCAGGCTTTATCAAACTCGCTGAACCTTATCTCGACAAGCTTTCCAAGGAGCTCGGCCCCCACGCGGGCAAAATCCAGCAGCTCATCTCGGCTGTGAAGTGACGGCCTTTGGTCCTGGGAAGCGCCTTTTTACGCAACATCTTCTCGCCAAACCGCGGCCAGAACATGACGAGCAGGCTCGTGCTTCAGCGGCAGCGCCACTTGAAATGGCGCTGCTTTGACGTCCTCGAAACAAGCTTGATGGTTCTTTGCGGTCTGTGTCTGCTCGGTTTCTCTACCACCGTGACTTTGGACATTGTCACCCGCACCCTTGGTGCGCCTTGGCTGTGGTTACAAGAAGTCACGTCCACCTTCTTCATCTATGGCATCTTTGTCGGCACGGCGGTGGCTACGCGTCGCAACGACCATCTGTACCTCACCGCCATATCTGACGCCCTTCACGGCACCCCGCGTGTTGTGATCGAGATCGCCATACGATTGGTCGTGCTGGGGGTCGCATTGAGTCTCGTCTGCTTCGGTTATCTGAACTTCTTGCGCGGATTTTCTAGCTTTCGAATGCCATCGCTAACGCCCATAGCGTCACTCTATGCGGCGATACCGCTCGCCGGGTTACTGATCGCCCTATTCACCGTCGAACAACTGGTGAATGGCATACGAAATGGGTTCGACCATCCTGAACCCTCCGAGGAGCCGGCCACCGTCGAGCCAATCGACCCCTTGCCCAACCCAGGAGGTCGTCAGTGAGTAGCGCATGGATTCTTACATTGATGACAGCGTTGTTCCTGCTGTTTGGATATCTCGGAGTACCCGTCGCTTTCTCGTTGACCGCAGGCGTGCTGATCGGGGCCATGTTCACCGACGTCTCGCTGACTGCCATTGTGCAGAAAATGTTCGATGGGATGGACAGCGAGGCGCTCCTTGCCATTCCCTTTTTCCTTCTTGTTGGCGAGCTGATGAGCTCTGCCAATGTTGTGCAGCGTGTGGCCAACCTTTCGCTCGCACTCGTGGGTCACATCCGCGGTGGCCTCTCGCAGGTGGTCACCGTTTTCAGTA
>Ga0075425_100003118_pt1 | contig 16780 bp, 11 predicted proteins | sample SoiMethybrSBSTD4_FD_75300 | JGI IMG/M metagenome (GOLD analysis project Ga0075425, IMG submission 75300) | Bulk soil microbial communities from a Populus tree surrounding site in Tennessee, USA - Soil MetaG P. TD hybrid SBSTD4 | ecosystem: Environmental > Terrestrial > Soil > Tree plantation... | reverse complement strand
CTGCGGGCGTCCGCTTTCTTGATGGTGTCGAACGGTCGTTCGACACCGTGATCCTTGCGACCGGTTACCGCGCGGCGCTCGGATTCATGGGTGACGCTGTCACTCGCGATCGCTGCGGCTTTGCCGCACGACGCGACCGCGTCGTCAGCGTCGATCTTCCTGGCTTGTACTTCGTCGGCCACAACTACGACGTCGCGGGCGGTCTTCGCAACATCGGGCAAGATGCCCGAATCACCGCGGAGTTTATTGCCCGGCAGTTACGTGATACCGGCCGAACGTATACAGGAACGCCGCAACGAAGGAATGAAAAATGATTGGAATCGTTCCGCCAAACCACCGTTGGTCCGGCCGCCGCCACATCCAGATGATGTAGCGGACGACCATGCTGCCGAAGTAGACATAACTGAACCACACGACGCCGCGACCCATCTCCGGCCGTCGAGGATCGACGAAGTACCCTGCCCCGGCGGTTACGTTCACCGAGATCCAGATCATCAACGTCAAGACGACGATCTGCCCGAATAGGAGGACGGGGTATGGAAGAAGACCCGATTGCCACTGTTCCATCGGCGGCAGCCACCGTGGCGCGCGCAACACGACGACAAGCTGCCCGACGACGCGGAGCACGAGCAGAATCGTGAACAGCCACAGGAAGAATATCGCGGCCATCTGTAGGGCGCTGGTTATGGGGCGCTGGTTGTGGGGTGCTGCTTGTAGGGCGCTGGCTTTAGCCTGCGCCAATTGATTTTCTTCAAAATGCGTTATGCGCCGGCGACTCGGCGTTGCCGTGGAGCGTTCCAGCGCGCGAGCGTCGCGACCGCCGCGATCAGGGATCCTGCGTCGACCGGCTTGGCGAGATGCAACTGGAACCCCGCGTCGAGCGCTTCCTGACGATCCTCTTCACGCGCGAACGCCGTCAGTGCGGCTGCCGGCACCGAAGAAACTGACGCCTTCAAAGCGCGAAGCCTTCGAATGAGGGAGTAACCATCCTCCCCCGGCATCGCGATGTCGGCGAGCAGGACGTGCACCGGATGCTGCTGCAACAGGTCAAGCGCCTCTGCCGCGGAGCTCGCGGTGAGGACACTGGCATCGCAGGTTTCGAGGTGCGCCGCCACAACATGCCGGCTCTCGTCGTCGTCATCGACCACCATCACGGTCAGACCACGGAGCGAGGCCTCCTCCTTGACGGGTTCTTCGACAGAGGCGTCGGTCACCCGCCGGTGATGACGGACCGCAACGATGGGGAGTCGAACCGTGAACACCGCGCCGCGCCCGGCTGGATTGTTCTCCGCCGTGACCGTGCCGCCATGAGCTTCAATGATCTGCTTGACGATCGACAAGCCCAGACCGAGACCGGCGTGCATCCGGGTCGTGGTGGCGTCAGCCTGCCGAAACGGTTCGAACACGTGCGGAAGAAACTCCGTGGGAATGCCGTCGCCGCTGTCGGCGACGATCATTTCAGCCCTGCCCGCGGCCGTGTGCAGACGCACACCGACCGTGCCCCCTTCCGGCGTGAATTTCACGGCGTTGGAGAGCAGGTTCCAGATCACCTGCTGCAATCGCGAACTGTCGCCGAAGACCGTGCTCAAGCCTGGCGATGATTCGATGTCAACGTGAATGCGCTTGGCTTCAATGACAGGCTGCACCACGGCCACCGCGCTGTTCGCAATCTCGACCAAATCCACGGTACTTCGTTCGAGGCGCAGCTTGCCCGACATGATGCGGGCCACATCGAGCAATTCATCAATGAGCTGCGCCTGACGCTTCGCGCTCTCGAGAATGGCACGCGACGCGCGATCGCTTTTCGATCCATCGAGCTTGCCGCTCTGCAGCAGTTCCGCCCAGCCGAGAATGGCGTTCAATGGAGTACGAAGCTCGTGCGAGACGACCGCGAGGAACTGATCCTTCAAGCGGTTGGCCTGTTCGGCGGCCGCGCGCGCCGAGTGTTCGCGGTTGAGCAACTGGCGTCGTGCCTCTTCGAGGCGAGTCATGTCGGCCAGCGTCGTGCCGAGCCGCTCCTTCTCCTGTGCGAGCGCCTGTTCGGCATTCAAGGCCTGGCGCAAAGCCTCCAGCGTTTCGTGATGGAGCTTCTGCGTTTCCTGCACGTGAAGGCGCTGATCCTCGAGGCGGCCGACAAAGATTTCATAGGTGCGATAGGTGAGATACACCGGCGCGAGAAGAAGCAATGCTTCCCAGTGACGACCGCGCTGGACGACCATCGCGGCGAGGGCGCCGGCGCTGCCCGCAACCATGAAGCTTGGCGCGCTCCATAAAAACTCGTCGTGCCACACTTGCCACCAGCTCCGGCCTGACGAGAGGGCGATCGCGCCGCCGACCAGGCTGGTGTTGACGACGAAGTAGGTCGCAATCGCGCCGACGAGCGGTTTGGCGATCGTCGAGAGATCGATGGCACCTGCCGATCCGCCGAGTGTCGCGTACGTAAGGCCGGTTGCGACCATCGTGATCGCCTCCGCCGACATGCTGAATCCTGTCCGATAGAGCGGATACGACTGCTTGACCCTGAACGTGCACTGCATCCACGCACCGGCGACGGCAATGATTACGGCGGGCCCCGCTCCCAGAAGCAGGAGCGCCATCAGATCGGCCGCGTACGAGACTGAAAGCGTCGCGCCGCTCGATAGCGACAGCGGCAACGTCACTTTCCACGCCGATGTGATGCAGGCGAGGATGAGCAACGACGCAAGGAGCCATGGGTCAGGGTAGGTGTGCGGCAGCGCAACCACGAACACGACTGCACCGATGAGCGTGATCGCGGCGACGTAGACCTGCGCAACCCGGGGGAGCCCATCCCAGGCCAGTGGATTCGACACCGGTCGAACAACGGCCGCAAGCGCCATACTATTGAACCTTCCAGATGACGGGTTCACAGTCGGGATCACTGCAACTCGTTCCCCACACCACCGTGTCTTCACCGTCGTTGGTTCCCCACACGACGGTATCTTCGTCGCTGGTTCCCCACACGACCGTGTCTTCGTCGCTGGTTCCCCAGACGACGGTGTCGCCTTCGTCGCTCGTGCCATAGACGCTTCCCGTCCACGGCATCTGGCAGTCCGCACCGTCGCATGTCCGTCCCCAGACCACGTTCACCGCGGAGGCTTCTCCAAGACGCCACGGAGTGTTCGACTCGCAGGTGTCGTCGCTGCACACGACGCCCCACTCAATCGACTGTCCGCCAGGCGTCGCACTGCTTCCCCATGCGACATCGCTCGCCCACGCATTGGCGGCTGCCGTCAGGCGTCCGCCTCGGACCATCTGGTTGCCCCAGATGACCGTTCGTGACCAGGAGGTGGCGTCCGGATAGCTGCCGATTGATGACGAGAGGAAGTACTGCGCGAGTTGAACCGCACCGAGCGCATTCAGAAAACCAGCACCCTCGGTCAACGGGTCGTACCCCGCATGACGCTCGGCGGTGTATTGCAGAATCGCCTTCACCGCGTTCGGAGTGAGCGACGGGTTGGCCTGAAGCATGAGCGCGACGGTGCCGGTGACGACCGGAGCGGCCATGCTCGTGCCGCTCAGACTCAGGTAAGGCAGGTATGAAGTCGCGACCGTGCCCGGCAGGAGATATTTCGAGCGCGTCGAATACAGCCTGCCGTCGGCATCACTGAGCGACTCGATGCCGACGCCGGGAGCGACGAGATCCGGCTTGGCGCCATAGTCGATTGCGGACGGTCCACGAGAGCTGAACGCCGCGATCGTGTCGTCGTCGCGATCGATTGTCCCCATGTGACTGGACGCGCCAACCGTCAAGACCGATGGAGCATTGCCGGGCGCCGTGACGCCACCGCGCCGAAATCGTCCATTCGGGCCGCGGCCATTGTTGCCGGCTGCCGCAACCACGACGACCCCGCGTTGCACGACCTCTTCGGCCGCGACCGTCACGGGATCGGTCGTGTACGACTCGTAGACGCCAGTCGCGACCGAGAGATTCACCACGCGAATGTTCAGTTCATCCTTGTGGTCGACGACATAGTCGAGAGCGGCAATCACATCGCTGATGTAACCGTTGCCCTTGGCGTCGAGCACCTTCAGAACGGTCAAACGCGCGCCGGGCGCGATGCCCGATCTCGCACCCGCGGAATCGTAGCCGCTGCCGGCAATGATGCCCGACACGTGCGTCCCGTGGCCGTAGTCGTCGTACGGAAGCTCTTGCCCGCTTACGAAGTCGACAAAGCGATCGATGATCGGCGCGCCGTTGGCGCCCATCAGATCGTCGTGTGCGGCGGCCGCTCCGGAATCAATGACCGCCACGCCGATGCCGGTGCCGTCGTATCCCAGGTCACGGCGAACCGTCGTGGCTCCCACCGTGGCCGCGGTTCTCTCCATCGCGCCGACGATCGGGCGGTCTTCGGAGACCTGCGCGACCAACGGATGGTTCGCCAATGCTGCCAGCGCTGCGTCGGGTAGATCCGCCACGCGCGCGCCAATGAGCCGCAGCGTTCGCTTCGTGCCTCCACCGGCGCCGCGAATGACGCTGGCGAGTTCGTCGTTCGACACGCCTTTCGCACCACGCACGATCACCCGCGAGCGCCCGAGTGCCTTCGCCGCTTTACCGCGAAGAGGCTTGTCCAACTTTTGCAGTCCCGGGGGATCGCTTGCCGCGAGGGGGAGCGCCGACGGTGCGGTCGTCGCCAGGAAAAGGAGCAGCGCGAGGAAACGACCAAAATTGTTAGTGTTGCGCATAGACGCTCGCCTCGTCCGTAGCAACGGACGTACCGTTCAGCTGGAGATAGTCGAGGGCCATTTGGCCGGTGTTTTTGTGTGTTTATTGAGTCAGGTGGAGATACGAAGAGGGTCCTAGAATGAAGATTTGACCGCCGACGTATCGCGAGTCAACAGTTCTGCAACACGTCACCAGCTCAGCCGTAGCTAAGTTATGGAGATTGGTCGGTATTCTAAATCAGAACTTGCACATCGATGGATTCGATTTGACGAAATATTTTTTGTAATTCGTCGCTTTCGGATCCATGCACCCTTCCAGATTCAGCAGCTCAACTTTTCTGAAATCGATTGGTGCAGTTTCGGCCTGAAGAGAAATGTAGCCACCGGTGAGCGGGGTGCCATCTACTTTGATTTTTGGATCGGTTGGACTCGCGCTGCCGCCGCCGATTTGCGGCTTCGAGTACTCGAGGACGGTTTCTCCATCGATGACGTGCTTGATATTTTCATCGCCGTGCGCGACCACCTCGACACGGACCCACTGATCGCCGTCATAGGTCTTGGACTTTGAATTCGTGCAGTGCGGCGTGAACAGAGCACCGTTCATGACGACGTTGGTTCCGGGCGTGCACAGGTTCGCGGTCGTTCTCGGCTTTCCGTTGCTCAAGCCTCCGAGCAACTGGACTTCAATTGAAATGGGAAAGTCCTGATCCTTCAACATCGTCTGCGGCGCGGGGGAATGAATCATCAGGCCGTTGTTACGGATTGCCCAACCAAGATCCTTGCGATCCGTTGTGACCTGCTCACCGACGAACCGGTATTCGGCCGCGAGCTGGTAATACGAAAACGGCTCTTTGTAGAAAAGGTGCCCGAACTCATCAGTAAACTTCTGCCACTTGTCGTAGCGCACCTTCAGCAGGCCGTCTTCGACACGAAACGTGTCGTTGACGTTCTCGCCGAGATCGTGATGAGCGAACTTCGGCGTCCAGTCCTTCAAGTCGCGACCGTTGAATAACTGAATCCATTCCTTTTGATCGGGATTGTTTTTCGGCGCGGCGCTCCGTCCCTGCGCCAGCATTGTGACCGCCCCCGCAGTGGTCAATAACAGCAGAGCCATCGTTGCGAGCCCGAACTGCGACCGGCCAGTGGAATGGTTCTTCATGCGCGGAATCATAAAGGGAAAAAGGAAAAGGGAAAAGGGAAAGCGCGAGCGGGTGGGGGTGGGGCCCCACGCGCAGAAAAGAAAAGCGCCTGCGGCCCGAGCGAGGGGCCGGAGGGAAGCGCCGCGAAGCGGCGTCCCCGAGCGAGAGCGCGTGGGGGTGGGGCCCCGCGCGCAGTAATAAATGTATTCAGCCGGTACGGACAGGTCGATCTAACTGCCGGCGCCGCGGCGATCGGCGATCCCAGTGTTGCATTCCAAATCGAGATACCAACTCACTACACGCCATGCGGATTCATCGTGGTTCTCTTTTTTCGCGGCAATTCGCGTCCTCCCACTCGCACGCGACGGCTGTGAAGATCGTTACCGTGTAGTTGCTTCCCTTTCGCGCGTCCCCTGACGCGACGCTTCGCCGGTCCAAACCGCGTGAGGCGGCGCGCGAGTGCACTCGCAGCGCGCTTCGCGCTGTTGGCCATCCGCTTGCCACGTCGCCAGCCACTCAACACTGCGACCTAGGGGGGGACACCATGCTCACGAGGAGATTCGTGGCGAAGTGTGTGGCCAGGCTGCAAGTCTCGCGTCCTGCATCGGCGATCGTGCTCAGCGCCGCCATTGCACTCTTCGCTTTCCAGGTAAGGATCTCGTCGCAAACCGGGTTTGTGGCGCGCGACCCAGGTGTACGTGGCGGCGCGGCCGGCGCCGGCGATCCGCTTCCCGGATTGACGGCGTACGAACTCGAATACTTCAACGCGGGAAAAGAGGAGTTCGAAGAAGCTGAGGAGCTCGACGAGGGTATCGGCCCGAGAATGAACCTTGATAGTTGCGGCGGCTGTCACCTCCAACCCGCGCTGGGCGGAAGCAGTCCGGCCGTGAACCCGCAGTTTGCGTTCGCGAACAAGGATGGCGGAACCGATACCGTGCCGCCGTTTATCACAGCCGACGGTCCCGTGCGCGAAGCGAGATTCATCAAGAATCCGGATGGCACGGCCGACGGCGGGGTGCACGCCCTCTTCACCATTACCGGGCGTACGGGGGCAGACAGCTGCAAACTCGCGCAACCGGAATTCGCGACCGAGCTGGCGAAGCGGAATGTGATCTTCCGCATTCCGACCCCGGTCTTCGGTGCCGGGCTGATCGAGATGATTCCAGACTCGGCGCTCCTGGCCAATCAAGCGGCCAACGCGACGGCCAAAAGTTCACTGGGCATCAAGGGGCGCGCCAATTTCCAGGTAGCGGGACGCGCGGTGACTGGCCAAATGAATCACAACGGCAACGACGGCACGATTTCGCGGTTCGGTTGGAAGGCACAGAACAAGTCGCTGCTCATCTTTTCCGGCGAGGCGTATAACGTCGAGATGGGTATCACCAATGACCTGTTTCAAACAGAACGTGAAGAGAGCGACGATTGTCAGTATGCGACGACCCCGAACAGCGTCACCGACATGACGGCGTCCACTCCATCGGGTGCATTGAGCGCGATCGAGAAGTTCTCCTTCTTCATGCGGATGATGGCGCCGCCGGCGCCGTCGCTCGATGTGCGTGGCGCGACTCCGATCTCGATTGGCGCAGGCAAGAATCTCTTCACGGCGGCCGGCTGCGCATTCTGTCATACGCCATCGCTGAAGACGGGTAGCGCAAAGATGCCGGCGCTTGCCTATCAGACGGTGAACCTCTACTCAGACCTGCTGCTTCACGACATGGGAGCCGGCCTGAGCGACGGGATCAGTCAAGGAGAAGCGGGCCCTCGGGAGTTCCGGACCGCGCCGCTCTGGGGTCTCGGACAGCGAATATTCTTCCTGCATGACGGCCGAGCCTCTGACCTGATCACGGCGATTCGCGCCCACCAGAGCCTTGGTTCAGAGGCAAACGCGGTGGTCAACCGGTTTAACAATCTGACGGAGATCCAGAAGCAGAACCTGCTGAATTTTTTGAGATCGTTGTAAGGGTACCAACAAGCCGGGATCCGGTTTTCCGGGATCCGGGATCCGTTGTCCGGGATCCGTCGTCCGGATCCCGGAAAACCGGATCCCGGATCCCGGCTTTATTCAGCTCTGAGCGCCAGAATCGGATCGATGCGCGCGGCGCGCCGGGCCGGCAGGTAGCCCGCAAGCAGGCCGATGAAGCCGAGGACTGCCACCGATGCGGCGATGGTCACGGGATCGTGCGGCTTCAGTCCGAATATCAGGCTCTCGACGTAACGAGCGAGTTGCACGGAGGCAAGAATACCGACCGCGCTTCCGATGACAATCAATCGAAGAATGTCGCGAAGCACTAGGGACGCCACGTCCGCCCGTTGAGCGCCGAGCGCCATGCGGAGGCCGATTTCGGTCGTCCGTCTCGCCACCGTGTACGACATCACGCCGTACAGCCCGATCGCCGCCAGCAGCAGCGCCAGCCCGCCGAAGAACGTCGAGAGCGTCGCGATCAGACGCTCGGTGAGAATGCTATTGTCGACCAGGTCCTGTGCAGTCTTGAGGCTCAGCACCTGCAGTTTCGGATCGAACTGCTCGACTTGCGCGCGAATAGGCCCGAAGAGCGAGCTCATACTGCCGGCGGCACGAATTTCGAAGTTGGCCGTGGTGATACCGTCGATCGGCTGCAGATACGACACGTAGAAACGTCGCAGCGGTGGATTGCGCAGGCTGTGATCCTGAACGTCACGCGCAACACCGACAACCTCCAGCGTGACGTCGCTCGGTCCGCGGACGTCGAAGTGTTTGCCGATAGGATTCTGGTTCGGAAAGTAGAACCGCGCCATGGTGTCGTTGATGACGGCGACACGAGGTGCGCCGGGGCCGTCGCGTTCCGTGAAGTCGCGGCCGAGCAGTATCGGGGCGCCGACGTTCGTAAAGTATCCGGGTCCCGCCTGGTCGAACCGCGCGATGCGATCGTCGTCTGATGCCGGCGTGAAGCCCGGGACCACGACCGGTGTGCCCGACTCGGTGCCGCTGAACAAACCATTCTCTGAGAATGTCGCGGAACGAACGCCCGGCAGGGCTGAAAACCGGTGCATCAATTCGAGCATCTTGCTGCCGAGCGCGTCGCCGGTGTAGCCGGCGGCCACAGGATCGACTCGGACGATGGTCAGGCCAGTGCGGTCGTATCCAAGCGTTTCCGCTTTCAGGTTGTATAACGTGCGGAGAAACAGTCCACACCCGACGAGCAGCACGAGCGACACCGCAACCTGCGTCGCGACCAGCACTCGGGCGCCGCGACTGCGCGGCCGGCCGGCGCTTCGCGAGGAATCTTTCAAGATGTGCTGCAGTTCGCGTCGCGTACCGAACAGCGCCGGAACAAGACCGAACACGATGCCGCTCAGGAGCGACACGCCCAGCGTGAAGCCAAGAATCCTGGTGTCAGGCGAGAGGTGCAGCGAGATCTGCTGCGCCTCTCCCGAGACCAGGGCGACCAGGCTTCTCGTGCCCAGCGCGGCCAGGCCGAGGCCGAGCACGCCTCCGATTCCTGCAAGCAACAGGCTCTCGGTCAGCAACTGCCGGACGAGCCGCGCACGGCTGGCGCCGAGCGAGAGACGCATCGAGATCTCGTGTTGCCGTGCCGTCGCGCGCGCGAGCAGGAGGTTGGCGACGTTGAGACACGCGATCAAGAGCACGAGCGTGACGACCGACATGAGGATCAAGAGCGGCTGCGAAAACTGGCGGCGAATCTGGCCGAAGCCTTTTTCGCCGGGATCGACGGTCAAGCGAATATTCGCCAGGTTGCGTCGCTGCTCTTCGGTTATTGAAGAACCGATTTCATCGCTTCGAATCTGACGGTAGGTTCGAATCAATGACTCGCGCGCCTGTTCTTCTGTCAGTCCGGGTCGCATCCGGCCGAGGATGTTGACCCACGATGCGGTCCGTCGCGTCAACCATGCGCGCCCGGGCATCAGTGCGGGTTGCATCGTGATCGGAACCCATACGTCGACCAGCTTGCCGACGGTGTCGCCGAAGAATTCCGGCGGAGCGACCCCGATAACGGTGACGACCATCGTCTGCTGATCTGACAGCTTCGCCGCAGTCGGCTCGAAGCCGCTGGTCCCGCCGCCGACGAGCCCGGCACGCAACGCGATCGTCCGGCCGAGTGCCTCGGGCGATCCGGCAAACGCGCGCTGCCAGAACCCATAGCTGATCACGGCGACTGGCCCGGCGCCGGCTGCCCGATCGTCGTCCGGCGTGATGGATCGGCCACGCGACGGTTTGACTCCGAGCACGTCGAAATAGTTACCGCTCACTAATTCGGCGGTGACCCGTCCGAGCGGCTGACTTCCGGACGTCACGGTCACGTCGTCAAATGCTCGGGCCGCGATGACGCCGCTGAACACGTCATTACGATCGCGGAGCTGTTCGAACCGCCAGTACGAGAAGGAACCGCGAACCGCAAGCAGTTCTTCGGGGCGATTCACCGGAAGCGAACGCAGCATCACGACATCGACGAGGCCAAAGATCGCGGTGTTCGCACCGATGCCGAGTGCGAGTGTGGCCAGCGCGACCGCCGTAAAACCTGGATAGCGGATAAAGGATCGCACCGCGTAGCGAAGATCCCGTTTCAGCGCGTCGAACCAGGCGATGATCCAGGCGTCGCGCGAGTATTCGGTCATCAGCGTCGTATTGCCCATCTTTCGCCTCGCGTTGAGAAGCGCCGTCTCACGGCTGTATCCCAGGCGCTCCTGGTCGGCCGTCAGCATGTCCTGATGAAAGTTCAACTCGTGCGCGAGATCGCGATCGATGCGGTTTCCACTGGCGAGATAGCGAAGCTTGCTGAGGAATCTTTTCCAGATAGCCATGGTTATCCCGTCTGCATGATGGTGGTGATCGCAGTGACCAGCCGATCGAACCCAGCGGACTCGGCCGCAAGCCGTTTGCGGCCGGCGGCGGTGATGCGGTAAAACCGCGCGCGACGCTTGAGATCTGTTTCTCCCCACTCGGCCGTCACCCACGCGTTCACCAGCAACCGCTGCAGCGCGGGATACAGCGAACTCTCACCCACCTGCAGGACGTCGGCGGACAACGCTTCGAGGTGTCTGGCAATGCCATAGCCGTGGGCGGGCCCTCGCGTCAGCGTTTTCAGGATCAACATCTCCAGCGTTCCCGGCAGCAGTTCCGCGCTGATCGAGTGTTTGTTGCGCATGTTGGCGTTTAACGATGCATCGTTTATCGATGGCTGTCAATACTGACGTATACCGGGATGCGTTTTGCGGATCCGTGATCCGAGGTTGGGTGGAATCCGCCCGGGGCCAGGTCCGGTACCTCGGGCGGCCGGATCCCGGACACCGGATCCCGGATCCCGCACGCCGGATCCCGGATCCCGGACATCGGATCCCGGCTATGATCCCGTTCCATGACCATGTCCCCTGCTCGTCTTCGTGACGCGCTGACCGGCGTCATCGGGTTCCCGGTGACGCCATTCCGCACCGATTTGTCTCTCGACCTCGACGCGCTGAGGCAGAACGTCCGTGCGATGCTCGAACATCCGCTCGCAGCCATCGTCGCGGCCGGTGGCACCGGGGAGCTGTATTCACTCACGCCGAGCGAGCATCTCGAGGTCGTCCAGCTCATTGTCGAAGAAGCGCGCGGGAAGCTGCCGGTGATTGCCGGAACGGGATTCAACACTGCCCTGGGGATCGAGCTTGCCCGGCAGGGGGCCGCCGCGGGCGCGTCGGGGATTCTTGCATTCCCACCCTATTACCCCGGCGCGGAAGAAGAAGGCCTCCTGAAGTATTACGCGGCGCTTGGCAGCGCGACCCCGCTTGGACTCTTGATCTACAGCCGCGACTGGTTTCATCCGAGTGCAGCCGCAGTCGAGCGCATCGCCGCAACCATCCCGACACTGATCGCGTGGAAAGATGGTCAAGGCGACATCCGCCGCCTGCAGATGATCAGGGAACGCGTCGGCGATCGGCTGCGCTGGATTGGCGGCGCCGGCGACGACATGGTGCCCGCGTACTACGCGATGGGGATACGCGCGTTCACGTCGAGCATCGCCAACGTGTCACCGCAGCTTGCCCTCCAGCTTCACGATGCGGGCACCCGCGGTGATTCAGCGGCGCTGCAGCGGATGATGACCGACTACGTCGTTCCCCTGTACGCGATGCGCGCGCGGCGGAAAGGACACGAGGTTACGGTCATGAAAGAGTTGATGACCATGCTCGGTCTTGCCGGAGGTGCCGTTCGTCCACCGCTCGTGCCGCTTCATGCCAATGAAATCGAGGAGCTGCGAGCGACCCTTCCCCTCTGGCAAAAGGTCGCGGGACTTCCAAAGGTTTTGAAGACCGGAGTGTAAGCACCATGGCTATGCATCGCCGCGATTTCGTCCGCCTCGCAGGACTCGGTATGGCGGCTGGATCAACCGCCGCAGGGGCCGCCGCATCCGATACAGCCCAGGGGTCAAGCCGTGAGCGCAACGCCCGCACCTCGGTCAAGGCGTTGATGAAGGTTGGCACCCAGCACGATTCGTCTGACGAAGTGCTCGGCGTGCTGGCGGCCCTCGGGGTGACCAGCATCTGCAGCCGGCTGCCGTCGGCACGTTTCGATGATCAATGGTCGGTCGAAGGATTGACTAAGCTCCGGGAACGGGTTGAACGATTCGGCATCACGCTCGACATGGTGCCGCTACCGATGAGTTCGAATCCGATCGCGCGTGCAGAGAACCCGAACATCCTGCTCGGAAAGAGTCCCGAACGCGACCGCGAGATCGACGATATCTGTCAGATGATTCGCAACGCGTCGCGCGCGGGGATCCCGGCGCTCAAATACAACCTGACGCTGCTTGGCGTCCCGCGCACGGCCAATACCCCGGGGCGTGGCGGAGCTCGCTACAGCACATTCGTGTACGACGAAGCGTCACAAGAGCCGGCGCTCACCGAAGCAGGCGTCGTTGGCCCAGATGTCTACTGGGAGCGGATCACGTACTTTCTCACACGAGTCATCCCGGTCGCCGAGGAGCACAAGGTGCGAATGGCCTGCCACCCGCAGGATCCGGGAATGCCGAAGGGCAAAGGCTTTCACGGCATCGAGACGGTACTGGGAAGCGTCGACGGTCTGAAACGCTTCATCGAGATCTCGCCAAGTCCCTACCACGGCCTGAATTTCTGCCAGGGAACGGTCAGCGAGATGCTCACGAAGCCAGGGGAACAGATCTACGACGTCATCCGCTACTTCGGCACACGAAAAAAGATCTTCAACGTCCACTTCCGAAACATTCGCGGCGGATTCTTACGCTTCCAGGAAACGTTCATCGACGATGGCGACGTCGATATGCTGAAGGCCATGCGCGTGTACAAGGAGGTCGGGTTCGACGGGATGATGATGCCGGATCACGTCCCCGCCATCGACGGCGATGCCCGGGGGGCGCAAGCGTTTGCCTTTGCGTTCGGATATATCAAGGCGTTGATCGCCGCCGTCGGCGCCGACTCGTAACACTCACCCAACCTTTTCACCGCTCACTACGTCTGAGGATTGCGGCTGTTGACACGTGAAGGCCATCACTGCAATATATCGCTGTGCAATATATCGACCGGATTCTCGATCGAGAACTGAAAAAGGGCAGCGCCGAACTTCTCGTCCTGGCGCTCGTCGAGCATCGGGCACGCCACGGCTACGAAATCAGCCAGGTCATCGAGGACCGGTCCGACGGGGCCGTCCGGTTCCGGGTCGCCTCGCTGTATCCGCTGCTCTATCGGCTGGAAAAGCGCGGCTGGATCGCGGGACGCTGGGTTGAAAAGACGGGCCAGCGGCGGCGCCGCTATTACCGCATCACCGCCCAGGGACGAAAGGTACTGGCCCGGCAGCGATCCGGGTGGGAGCGGTTTGTGGCGGCAGTGAACCGGATCGCGGAGGCGTGACATGCGCAACTGGAAAACGGAAGTCCGAATTCGCCTCGACAACCTGAAGATCCCTCCGACACGGCTCGCCTCGATCGTCGAAGAAGTCGGACAGCACCTCGAGGACCGCTATGCACACCTCATGAGGAACGGCCTCACCGAGGAGCACGCCGATCGGATCGTTCTGCAGGAATTGAATGAAACCGATGTGCTGAGCCGCGAGGTGACGCAACTGTCGCGCACCGGCAACCGGGAACCGGCCGTGTTCGGGGCAGGCGGTCGCGGCTGGGGGGTCGATGCGTTTCGTCAGGACGTGCGTTACGGGATCCGCACGCTCCGCCGCACTCCGGCCTTTACGATCGTCGCGGCGGCTACCCTGTCACTGGGGATCGGCGCCAGCACTGCCATCTTCACGGTCGCGAACACGGTGATGTTTCGCCCGCTTCCGTTCACCGATCCGCAGCGCTTGATGCGGCTGTGGGAGAGTAATCCGGAGAAGGGTTGGCCGACATTCTCCGCCTCGCATCCGAACTTTCTCGATTGGCGCGCCCAGAGCCACAGCTTCGAGCGCCTCGCCGCACAAAGCTCCGGCGGGTTTACGTTGACCTCGCAAGGAGGCGCGGAAATCGTCCGCGCTCTCACCGTCTCGGCGGAATTTCTTCCCGTTCTCGGCGTCGCGCCGGCGCTCGGCCGCAATTTCCAGGCTGATGAAGATCGTCCGGGCGGACACACGACCGTCGCAATCCTGATGCACGATTTCTGGCAGCGGAAGTTTGGGGGCGATCGAGCCGTCCTCGGGACATCGATCACACTCGACGGCCGGCCGTTCGACATTGTCGGTGTGCTGCCGCCGTCGTTCCAGTGGGGCAATCGCACGGATCTGCTGGTGCCGCTCGCCCCGGATCCGGCACGCGCTCGTGCCGATCATCGCCTGCTCGTGATCGGTCGACTGGCGCCGGCGAAGTCGATTGACGAGGCGCGCGCCGAGATGAACGGGATCGCCAGCCGCCTCGGACAGCAGTTCCCCGACTCGAATCGCGGATGGAGCGTCCGGATCAGCACGTTTTACGACTGGATTGTGCCGGAACAGACGCGCAAGGCGATCGTGATCTTCATGGGAGCCGTGGGATTGGTCTTGCTGATCGCGTGCGGCAACGTTGCGAGCTTGATGCTCGCGCGCGCGGCGTCACGAGAAAAGGAAATCTCGATACGCTCCGCGCTTGGCGCCAATCGCCTGCGCATCGTCACGCAGCTCATGGCCGAAGCGTTACTCGTCGCGCTTGTCGCAGGAGCCCTGGGGCTTCTCATCGCGTGGGGCGGCACACGCCTGCTCACCGCGGCGGGCCCCGCGGTGGGACTTCCCCGGCTCGACGAGCTGTCGATCGATGTCAGGGTTTTTGCCTTTGCCTTTGGGATAGCGGTGCTCTCGGGCTTGTGTTTCGGACTGGTTCCGGCGGTCCATGCCTCTCGCGCCCAGGTGAACAACAGCCTGAAAGATACGGCGCGCGGAACGACCGACAGCGGGTCACAACAACGGCTTCGCAGCGCGCTGATTGTCGCCGAGGTCGCGTTGTCGGTGTCGTTACTGATCGCCGCGGGATTGCTGGTGCGCAGTTTTCATCGCCTGCAGCAAGTCGATCCCGGGTTCGTGCTCGATCGTCTCGCGACGATGCGCGTGACCCTTCCGCGAACCACGTACGACACCGCGGCAAAATCGAGGGCGTTCTACGAACGGCTTCTGCCGGCCATCGCGGCGCTACCAGGCGTGCAGTCAGTGGCGACGTCGAGCGGTGTGCCGCTCTCGGGAGGCAACACCGGAACGGAACTCGACATCCCGGGCCGGCCAATCGCGCGCGGCGTGCCATCGACCGCCGACTGGAGGCTCGTGAGCCCCGGGTATTTCAAAGCGATGAACATTCCGCTCCGCGGCCGCGATTTCGACAATCGCGACGTCGGGACGGCCGAAAAACCTGCCGCGCTGGTCACGATCGTCAGCGAATCGATGGCGCGCCGCTACTGGCCCGGCGAGGATCCGATCGGACGCCCGGTGATCCTGCGAAGTTTCGGCAAGGATCCGCACACCATCATCGGCATTGCCGGCGATGTGCGCAGCTTCGGACTCGACACCGATGTCGGTCCGATGGTCTATGGCTCGGCGATGGCGTATCCGGGCTGGAATCCGATGAGCCTCGTCGTGCGGAGCGCTGACGACCCGCTGTCGCACCTACCAGCCATCCGGACCACGATTCGTGAGATCGACCCGACGATTCCGATTTTCGACGCCCGCGCGCTCGGCGATCTGTTGATCGATTCGTTCGGCTCGCGCCGGTTCAACATGTATCTGCTTGGCTGCTTCGCCGCAGCCGCAGCCGTGCTGTCATGCGTCGGGCTGTTCGGCGTGCTCGCGTATCTCGTCACGCAGCGAACGCGCGACATTGGAATTCGCCTGGCGCTCGGCGCCGGCCGCCGCGACGTGATTTCGATGATCGTCGGCCGCGGAATGATGCTGGCGCTGTCGGGCGCCGGGATCGGCCTCATCGCGGCATTCGCCGCAGCGCGGTTCATGGAAAGCCTGTTGTTTTCGGTCTCGCCGCGCGACCCGCTGACCTTTGCCGCGGTTCCGGCGGTACTTTGTGTTGTGGCTCTCATCGCCTGCTACCTGCCGGCACGGCGCGCGACCCGGGTCGACCCGCTCGTGGCCCTGCGTTCGGAGTGAGCGGGCATCCAAGCACAATCTACGCGGCTGCTTGGAAACCGAACACACGTTCACGAGCCGTCACCTCGGGCATATCCCCGTCGAGGCACGTCCGGTTCGAGCTATGTCCCTCAAACGGCGATAGATATTAGGACGAGGTAACGATTGCAAAAGTGAATGTCTCGGCCGCCGCCGCTTGGCCATCCCTTCGCATTGGCTGGCCTGGGAGTCCACATGGGGCCACAGGTAAACACCGCGACCGCCGCAAATCCGACGATCGGCGCGCAGCAGCCGCGAATGTCGGGTGCGCCGCTCACGGTTGACAATGGCGACGTCGTGGTGACGTATGAAATTGCCGGAGTCTGGCGCGGCGGCCCCGGACTCGCGGCTCCGACGACGCAGGCGTTGCCGGAATATCGCGTGTCGG
>Ga0075425_100003117_pt1 | contig 16784 bp, 21 predicted proteins | sample SoiMethybrSBSTD4_FD_75300 | JGI IMG/M metagenome (GOLD analysis project Ga0075425, IMG submission 75300) | Bulk soil microbial communities from a Populus tree surrounding site in Tennessee, USA - Soil MetaG P. TD hybrid SBSTD4 | ecosystem: Environmental > Terrestrial > Soil > Tree plantation... | reverse complement strand
TTTGGAGCGGGAGACGGGATTCGAACCCGCGACCAACAGCTTGGAAGGCTGTGACTCTACCCCTGAGTTACTCCCGCATTCGAGCTATCAGCTCTTAGCTGCCAGCTCTCAGGGAGACCGTGTGGATCGCGCGGATTTTCCTGAGAGCTGAGAGCTAATGGCTGAGAGCTTTGGTGGAGAGTGGAGGATTCGAACCTCCGTAGGGCGTGGCCCGGCAGATTTACAGTCTGCTGCTTTTGACCGCTCAGCCAACTCTCCGTCTCGATGCCTCATGGAGCTGGCGACGGGACTCGAACCCGCGACCTGCTGATTACAAATCAGCTGCTCTACCAACTGAGCTATGCCAGCACCAAAGTCCTGATTTCAAAGACACAAACAGCCTGATGAGCAGCAGCGAGGATGTGAGGCTCGAGCGCGCGGCAGGCCGAGGAACTGCGGGTTATAGCAGAAGTGCCAAACTTCCCGCAAGGGCACGGTATTCCGTTTTCAGGCGGGCGTTTAGCGGGGGTCAGGCTCGAGCCTGACCCCGTGTCTGGCGGGCGACTTCGTAGCAGAGGATGGCCGCCGCGGTCGCTACGTTGAGCGACTCCACGTGGCCGAACATCGGGATCGTGACGACCCGGTCGCAATGGTCGAGCACGTTGCGACGGATGCCTTTGCCCTCATTGCCCATGACCACGGCGACCTTGCCGCGGAAGTCGATCTTCGCCGGCGGATCCCCTTCGGCTGCGGTCGCGTAAACCCAGTACTCCGCTTCCTTCAATTGCTCGATCGCCCGAGCGAGGTTCGTCACCTGCGCGACCGGCACCCACTGCGAGGCGCCGGCTGATGCCTTCACCGCGGCCGGCGTGAGCCCGACGCTCTCGTGCTGCGGAATCACGACGAGATCGACGCCGAAGCCATCCGCGACGCGGAGAATCGCGCCGAAGTTCTGCGGATCGGTGATGCCGTCGAGGATCAGCACGAACTGCGTCTTCTCCGCACCGATCACTTCGTCGAAGTCCGCGTACACCGACTCGGACACCTCCGCGACGACGCCGTTGTGCACGCTGCGGCCGGTCATCCGATCGACCTGTTGAATCGTGAGGTTGCGGACGTCGATGCCTGCCTCACGCGCGGCGGAGACGGCGCGCTGCAGTTTCCCTCCCTGCTCGCGCGCGATGCCGACGAAACGAACGCGATCGGGATGCGAGCGAATCGCCTCGAGAACCGGATTGAGTCCGTAGATGATCATGCGCGCGCGAGCCTCTTCGCCACCATCGGGCCTTCATAAACAAACGACGTGTAAATCTGCACGAGATCCGCTCCCGCGCTCATCTTCGCGCGAACGTCATCGATCGTGAAGACGCCGCCGACGCCGATCAACGGGTAATTCGCGCCGACTCTGCGCCGCACCTCTGCAAGAACGCTCGTCGATTTCTCCATCAGCGGTTTGCCGGACATCCCACCTGCTTCGTTCATGCCCGGCAAACGATCGAGCGTCGTGTTCGTGCAGACCATGCCGTCCGCAAGCCGCTTGCAGACGTCGCAGATCTCGCCGATCTGATTCGCATCGAGATCGGGCGCGATCTTGACGAGCATCGGACCGCAGCGCACCGATCGCACCGCCATCAGCAATTGTTCGAGATGCTCCGGCCGCTGCAGGTCGCGCAGCCCCGGCGTGTTCGGCGAGGAGAGATTCAGCACCGCCGCGTCCGCATGCGGCGCGACGCGCCGATAGCACTCGACATACGCCTCGGTCGCACCGTCGAGCGGCACGTCCCGATTCTTGCCGACGTTGACGAAAAGCGGAATCGTGCGCGGCCACGCACGAAGCCGTTCGGCGACCGCATCCGCACCATCGTTGTTGAATCCGAGGCGATTGATCAGCGCTTTCTGCGCGGGGTAGCGAAAGAGTCGCGGACGCGGATTGCCCGGCTGCGGCCGCAGCGTCACGGTCCCGACTTCGACGAAACCGAATCCGAGCGCGGCGAGAAACGGCATCAGCAGCGCGTTCTTGTCGAATCCCGCCGCGATGCCGATCGGCGAGCGGAACGTCATGCCGAGGACTTCGCGCGGCGTGCTCGAGGGGCGGCAGAAACGCTCGATCAAACGCAACGCGATCGGAATGCGCTGAACGTGCTGCATCTGGTTCGTGATGATCTCGTGCGCATGCTCGGCGTCGAGCTGGAACATCAGCGCACGCAGCGCGCGATAGATCATCGCGGGTGTCTCCGCCGCCAGACGATCAGCAGGATCGCGACGAGCACGACGACGACTCCGAGAACCGCGGCGCCGGTGTACGTGAGCGGCGGCCGCGCGACGACGAACATCAGCGCGCCGTGATGCAGTCGCGCCTTCGCAACGCGCAGCACGTCCGCAGGCGTGACGCGTTCCGCACTCGCGAATTCATTCGGCAGCGGTGCGCCGAACGGAACCGTCAGGAAGAAGTTCTGATACAGATCCGCGAGCCGCGAGTTGCTCTCGTAGTAGCGCGTCGACGATCCGATGTACGCCTCGCGCGCGTCTGCGAGATCCGCGGCGGAGATCTCGTGCTCCGTCACCTCACGCACGACCGCGCGCATCACCGACTTCACCTCATCCTCGGCATCGCGCGGTCCGCTCGCGTACGCGTACAGCGCGCCGACGTCGACGTCCTCGAAGAATCCGCAACCGACGCTGTACGCGAGCGCGCGTTTGTAGCGAATCTCTTCCTTCAAACGGCGGTCGAGATGCCGCGCGAGCATTCGCAGCACGTGGCGATCGGGATCCGCGTCGCCGTGCGTCCAGATGCCGTAGTTGACGTCGGTCAGCTGTCCGACCGGCGGATAGAAACGAGAGCGGATCTCGTCGACGACGTGCGGCTCGCGATACGGCACGTACGACGGTCGCGCGATCGGTCGCGGCTTCAATCCGCCGAAGTGCGCTTCGATCTCGCGCAACGCGTCGGCCGCGTCGACGTTGCCGACGACGATGATGGCCATGTTGTTCGGCTGGTAGTACGCGTCGAAGTGCTGCCGCAATCGCGCACGATCGATGTGCTCGAGACGCACCGCAAGCCGCTCCGCCACCTGCGCATACGGAAACGACACCTCCGCCGCGCGCACCTCGGGCGGTTGAAAGAATCCGGCGATGAAGATCTTCTCGAGAATGCGCGGATACTTCCCGCCCTGTTCCGAGTAGACGTCCTTGCGCGCCTGCGCGAGCGCACTGTCCTTCATCAACGAGTGGAAGACGATGTCCTCGAGCCAGTCGACGGCGAACTTGAAGTGCACGTCGCGAATGTTGACGAAGTAGTACGTCGCTTCCGGCGTCGTGATGCCGTTCCGTCCGCCGCCGCGCCGCTCCACCGCCCACTTGAGCTGCGCTTCCGTTTGCCGCGCCGTCCCCTTGAACAGCATGTGCTCGAGCAGATGCGAGAGACCGCTGTCGAGCGGCTCCTCGTAGCGATGCCCGACCTTCACGACCGCGCGCACTTCGACCGCCTGCGTTTCGCTTCGCTGCTTGATGAAGACTTCGAGACCGTTCGGCAGTCGATGGCGCTGCACGTCCCAGATGTCATTGCCGACGACCGGCAAAGCCGCGAGGACGAGTGCGCCGAGCATCACAGAAGGCGCTCGACGCGCGCGAGCGGCGAGAGCACGTTCGAATCCGACTCGCTGGCGCGCTGCAGTAGCGGAATCGATCGCACGAGCTCCGGTCCGTGATCGAGCCCGGTGATCGCGAGCCGCAGCGGCATGAAGAGGTTCTTTCCCTTCAGTCCCGTCGCGGCTTTCAATCGATCGACCATCGCGTGATAGCTGTCCGCGTCGACCGGCGTGCCGTTCGTTCGGAGCTCATTCGCAACGGCCTGTGCAAACGCTTGCTCGACGCTCGGCGTTTCGTAATCCGTGACGAATCGCAGCGCCTCACGGAACTGCGTCAAACGATGCACGCTCGTTTTCACGACGTCGATGCCTTCCTCGAGCCACGGCGCATCGAAGAATGGCGCCACGAGCGGACGAAGATCCGCCGCGCTCATCGCGTGGATGTACTGCCCGTTCAGCCACTCGAGCTTCTGCGGATCGAACACCGCCGGCGCGGGATTCACGCGCTCCAGCGAAAACGCGGCGATCGAATGCTCGCGCGGAAAAACCTCGAGCGCTTCCGGCGATGACCATCCGAGGAGCGTGAGGTAATTGATCATCGCCTCGGGCAGATAGCCATCCTCGGCGTACTGCGACACGGACGTCGCGCCGTGTCGTTTCGAGAGTTTCGTGCGGTCCTGGCCGAGGATGAGTGAGACATGCGCGAACTGCGGCACGGGCCAGTTCAACGCGCGATAGATCAGCACCTGACGATGCGTATTCGTCAGATGTTCCTCGGCGCGAATGACGTGCGAGATCTCCATGTCGTGATCGTCGACCACGACGGAAAAGTTGTACGTCGGCAAACCGTCCGATCGCACGACGATGAAATCGCCGAGCGATTCCTTCTTCCACGTCACTTCGCCGCGAATGAGATCGTCGATCGTGACGTCGCCGTCGTCGGGAACGTGAAAGCGAATCGCGAACGGCTTCCCTTCCTCGATGCGGCGATTGCGCCAGCAGGTCAGGTCGTAGTGCGGCGGACGATTCTCCGCCTCCGCCTGTTTGCGCTTCGCCTCGAGCTCTTCCTCGGAGCAGTAGCAGCGATACGCAATGCCCTTCTCGATCAGATCGAGCGCCGCACCGCCGTACATCTCGACGCGCTCCGACTGCCGATACGGCGCATCGGGTCCGCCCACGTCGGGACCTTCATCCCACTGCAGCCCGAGCCATCGCAGATCATCGAGCACCATCTGCTCCGACTCGCGTGTGGAGCGTGCCTGATCGGTGTCTTCGATGCGAATCACGAACACGCCGCCGTGATGGCGCGCAAACAGCCAGTTGAAGATTGCGGTGCGCGCCCCACCAACGTGCAGATGGCCGGTCGGCGACGGCGCAAAACGAACGCGGACGGTCGACGATGTCATTCCGAGCGTTAGCGAGGAATCTGGGCGGGTGGGATCGCTCATAGCACCGCCCTCCGCCCGGATCCCTCGCTCTCGCTCGGGATGACAATTGCCACGATCGCCATCGCGCAGATGCCTTCCGCGCGGCCGATGAATCCGAGGTGATCCGTCGTCGTGGCCTTCACGTTCACGTGGCCCTGCGGAAGATTGAGCGCTTTCGCGATCGACATCGCGATCGCGTCGCGGTGCGGCGCGAGCTTCGGCTGCTCTGCGATGATCGTCACGTCGATGTTGGAGATTTCGGCGCCGCGCTCGTCGAGGAGGCGTTTCGCCTCGCGAACGAACACGATCGAATCGCTGCCGCGCCAGCGCTCGTCGGTCGACGGGAAGTACTGGCCGATGTCGCCCGCGCCAATCGCGCCGAGCAGCGCGTCGGTGATCGCGTGCATCACGGCGTCGGCGTCGGAGTGACCGGCCAGACCGTTGTTGTCGCTGATGCGAACGCCGCCGAGGATCAGCGGACGGTTTTCGTCGAATGCGTGGACGTCGATGCCCTGACCGACGCGAATCATGAGGCGCTCCATTGCTTCAGATACGACTCCGCGATCGCGAGGTCTTCCGGCAGCGTGATCTTCAAATTGCGCGGATCGCCGGGCACGCCCTTCACGGTGTAACCGAAACGCGCCGCGAGTCCCGCTTCATCGGTTCCCTCGAGGCCTTCGCGTTCCGCGCGCTCGAGAACGTCTCGAAGGATCGACGCGCGGAAGCACTGCGGCGTCTGCGCCGCGCCGAGCTGCGATCGATCGAGTGTTCGCGCAATCGTCGCATCGTCATTCATCGCGTGAATCGTGTCGCTCACCGGAAGGATCGGCAGCGCCGCACCGAATTCCTGCGCCGCGGCCGCGACCGCATGAAGCGTCGCAGGATCGAACAACGGCCGCGCGGCGTCGTGTACCGCGATCATTTCCGCGTCGCCCGCTTCCGCGAGACCGCGAATCACCGACTGCTGCCGCGTGTCGCCGCCTGCGACGAACGTGACGCGCTCCGTCTGCTTGATGCTGCCGAGAAGTTGCGGCACGACGGGAACGACGACGCGATCGACGATCTCGTCCAGAAGGAATCGCTCGATCACGTGCTGAATGACCGGCTTGCCGGCGAGCGTCTGAAATTGTTTGGGAAGTGCGCCGCCGAAACGGGAGCCCGATCCGGCGGCGGGAACGATGACGACGAGGTGCGTGGCCATTACACGGCCATGATGTCCTGCTCTTTGTGTTTGAGGACGTTTCCGACTTCGTCGATGTGCTTGTCGGTCGACTTCTGGATCTCGTCGAGCGCGCGCTTCTCGTCGTCCTCCGAGATCTCGTGGCCTTTGAGCATCTTCTTGAGCTTGTCGTTGCCGTCGCGGCGCACCTGGCGAATCGCGGTGCGCGCCTCCTCGGCCATGTGATGCGCGGTCTTCACGAGATCCTTGCGGCGCTCCTCGGTGAGCACGGGAATCGGAACGCGAATCACCTTGCCGTCGGATGCGGGATTGAGACCGAGATCGGAATTGCGGATCGCTTTCTCGATCGGCCCGACCATCGACTTGTCCCACGGCTCGACGACGATGAGCGACGGCTCGGGAACCTTGACGCTCGCGGCCTGCGCGAGCGGCGTCGGCGTGCCGTAGTAATCGACGTGGATGCCGTCGAGCATGGCCGCGTTCGCGCGGCCGGTGCGCAGCGTTTTCAGATGACCGTTGAGCGCCTGAATAGCGCTGTCCATGCGGTGCTGGACGTCTTTGATGACTTCATTGATCGGCATGTTGAAACCTCAGTCTGAAACGATCGAGCCGACTTCCTCGCCGAGGAGGGCTCGTTTGATGTTGCCTTTCTCGCGCAGCGAAAAAATATAAATCGGAATGTGGTTCCCGCGGGCGAGATCGATCGCCGACGCATCCATCACCTCGAGCCGCTCCGCCAGCACGCGCTGATACGTGACGTGCGGCAGACGGATGGCGTTCGGATCCTTTTCCGGATCGGCGGTGTAGATGCCGTCGACTTTCGTCGCCTTGAAGATGATGTCGCACTTGAGCTCCGCGGCCCGGAGCGCCGCCGCGGAGTCGGTCGTGAAAAACGGATTGCCGGTGCCCGCGGCGCAGATCACGATGCGTTTCTTTTCGAGATGTCGAATCGCGCGGCGGCGGATGAACGGCTCGGCGACCTCGGCCATCGTGATGGCGGTCGTCACGCGGGTGTTCACGCCGCGACGCTCGAGCGCGTCCTGCAGCGCGATCGCGTTGATGACCGTCGCGAGCATGCCCATGTGGTCGCCCGCGACGCGGTCGATTCCCTCGGTGGCCGCGGTTACGCCGCGAAAGATGTTGCCGCCGCCGATGACGATCGCGATCTCGACGCCGAGAGCCTGGACTTCCTTCAGCTCGTCGGCGATGGAGGCCAGCGTTTCGGGATCGATGCCGGTCCGGCGTCCGCCCATGAGTGCCTCGCCGGAGAGTTTGAGAAGGATGCGCTTGAACTTCGATCGCACGTCAGGCATGCGGGCGGCGTTATAGCAGAAGCGGCCCGTTTCCGGGCCGCTTCGAGATCCTTCGACTTCGCTCAGGATGAAAAAGCTCGCGCTTTTTCACTTCATGTAGCTCGCGACTTCCGCCGCGAAATCCTCGCTGCGCTTTTCGATGCCTTCACCGAGCTTGTAGCGCGTGTAGCGCGTGACCGCGTATTCGCAGCCCGCTTCCTTCGCGCGGCGCTTCACGTACTCGCTGACCGTCGACTTGTCGTCGCGGATGTACGGCTGCTCGAGGAGGCACGCCTCGCCGTAAAACTTCTCCATCTTGCCGGAGACCATCTTCTCGACGATGTTCTCGGGCTTGCCGGACTTGACGGCCTGCTCGCGGGCGATCTCGCGCTCGGTCTCGAGGTCCTTCTCCGTCACGTCCTCGCGGCGGAGGAAGCGCGGTTCGGCCGCGGCGATGTGCATCGCGACGTCCTTCGCCACTTCCTCGAGCGTCGCGGATTTGCTGCCGCTCTGCGCGACCACTTCGACCATGACGCCGATCTTGCCGCCGCCGTGGATGTACGTGCCGATGGCCGCGTTCTCCGGCGCCTCGTACTTCGAGAAACGGCGGATGGTGATGTTTTCCTTGATCGACGCGATCTGCTCCGCGATCTTCTGGCTCACCGGCTCGCTCGTGCCGGGCCAGGTGCCGGCGAGGAAGTCCTCGGTCGTCGATGCATCGCTCTGCGCGATGGCCTTCGCGGCGTCTTCGGCGAATGCGCGGAAACCTTCATTGCGGCCGACGAAATCGGTCTCGCAGTTGACCTCGACGAGCACGCCGAGCCTGCCCGAAACCCAGGCGACGATCGTTCCCTCGGCGGTCACGCGGCCGGACTTCTTCCCTGCCGCGGCGAGTCCCTTCTTGCGAAGGATCACCACCGCCTGTTCCATGTCGCCGTTGGCCTCGGTCAGCGCGGCCTTGACGTCGCCGAATCCGGCGCCGGTCTGCTCGCGAAGCTGTTTGATCGCGGCTGGAGTGATCTGAGTCATGTTGCTGCTCTCCCTGATGTGTGATGTCGCGCGCCGCGCGAAATGCGGCGCATCAAAAGAATGCGGGAGCCACCGGACGGCAGCTCCCGCACAGTGAAAGTCGAGTCAGGTTCAGACCGCGGGAGCGGCCTGCATCGGCTCGGAAGCGGGGGCCACCTCGGCCGCTGGCATCTCGATCGGCTCGGGCTTGTCCTCGGTGCCGATGTAGCGCTCCTCGGCGAGGTTGTAGCCCTCGAGGACCGCGTCGGCCACTTTCTGCGTGAACAGGCGGATGGCGCGGATCGCGTCATCGTTGCCGGGGATCACGTGGTCGATGTCCTCCGGATCGCAGTTCGTGTCGACGATGGCCACGACCGGAATGCCGAGTTTCTTCGCTTCCTTGACCGCGATGTACTCCTTCTTCGGATCGATCACGAAGAGCGCATCCGGAAGGCCATCCATCTCGCGGATTCCGATCAGGTTTTTCTGAAGTTTCTCGCGCTCGTGATCGAGCGTGGCGCGCTCCTTCTTCGACAGCTCCTTATCGGCGTCGTTGAGCACCGCCTCGAGCTCCTTGAGGCGTTCGATCGACTTCCGGACGGTCGTGAAGTTGGTGAGCGTGCCGCCAAGCCAGCGGTTGTTCACGTAGAACATGCCGCAGCGGTTGGCTTCTTCGAGAATTGCGTCCTGCGCCTGGCGCTTGGTGCCGACGAACAGGATGCGTTTGCCCCCGGACGCGAGGTCCGAGATGAATGCGGAAGCTTCCTTAAAGAGCTTCAGCGTCTTCTGCAGGTCAATGATGTAGATCCCATTGCGCTTGCCGAAGATGTACTTCTTCATCTTCGGATTCCAGCGCTTGGTCTGATGACCGAAGTGGACGCCAGCCTCCAAAAGCTCTTTCATCGTAATAGAGACCGCCAAGTGAACCCTCCTTCAGAAATTGAAAATCGAGAAATTGAAAAACCCGGTTGAAAACAAAAGACAGGAGCCGGCGAAGCTCCTGTCTTACGAAACCACTCGTTAAGCGAAACGGAACATCGGAATCAGCGCTTCGAGAACTGGAAGCGAGCGCGGGCGCCCTTCTGGCCGTACTTCTTGCGCTCTTTCATTCTCGGGTCGCGGGTCAGGAGTCCGGCCTTCTTGAGGCGCTTGCGGAGCTCCATGTTGTAGACCTGCAGCGCGCGGCTGATGCCGTGGCGAATCGCGCCGGCCTGGCCGGTCGGACCGCCGCCGTCGACCGTCACGACGATGTCGAACTTGTCGACCGTCTCCGTCAGCGAGAGCGGCTGCTTGATGATCATCTTCAGCACTTCGTTGCCGAAGTAGTTGTCCAGCGACCGGCGGTTGACCGTGATCGCGCCCGCGCCCGGACGCAGGTGCACGCGCGCCGTCGAGGTCTTCCGTCGTCCAGTTCCGTAATATTCGACCAAAGCCAAGCAGTCCTCCTGTGATTACCCGCTGATCTTGTAAGGCTCGGGCTGCTGGGCCTCGTGCCGGTGAGACGATCCGCGATAGACCTTCAACTTCTTGAGCATTTTGCGGCCGAGCTTGTTCTTCGGCAGCATTCCCCACACCGCCTCTTCGATCATCTGTTCCGGCTTTTCGGCGCGCACGAAACGCGCGGCCTTCTCTTTGAGGCCACCCGGATACAGCGAGTGCTGGCGGTAAACCTTGTCCGTTTCCTTCTTACCGGTGAGAAGGATCTTCTCCGCGTTGATCACGATGACGTGATCGCCGGTGTCGAGGAACGGCGTGTACGTCGGCTTGGCCTTCCCCGAGATGATGTTGGCAATGGTCGTCGACAGGCGTCCGAGGACCTGGCCCTCGGCATCGATCACGAACCAGCGCGGCTCGATGTCGCCTTTCTTCGGAAAATAGGTACGCATGACTCTCCCTGAAAACTGTTCTCGATTGAAATCTGCGGCATCGGTGAGGACCGCAAACGCCACAGACGAATCAAAGACAAAACTACAGACCTTCCACGAGGAAAGGGCGGAAACGGTAACACTGCCGAACAAGCGGTGTCAAGCGATTCATTCCCAATCAGTTGGAGCGGATCGAGAGCATCAAAAGCGAGCCGTCGCCCCGCTCATTCCCATGTGGTAAAAGCCCGCGCCGTGACAGCCCGAATCATCGATGGAAAAACCGTCGCTCAGCGGATCGAAAGCGAGGTCGCGGCGACCATCGCCGGCCTCTCCTGGAAGCCCGGCCTCGTGGCCGTGCGGGTCGGTAACGATCCGGCCTCCGAGATTTACGTTCGCAACAAGGCAAAGAAGGCCCGCGAGCTCGGACTCGAGGGCACCGAGCGCGTCTTTCCCGAGACGATGTCGGAAGCGGATCTGCTCGCCGAGATCGATCGCCTCAATCGCGACGACTCGGTGGACGGCATCCTCGTGCAGCGGCCGCTGCCGCCGCACATCGACCTCGTGAAGGTCACCGACGCGATCGAGCCTGCGAAAGACGTCGACGGGTTTCATCCGGTGAATGTCGGCATGCTTCACCTCGGCCGGCCCACGCTCGCGCCGTGCACGCCGGCGGGTGTGATTCATCTGCTCGAGTCCGCGAACGCAACCATCGCCGGCGCGCACGCGGTGGTCGTCGGACGCAGCGACATCGTCGGCAAGCCGATGGCGGCGCTGCTTCTGCAGCGCAACGCGACCGTCACCATCTGCCACTCGAAGACGGTCGATCTCGGATCGATCACGTCGCAGGCGGACATCCTCGTCGCGGCGATCGGCCGTCCGATGTTCATCACCGCGGAGATGATCAAGCCGGAAGCGATCGTGATCGACGTCGGGATGAATCGCGTCGGCCCGGGATTCGCGGGCGAGATCGCGCACGACCCCGACAAGTCGCGCCTTCTCGAAAAGAACGGCTCCGTTCTGCTGGGCGACGTCGATTACGCGCGTGCGAAGGCGATCGCGTCGTGGATCACGCCGGTGCCGGGCGGCGTCGGGCCGATGACCATCGCGATGCTGATGAAGAACACGGTCGACGCCGCGCGGCGGAGACGCGGACAGTGATCCTGAGCGTCGGCCTCACGGGCGGCATCGCCAGCGGGAAGTCGACGATCATGCGCAACTTCGCGCGGCTCGGCTGCATCACCGTCGATGCCGACGCGCTCGTCGCGACGCTCTACCGCCCCGGCAACGCGGGCCACGCCGCGCTCGTGCAGACGTACGGTCCGTCGATTCTCACGAGCGACGGCGAGATCGATCGGAGGAAGCTCTCCGCGATCGCATTCGCGAGCGCGGACGATGCGAAGAAGCTCAACGCGCTCATTCATCCGATCGTGATCGCCGAGGAGGCGCGGATTCAGCGCGAACTGCCGGGGGATGAGGATCGGATCTTCATCGTCGAGGCGACGCTGCTGCTCGAAGCGGGCGGAAAGCAGCGTTACGACAGGATCGTCGTCGTCGATGTCGATCCCGACGTGCAGATCGCGCGGGCGGTGGCGCGGGGGATGGATCGCGAGGAAGTGCAGCGGCGAATGGCGAATCAGATGCCGCGCGCAGAGCGCCTGCGCAACGCCGACTACGTGATCGACAACAGCGGCGACGCGCGTCACGGCGAGCGCGAAACGCAGCGCGTATACGACGCGCTGCGTCTGGATCTCGCAAAAAAAACGAACGACTAGGTGTGCGTCGTCGTCGCGGTGGTGCTCGTGGACGACGTGCCGGTCGTGCCGCTCGTGCCGGTGGTATCGGTCGTCGTGCCCGACGTCGACGTCATCGTCGTATCGGTGCTGCTGGTCATCGTCGTATCGGTCGACGAGGTCATCGTCGTGTCGGTCGTGACCGTCGTCGATGAAGTCTCGCTCGACACCGAGGTGTCGGTGGTGGCGCTCGTGTCGGTGCTGGTCTCTTCCTTCTTGCACGCCACGAAGGCGACGAGGGCCACCATCATCAGAAGAACAAGGATCTTTCTCTTCATGCATCTTTCCTTTCAGAGTGTGTTGATTGGCAACAGTCTTCTCGCTGGATGCTGCTTTCTGAGTGCCGGCCTTCACCTCCTCGCCGTTGGACAGTTCATCTCATCGGGGGAAAACCGCTGACTTTCGAAAATCGTCGAGAGATGTTCAATCCGAGTGCCGGACGGAACCGGTCGTGAAGGGAGCACAAGGGGTGCCAGAAAAACAAAACGCCCCGCCGAAGCGGGGCGTTTCGTGCTGCATTTGAAGCGTTAACGACTAGGTGTGGGTCGCCGTCGTGGCGGTCGTCGACGTGGTCATCGTCGTTTCCGTCGTCGTCGTGCCCGTCGCGCCCGTCGCGGTCGTGTCGGTCGAGGTCGTCATCGACGTGTCGGTGGTCGACATCGTGCCGGTGGTGCCAGTGGCGGCGGTGTCGGTCATCGCGGTGTCAGACGAGGTCATCGAGGTGTCGGTGGCCGCGGTGTCAGTGGCCGCCTCTTCCTTCTTGCACGAGACGACGAACAGCGAGAGGGCGAGAAGCACGAGGACGGTGATAACGAGAGTTTTCTTCATGACTTGTAGTTCTCCTTCACTTTCTTCAGATCTCACGATCTGAGTTTCCGGTTACGGGTTCGGGTTCGGTAAGAATCGGTTGTCGTATCTGAGTGCCCGACTCACCTGCCTTTGCGTTGGGGAAATTGGATCAAATTCGCGTTGATGGCGAACTGAGTGAATCGTGCTCAATTACCGGGGAGTGCGTGGCGGAATCGCCCCGCGCGAGTGGCATATCATAGGTACGCCCTCTGCGATGTCAAGCCGCGACGCCTTTCCCTCCTCCCTGAAACCCGTCCCAACGCCCGTCAGCCGGACCGTCGTTTCGTTCGACGGGACGACGATTCACTACGATTTTTACGACGCTCCATCCGGCGAAGCGGTGCTCGTCGTCCCCGGTTTCTGGCGAGACCGGCGGTATCCGTCGATGGTTCGGCTCGCTGCATTTCTGCTCGAGCGCGGATTTCGTGCGGCGATCGTCGACGTGCGCGGCCACGGCGACAGCGAGGGAACGTACGGCTTCAATCTGAACGAGCATCACGACGTCGCAGCAGTCGCCGACGATCTGCTCGAGCGCTGTCCGACGATCTCGCGGATCTCGCTGATCGGATTCTCGTACGGCGGCGCGATCGCGGTGTCGACGGTCGCGCGACACGACCTTCCCGTCGCGTCGCTGCTGCTGATCTCACCGGTCGCCGATTTCAAGATGATCACGCCGCGGCTGAATCCTTTCACGCTTCATCGCCACATCGCGTTCACGCAGGCACTGAAGCGTCCGCGATTCGCATGGACCGTGCGGCAGTCGTCGAAGATCCGCGCGCTCGACGACATCGCGGACGTTCACATGCCGGTCTGCTTCATCCACGTGAAGAACGACTGGCTCGTCGGCCATCGTCATTCGGTCGCGTTGTACGAAGCCGCGCACGAGCCGAAGGAGCTGCACATCCTGGACATCGAGGGGAACTACCACGCCGATCGGATTTTCTCGGTCGCGTCGGATTCGATCGAGCCGATCGTCACCGACTTCCTCGCTCGCTACCGGTCGCGCTGACGAAAAAGGCCGCGCTCGTCGCGCGGCCTTTGCGTTCTCGTTTGATTGGGTCGGGTCAGGGCAAAGGGAACGGCGGAACCGGCTTCTTCTGCGGCACCGGCACGATCTCGATGACCTGAAGCTCAGGAACGAATTCGTCGAATCGCTGCGGATGCGCCGTTGCCGGTTTGGCCGGCGTCGGCGAATCGCCCCCACCTTCCTGCGTCCACGTCTCTCCGTCGAATACCCACATAAGCTGTCCTTTCCGTCGTCTCATCCATACTTCAAGGCGCCTGCCACCCGGGTTCGCGGCGACGTCTTCCATTCACATCCTTTGTTACGAACGGTTTAGACAAGTCGTTGCATCGGCGGGTCACGAAATCGCAACGCCCCGTTGTCCGGATTTCGGATCAACGCCGTCCATTTTTGGAGTGCGGGCAGAACTATTCGCGGCGCAAATGCTCAGCCAGCGCGCGATACGCACGTCCTCGGTGCGAGAGCTCGTCCTTCTCGTCGTCGGACATCTCCGCAAAGGTCCGCGAGGATCCGCTCGGCAGAAACCAGGCGTCCCATCCGAAGTGCCGTTCGCCGCGCGGCGTGACCAGCACCTCGCCGGCGGTCTCGCCGTGGAAGACGTACCCTTCCTTCCCGTCCCAGTACGCGACGCAGCACAGCGCCTTCGCCGCGCGATTGTTCAGCGCGTACGCGATGGCGGCGAGGCCTTTGCCGCCGGCCGCTTCGAGCAGCCATTTCACGTACGGCCCGGGAAAGTTGCCGAGCTCGTCGAATCCGAGCGAAACGTCTTCGACGATGAGCCGGCTGTAGCCCTTCGTGCGCGCGGTCTCGAGCTTGTGGCGCGTGATCTCCTCGACCGACGCCGCCTGAATTTCAGGAAGCGCGATCGAGACGCGGAGAAGCGGAACGCCGAGGATGCGCTCGGCTTCGATGCCCTTGTTCGGATTCGAGGAGACCAGGATGAGCTGATCGCCCGGCACTTACTGCGACCACTCCGTACGGAACGCGCGAATGGAGCGCGTCAGACGGGTTCGCAGACGTGACGGCGCGGACTCGCGCGTGAGACGACTGATCACGAACGCGCGGAGCTTCGACTGCAATCGAACGCGCTTCGCGCACTCGGGGCAGAGATTGACGTGCGTTTTGAGGTCCTGCTGTTTTCGATCGCCCAGCGATCCATCGAGGAAGAAGTAAACGACGCGGCGAACATCGTCACAGAGCATCAAGGGTATCCCTTCGGAAGTGAGGTGACGACACGCGATTGCAACTCAGGCGCCGATAACCGAATTCCGAAAATTTTCCGATCAGTGACGAACGCCGAAAACAGCGAGGGCGGCCTTTCGGCCGCCCTCGATTTCGTTGCGTGATCCGTTCGATCGTTACTCGATCTCGAACTTTTCCTCTTCTTCTTCCTCGACCTCGAAGTCCTCGAAGTCCTCTTCCTCGCCGCCGGCGAAGAGGATCTCCTCTTCGTTCTCTTCCGGCTCGCCGACTTCGGTCTCGTCGGTCTTCCCGTCGTCCTTCTTCTTCCGCCCCTTCGTCTCGTCCTTGCGGGAGCGCATCTTGGCGGGCTCGGCCTCACCGCGGATGTAGCCGTACTTGCGGGCGTACTCGAGCAGCGTGCGCTCGAGCATCTTGCGTCCGCGATACAGGCGCGACATCACCGTGCCGACCGGGCAGTCGAGAATCTCGGCGATCTCCTTGTACGAGAAGCCTTCGATGTCCGCGAGCAGGACGACCATCTTGTAGTCGTGCGGCAGCGAGTCGAGGGCACGCTTGACGTCGGCGTCCATCATGTCCTGGAAGATCTCGCTCTCCGGATCGCGGATCAGATCCGGCGCGTTCTTCTGGATCACTCGCTCGTACGACTCTTCGATCTCCGAGAAGTCGATCTTGTGAGGGGTGAGCTTCTTCTTCCGGTAGTTGTTGATGAACGTGTTCTTCATGATCTTGAAGAGCCACGCCTTGAAGTTCGTACCCTCTTCGAACTTGTCGTAGTACTTGTACGCCTTGAGATAGGTCTCCTGCACGAGGTCCTCGGCGTCTTCCGAGTTCCGCGTCATGCGGTAGGCGGTGTTGTAGAGCGAGTCGACGTAAGGCATCGCCGCCTTCTCGAAGTCCCACCCCTGTTCGTGCACTTGTGCCTCGGCACTCTTCATGGTCTCTCCCGTTGATCTACGAAAACTTCATACTCCGTGCCGCAACGATGATTAGATGCGGCAGAGGGCGGGATGGTTACCGCCGCGCTCCGCAGCACGGCCCAAGTCGTTAACGCGGAGCTAGTTACCTGATCAGCCCTTGCTGCGTCTGCTGAGGACATCACGATGTCCGATGCGTCACCGGCACCGGACACGTCCGTCCTCGATTGGGGTTGATCTCACATGAAAAAATACGGTCTGCTGGAGGGAACTGCTGGCGAATCGTTGGTGAACAAACAGTGAACAGCCGGAATTCCCAAGGCAAAGATAGCACCGAACCGGTGCGATTTGCAAGCCCCTATTCGCGATAGATGCTGAGAAGCGCTTCGTAGGCCCTCGTGATCTCGATGAAGCGCGCCGCCGCCCCCGCCTGGGCTTCGGCGGGGGCGTCATGATACCGATCGGGATGATGTTGCGCCACCAATTTTCGATACGCGGTGATGATCACCTGCCGCGACGCAGATGGCGCCTCGATTCCTAAAACACGGAGCAATTCCCCCGGATCGCGCTCGTCGCGGCCGAAGAGCGTCATCCGCCCGGCACCGCGATCGGCCTCCGGCGGACGCGCGTCCTTCGCGTGATCGATGTACTCGAAGCCGTACTGCA
>Ga0075425_100003112_pt1 | contig 16794 bp, 16 predicted proteins | sample SoiMethybrSBSTD4_FD_75300 | JGI IMG/M metagenome (GOLD analysis project Ga0075425, IMG submission 75300) | Bulk soil microbial communities from a Populus tree surrounding site in Tennessee, USA - Soil MetaG P. TD hybrid SBSTD4 | ecosystem: Environmental > Terrestrial > Soil > Tree plantation... | reverse complement strand
CTTGCCATGGGTGTTCCTTTCGTTCGGCGTAGTTACTGTTGCTCACAGCAACTGCAGCCTACTCCGAAAGGGGCGCCCTTTTATATTGCGTGGCCCAGCCTTTGATTTCGCGGGAATGCAACACGGTGGCCGCCCTGCCAGGGAGACTCCTGTCGAGCCGCAGAACTGACCCACTCAAGCCTAAAAGCAGGCTTGAATGGGCCACTCGCGGTTATCCAATCAGCCCGACGTGGAGATGTATCTATTGTGAGGAATTAAGCGCTATGGATGATGCGAAACGACTGGTCAACCGATTCGTGGAGGAGTTGTGGAATGAACGCCGGTTGGACGTGGCGGACGCGATCTTCGCCAAGGATTGTGTAACACATCAGCTGCGGTCGGGCGTGCCGGTTGATGCAGTGCCGCGCGGCCCACAGGCAATCAAGGAGCATGTTGCGGGCTGGATCGCCAGCTTCCCCGATCTTCGTTTTAGTATCGAACACATTTTGAGTGAAGGCGATCGTGTCGTGATGCAACTGCTGATGGAAGGCACGCACCAGGGCGCGTGGCTGGGAATTCCCGCGAGCGGCAAGAAGATGCAGATAAGGATGTTCACCATCCACCGGGTTGTCCGGGGCAAGATCGTCGAGGACTGGGTGCTGGTGGAATCGCTCGGGTTTTTTCAGCAACTTGGAGTTGTCCCGAACACGGCAGACTTGGTGGGCAATTTCTTGCGCCAGCAAGGCAAGTAATACCAGGCGGGGGTCGGACCTGATCAGTCACAAGATCCACACGCGAGTGCTGACGCATATAAAGGATGAGGCGGAAAAGAGGCAGGGCCCGGTGCCGTCAGGCCGTACCTCTGGTTTCGTTAACTGAGGTCCCGGTGGCTGGCGCTCCGAAGCCGCCGCAGCGTGAGCCCATGCCTTGGCGGAACTTTTCGCGTTCCTCGGGCGTCATCTGTCCCCAGCGCTCGGCCATTCGCCGCCGAAAATTGGAGCGATGAGAGCCGCGCGCAAACATACCTAGATCTCCGAACAGAATTCTGCAGAGAGCGAACAGTCCGATAGCCTGCCAGAAGGTAATTTGCCGCCAGCCGAACACCGCCGGCAAATTCCAGTTCCACAAATGCATCACAACTTCGCCACCGATCCCAATGAAAGCCGCGATCCCCAGTGATGCCGCCAGTAAAATCCATATTCTTTTCATGTTGAGTCCTCACCTCTTCATAAACTCGTCGTAAATGCTCTGCAAACGTTCGCGCAGATGCAGCACCGCGTAGCGCTTGCGCGAAAGCAGGGTGTTGACGCTTACCCCGCTTTCTCTCGACAACTCCTTGAAGCTGCGGCCCTCGAGTTCGTGGGCGACGAAGACTTCGCGCTGCTCGTCGGGCAGTTCGTCGAGCGCAAATTCCAGTTCCTCGAGAAGCACATTACGGACGTAGAGCGCTTCCGGCCCGGCGGCAGGCGATGGGAGAAGGTCTTCAAGCTGCAGCAGCTCGCCGTCTTCGTCCTCGAGGGCCGCGTCGCTGAAGTTCTCAGGCCGCTTCTTGCGCCAAAGGTCCGTGATGCGATTGCGCGCGACGCGAAAAAGCCAGCCAGTCACGTGCTCAATCGGCATCAGCAGGCGATTGGCTTCTACCAGTTCGTAGAAGACTTCCTGCAGAAGATCTTCGACGTCGGCATCATTCGCCACCCGCTTGCGGATGAAATTGCGCAGCCGGGACCGTTCTTCCGCGACGACGTCCGAGATTTGACGGTCTTGCTCGGTCATCGCGGTCAGGGCCAACGGCTCATGCATCCACTCCAGTAGACGAACGGCGGCCGCGAATATTGTAGAGATTTATGTGTTTCCGGGAATCGACTGCATCTGGCGTAACTCTTGGCTATCCGAGTTTCGCTGGTCCACCCTGAGAAACTGCAAGCGGAGTTAAAACGGTGTAATAAAACGAAGCTTTCTGGATGCCAACTTAAGTCTTGTGCTCAGCGGCGCGCCCAAACAAAGCTAAAGGTGACAAGGACTAATGCCGATACCAATGGCAGCAGTTGCTTTGACTGCTTTCGCAGTCTCGGTGGTAGGCCTCCGGACGAATTTGGCGAACTGCCATTTAGCAGTACCTATGAGGCGTGGAGCGCCGAGACAGAGAGAGAAGGAGCACGGTGATGATCGCGTCAGATATCTCAGGGTGGACAGGCGCAGACCTTAAATCCGCGAACAGACTTGCACCCAATGAAACTTTGCCCCGCATTATGGTTGTGGAGGACGAGCGGATTGTTGCCTTGGATCTGGCATCGACGCTTGAACAGCTCGGCTACGTCGTCGCTGCCAGTGTAAGTTCCGGTGAGGCCGCAATCGAACAAGCCACCAAGCTGCGCCCAAACCTGGTGCTGATGGACATTCGACTTGCAGGGGAGATAGACGGCATCCAGGCCGCCGAGGCAATCAAGTCAGAAGCCGATATTCCGGTGATTTATCTTACCGCTCACTCCGATGATCCAACCTTGGCGCGGGCCAAGAAAACCGGTCCCTTCGGCTACGTCGTCAAACCCTTCAAAACCGCCGAGCTGCATTGCGCCATTGAGATTGCGCTGCACAAGCATGAAATCGAAGCCAAGCTGCGGGAACGTGAAGTATGGCTCGCCACTACGCTCAGTTCAATCGGCGAGGGTATCGTAGCCACCGACCCTGAGAACCGGATCAAATTCCTCAACCCAATTGCCGAGGCCCTGACGGGATGGAGTTCCGCAGACGCGGTCGGAAGGATTGCAGAAGATATCTTGACCCTGGTCAGCAATAAGACACGTGCTCCGTTGGGCAGCCCCATCCGGCAGGCTCTTTTGGAAAGGACCACCAAGACCCTCGCGGATAGTGTTGACCTGGTGAACAAGAGCGGGAAGGCCATCCCGATTGATGACTCGGCGGCGCCAATTCTGAGTGACACCGGCGAAGTACTGGGTGGAGTGATGGTCCTCAGGGACGTCACCGAACGACGGCAGGCGGAAGAAGAAATTAAGAAACTCAATGCGGACTTGGAGCGACGCGTCGTGGAGCGCACCGCCCAGCTCGAAACCGCGAACAAGGAACTAGAAAAGTTTAACTACTCCATTGCCCACGATCTGCGGTCTCCACTCAGGGGGATCGACGGGTTCAGCGCCATCCTCATTGAGAACCACACCGCCAATCTGGGCCCAGAAGGCTTGGCTTGCTTGACCCGGATTCGGGCAGGCGCCGAGAGAATGCATCAATTGATTGATGACCTGCTGCGCCTGGCGCGCGTCTCTCAGCATGAATGTCGCAAGCAGAAGGTCAATCTCTCGGAAATTGCCACGAACGTGGGGGCCGAATTAAGCGTTTCGCAGCGTGAGTGTCCGGTGCAGTTTCTGGTTCAGGAAGATGTCGCCGTCGAGGGCGATGGCCCGCTGCTGCGAATTGCGCTGGAGAATCTATTGGGCAACGCATGGAAGTTCACCATCAAGGTAGCGGCGCCGAAAATTGAATTCGGCTCCTTCGTGGATCAGGGCAAGCAGGTTTGCTACGTGCGGGACAATGGCGCTGGACTTGACATGCAGTATGCCGAAAAGCTCTTTGGCGTCTTCCAACGCCTGCACTCCTGTGAGGAGTTTGAGGGAACCGGAGTGGGCCTTGCGATCGTGGAACGGATCATCAATCGCCACGGTGGCCGAATCTGGGCGGAATCAGCCCCGGGCAAAGGTGCGACATTCTATTTCACGCTTTAGGGGAGAGTGCCATGGGTCACAAGCTCATCCTGCTCGTCGAAGACGATGACAATGAGGCAATGTTGATGGGCGCTGCGCTGCGCAAGAGCGGGGTCGCAGTTGAGGTTACGAGAGCGCAGGATGGGGCCCAGGCACTGGACATCTTGTTCTCCACTGACGAGAAAGCAGTGCCGACGGTGGTATTTCTCGACCTGAATTTGCCCAAGGTAAGCGGCTTAGAAGTGTTGGAGCGCATCCGGTCCGAGGACCGAACGAGCATGCTTCCGGTCGTGATTCTCAGCGGTTCGTCGCTCGAAGGGGACATTCGCAACGCCTACCGGTTAGGGGCAAACAGCTACGTAAAGAAGCCCGTCAATTTTGACGAGTTTTCAGGTGTGGTAAAGCAGCTCACATCGTATTGGCTCGGCTTGAATGAGCCTGTCCCGTGGTCGCAGGTTCCGAAACATCGGATTGAGACATCCGCGAGACCACAAAGTTCTGCAGCCGGCACCGGGAGGTAATATGGCTACTAAACTCTTCGACAGCGCCATCGTGGGCACCACAGAACAGGCGCTCGACTTCATCGGCAACATTCTCGAATCGTCCACCGAATATTCCGTCATTGGCAAGGACCTCACCGGCAAAATCCTGCTGTGGAATGAGGGCGCGCGCCGCCTTTACGGCTATGAGCCGGAGGAGGTGGTTGGCAAGGCAAACTCTTCCATCCTACACATTCCCGAAGATGTTCAGGCCGGCAAGCCTGAGGAGATCATGGCGACGGCGTTGCGCGATGGCAAATGGGAAGGGACACTCTCTCGCCGCCGGAAAAACAACAGCCGGTTCACCGCCCGGGTAGTTATTACGCCGCGGCGCGATAGTACAGACAAGGCCATCGGCTTCCTGCTCATGTCGAAGGATGTGTCTGCCGAAATCCGTCTGACCGAAGAACTAAAGGCCACGCAATTTTACGCCCGCAGTCTCATCGAGGCATCACTTGACCCGTTAGTCACCATCAGCCCCGAAGGCAAAATTACCGACGTAAATGCAGCTTCGGTTCAGGTGACCGGCATCGAGAGGGAGCAGCTTATCGGCAGGGACTTTTCCGATTACTTCACCGAGCCCGAGAAGGCCCGTGAAGGTTACCAGCGGGTATTCGCCGAAGGATTTGTCACCGACTACCCGCTCACCATCCGCCACAAGGATGGCCGGCTGACTGACGTACTCTATAACGCATCGGTGTACAAGGACGACCGAGGTGAAGTGCTGGGCGTATTCGCCGCTGCTCGTGACGTATCCGCGCAGAAACAGGCGTCGCAATACGCACGAAGTCTGATCGAGGCCTCGCTCGACCCCCTGGTCACTATCAGTCCGGAAGGGAAAATCACCGACGTCAACGAAGGCTCCATCAAAGTCACCGGAGTCTCGCGAGAGAAGCTCATTGGCACCGATTTCTCCGACTATTTCACGGAGCCCAAGAAGGCCCGGGAAGGCTACCAGCGGGTGTTTGCCGAGGGGTTCGTCACCGACTATCCGCTTACCATCCGTCACAAAGCGGATCGCCTCACCGACGTGCTTTATAACGCATCGGTGTACAAGAACGACCGGGGCGAGGTCCTGGGCGTGTTTGCCGCTGCGCGCGACGTCTCCGCTCAGAAAAAGGCCGAAGCTGAGGTAGCAGAGCAGCGATCGCGAGAACTGGACAGACTGGCCGAACTCGAACGTTTCCAAAAACTGACGGTAGGCCGCGAACTTAAAATGATCGAACTTAAGAAGGAGATCGCGGAACTCCACAAATTGGTTCCGGAAGGGCAGGCAGTTTAATGAACGCGGAATCTGCCGGCAAAGGGAATGCGGGCGCCGCGCCTAACCCCGAAGACTACGCTGATGCCTTGGTAAATATCCTCGACGATTTTTCTTCCGAGAAAGCCCATATGAAGGCCACGCAAGGGGCCTTGCTCAACATATTGAAGGATTTCAGCGAAGAGAAACAGCAATTGCGCTCGATGCAGATGGCGGTCATGAATGTCCTCGAAGACGCTCAGTCGGAGAAACTGAGACTCGAAGCGACCGAAGCCGCGGTCTTAAATATCTTGGACGACTCTTCTGTTGAGAAGGACAGACTGCAGAATATCCAGAAAGCGGTTTTCAATATTCTGGATGATCTTCACGTTGAAAAGAGCAATCTGGAAGAAACGCGGAATCAATTGCTCCATTCGTCGAAAGAGGTGGGGGTTTCCTTACGTGAGAAGGAGATTCTTCTGCGGGAAGTCCACCATCGGGTCAAGAACAACTTGCAAGTCATATCCAGCCTCATCAGCCTGCAGCTACGACCGATCCATGATCCAGTCAGCCGCGAGGCGCTGCAGGCCTGTCAGGCGCGTGTGCAGGCCATTTCTCTCATTCACACCATGTTGTACCAGTCGAAGGACTACGCGAACGTTCCCTTTTCAGAGTATGCCCGCACACTCGCTGGTAACATTTTCAGTGCGTTGGGGACTGTTCCAGGGAACATCTCGCTGGACCTCGCCATTGACAACGTTGCCTTGCCCGTGGATAAGGCCATTCCCTGCGGCCTGATCCTCAATGAACTCATAACCAATGCGCTCAAGCATGGGTTTCCGGAAGGCCGACGTGGCACTATCCGGGTGGAATTGGCAAGGGCGGGCGGGAGCCAACTGCAGCTCTCTGTAGCGGATAACGGTGTAGGCATGCCCAGGGGAATTGACATTCGTCAGACCCAGTCGCTGGGTATGCACTTGGTTTGCGCCCTCGCCGAGCAGCTCGGAGCTGAACTCGAAATATCGGGAGACCAAGGTACTTCCCTCAAGTTCACCTTCGCCAGAGTTGCTGCCAGCGATGGAAGTAGACCTCTCGCCGTGAGCCCAAGCCTTGCCGCAGCAGCCAGCTAGAACTTTTGGTGTAATTCGGTGCCTGCGGCCCGATTTAGCGTGGCCCACCACCGATGGGTGGGCCGCCAAAAGGCACTACGGGCGGGCGCATTGACAGATTAGGACAGAAAACTCGGGGACAGACGGGATGTTCCAGCCTACCGCTTCGGGGGATCAAGCATTAGGGCTGTGATACACTCCGCCCGATTCAGCAGCCCAGCAGCCAAAATGGAAATCCTGGTTAAGAAACCTGGCTAAGGATAGATCCCCCCTGAAAACCAAGCTCACGATTGCGATAGCGGCGGCAGTGCTCGCCATCCTCGGCGCCGTGGCGGTTTATGCGCAGAACGTTCACGCGCAGAGCAACGACAAGTATTCGCTGATATCGGCGGGGGGAATCGTGTTCTCCGACCTCAGGGGATACGAGGACTGGGCGGTGGTCTCTTCCGCCAAGACCGACGAAAAGCTCAAGGTGATCGTCGCGAACCCAACCATGATCAAGGCGTACTAGGCGGGCATTCCCGGCAACGGCCAGCCTTTCCCGGATGGCTCCATGATTCTGGCGTAACTCTTGGGCTCTCGGCTGTTGGCAAAACCACTAGAACAGGCGATGGGCATGAGCGCGCACCCCTGCGTTCGGCGCCGCAGGGGTGCAGCCGCTCTAGGTCGTGGGAGCGGTGTATGTTCCCATGCAGTCGAAAGAGGTGGACTGGTCGGGATTGCCCTTTGCTTTACAGGTGCCGTTGGCTTTACCGCCCTTCATTTTTCCGCCACCTTCGATGAGAGACCATTTGTTGGTCCCGGACTCGAATGCTCCGTCCTTCGTGGTGCCGGAGAATTCGTATTTGTAGACGTTCTTATCGCCGTTCTCCATGCTTTCGATGAATTCACCGTGACCAGTCATGGCATCGCCCTTGAGGTTAACAAACTCGGTGCCGATGCCGGATTTCATCTTGTTTCCGGCAATGTCGCCTTTAATCGCCGTACAGTTGATCTGTTCGACCACATAGGCGTGGCCCGGCTTGTCACCGACGGGAATGCTGTGCTGGATTGAAGGTTTGTCGCACTTCCACTGAACGTTTGTTTTCCCCTGAGCCAGCGCGATACTCGATACCAGGGACACCAGGCATAGAACCAGACATGTCTTCTTCATTTGTTCCTCCTTCTTATTGTTGGACATCGCCCTCGACGACAGGGATTGAGGTCGCTGAAATTACGATGAATGCCGCCAGGAGCCGGACGACGACAGCCGCCGTTTACGCGGAGCTCCGGGCGTTATCTTTAATCTTCAGCATTCACCCCGAACAGTACTTTCCTGCCGATGAAGCATACATCTCAAATGTGTTTTAAAGGTAGCTGTTTGAAAACAAGGCCATAGCACTCACCTGCCCCGAGCAGGTGGTGGGCAAGCGGTCTCGGCCTCAAGATCGCTTTAGGCATTGTCCAAGGGCACCCTCAGAGGTGATATTCTCCGGCAAAAAATTGGCGGGCCACCCGAGCGCCGATTCGCTGAGTAACGACGCGGTTGAAGCGCCGAACCAAATCGACTTGATTTTGTGGAATTCTCTGACTATAGTCAGAGAATGGCATTTTGAAAGATGCCCTGTTAAGGTTATCAACTGTAAACAACGTCATGGCGCGCAACATCTAGCAGTGCCTTTTCCAGACGTGCTGCGTCTAATCGGAAATGGGAAAGCCTTACCGGCAGAGAACAGGATTTTTAACGCTGAGGCCAGGGCAGATCAGAGGCCAAAACCAGCTGGATTCAGTGTGACTGTCTTCATATCAGTCCTCGAGGGGGTCTGATGACCACGTTATTTCAGGATATGCGATACGGACTGCGGCTGCTTTTGAAAAGTCCCGGTTTTACCATCGTAGCGGTGCTTTCCCTGGCTTTGGGCGTGGGCGCGAACACGGCGATTTTTAGTATCGTGAACGCGGTTTTGTTGCGTTCGCTTCCTTTTTCGCACCCGGACCGGTTGGTGAAGATCATCGCGAGCAATCGCGGGGCGGGCGCGCGGGATATCGGGTTTTCCGTTCCCGAACTGGACGATCTCAGGTCAAGGGCGGGCGTCTTTGAGCAAGTGACTGCTACCCAAGGTGGCCCTACAAACTTGACCGGCGGAGAGCGTCCGCAACATCTCGAACTGCTGGAGGTGAGTCCTAACTATTTCTCCATGCTTGGCATTTCCGCGCACATCGGACGGGTGTTTGGCCCGGGTGACGAGGCGCAGGGTTTCGCCGAAGCAGTCGTGATCAGCGATAGTCTGTGGGCCAAAGGGTTCGGCAGAAGCCCCGGAATTCTGGGCCGAAAGCTGCAACTCGACAATGATCCCTACACCATTGTCGGCGTTCTCCCGCCCGGATTCCGCCATCCAGGCAGAACGGTTGCAACGGATGTCGAAATATGGTTGACCTGTGGATTCAGGGCCGATCCTTACCCGAAACCTGATCGCAGCCTGCGGGTGGTGCCCGGAGCGATCGGGCTTTTGAAGCCTGGAATCAGCCTGGAGCAGGCGCAAGCGCGGTTAGATACGTTCGCGTCCCAGCTGCGAGCGGAATACGCCACCAACTACCCGGCGGGGTCGGACTGGTCGATTGAGGCTGAGCCCTTGCAGGAATCGCTCGTCGGCAATGTCCGGCCCATGTTGTTGGTGCTGATGGGCGCGGTGGTGCTGATCATTCTACTGGCCTCGGTCAACGTGGCGAATCTGCTCCTGGCCCGGGCTTCCGGGAGACAACGAGAGATGGCCGTACGGCTGGCAATGGGAGCAAGCCGTGCGCGGATGATTCGGCAGTTGCTGACCGAGTCGATGATACTGTCTCTGGTGTCTGGCGTGGTCGGTGTCCTGACCGCAATTGCCACTTTGCATTTTGTACAGTTTCTACCCGCCCGAATTCCCCGGCTGGCCGAGGTACGGGTGGACTGGACAGTGCTGGCTTTCGCCTTGCTGATTTCCCTGCTTGCCGGGCTGGCGTTCGGTTTGGTTCCCGCGCTGCAATCCTCGAAAGCCGAAATTGCTGTGGCCATCCGGGAAGGAGCCCGAGGCTCAGGCACGAGCGGCAAAACCAACCGTTTGCGCGGTCTGCTGATCGCATCAGAATCGGCCTTGGCGGTAGTGCTGATGGTGGGAGCGGGTCTGCTGTTGCGGACATTTTGGGGACTGCTTCAGGAAAATCCTGGTTTCAATCCGTCAAGAATTGTTGCCGCGAATCTCTACCTTCCAGTACCCAACAATCCTGAAATGGATCGCTACGCCAAGACGGAAATTTTTAACTCTTTCGTGCGGGAGGCGATGCGCCACGTGAGTGCCATCCCGGGAGTTGATCTTGCTTCCATGACCACTGATTTACCAGTCACCCACTTGTCGCGGCGACGCCCGGTCAATATCGAGGACCGTCCGGACGAATCTGGCAAAGGTCTGTTTTCTGAAATCACCAGTGTGACTCCTGAGTATTTCAAGGTGTTACAGGCTTCGTTAGTCCGCGGACGTTACTTCACGGAAGACGATGATACCGGCAAACAGCCGGTGGCAATCGTCGATGAAAGCACAGCTCGTACCTACTGGCCGGACCGCGATCCGATTGGGCGCCGTTTGAGCATTAGGAGCCCTAGGGGCGCAGCCAACCCGCCGTGGTGCACCGTGGTTGGCGTGATCAAGGACATCAAGAGTGATGGCCTCGACCAATCCGGAACTCCTCACATCTACCAACCGATCTACCAGTTTCCAGGACCCAGGTCTTTGTCTTTAGGCGTGACGGTCCGGACCTCTTTGTCCGCCACCAGCCTGGAGCCGCTCATACGGCGTGAGATACAGGCGGTCGATCCCAATCTGCCGGTATTCAACGTACGCACAATGAATGAGGTGATCGACGGTTCTTTGGCTTCGCGCCGCTTCTCCGCTGAGTTAGTTGGGGTGTTCGCAGTCGTGGCGCTTCTGTTGGCGTCGGTGGGAATTTACGGTCTGTTGGCCTACATGGTGGGTCAGCGGTCGCACGAAATCGGAGTGCGCATGGCTTTGGGTGCCCTACCTTCTACGATTGGAAAAATGATCGTGAGCCGGGGCCTAGGGCTGGCTGGCATTGGAGTGGGGATCGGCCTGATCTTGTCGGGGATCATGGCCCCGCTGATTTCCAGTTTGCTGTACGGAGTTCGGCCTATTGATCCGGAAGTGTTTCTAGCCGTGCCATTGATCCTCATGGTGGTTGTACTTTTGGCGAGCTACATACCGGCGCGGCGCGCGGCCAGGGTAAACCCGATCGTCGCCTTGCGCGAGAGTTGAAAACAGTTAGCATTCGGGCTATGCATCTTAGCCCGATCGAGGGGTTTCTGATGACCACATTATTTCAGGACGTGCGGTACGGACTGCGGCTGCTTTTGAAGAGTCCCGGTTTCACTCACAATAATGATCGCATTCGGAAACGTTTGCCGCACCGATTCAACGAAAAATGAGGACAAAAATGAAGAGAACTATTGTGATCCCTGCCTTGCTATTACTCGCTGCGGCGGCTGCACAAACAACGTCCGGACCAACGAAGAACCCGGTCAGCACCGCCCTAAGGGACATCCTGCCCGGCCGGCAGAAAAACACCGTTGCAGCCGTCGAAGCCATGCCTGCCGACAAGTTCAACTACAAACCCACTGCCGACCAGATGACGTTCGGCCACCTCGTCGTCCACATGGCCGAAACCAATTACCTCCTGTGCAGCAAAGCCGCCGCCGTGCCGGCTCCCAAGGACGAGGAAGTAAAAGACACGGACTCGAAAGACAAGCTGGTGGCCGCGCTCAGGGCCTCTTTTGATTTCTGCTCCGACGCGCTGACGAAAATGGACGACTCAAAACTGGCCGAAACCACGGAAATCTTCCCCGGACGCCAGGGTTCGCGTGCCTGGGCCAGCCTGATCCTAGCCGGTGCTTGGGCCGACCACTACGCCGAAGCCGCAATGTATCTGCGCTTGAACGGTGTGTTGCCGCCTACCGCCAAGAAGTAAGAGTGAGGGTGGAACGGCCGCCGGGCGCCCTCGTCCGTCCAAGCCGCCTCAAAAGCATCTGTCTGAACCAAGCCACAAGGTTCACCATTCAGGCCTCGAAGTCTGGCGGTTGTGCAAAATTGATGGGCAGTGGAAGATCTCTAATTCCACATAATGAACGACTAGACCTTTGTTTTTGCTGAAAACAGTTGGGCACATCTCACGCTTACTGGTTGAACCTCTTCAGTATTCCACCGGCAGGAGCAAAGTGGTCACCGATCGGTCTGCTTCGGTGATGACCCAGAGCTTTTCTGTGTCGGTAACCAGATAGCTACTCATCAATCGGAACCCATATTTAAGGCACAATTCATTTTCAGTCTTGTCGTCGTGGCAGAGATCGCCCCAATCAGCGCGTAGATGTCGTGAGAGAAATTCCAAAGGTGACTTATGGGCCTGCTCCAATGTTCCACAAAAGAGTCCGATCCGGATTCAGGCCACCTGTAAGCCAGAGGCCGCTCGAGCCGGTTGCCTTCCAAAGAGTCTCTGACTATAGTCAGGGAATGGACGCAGCCGCCGCCATATCACGTGTTAGGAGCTTTAATCGAACGGTCGCCGAGCGAATCGGCGCCGTGCACGACCGCTTCCTTCACCGGAAACGCCCCATGAATGAATCCCGGTTGATTTGGGAGATTGGCCCGAATGGGGAGGAACTGCGGACGCTCCGGGCGCGCCTGAGCCTTGATTCCGGTTACCTCACCCGCGTCATGGGCTCCTTGGAGAAACAGGGCCTCGTAACGGTTCGCTCTACCAAGCAGGACGGTAGAGTGCGGCGTGTTCACCTTACCAAAGCGGGACTACGTGAACGTGCTGAGCTCGATAGGCGCTCGGACGACCTTGCAGTTCACATTCTTGAAATCCTAACGGATAAACAGCGCAAGCAGCTCACTTTCGCAATGGGGCAGGTGGAGCGTCTACTCCAGGCCTCTATGGTTCGCTTTGAAACTGAGGATCCCACCAGTGCTGACGCCACATGGTGCTTCGAACAGTATTTTGCTGAACTGAATGCTCGTTTCGAAGCCGGTTTCGACCCGGTTCGAAGCATATCCGCGGATGCACACGAACTCGTGCGGCCTCGCGGTGCCTTGGTCATCGCGCGGTTGCGTGGCCAGCCGGTCGGCTGCGGAGCCCTAAAATTTGGCGAAAAGCAATCTGCCGAGCTTAAGAGAATGTGGATTGCACCGGCAGTTCGTGGCTTGGGAGTCGGACGGCGGATGCTGAGTGAGTTGGAGCGCTTGGCCTCTAAAAGGGGCATTCGTCTCCTTCGACTGGAGACGAACCGAACCCTGAAGGAAGCGATCGCCTTATACAGAGGCTCTGGCTACGTCGAAGTCGGTGCGTTTAACACCGAACCATACGCTCATCATTGGTTTGAAAAACGCTTCAAACAATCTCCGGGGTCTGGCAAAGGGAAAGAACACCGAGGCGAATGACGGGCGTCGATGGGACGCAAACGGAGGACCCCTATTTGAAATCGAACGCTAACGACAACCGCACGGTGGTCCGGGGACGGATCTCCTCCCTTCGAGCTAATGCAGGTGCTCCTCGTTGTCGATCAAAGTTCGGCTGTTGGATCTAGTGTCTTTGCCGTGCGGTCATCGCTTCACGTCAGCACAGATTGCACTCCTCGAACAGGTGCGTTGGTCGAAAGAGATCATCGCTCTGCGATGATCTGTTTCGGTCGGAATGACGGAATTGAGGGAATCTGAATATCCCAGTCAAAACCCTGAACATCTCCGCACAGGAATCAACGTCCCACTCAAGAATCGTCTGAACATCCCCACTCAAGCCAAAACCGGGCTTGAATGGGCCACCCGTCATCATTAATCCTCCACGAGCAGTTGGTGGGCGGGCCTCAAGATCACTTTAGGCATTGTCCAAGTCGCGCGGCCGAGAGTTGACCTTTGGTCAACTGTCCGACTGCGCCCGCCGTCCCTAGACTGGTGCAATCCCCCTTGAGAATCGGCAAGCAGGAGGACCGTCTGTGATGCACATGCAATGGTTCAGCCAGCACAGTATCCCGTTCACGATAGTTGTAGCTTACGTTCCATTGGTTGCGACTGTGTCCACCACCATTCTGAGCATGGTGCTGGCGCGGGCCACGCTGCGTTACGCCGAGACCACGGACAAGAGCCTGGCGCTGGCGCGCGAAGAGTTTGAGCGGCAATGGTCACCGGAGTTGCATATCAAGCTGGAGATGCTCTCTTCGCGTCAAACCAGGATTGTGGTCACTAATCTGGCCAGGATTTCTGTGCTGCTGCAGCTGGTGCAATTGCGCCGGATCTCGATGGGCGTACCGTCTTTGCGATCTTTCCTGAACGAACCTCTGGTTGGCGGTACCACCTGGTCGGACTACCTGGACAAACACCTGTTTGCCTGTACCGGCGACGACTACGAAGGACAGATTGCCGCCTCGATCACTTTCTATGCCTCGGGCCGCCTGTTCCGGACGGATTGGTTCCGCTTTCAAGTCCACGTCAGGAGCGGGGAAATTCTTCGGCTCGACCCGGTGAACATTGCCACCCGCCGGGCGAGAACGCTGGATGGCGTGGGCAAGACACGGCAGGAGCTGGTGCGAGATGTAGTCGGAGTCACCGCGGCGAAGGCAACTTCAGCCGGAGCGTGAGCGAGCTTCGCGAATCAGCATTGTGAAATTTTCGTGATGCTAGCGAAATGCTTCGGCGCGGCTGAGCGTGAGGAGGACGGTCTGCGCCAGACGTTCCACGACAGCCAGGTCGCCATCGTCGAAGGCGTAGGGTGCGGTGGAGACGACTTCGAGCAGGCCCACCAGATCGCGCTCGTAGACGATGGGCGCGGCAAGCAGTGAACGGATTTCAAGCGAGTGGCAGGCTTCGGCGTTCGTGCGTGAATCGGCCGCGGCATCGTCGCAGCGCAAAGGACGAAGCTGTCGAATACACTCGCCGGTGAACCCGCTCTCGATATCAACTTCGGTCCCAAGCTTGGGCACATTGCGTCCGGCAACGGCGCGGCAGGTCAGGCCAAGGTCGCCGGTGAGGGCGACGGCGGCGCCGGTGCCGCGGGTGATCGAGCAGGCGCGGCTGGCGATAAGAGTGAGAGCGACGTTCAAGTCGCCGCCAAGGGACTGAAACTCATACTGGACGGTGGTAGAGGTTACGCAGCCCTGCACGGGCGCTGCATCCGTTTCCAAACTTAACGCCACGCCGGAGCGGGTACTCAGGGCTGAGCTGAGCCCGAAGGCAGAATCGCGCACCACCCAACGCGGAGCCTTCCAGCTTGGGGTGGAAGCGTTCAGGGTCATCCATTCGCGCAAACGGTTACGCGCTTCGTCAGGGAGGTCGGAGAAACGGACTCCGGCGCGGCCAAGTGCGTCGGCCCAGGCGACGTAGCCCGTGGTTTCAAGATAAGCGGCGGGCTCTCCCAGAGAAATATGCAGCGGCACGCGGCTGTGCGATTCGAGCGGCGCGATAGTCTGCATGGCCATGCCTTCTTCGCTGAGGTCGAGGATCATGCCGCCGGTGACGCCGTCAAAGCTGGCGAAAGCGGGCGTGTTGACCTTCTGGCGAAGAGAGTGACGCCTGTCGGGACACATATTTTGGTTTACCGCAGAGCTTTGCCACCCCGCGTGAAAAGCTGGACGCAAGGTGTTGCCTCGGTGCGCCGGATGATGGGAGCTGGCCGGCGAAAAGAAGCTGCGCTCATCATGGGTCGAAAACGGGGAAATGAGAAGTACACGCGAGGGTACGGGGGCGGGATGGGGCGCTTCAAATTTTGCCGGATTATTCAAACCGACAATTTCGCGCAATCCCGCTAAAGCCGGTGCTTGCCCAGGTGGCAACGTAAGGTCTCTTCCGTCCGCGCGGCGAACGGACTCGGGATGACATCTTACTTACAGCCAGCTACCAGCCTGTCTTCATTCCCTTGTTCTGCTCATCGAGCCACTTTTTCAGCGGGGCGAAGTATTCGATGATGGCGCTGGCGTCGGCGTCGCGCTGTCCGGTTACGATCTGCATGGCGTCGGGCCAGGGCTTGCTTTGGCCCATCTCGAGCATCTTGTTGAATTTTGCGCCGGCGGATTTTGATCCGAAGAAGGTGCAGCGGTTGAGAGGACCGGTTTGTCCAGCCTCGCGGCAGAGCGCGCGATAGAACTGGAATTCATAAATATCGGCGAGGAAGTAGCGCATGTAAGGCACGTTGCCGGCCACATGATACTTCGCGCCGGGATCAAAGTCGGTTTCGTTGCGCTGAACCGGCGGCGCGACTCCCTGATATTTGAGCCGCAGGTCCCACCAGGCTTTGTTGTAGTCGCCAGGCGCAACTTGCCCGGAGAAGACCTGCCAGCGCCATTTATCGATCAGCAAGCCGAAAGGAAGGAAGGCGACTTTGTCGAGAGCCTGTCGAAGCAGAATTGGGATGTCGGCTTCCGGCGGCGGGATTTTGTCGAGCAGGCCGATCTTCTGCAAGTACTCGGGGGTGATGGCCAAAGCGATGGTGTCGCCGATGGCTTCGTGGAAGCCGTCATTGGCGCCGTTCTCGAACAGTAGCGGCTGTTCTTTGTAGGCGCGCTGATAAAAGTTATGGCCAAGTTCGTGATGGATGGTGACAAAATCTTCATCGCGAATTTGAATGCACATTTTGATGCGGATGTCGTCTTTGTTGTCGATGTCCCAGGCGCTGGCGTGGCAGACGACGTCACGATCGGTGGGTTTGACGAAGAGCGATCGCTCCCAGAAAGTCTGTGGCAAGGGTGCAAATCCAAGAGACTTATAGAAATTCTCGCCGTACTTCACCATGCCGTTCGCGTCGAGATTTTTTGCGCGAAGAAGTTCGGTGAGGTCGTAGCCGCGGCTGGTTTCAGGCAGCCCGAGCAAGGGAAAAACATTGCCCCAGGCCTGCGCCCAGGGATTGCCGAGCAGATGTGCGGGAATCGGACCAGCGGGCGGAACGACTTGCGGGCCATATTTTTGCGAGAGGCGCGCGCGAACGAATGTGTAGAGCGAAAGATAGAGCGGACGAACCTGGTCCCACAGTCGGTCGACATCAGCGCCGAACTGGTCGGCGGGCATGTCGTAGCCGGCGCGCCAGAGCACGCCCGTATCTTTGAATCCCAGCTCGCGGGCGCCTTGATTTGAAAGATCGACGAAGCGCGCATAGCGTTTGCGCATGGGGGCGCCGATTGCGTGCCATCCCAGCCAGACGTCTTT
>Ga0075425_100003111_pt1 | contig 16795 bp, 11 predicted proteins | sample SoiMethybrSBSTD4_FD_75300 | JGI IMG/M metagenome (GOLD analysis project Ga0075425, IMG submission 75300) | Bulk soil microbial communities from a Populus tree surrounding site in Tennessee, USA - Soil MetaG P. TD hybrid SBSTD4 | ecosystem: Environmental > Terrestrial > Soil > Tree plantation... | reverse complement strand
ATCGGAGTCTTGCTGATTCTCGCCTCCGCTGCCCTTATCTCAGCGAGCGCAGATTTTCCTGGCGTGATTGCACTGGCTCCGGTTTTGGGAACCGTATTGGCGTTAATCTCGGGGGCGGAGTTGCCCAACGCCGGAGTTGGCACACTCCTCGGTTCCGCTCCGCTGCAATTGCTCGGCAAGTTATCGTATTCCTGGTATCTCTGGCATTGGCCATTCCTGGTGCTGTCGAAAGCGCTGCTGCCGAATATCACTGTGGTTGGCAAAATAAGTGTTGCCTTGCTTTCGTTCCTTGTTGCTGCAATCACACACTACACTGTAGAGAACCCGATCCGCTTTCATCCCTATCTGATTTCGCGTCCCGCACGGGCGATATATATGGCTGCGGCCATCACCGTTTGCTCCCTGGCAGCGGCAGTCTGGTCCATGAAGTATGCGACCCGTCTGGCCGTTTCTCCCCAAATGACGCGGATCACTGCAGCTGTCGACGACATTGCGGCAATGCCACGGGAAGCATGCGTCACGTTAGGTGAATCGTCGGAAGTGAAAGTTTGTGAATTCGGTAAGCAGTCAGTCACGACCAGCCTGGTACTGTTCGGCGACTCGCATGCAATCCAATGGTTCAATCCTTTACGGGAAATGACTGAAGCCAAGGGGTGGAGGCTGACAACCATTGTGAAGTCCGGGTGTCCTGCCACCGACATCAAACCCCCGGAAAGAACTCAGGAATTCGTTGCAAAATGCGAGGAGTGGCGCGCAAACGCAATTCGGCGAATTCTCTCTCTGCGCCCTTCGATCGTGTTCATCGGAAATGCGAGTGTCTACCTGAATCGTCGGGAGAACGCCGCCGACGGGACCGGGATTTCTCTCCAAGAGTGGCAGGAAGGAACTGCACGAACGCTACAAGCCTTGAGTGCCGGAGGCGTGAGGGCTGCTGTGATGCGTGACACGCCTCGCCTGTTGTTTGATGTGCCAACCTGCTTGGCGCGATCCGTGCGCCACAGCTGGTACCCCGGGGGTTCCTGCTCGATGGCCGAGGCCAGGGTGGTTGATCCAGCCATTTTCGACGCAGAGAAAACGGCAGCGCAGGGTCTTGAGAACATCCATTTTATCGACATGATTGACCAACTGTGTCAGAAAAGTGTCTGCTCGGCTGTCCAGGGTGGGGAAATTGTTTATCGAGACGACAGCCACCTCACAGGATCTTTTGCGGAGCGGCTGAGGCCGGTTCTGGAACAACGGCTGCTTGCGATTCTCGAGGCTCCCAAATAACGAGCATTCGCCCGTCAATCAAAGTGCGCCCACACACCTCTAATGGTCTCAACGAGGAGCCGCAGAAATCAGGGCAATCGGCGCGTTCTGGATCCGACTCGCGTGCAGAAATCGAACAGTTCCGAGCTGGCGATTCGTGGTTGCAGCTCTGCAAAATTGTCCGCCAGCGTTAGCGACGCGAAGCGTTAGTTAAGTCCACCCGAACATTCTTAGCACAGGCAGAGCGAATCTTTTTCGGTAGGCCTTCCGATCTGCCGCATCAAAACAAACATACCAGGCAGCTAGAATTACAGTGGGGAGGATCGCAGCCACCTGGACACCATACATCGCCAAATTGGTGGCTGGCCATTGCCGCTCAATCCAGTAGCTGAGCAAACCAAAAGGTATGGCGGAAGCACCGGGTCGCAACCAGGCGGAATTGATGTAGGTACGAATGGATATTCCGAGTGTGTGGCGGGCGTACCAGGGCCAAAAGAACATGCTCACCACCAAGCTAGGCAGCGCCGTTCCCCAAGCCACTCCATAGATTCCCATATTCCGGACCAAGGCAACACTCAACCCCAGGTTGCAAAGGGCCTCTATCAACACGACGAAGGCCATCAACTTCTGCTTGCCAATTCCCAGCATGGTCGAAACCGAAACCTGGTCCGCGGCCATAAACATCAAGGCCAAGGCCAAGATCCAGAGCACGTGGCCTGATGGCCCGGCATATTGCTGCCCCATCCAAAGACGAATAAACGAGCTGCCTCGCAACAGAAACGTGAGAGCAATGGGCATAATGACCAGCGTCGCAAAGCGAATGGCTCTCAATAAAAGCATCTGGACCTCGCCTGGGCGGCCGGAAACCTCTAGAGCACTGGCCCGGGGAGATATCGTAGTAGAGATGCCTCGGATCAGGGCTCGCGAATAATTCATCAAATTACCCGCAATGGCGAAATACGTCACCATGCTGGCCGACAAGAACGTACCGATCACGACCGCGTCGGTGTAGAAGATCAAGTTAAAAGAAGTTTGCAGCAGAAATCCGTAGAGGCTGAAGGAGAAAATCAGTTTCACGTGCGCCCGATCGCAATAGGGAAGCCGAATCTTCAACTCGGGATATAGCTGAAATGCGATCATGGTGTAGGCAATCCCAACCGCGATCGCAAATGCAAGATTGAGTAATGCCAGCGAGATTATGCCTTTGCCCATTGAGAGCACAAGTACGGTGACAATGGCAGAAAGAAGGCTATTTACAATCTCGATCAGGTTGCTCAAATCAAACCTGTGCAGCGCAGCCAAAACTCCACCAAACACACCGAAGATCAGCGAGGCAGCAACATTTAAACCCCCAAGAATGACGACCACTCGTGCGGCAAACAGATAATCCCGGGAAATGTGAAAGAGGGGAAGAAAAGCATCGAAAACCAAAGCCAGTAGAATGGCGAGGGATCCAGCAGCAACAAAAATTAACAAGGCCGAAGAGGTAACGGCGCTGGATTCCTGGTGATTCCCTTCCATATGAAAGCGCGCAACGTACCGTGTCACCGCTCCCCGAACCCCAAAGTTCAGGAGGCCCAGATACCCAGTCAGGGATCCAATGAAAACCCATATGCCGTAGCCAGAATTGCCCAGATGGTGAACAACGAACGGGGATAGAAAAAACGAGACAATACTGGCGCACGCAAAGCCCGCCCAATTTGAGATCACATTCCGGAACGCGGAAGGCAAAGGTTGCCCTCGTGACGGCGAGTCGAGAGGTGTAGTCCCTTCAGCCAAAATTGATACGCCTCCGCACCAATCGAGGATGTACGTGGACGAGGCTTACGTATCCTTCGACAAGGAATTTTTCATGAAGATAGAAAATGTTCACATGAGTCCTATTGTGTGCGCCGACGGAACTCTGCCGCTGCAGTTGGGTGAAGAATTGCCAAATTGCCGAGAGTCTTTTCGCATGGTCAGGACACCGGGCGCTAATTTTGCAGGGACAGTTTGCTGGCAGCGCTGAATTCGCCCAGTCAATACCGGTTCCACAGACAGTAGTACACCTTTTTGATCTTGCTACGAATCGTGGGGCTGAGCGCCTCCCTGGGATACCCAAACATCTGCAGCTCGACACCGGCGACTTGCTCGAACAGAATTCGGTCGCTCATCGACATTTTCGATTTCCACATGCCAATTTTCTTTGGATCCGGCCGACTCACAGAGGTGCCGTGCCATTTCAGGCTGTCGGAAGGCATCTCCGATTGTGCAGACTTATGGTAATCGAGCATATTCTCGTCGAACGGTTCGCCAAGAAAATCGCAGATACGGCGCAAGTTTTCTTCTGGGTGGAGCACCAGGTCCTCGTACCTGATTTCCAGATATTGCTTTCCAAGAAACGCACCCATCTTATGTCCCAAGACCGTTTTCAACCGCCAGTCGTCGGCAATTTTCAGAAGATTATTCGAACCCCATTCCATCGCCAGCAATGATAGGGCAACGTCACGGCCATCACGCACTACATGAATCACTCGACAGCTCGGGAAGAGATTCCAGAGAAGATCGAGGTCCAGCACGTGAGTTGGAGTCTTGTCACCCCAGCGAGGTTTTCCTCTCCGCATGGCATATTCTTCGAAAATGGCTCGCACCAGATCGGCGTAGTTTCGAATCTCATGTGCAAGCACTGCCTCCGGATCCTCAATGAGTTTGCCTCTCTTGGGCTTATCCTGTCGGCTGATGTCGCCCAGGCATGCGGCGGCATTTTCGCGGATGCTTAAGTCGCCATACTGGCACAGATTCTGGTACACCCTTGGTATAAAGTCGGACTCAAAGGGAACGGCCAGATTGCGATGAGCGTTCAGCATGAGGCGCAGCATGGTCGTGCCCGAACGCTGCATGCCAACGATGAAAAATGGGTCGGTTCTGACAGGACTCTCTTGTCCCATATCTTCGGCACCTGATGGACGACAGACTTCGTCTTTTTCAACTGAGTTGTCGCGAAAACTTGACGAGACTAGCACGCGCGCCACGCAAGGTCCCAGTTTACCCTCTCGATTGCAGCATCACTGCGCTCTGCGATGTATCCGGAATTCAGTTTATCTGAAGACAGAATTGTTTTGAGGCGCTTTGCTGGCGCGATGGCAGAGTTGATCAATGAGTAATCCACCCTTCACGGATTGCCGTCGTAACCAATGAAAACATGCGGGTTGCACAACGGATCGACACAACAGGACATCTTAAGCAATCGATTTCATGAGCCTTTGCGAAATCGATGTGCATCAGTTGAGTTCTAGCTCCTCACCTGCAGGGGTAGGGGAAATGGCTTGTGCGGAAGGTTTTTCACCTTTAGACTTATGCTAGGATCGGATAGTTGGCGCTTCTGTAACTGCAAAAAAATCAATTGGTTAGCCAGTAGTCAGGCCTGCATCGAGCGCGGCCTGCATCGTTGCCAACACCTCCCAGCTGAGCCCGAGGCATTCTGGTTTCCCGAACATGCGGGTTGCACGCTGAAAAACAGAAGACCGATTTGTCTCATGACGTTGCTGGCTAATTCAGATTTCTTAGAAGTGATATTGAACCCAGGAGGTTCTGCGAATTGACTTCGACAAGCCATTTAATTCCCGCGCATGGCGGGCAACTCATCAACCTCATCGTAGAACCGAATCGCGCTGGGGAGTTAAAGGCGCACTCCAAAGAGTGGCCGTCCTGGGACCTGACACCTCGACAGATATGCGATGTCGAGCTTTTGTTGAGCGGTGGCTTCTCTCCTTTGCGTGGTTTTCTCAATCGCGCCGACTACGAAGGCGTCTGTCACAACATGCGGCTGACCAACGGGACACTTTGGCCGATGCCGATCACGCTGGATGTCACCGAGGAGTTCGCCAAGTCCCTGAAGCCGGGGAGCAGCAAAGTGGCCCTTCGCGATGCCGAAGGCGTGATGCTTGCCGTGCTGAGCGTGGAAGACATCTGGCAACCCGACCGCGCCGTCGAAGCCAAGAGCGTGTTCGGTACAACCAGTAAGGCTCATCCCGGAGCCGACTACGTGCTGAACCAGGCCAATGGGTGGTACGTTGGCGGGAAGCTGGAAGGCCTGCAGATGCCAGCTCACTATGATTTCCGCGCTCTGCGTCTCACTCCCGCCGAGCTTCGCGCGGAATTTGCGCGGCTCGGGTGGCGGCGCGTGGTGGCCTTTCAAACACGCAATCCCATGCATCGGGCTCACCAGGAGCTCACATTTCGTGCCGCAAGACAGGTCGAAGCCAATCTCCTCATCCATCCTTCCGTCGGCATGACCAAGCCGGGAGATGTTGACTACTTCACACGCGTTCGCTGCTACGAACTTCTGCTTTCGAAGTATCCTCACGGCACGGTGAAGTTGGCCATGCTCCCCCTGGCCATGCGGATGGGCGGTCCGCGAGAAGCCATCTGGCACGGTCTCATCCGCAAAAACCATGGATGCACTCATTTCATCGTGGGCCGCGACCACGCCGGACCTGGAAAAGACACAGATGGAAAGCCGTTTTATGGTCCATACGAAGCCCAGGAATTGTTCAAGAAACACGGAGCTGACATCGGCGTCACCATGGTTCCGTTCAACATGATGGTGTACATCGAAGATCAGGACAAATACGTCCCCGACAACGAAGTTCCCCAAGGGGCCCGGGTTCTGAACATCTCAGGGACAGAGTTGCGTGAGCGTTTGAATGGAGGTCGCGAAATTCCTTCTTGGTTCACCTATCCCGAGGTTGTTCAGGAACTGCGACGCAGTTACCCGCCTCGTCATCGACAGGGCGTGACGATCTTCTTCACTGGATTGTCAGGATCCGGCAAGTCGACAATCGCCAACGTGCTGCTCACCAAGTTCCTCGAGATGGGAGGCCGTCCTGTGACGATTCTCGATGGTGATATCGTGCGCAAACATCTTTCCTCAGAGTTGGGCTTCTCCAAGGAACATCGCGACATCAACATTCGCCGCATCGGCTACGTTGCTTCCGAGATCACTAAGAACGGCGGAATTGCGATCTGCGCCCCTATTGCGCCCTATGATTCAGTTCGCAGGCAGGTGCGCGATCTAATCGAACCCTACGGCGGATTCGTGCTGGTACATGTGGCAACGCCAATCGAGATCTGCGAACAGCGAGATCGCAAGGGACTCTACGCCAAGGCGCGTGCTGGCATCATTAAGGAGTTCACCGGAATCTCTGACCCCTACGAAGCCCCCGCCCACGCTGAGGTCGTGATCAATACGGCGGAACTGGCGCCGGAAGAAGCGGCCCAGGAAATCATTTTGCATCTTGAGCGACAGGGCTTCATCGGAGTCAATGGACCGACGAACTAACTGCAGGCGGCAAACGCGGATGAACAGAAAACGAGGCGTTCCATGGCCTTAGTCGCCGCTAAAATCCTGGTCGGATTCGTGGTGGGGACTCTGATCGGGCTGACCGGCCTGGGAGGAGGAGTGCTGCTTCTGCCGATCCTAATCTTTGGACTGCGAGTGCCGGCCATCATGGCGGTCGGCTCCGACGCTCTGTTCAACTTCTTCACCAAAATTCCCGCCAGCATCGTTCACCTGAAGAAGGGTACCGTCCGACGAAAAGTGGTGCTGGCTCTGGCAGTGGGCAGCGTTCCCGGGTCGGCTGCAGGCGTTGCCTACCTGACCCATTTGCGGCATGTCTACGGTGCCGGGGTCAACGATCTCATCAAGCTGGCAATTGGGCTGCTCCTGATTTGTATTCCTTTGCTTTTGATGTTTCAGACGCACATCGAGGACCGAATGGTCAACCGGCCGCCCACCATGAAATCGTTCGTCGGCATGACGATTATTGGTTTGGCGTCCGGGTTCCTGGTAGGGATGACGTCCGTAGGCTCAGGCAGCATCATCATGATGATGCTGTTGCTGTTCTACAGCTATCCTCCCAAGGTAAACGTGGGAACCGACATTGTGCACGCCGTGTTGTTGACCGGAGTCACGGGTTTCATGCATTTTCACTTGGGCAATGTGGATCCTTCACTGGTCGCCTCCCTGCTAATCGGCTCCATCCCCGGCGGACTGATAGGTTCGCACTTGAGTGCCCGGTTCCCCGTGATCTGGCTCCGGCGCATTCTTTGTTTTGTACTTCTCGTCACTGGCGCCAGGATGGTCTGGGCATAATTGCGACATCTCCCTGAGAAAATGACCTCTTCCTATTCCGACATTCTGGAACGCATTGAAGCCGCGCTGGCCGCGGCGTGTACAGTTTTCAGTCGCTTTACTCCCGGACGTATTGAGGCGGAGTTCAAAGTCGGACACGATCCTGTGACCGAAGCGGATCGCGCCATCGACGCGGCCTTGCGACAGAATCTGCTGCGCGCTGGGGAAGGATGGCTGTCGGAAGAAAGCGTGGACGATCTTTCTCGACTGGAACATAGCCGGGTTTGGGTCGTCGACCCTCTGGATGGCACCCGCGAGTTCGTACAAGGCATTCCCGAATTCTGCGTTGCCATTGGCTTCGTAGAGAATGGTCTCCCTGTAGCGGGAGGTATTTGCAATCCCGCCACCGAACAAGTCTTCATCGGTGCTATCGATGCGGGCGTGCTGCACAACGGTGCAGCGGCGCGCGCCAGTCAGCGCACCAGTCTGGCAGCTGCGACCGTGCTCGCCAGCCGCAGCGAAATTCAGCGGGGAGAATGGAGGCGCTTCGAAAACAGTGGACTTGAGATACGTCCCATGGGCTCAGTCGCTTACAAACTAGCGCTGGTTTCGGCTGGCCTCGCCGATACGACCTTCACCCTCACCCCCAAGAATGAATGGGACGTCGCCGCCGGTGTGGCGCTGGTTCTTAGCTCCGGCGGCTTCGCTGTCACTCTGGAGAATGCTCCGTTCCGTGCGAACAGACCGCAATCTCTCATCTCTGGCCTGATTGCCGGTGGTCCTCATTTGCGTGACAGCCTTCTCGCGCTGCTCGAACCTTACTTATCGTCGCGGAAAATCCGGAGCTAAGGAGTACTGCCCCAGGCAGGAAGATGCTCAGTGGAAAGTTTCTGCGCACCAGAAAGCATCTCCGCGACATCTTCGATCGTTTCGCCGTCAATGCAAGTGCGCTGCCAGGCTTCCAGATTCAGTAGTCGCCAAATGCGATTTCCGTGATCTCGATGGCCGGCACGATGCTCTGCGAATAATCGCTTTACGACGTCCGGTTTGAACTGATCACGATCTAACGTGCGCGGATCAAGCAACATGCTTTCCAGGTGCTGAAGTTGCGGGCCCCCCAACCAATGAGCCCATGGAGTGGGAAAACCCATCTTTTGCCGATAAATGATCTCCCGGGGCAGCAGATCCTCCATTGCCGCTTTCAGAACAAACTTCCCAGCGAGACCTTGAATGTCATACTTCGAGGGGATGCGGGCTGTAAACTCCACAAGTTCGTGATCCAGAAAGGGCACTCGGCTTTCTATCGAGGTCGCCATACTCATCTGATCCTGCTTCATGAGCAGCTCGACCAAATAGGTTTTGATGTCGGTGTATAGCAAACGGTGCAGCAGGTCGCCCGATGAAGCATTCCAGCAGTTCATCGAGTTGGCGTACACGTCCCCGGCACGTTCTTTGGCTTGTGGCGTGAGCAAATCCTCCTGATCGTTCGCCGAGAACGCTGAATAGAAGTTGTCAAAATAGAAGGAAGGCCAGGAATTTCCGTCCCGCATCACGAAGGTATGCGCCAGCTTGCGATGCAGCGCCGCTGAAAGTCGTCCGGAATTGATGGCTTTGCGGAGCACGTTCCGCATGAATTCCGGCGTCAGCTTGCGATAGGTCGCATCGAGGCGCAAGTTCAGCAGAGTCCACGCGTACCGGGTGTAGCCTCCCAAAGTCTCGTCGCTACCCTCGCCTGTAAGCACCACAGTGACTCGCTCCCGAGCCAACCGAGCCACAAAATACAGGGGCACGCTGGAGGGCCACACGATGGGCTCGTCCTCGTGCCAGATCAAGCGCGGCAGGGCCTGAAAGAACTCGTCGCGGCTGACCCGCACCTCGTGGTGGCTCGACCGGATGTGTTCCGCCACTTGCTTGGCGAACGGAAGTTCGCTGAAGGACCCTTCCCCGTAACCCACGGCGAAGGTCTCGATCGGCTCGCGGCGAATCTTGGTAGTCAAGGCTGCAACTGCGCTCGAATCCAGTCCTCCGCTTAAGAACACTCCCAGCGGAACATCGCTCATCAGGTGGCTCGAAACGCACGACTCCAAAAGCTCTCGGTACTGTTTGATGTAATGCGTTTGTGGAAGACTTCCATCGTCGACGGCGACGTTCAGGTCCCAATACTGGGAAATTCGCATCTCGCCGGTCTCGTCGAGTTCGAGCGTATGCCCGGGTAACAGCTTGCGGATCCCTGCATACATCGTCTGCTCTCCGGCCACATAGCCGAAGGCTAGATACTCAGCCAAAGCGCTGAGATTGAATTCGCGTCTTACGCCTGGATACGCGAGGACTGCCTTGATTTCGGAGCCAAAAACGAAACTCCTGCCGTCGTAGAGGTAATGGAGAGGCTTGATGCCCAGGCGGTCGCGCGCGATGAAAAGCTTGCGATTTTTCCGATCCCAAATCGCGAACCCGAACATGCCGCGCAAGTACTTCACACAATCCCGGCCATATTCCTCGTACAGGTGAACGATCGTCTCGGTGTCACTCTTGGTGCGATAGCGGTGCCCACGCGCTTGCAACTGCTTGCGCAGTTCCAGATGGTTGTAGAGTTCACCGTTGTAAACGATCCAGAGATCGCCCTGTTCGTTCGAAATCGGCTGATGCCCGGTGCCAATATCAATGATGCTGAGGCGCCGCATCGCAAGACCGACGTTCCCGTCCACATAGAACCCGTCATCGTCCGGACCGCGGTGCAGAATTGTCCGGTTCATCTCGGCGAGGGTCGTTCGGTCTACGAGTTCGGCCCGATCGATGTGGAAGACCCCGCACACTCCGCACATGGCTAAACCCCTATCCCATCCGAGTCGTTGCGGGGCACTGCCAACTCCATTTGCATAGCATCCAGCGACCCTAGCGCTACGAGGCGATCCGGATCGGCGGAGAGCAGTTCACTTTTGTCTCCCGAAATCATGACCTCAGAATAGTCCACCTTTCGTTCGCATGTGATCAGTCGTTGGCCGGCGAATTCGACGTAAGATGCGCCACAAGCCACGAGAAAGCGACACTTTGATTCGCGCTCCCACTCGCAGTACAGAAATGCAGCGTCGCTCTCCCACTTTTCAAATTTCCAGGCCACATTAGAGAAGAAGAACTGAGACTCCTTCCCTTCTCGGATGTAGCGATAGACGCTCACGGATGCATCGCTTAAGATTCGCTGCAATCTTCCTACTCCCGCATCTGGCCTGGCATCGGGCAGCAACAGGGTTACAAATTCAGCCGGAAGTTCTGCTTCCTTTCCGAAGGTGAGCACTATCGCCCGCTCAGCACGCCCGTAAACCGGAGACCAATAGCCGCGTTGAGCGCTTTGCGACCATCCGTGGGCTTCCGTCGGGATGACGCCAAGATTTTCGGAGCCGCTGGTGAAGAGATTCTCTTTGGTCGATAATGGGGACAAGCCTGCTCCGAGATGCCAGTACAATTCGAGTTTGTGCTTGCCCCGTCCCTCAGCTAGATCACGTACGAGCCAAAACTGCGACTTTCGGTGAAAGACGAACCGTCGATGACGAACCGGTTCGGGCAAGCGCATATAGCCATCATGGCTGCCAACGAACAGATTGAAATGTTGTCCGCTGACCCACCGGCTAATCTCGACTTCCGGCGGTTTCGCCCATCGAAAAGGCCCCAAACTCTCGGTCTGGTCGAATTCATCTACACATAAGGTGTTGTGCGCTGCAGTTCCACGGTATTGGTCTCTCTCTCCACCTTCTCCCACGTACACGTAGGTGCCCGGATCCATCAGCCACACTCGGCCGTTTCGAACCAAAGTTATGCTCAGGGCATCAGCATGTCCGTGTCCCGGTCCATGAACTCCGGCGTTGATCGCCAGTTGTTGTCCAGTCGCCGCCTCCGCCATGAGGTAGAACCCGCTTTCACGCAACGCAATCGACCTGGTGTCTGGATCGCTGCTTTTGAGCTCCTCAAACTCGCTCAGACCTTCCGGTCCAAGAAGCCACAGCGTCTCCTCACGAGGCAAGCCTGCCAGGAACTTAAAATCGCCCCGCTTGAAAAGAACGGCTCCAGTGCTCAAGGGATCCAGCAGGTGCTCGGCATGATTGCGTTGCGGGTCGAATACCCTACCGCCGTCGTCGTCTCCTACAGTTGGCAAAACTCCCGCCCTTCCCAACAGACACAGCGCGTCGAGCATCCTTGCAAGGATTTGATCAAAATCTGCAGGAATTGGAATCTCGTTTACTATCGCGATGGTACGCGCATGCAGGAACAGGTCTAGAGCGTAGACGTGATAATAGACGGAACGCTCGAAATAGAGCCCATCAGTTCTCACTTGTGTTCTCGCTGCGTCTAGAATTATCTGCCACCCACGCTGCTTCCAATGCGCAGCACGTCGCACGCCTGGGAACAACGCACCGATGAAGAAGATGCCGACCGCTTCGCCCACTAAATGCGTATTGGGCGAGGAATAGGTGGATAGAAAAGTTTCGATATGTCGCGCGTTGACCGCCAAGGCTCGAACCCACTCATCCTTAAGCGCTGCGGTTATGGCGGGGGAATCCTCAAGCAGGAAGTAAACCCAAATCCACGATAAACTTCTGAAAGCCACTTCCAGGCTGCTCGCCCAGTTTATGCCGATTGGATATGGATTTTGCGCCTGCCAGTGCTTCCACTGAGCAAAGATCTCATGCGCATACTTGCTGTCGCCGGTCAAGCGATAGGCCTTTGCCAAAAGGACCAAATGTTGATGTCGATTAAGCTCCCAGCTCACCTTCGCATCGCCCACTTCCTCGAAATCGAGATATCGCACTTTAAACCAAAACTTTTGAGGGCAGCGCTTGCCGTGTACTGCGTCTAGTTGCCAATCAATACTTGTTTCGTAGTCAACGCGATGATAGCCGAGCAGATCAAAGTGATGTTTGCAAATCTGCTCCGCACGCGCGATCATCTCCTGAGCCTGCACTGGAAAACGTTGCTGAAGCAGACTGCAGAGCCGACGCACGTCAGTTGAGGCGAAGAAGAAATGTCCAGTTTTCTTCCCCCAATCACCCGCGAATCCATCGGCCGAAATAACTCCCTGCTGATAACGCCATGCGTCGATTCTTGCGGTGAGATGCTGTCGAACCCGGTCCCATATCTCCGCTCGACTCATGAAACCGAGCCGCTTGATTCGCTCGGTGAATGGTGACCCCGTCGCCATAGTTCAGATTCCCAGGTTCGCTTTCACAGCTCTGAATCGCCCAGCTGGAATCAGACTATCGCCCCCCCTCGGTTTCCGCATTGTCAGTCACTCGGAAGGTTTCGGCTGAGCAATATTCCTCTGGCAATCATAGCGTCCCGTACTCTCCGGGGCCAACACCGATGCGGAGGCCTTAAGCTGACTCCTTCTTTGTGCGCAGAATTGTGGAGTAGACCAGCAGTTTGGGTATCTCGGAAATCACTGCCGTTCGAGTGCGCGAATTTTTCCACCATCGGTTCCGGTCCAAGAAAGGGTTTTCCCCAGGAACGAAAAGAAAACGCACATGTATGCCCGGAGGAAGAAGCGCACCGCAGCACACGCGTATTCTTCTGAGATGGGGAGCACTGCTGACTACTAGTAGTGATCCAACTTGGGGACGGCATTGCAACCAGCGAGCTAACGCTCTGATCTCGCTCAGAGTTCCAAATCTTCCTATCTCGACCTCGTTTAGCGCAATCACACCAGCTTCGTAACTGATGAATAAGCGATCCTTGGTCGACCGGAGGGACAACGCGGATTCAGGAATCTCGAAAGGCATGGGCCAGGGGAGATTGGACAGTCCCCAACCGATTTCATAAGGTCCCACACTCAGGAGAACGCTCTTTGTGCATCCATGAGAGAATAGCTCCATTGCGAAGAGCATGCGCTTTCGGCGTCCGGAGAGGGCAAATACTACGTCCGATTTGCAGACCGGGTCGTGGCAATTCAACCAGTCATATAAGTTGCTCATTAACCGCTCAAATGCTGCTAACATGTCGAATAGGATTATTCGCGGAGTTTACAACCACGACAAATCTCCAGACATAAAGAGTCGGCCAAGCGGCGTCTTGGCCTTCGCCCACAGTTTTGCACTGTATAAGGCCTGATAACGCAATCGCATGGCTTCGAGTGTGAAGGCATGGCTCACAGAGGAGTCTCTAGCCTCCACTGGATAGCCCAGAAGTCTCAAAGTAGCACCGACAAGCCTCTCAAAGTCTGGCAATTGATCCAGCGGGAACTGAGCTCGCCAGCGCCCTGAGGGGTTGAAATTTGCTTCCGATTTGAAGGAAGTGTTGGGATCACTGACGGATCCTATCCCAGTTTCCCGAATGCGATCATAGTTCAAATCATGTTCAATGAACTGACCAATACGGGCGAGTGTTGCACGCGGCTCTGCAATCAAGTCTTCGAAATGCAGTTCCATGTAGTCGTTACACAATCGTTGCCCGTCTCGCCGACCTATGTTAACCATCCATGCCCAATAGAGCCCCGCGACCGACAGAGCTTTGTCTCTGTCCCATGGATAGGGTCGGATCCAGCCTTGCTTTTCGAGCGAGAGAGCAACATCTCGTCCATCGCGCAAAATATGAACGACCAGAGCGTCGGGTAGAGCAGTCTTAATCTGCTGAAGGTACAGAAGATGCTCGGGCGTGCAGTCTGCCCATCTCTCGACGCCCTGCTTATGAGCAATTTCATCCATTACCATTTTTAGGAAATCGCCGCCAGTTCGGCACTCTTCGACGATTTTCTGTTCAATTTGCTGGGAGTCGAGTCCGGATCGTGTATAAAGTTTGCTTCTTAACCAGACCTTCATGAGTTGCTGGCGATTCTTTCGCCTCCTTAAATCGCCAAAACGTGGGACCAATAGGTTAAAGACGTTTGACTCGGTACGATAAACTGCAAAGCCCCCAGCCGAGAGGAGCATGTGGTAAAGCAAAGTTGTTCCCGATCGTGGCGAGCCCAGGACGAAGACAGGAGCTTTGCTCCTGAGAATATTTCTTGATTGCAAAGGTTCCATTCCTTGGAATCAGACTCTAATTCGGCACCTTCACATGCTTTTCGTTCAGCAAATCGGCGTAGAGCTGTTCGAAGCGGCGAGAAATAGTATTCATGTGGAAGTTCGCTCTCACAAATCGTTTGGCATTACGCCCAAGCCTCGTGCGTAACTCGTGTTCAGTGAGAAGTCGATATAGAGCCCGGAGCAATTCCGGTTCATCGTTTTGCCGGACGAGCAGTCCTGTTTCCTCATCGTGGACCAACTCGGGATTTCCACCAACGTCATAGGCTACTACGGGGACGCCTGCTGCCATCGACTCCAGAATCACATTGGACATGCTTTCGGATGAAGATACCTGCACACTAACATCCATGCTGGCAAGCAGATTGGGAATGTCATGCCGCTCTCCTGCAAAGATAACCTTATCCCTCAAACCGGTATCATGGGCCATCGCCTCTAGCGGTGGCCGCAGAGGCCCGTCTCCCACTATCAGAAATTCCAGACCTGGAAGCTGTTGCGCTAACAACGCTGCCACTCGAAGAAAGGCTGGATGATTTTTCAGAGGTTCGTTGATGCGAGCAATCATTCCTACTCGCAGCACACCCGGAGGGCGTGGGATCGCTGGTGTGCAATCGGCAAAAGCCACCTCCGGCAAGCCATTAGGAATAACTTGAATTTTTTCCGTTGGAACTCCTGCGCGTTCGAGCCGGTTGGCGGCAGCGTGTGAATTGCAAACCACTTGATCGCAGAACCAAAAAGCATACTTCTGTGCCGCAAACTGCAAAGGGGTCAGTAAGTCGCCGATCTGACGGTGACTTCCAATCACGACTGGAACTCCTGCAACGCGTGCCGTGGGTAAGAGCATAAGGTTGCTGTAGAAATCAAACGCATGCGCAATAACAACGTTCTGCCGACGCAAATATCCAGCCAACTCCAAACGAGCTCGCTGTGCACGCCATCGAAAGAAACTTCCCCCCAAAGGAAAGTCGGGAATCCGCCCAACTCTTGAAAGAAGCGCCCCAGTGCGTCGAATACAAGCAGGTTGCACGTGGAAGCAGGCACGGTCCAAAGCTTCGACTAATGCCACAAATTGACGTTCGCTGCCGCCGACCTCCAAGTTGTTTGACATCAGGAACAAAGTCGGTAAAGAGCGCGGAACCAGCCCACCTGCTGACGTGTTCTCTGCTCCGAGGGTTACACGGGAAACCAACACAATCTCCTAATATGAATGGACCCGTCGAGTGATGGGTATCGAGCGATTATTTTCCGTTCTACGAAAATTTGCTCGCTCTAGGATTCGCTCGATCTCCGCCACTTTTGCATCCCAAGATTCGCCTGCAATCTGTTTTGATCTTTCAGCACTCGCTCCTCCTTCCGCTCTTTCGAGGATGGCAGAAATCTGCCTTTCGTACTCGACTGCTGAACTCGCCAGCGCAACACGACCGGCATACCGGGCCACCTCGGGGATAGGAGACGCCACCACGGGCAAACCCGCGGCCAAGTATTCTCGCAGTTTCAGCGGGTTCGCATTTCTCGTCAGTTCGTTGTTAACGAAAGGCAAGAGTGCCACATCGAAGCCACGTAAGAATTCGGTAAGCCGCTCGTAAGGACGATGGCCGATCAGATGTACGTTCTTGAGACCTTCCAGAACCTTCAAGTCAGTGTCCGCCCTGCCGACCAGTACAATAGACCAATCCGGCTGACGTCTCGCCAACTCCGAAAGGAGCGGAAGGTCAACCCAGTCCGCGAGAAGACCGATAAAGCCCAAGATTGGTCTCGGCAAATTGCGCAATTCGCTCGCCACCAAAGTATTCGGATTGACGGCCTTTCGAAAAAAATCGTAATCAACACCATGCGTCACTAAATAGGTTTCAGGGTTGTGTTCCCTCTTCCTCTCCAGGAGCGGAGCGGCCGACACAATTACAAGGTTCGCCTTATTCAGAAGTTCGCGTTCCCTGGCAGAAATTTCCGATCCCGCATCACTGAAGGCAGCATATTCGTCCACACAATGATATATGATGCCACTCTCACCCAGTGTCCCCACAACATCCGCAGAAGTTGGCACAAACGTGTAGGTAAGGGGAACTTTAATCTGCAGTCGCAACAAAGCTCTGCGAATCTGTAAGCTAAGAAGCCACCGGTTGAGAGCACGAACCCTAGGACTTGCGTGGAAAGGCACATATAAGGGGTTTAGCACCCAGATACTTTCATGTACCTGCGATAAACCTTTGCTAAACCCGGTTAGCTTTTGCCAAACACGTCGCATGTCCTTACGAGCAATCCTGGGACGCCTGTTATTCAGGGAATTGATCCACAAAATGGGACAATGTCGTGCAAACCGTAGCATGAGATGTTTCTTGCTGAGGGGGTCGGCAGACCAATCGTTAGCAAAGCAGACTATGCCGCTCCAGTATCGCTGGGGGGCGCTGCTATCAGTCATCTAACCCCC
>Ga0075425_100003110_pt1 | contig 16795 bp, 13 predicted proteins | sample SoiMethybrSBSTD4_FD_75300 | JGI IMG/M metagenome (GOLD analysis project Ga0075425, IMG submission 75300) | Bulk soil microbial communities from a Populus tree surrounding site in Tennessee, USA - Soil MetaG P. TD hybrid SBSTD4 | ecosystem: Environmental > Terrestrial > Soil > Tree plantation... | reverse complement strand
GATCCACGTCGACCGTCACCCCGACCGCGCACCCCGCGTAGGTAATCTTCGGCACGTTGAACGACGCACCGGCGGACAGCCGCCGCTCGGCGGCGAGCTCGGCCAGCGTCACGCGGCGGTCGGCCGCGACGAGCGCGCCGCTCGCGTACGTGACCTCGGACTCCGGCACGCCAAGCCGGGCGGCCGCGCGCGTGCGCGCGTCGGCGACGAGCTTGGCCGCGGCCATGTGTGCCGCGTTGCCGGCGGTCACCGTGCCGCGCGAGCCGTACGTGCCCACACCGCTCTCCACCGCGGCGGTGTCCGCGTGGCGGACGTCGAAGCGGTCCGCGGGAACGCCGAGCGCCTCGCCGAGGATCTGGGCGAGCACCGTCTCCAGCCCCGGCCCCATCGACGATGCGCCGGTATCGACGGTGAAACGCCCATCGGCACGCGCCTCGATGTGCGCCGTCTCGAACGGACCGAGCCCCGTCTTCTCCACGTAGGCGGCCAGACCGATGCCGCGACGCACACCGACGCCGCCGTTCTGCCGCGCCTGCGCCGCGCGCGCGCCGTCGTAGTCCAGCCGGCGCAGCAGCTCGTCGAACAGCGCCGGGAAGTCGCCGGAGTCGTACACGGTGCTCGCCCCGAACGACGTCGTGCCGCAGTCGTACGGCATCTCGTCGGGACGGATCAGGTTCCGGCGCCGGAGCTCGGCCGGGTCGACGCCCAGCCGCGCGGCGGCGACGTCGAGCAGGCGCTCGCGGACGAAGTTGCACTCCGGTCGACCCGGCGAGCGCAGCGTGCCCACCGGCGTCTTGTTGGTGACCACGGACCACAGATCGCACGAGTAGTTCGGCACGCGGTAGGGCCCGGGAAACAGCGCCGCTCCAAACTCGCCCGGCACGAGCGCAGCGGTCCGCACGTAGGCCCCGATGTCGGCGTGGATCACCGCCCGCACGGCGACGATGCGGCCGGCGCCGTCGAAGGCCATCTCGACCTCGTACTCGACCTCGCGCGCGTGGTTCGTGGCCATCAGGCTTTCCCGCCGGTCCTCGATCCAGCGCACCGGACGTCCGAGCTTGAGTGCGGCCAGCGGGACCAGGACGTCCTCGGGATAGAGCTCGCCCCGCGCGCCAAAGCCGCCGCCCACGTCGACCTCGGTGAGGCGCAGCGCGCCGGGCGGGACGCCGAAGATCGGCGCCAGGATGCCGCGGTTGATGTGGATGCACTTGGTCGAGCCGAGCAGGTGCAGTTCGCCGCCGCGGGGATCGGGCGGCACGGCCACGAGCCCGCGCGTCTCCAGCGCCGCTGCCGTCTGACGCGGATACGTGAAGCGCTCGCGGAGGACGAGCGCGGCGTCGGCGAGCGCGCGGTCCGCATCGCCCACGCGCATGGAGATGACGGCCACGTTGTTCGACTCGGTGCCGGCGAAGAGACGCGGCGCCCCGCGCTCGAGGGCCGCCGCCGTCGACGCGCACACGGGCAGCGGCTCGTACACCACGTCGATCCGGGCCAGCGCGTCCTCGGCCACGTAGCGATCGTCGGCGACGACGAGCGCGACCGGCTCGCCCACGTAGCGGACGACGTCCCGCGCGATGGCGGGCTGCAGATAGCGCTGGGTGCCGGGCGGCGCGGGCACGCGGTTGGGGATGATCGCCGTGTCGGGAACGTCGGCCGCGGTCATGACGGCGCGCACGCCGGGCAGCTCGAGCGCGCGCTTGGCGTCGATGGAGACGAGCCGCGCATGCGCCCGGCCGGAGCGGAGCACGGCGGCGTGCAGCATGCCGGGGACGGCGACGTCGGCCACGAAGCGGCCGGCTCCCGTCACGAGCCGATCTCCGCCGAGGCGTCGGTGGGCGGCGCCGATCATGCCGCGCACGATCGCACCCGCCCATGAGCGTGTCAACGTTGACCCTCGTCGCGATCGTGTGCTATGTCTGCCTCACCTTCGATGTCGGTGCCGTTCTTCGTCAATGGCGAGTCCCGCGAGTTCGACGGCCCCGACGACGTTCCTCTCCTGTGGGTGATCCGTGAGCACTTCGGGTTGACCGGCACGAAGTTCGGCTGCGGGATCGCGGCGTGCGGCGCGTGCACGGTGCACGTCGACGGACAGCAGGCCCGCTCGTGCGTGCTGCCCGTCGGCGCCGTTCGCGGCAAGCAGGTGACGACGATCGAGGGGCTGTCGAAGGCGCTGGATCATCCGGTGCAGCGCGCCTGGATCGCGCTCGACGTCCCGCAGTGCGGCTACTGTCAGCCTGGGATGATCATGGCCGTGGCGCAGTTCCTGCGCGAGCATCCCGCGCCGACCGACGACGACATCGACGCCGGCGTGACCAACCTCTGCCGCTGCGCGACCTACGCGCGCATCCGGGCCGCCATCCACGCGGCGGCCGGCCGCAAGATCGGCTGAGCGTGGCGCCGGCCCGCGACGAGGGGATCTCGCGGCGCGGCTTCCTGCGCGGATCGATCGTCGCGGGCGCGTCGCTGACCGTTCCGCTCTTCGTCACCGCCTGCGCCCGCGACGGCGGGGCCGCGGAGTACGCCATCACCGACTGGATCAGCATCCAGCCCTCGGGGACGATCGTGCTCGGCGTCTCCCAGCCCGAACTGGGCCAGGGCAGCTACACCGCGCTGCCGCAGATCCTCGCCGACGAGCTCGACGCCGACTGGAAGAACGTCGTCGTCCGGTTCGTCAGCGGCAAGGACGCCTACAGGATCGCCTTCCACGCCTCGGGTCTGCACGACGGCACGCCGCCGATCCAGACCGAGGGCGCGTCCATGTCGACGACCAAGCTCACGCATCGACTGCGCGTGGCCGGCGCACAGGCGCGCGATGCGCTGATTCGCGCGGCCTGCCTGCGCTGGGGCCACGCCGAGGCCGATTGCTCGACCCATCTCGGCTTCGTCGTGGACACGAAGTCCGGCAAGCGGCTGTCCTACGGCGAGCTCGCCGGCAGCGCGGCCAAGCTGCCGCTCGATCCCTATCCCACGCTGAAGCCGCCCGCCCAGTTCCGGATGATCGGCGAATCCGTGCATCGAGTCGATGCGCCCGCCAAGTGCAACGGCAGCGCCGTGTTCGGCATCGACGTCGTCGTGCCCGACATGCTGAACGCCGCGATCAGGATCGCGCCCACGTTCACCGGCGCGGTAGGGCGCGTGCACAACGAGGAGGCGGTCGCCAGGATGGCGGGCGTCCATCGCGTGGTGAAGCTTCCCAACGCCGTCGCCGTGGTGGCCGACAAGTTCTGGCAGGCCAAGCGCGCGGTCGACGCGCTCGGCGTGGAGTTCGTCGCCGGCCCCGGAGGCGATCTCTCCACCGCCAAGATCGACGCGCTGGTGCAGCGCGCGCTCGACGGCGACGCGGGCGTGATGGTGATGAACCAGGGCGACGCGCGCGACATCCTGGCCCAGCGCGCGCGGTCCGTCATCGAGCGCCGCTTCCAGGTGCCGCACATCGCCCACGCGCCGATGGAGCCGGTGAACGCCACCGTGCACGTGCGGGACGACGCGGTCGAGGTGTGGGGGCCGATCCAGAGCGTCACCGCCTGCGAGACGGAGGTCGCGCGCGCGCTCGGCCGCCGGGCCGACGAGGTGCGGCTGCACGTCACCTACCTCGGCGGGAGCTTCGGCCGCAAGATCGTTCCCGACTTCGTGGTGCAGGCGGCCCTGGTGGCGAAGGAGGTCGGGCGACCCGTCAAGCTGCTGCGCACGCGCGAGGAGGACATGCAGCACGACGTCTATCGCACGAACGCCGCCTGCCGCCTGCGCGCGGTGGTCGACGAGCGCGGCTATCCGCTCGCCGTGCACGCGCGCGTGTGCGGGCAGTCGCTGTTCGCGGCGGTGCGGCCGAGCTGGCTCACGCGCACGTCCGAGGGCGCGTGGGACGAGAGCATGGTGGACGGGCTCTACAACCAGGAGTACCGGGTGCCGAACTTCTTCGTGGAGGCGATCGACATCCCCCTGCCCGTGCCGCTCTATTTCATGCGCTCGGTCGGCTCCACGGCCGGCGTCTTCTTCTGGGAGAGCTTCATCGCCGACCTCGCCTACCGGGCGAAGATCGATCAGTACCGCTACCGGCGGGAGCTGCTCGCCCACGATCCGGCGGCGATGAAGGTCCTGGACGCGGCCGCGGCGGCAGCGCAGTGGGGACGGCCGACGCCCCCGAACGTGACCCGGGGCATCGCCTACAACTGCTACGTCGGGCGCGGCGGCGCGTTTCGCACGCACGTCGCCGAGGTCGTCGAGCTCGAGCGCACGCCGGCCGGCTTCGCCGTCCGCAAGGTCGTGTGCGCGGTCGACGCCGGGCTCGTGATCAATCCGAATCTCGTCAAGGCCCAGATCGAGGGCGGCATCGGCTTCGCGCTGACCAACACGCTGAAGAGCCGGATCACCTTCTCCAACGGCCGCGTCGACCAGGCGAACTTCCCCGACTATCCCCTGCTCGCGATGTCCGAGATGCCCCAGATCGTGTCCGTCCTGGTCGACAGCGATCGCCCCCCGCAAGGCGTGGGCGAGGTCGTCCTGGCCCCCGTGGCCCCCGCCGTCGCCGGCGCCGTCCTCCAATCCACCGCCACCCGCCTCGACCGCATGCCCTTCCCCGCCGAGCTCTTCGCTGGGGTCAGACTTTGATTGTTTTAATGTCGGCTGGGCAACGCCGAGTCGTCAGCCGAGATTAAAACAATCAAAGTCTGACCCCATGCGCGTTGGGCTGAGTCCGCTGCAGTCGGGGGGAGAGTTTGGGCGGACGATCGAGGAGTGCGAGCGGGCGGAGGCGGCCGGGTTCGATTCGGTGTGGCTCGGCGAGCATCACAACAACGTCCTGCTCTATCCGACGCCGCTGCTCGGGCTCGCGGCCATCGCCAGCCGGACGCGTCGCGTTCGGCTCGGCACCGCCGTGCTGCTGTTGCCGCTGCATCACCCGCTCGCGGTCGCCGAAGAGGCGGCCATGGTCGACGTGATCTCGCGCGGTCGTCTCGTGCTCGGCGTGGGCGCGGGGTACGCGCCCGAGGAGTTCGCCGCATTCGGCGTGCCGCTCGCGGAGCGCGGGAGTCGGCTCGACGAGGCGGTGCCGCTGATCCAGCGGCTGTGGACCGAAGATAGCGTCACCCACGCCGGCCGCCACTACCGCCTGACGAAGGCGACGGTCAGCCCGCGTCCCGTGCAGCGACTGCGGCCGCCGATCTGGTTCGCGGGCTGGGTCGAGCCCGCGCTCCGCCGAGCCGGCCGCCTCGGCGACGGCTGGCTCGGCGGGCCGTCGGCGACGCTCGACGAGCTGGCCGCCTGCGTGCGCGTCTACCGGCGCGAGCGGACGGCGGCGGGACGCGATGCCGAGGCGGACGACGTCGCCCTGCTGCGATACGTGTTCGTGGCGGAGACGACCGATCGCGCTCGCACGCTCGCCGGCCCGCCGTTCATCCGCGCGTTCGAGGAGACGTACTTCCGCTGGCCGCACCCGGTCGTCAAGCGCCCGGCCGGCGATCTCACGATCGAGCGACTCGGTCGAGACCGCGTCATCCTCGGCGATCCCGCGAGCTGCCTGGCCCAGATCCGCCGCTTCCAGGAAACGCTCGGCCTCACGCATCTCATCTGTCGCATGTCGGTGGCGGGCATCCCGACCGACGCGGCGCAGGCGTCGCTCGAGCTCTTCACGCGCGAGCTGTTGCCCGCGCTGCAGGACGCCTGATTCAGCGCGCCAGCGCGAGGCACACGACGCCGGCCAGCACGACCGCGGCACCGGCGAGCCGAGCAGCGAGACGGCGCTCGCCGAACCACAGACGTCCGATGACGACGGAGATCACGATGGACACCTCGCGCGCCGCGACGACATACCCCGCCTTCGACAGACGGAAGGCGAACAGCACGAGCAGATAGGCGGTCAGCGTCATCGCCGAGGCCACCAGGATGGCCCGCCAGTTGACCGTCCACTCCCGGCGAAAGCGAGCGACATCGCCGAGCGCGGCGGGCAGCAGCACCAGCAGCGATCCGACGAACATCAGCCCGATGTACGGCACCGGATGCAACCGGCTCACGCCCGCCTTGTCGACGAGCGCGTAGGCCGCGATGGTCAGCCCGGTCACGAGCGCCCATCCCGCGCCCGGCCCGAGCCGCCACCGCGCCCCGACGTCGGGCACACCGCCGCCGACCCGCTGCAACGCGACGATCCCGACGACGACGAGGCCGATGCCCACGGCGCCCAGCGGCGACGGCCGCTCGTCGAGGACGACGGCGGCCAGCACGGGCACCAGCGCCACGCCGAGCCCGCGCGCGATCGGATAGACGAGCGAGAACTCGCCGGAGCGATACGAGCGACCGAGCGCGTAGAAGTAGAGCGCGTGGACGACCACGCTGGCCACGAGGAACGGCCACGCCGCGGCGGGCACGCCACCCGCAGGCAGCGACCACACGGTGACGGGCAGGAACAGCACGCTCGCCACCGCGACCGCCGAGCACAGGAACGCGAACTGATCGCGAGCGCGCTTGGTCAGCGCGTTCCAGCAGGAATGCAAGACAGCCGCGGTCAGGACGAGGGCGAGCGCGGCGGTTGGCATCTCACGCGCCGAGGTACGCGTCGCGGACGGCCGGATCGCCGGCCAGCTCCGCGGCCGTGCCGGCGCGCACGATGCGGCCGACCTCGAGCACGTAGGCGCGTGTCGCGATCGACAGCGCCTGGCGGACGTTCTGCTCGACCAGCAGCAGCGTCACCCCCGCGGCCACCAGCGAGGCGATCGCCTCGTAGACGCGCTCCACCATCAGCGGGGCCAGCCCGAGCGACGCCTCGTCGACCAGCAGGAGGCGCGGGCCGGCCATGAGCGCGCGGCCCAGCGCCAGCATCTGCTGCTCGCCGCCGGAGAGCGTGCGACCCAGCTGGCGCCGTCGGTCCGCGAGCGACGGGAAGAGCGTGTAGACGCGGTCGAGGTCCCGTCGGCGCGCGTCGCTCCGACGTCGGTGGCGATAGCCGCCGGCCAGGAGATTCTCCTCTACCGTGAACTCGCCGAAGACCCGGCGCCCTTCCGGGACCCAGGCGATCCCCGCTTCCGCCCGCGCCCACGGCGAGAGCGGCCCCAGCGATCGGCCATCGAGCGTGGCGCGACCGTCGGAAGGCACCAATCCCATCAGGGCGCGCAGCGTCGTCGACTTGCCGCTGCCGTTGGCGCCGATGATCGCGACGGCCTCGCCGTGCCGCACCTCGAAGGACACACCGCGCAGCGCTTCCATCGCCTCGTATCGCACCCGCAGGTCGTGGACCTCAAGCACGGCCGACCGCCGGGCGCTCGCCGCCGAGGTACGCCTCGATGACGCGCGGGTCGCGACGTACGTCACCAGGCGGCCCGTCGGCGATCTTCACGCCGTGATCGAGGACGACGACGTGGTCGACCAGCGACATGGCCAGGCGCATGTGGTGCTCGACGAGCACGATGGTGAGTCCCTCGCGCCGCAGCGACGCGATCAGCGCGGCGATCGCGCGCGCCTCGTCGCCGTCGAGGCCGCCCAGCGGCTCGTCGAGCAGCAGCACGCGAGGCGAGAGCGCGAGCGCGCGCGCGACCTCGAGGCGCTTGAGCATGCCGAGCGGCAGGACGCCGGCGGGACGCGCCGCGTGCTCGGCGAGCCCCACGCGCGCAAGCAGCTCCCGCGCCTCGGCCACCGTCGTCACCGTCCGGTAGGGACGTCCGAGCGCGGCGAGGCCGCGATAGCGGGCGCGGCCCAGGGGGACCAGCACGTTGTCGAGGGCAGACAGCGCGCGGAACGGCTTGACGATCTGGAACGTGCGAGCCAGGCCGCGGGCCGCCATGCGATGCAGCGGCTCGCCGGTGACGTCCTGGCCGTCGAAGACGATGCGCCCGGCGTCGGGCGTCGTCAGCCCGCTGATGCAGTTGAAGCACGTCGTCTTGCCCGCGCCGTTCGGGCCGAAGAGGCCGAGGATCTGGCCCGTGTCGACGCTGAACGACACCCCGTCGAGCGCGCGCACCCCGGCGAACCGCTTGGCCAGCCGCTCCACGAGCAGCGGCGCGCTCACGCCGCCCGCGCTCCTCTGAGCCGTCGCCAGATCGCGCTGTCGTCGCCGAGCAACCCGGCCGGCTGGAAGCGGACGAGCAAGACCAGCAGCGCGCCGTACGTCAGCATCCGGTAGTCGGCGAGGAAGCGGAACAGCTCCGGCGCCGCCCCCAGCACGATGGCGCCGGCGACGGCGCCGCGGTTCGTCCCGATGCCGCCGAACACGAGCATGCACAGCACCGTGATCGAGAACGGAAAGCCGAAATCGCCGGCCGAGATGAAGGTGAGGAACGACGCGTAGAACGCGCCGGCGAGCCCGGCGAGCCCGGTGCCGATGGTGAACGCGAGGATCTTGAACTTGCGGACGTCGACGGCGGCGGCGCGCGCCGCGTCCTCGTCCTCCCGCAACGCCTGGAGCGCGAGCCCGGCCCACGAGCGACCGAGCCAGAGGTTCACGGCGAGCGCCAGCACGACGCCGCCGATGGTGAGGGCGAGGAACCCCGGCTTGGCCACCTCCTGGCCGAGCAGCCGCGGCCCGGGGATCCCGCCGATCCCGAGCGCGCCGCCGAAGAACGGAAAGTACAGGAACACGGAGACGAGCACGAAGTTCACGCCCATCGTGGTGATGGCCAGGAAATCGTCCCGCACCCGGATGGCGGCGGCACCGACGAGCGCGCCGACGGCGGCGCTTGCCGCGACCGCGGCGAGCAGCGCGGGCCAGAACGACCAGCCGTGGCGGACGGTCAGGATCGCGGTCGTGTAGGCGCCGACGCCGAAGAAGGCCGCGTGGCCGAGCGAGATCTGCCCCGCCAGGCCGGTGACCGTGTTGAGGCCGAGCGTGAGGATGGCGTAGATCGCCACCAGCGTGGCCACCGTGAGCAGGTACATGCGGCGGCTACCGTCCGAGCAGGCCCTGCGGTCGCAGCAGGAAGACCACGATCATGGCCAGGAACGCCCACGCGTCGCGCGGGAACGGAAACTCCACGAACCCGATGAAGGCGGTCTCGAGGATCCCGATGAGGAGCGCGCCCACCACGGTGCCGGGCACCGAGCCGAGCCCGCCGAGGACGATGATGGCGAGCCCCTTGTACGCGGTGACGTCACCCATCGTCGGCGACACCGAGTTGTAGTACACGCCGACCAGCATGCCCGCCGCGCCGGCCAGCGCCGAGCCGAGCGCGAAGTTGAGGCTCACGATCCGACGGACGTTCATCGCGCACGCGGCCGCGATCTCGCGGTCCTGGCTCACCGCGCGCAGGGCCAGGCCGAGCGACGTGCGCGTGAGGAAGAGCCAGAGCGCCGCCAGCAGCGCGACCGTCACGGCGATCACGAGCACCTGCGGCGCCGTCACCAGCACGCCGGCGATCCGCACGTCGTTGATCCGCAGCGTCACGCGGAACGCGTGCGGCTCGGGACCGGCGACCAGGCGGTAGACCTCCTCGAGCCCGACGAAGACCCCGATGGAGGCGATGAGGGTGGCGACCGTCGGCTTGGCGAGCAGCGGCCAGTACACCCAGCGCTCCATGGCGAGGCCGGCCGCGACGGCGACGGCCATCGCGCCGAGCAGGGCGAGCCAGAAGCTGCCCGTGAGGGTGAACGTCCACAGGCCGCCGTACGCGCCGAGCGTGAACACCGCGGCGTGCGCGACGTGCAGCACGCGCAGGACGCCGTAGACCATCGTCAGGCCCAGGGCCATCAGCGCGTAGAGACTGCCGACGGTGAGGCCGTTGACGAGCTGCTGGACGATCACTGGACGGGCGGCGTGATGACCTCCGGATTGTCGATCACGGCAAACGAGCGGACCTTGCCGTCCTTGACGATCTGGATCTGGACGGGCTTGGTCACCTCGCCCTTGACGAAGCGAGTGATCTTGCCGGTGATGCCGTGGTAGTCCTTCAGGCCCGTCAGCGCGGCGCAGATGGCCTTCGGGTCGGTGCCGCCGGTCTCGAGGCCCCGGGCGAGGATCCGCACCGCGTCGTAGGCCGAGGCGCCCACCATGTCGGCCCCGGTTCCCGCCTTGGCCTGGTAGCGCTTGAGGAAGTTCTGGACCTCGGGCCGCGGATCGTCGCGGTTGAGGTTCGTGGTGAACGTCACGCCCTCGGCGGCGGGGCCGGCCAGCTCGAGGAACTTCGGCGAGTCGATGCCCTCGGTGCCCTCGAGCGCGGCCTTGATGCCGAGCTCGCGGGCCTTGCGGGCGATCTGCGAGCCCTCGTTGTAGTAGCTCGTGTGATAGATGAGGTCGATCGGCTCGTCCTTGATCTTCGTCAGGTACGGGCCGAACTCCTTCTCGCCCAGCTTGTAGACCTGCTCGGAGTGGATCTCCGCGCCGAGCTTCTTGGCGCGCTCGATGAAGGCGGCGCTGGCCACGCGGCCGAAGTCGTTGTCGACCGTGAGCACGGCGATCCGCCTGGCCTTCTGGAGCTTCACCGCGGACTCGGCACCGGCCGCGCCCTCGACCTGTCCGAGAAATCCGTTGCGGAAGACGCAGGGGCCGGCCTTGGTGACGTCGGGATGCACGGCGTAGGCGACGGTCACGGGCAGGCCGGCCTTGGCGAAGATGGGCGCCGTCACCCGGCTCGGCATCGAGTACGAGCCGGACACCACGCCGACGACCTGGTCCTTCTCGATCAGCTTGCTGGCGACCGCGACGGCCTCCTTCGAGTCGTGGCGGTCGTCGTAGACGACGAGCTCGATCTTGCGGCCCTTGATGCCGCCCGCGCCGTTGATCTCCTCGACCGCGATCTCCGCCGAGTGCTTGGCGGAGGCGCCGTCGGCCGCGGCGAACCCCGTGAGCGGCGCGAAGAACCCGATCTTGATCGGCCCCTGCGCGGCCGCGGGCACGGCGGTGGCGACGAGCATCAGTCCGGCGACGATGAACCGTTTCATGGTGGGTTCGCCCTCCGCGGTGAGCATACCCCTACGTGACGTCGAGATACACGGGACTCGTCCAGGCCTGGGCGCCGTCCTCTTGCGTCGCGCGGATCCAGTACGCGGCGCACGCCCCAGCCGGCGGTGCCGGATCGGTGTGATCGATGACGAGCTCGCGGGTGAACCCACCGGTCGGCAAGCGGCGCAGAAAGACCCGGAGGTCGATCCCGCCCGCGGGAAACGTCCGGGTCGCGCCGTCGACGAGATCGCTCAGGGCAACGTCGAGGTCGATGACGGGGGTCCGGAAGCGGAGCACCGCGTCCGGGGGAGCGTCGAGGGTCACGTCCACGCCGTCGTCGTCGCCGGTCGTGTTCGAGATCCACGCGATGCGCGTGGCGGTCTGCTCGACGAGACCCTTCTCGGGATTTTCCATGGCGAACGGCACGGCGGCGACGATCCGACCCGCGGAGAGCTCGAGCGAGCCATCCCACCGCGTCAGCCGATCGCGGCCGCGAACGCGCGAGCCGGCCCACGCCACGCGATACCGCGGCGAGCTCGCGACGTCGAGGGCACGATACGGACTGATCGTGCGGAGCAGCTCGAGCCCGCGAAAGACGTCGACGCGCTCCAGATCGCCCGTCCCGACCACGCGGCCGCGGATGTCGACCGGGCCGCGCGCGCGTCCCTCGGCGCCCATGACGAGGCCGTTCACCGCGAGCTCCACGTGGATGCGCTGGGCCGCGGTCGTCCCGTAGCACCGGCGCTGACGGATCGCGTCGAAGATCGCCTCGCGCGTGAGCGACTCCGCCAGGACGCAGGTGAGTCCGCCGTAGGCGCCGAAGGTCGAGGCGCCGGGATGGCTCGCGCCCGGGCGGCCCTTGTGGCCGTCGGAGTTGGCCACGAAGCCCACGCGATAGCCATTCCGCAGCGCGTCCTCGAGCAGCCACTCGAAGCGGCCCCAGTCGGAGTAGATCTCGACCACGCGCTCGAGTCGCGGATCGTGGAAGCCGGCGATGTCGGCGTAGCGGCCGCCGATGTGCGGGATCAGCAGCACGTCGTCGCGCCCCTCGAACCGGCGGAACAGCTCGGTCACCGGGAAGCAGTCGGTGGCGGCGTCCCGCATGTCGTCGACCTCGGCGTGCGAGGAGCGATGGAGCGCGGCGACGTCGCCCTTGAACATGACGTTGCGGTCGCCGCCGCCCGGCGTCATCCCCGACCACTCGTACCCGACGAAGATCACGCAGCGGCCGTCCGCGTGGAACCGGTCGATCTCCGCGCGCAGGCGACGCCACTCGTCCTCCGTCACCTGAAAGTCGTTGGCCTGGTGGCACATCATGTCGAGCAGCGCCACGTCGCGCCCGAACGCGAAGTACTCCTCGATCGTCCCCGTGCCGACGGTGGCGCGCGTCTGCCCGTGCAGATCGCCCCAGAACGTCTTCGGCTCGCCGGACGCCAGAGCGCGGATCAGGTTGGATTCGGCGTGCGCGTGGCCGTGTGTGGCGACGATGCGCGTCTCGACGCCGGCCTCGCCGAGGCGCAGGCCGGCCAGTCGCGCGACCGCCACCTCTCCGCCGAGGAACTTCACCGCCGGCGGCAAGCCGTGGAGCGCGCCGCCCGTCGCGGCGAGGGTCACCTGCCCCTCGAAGCGCTCGCACGGATTGCCCCACACGTCCTCGGCCTTCACGAGCGCATCGAAGGCCTCGCCCGCGCGCACCGTCGTGGGCGCTACCGCCGTCAGCCGGTGAAACCCGCCGCCCACGACGTCGATCGTGGGCGAGGCATCGAGCACCGCGTACAGCTCGGTCCCGAAGGGATCGACGAAGAAGCGCCACTCGCAGCCCCGCTCGCGGAAGGTCTGGGCGCGCGAGCCCGGTCCCCCGCCGGTCGTGTCGCCCAGCGTGATGAGGATCCGGTCGCCCGGGTAGAGCGAGCCGTCGGCGACGGAGACCACGAGCGTCTTGAACCACGGCCGTATCTGACCGCGCGGCTCGAATCCGATCTGGGCGACCGCGGTCGGGCACCGCGATTCGAGGCGCACCGTCGTGTAGTTCGCCGCCGCGGGGTTCGTGAACTGTGGCGTTCCCCAGTCGGACGCGAAGCGCGAGCCGATCTTGAGCCGCGCGCGCTCGTCGTAGCCGTAGGCGCCGACCTCGTACCCGAGCGTCCACGTGCCGTACTGCCCGGCGACCACAGGGCCGTCCGGCGTGATCCACGCCCGCCCGATGTAGCGGGGATCGGTGTTGATCGGCATCAGGCGGCCAGCGCGGCGTCGAGCTCGCCGAGCAGCGCGCGCTTGCCGCCCTCGTCGAGGAAGGTCGCGCGGATGGCGTTGCGCGCCATGGTCGCGATCTCGGCGCGGGAGAGCGCGAAGGTCTGGGCCACGGCGAGATAGTTGTCGAGGACGTAGCCGCCGAAGTAGGCGGGATCGTCGGAGTTGAGCGTGACGCACAGACCCCGGTCGAGCATCCGCTTCACCGGATGATCGGCGAGGCTCTTGACGACGCGGAGCTTCACGTTGGAGAGCGGGCACACGGTCAGCGGGACGCGATCGGCGACCAGCCGCTCGACGAGCCGGTCGTCTTCGATGCAGCGCACGCCGTGGTCGATCCGCGCGACCTTCAGCACGTCGAGGGCCTGCCAGATGTATTCCGGCGGGCCCTCCTCGCCGGCGTGGGCGACCACACGGAGGCCGGCGCCCCGCGCCCGCTCGAACACCGCGGCGAAGTCCGCCGGCGGATGGCCGGCCTCCGCGGAATCGAGGCCGACGCCGACGATGCGATCGCGGAAGACGAGCGCGCGCTCCAGGGTCCGCATCGCATCGTCCACGGGGCGATCGCGCAGGAAGCACATGACGAGGCGGGACGAGATCCCGAGTCGCCGCTGCCCCTCGTCGAGCGCGTGGCCGATACCTGAGAGGACCGTCTCGAACGGGATGCCCCGCGCGGTGTGCGTCTGGGGGTCGAAGAACGGCTCGACGTGCCGGACGTTCTGGGCGTGGGCGCGCTCGAGATAGGCCCACGTGAGATCGTGGAAGTCCGTCTCCGTCCGGAGCGCCTGGGCGGCCGCGTAGTAGATCGTCAGGAACGACTGCAGGTCGGTGAAGCGATAGGCATGGCGCACCTCCTCCACCGAGGCGTAGGGCAGCCGCACGCCGTTGCGATCGGCGAGCGCGAACATGAGCTCGGGCTCGAACGAGCCCTCGAGGTGGATGTGCATCTCGGCCTTGGGAATGTTCCGGATGAGCGTCTCATGCATGGCCTATCATCCCACGCGCTCCCGAAGAAATCGCTTGACCAATTGGTGTAACTATTGATACATTTCGCATCGACCGTCACATCCGAGACTGACACGGTGATCGAAGGAGGTCGAGCCATGAAGTGGGTCACTCGAGAGAAGGCGCGGGTCGATCGCATCGCCTGCCCGTGGCTGATCACGCGGTTCATCGATCCCGACCCGACGTTCGTGTTCGTGCCCGCGCGCGAGGTGATGGCCGTCGCCGAGCGCGAGGGCGCCATCCCCTACGACGTGCCCGGCGTCGAGCTCGGCCACCACGGCGAGCGGTGCTCCTTCGACGCGTTCCTCGACAAGTACGCGCTGCGCGACCCGGGACTCGAAGCCCTGGCGCCGATCGTGCGAGGCGCCGATACCGATGCGCGAGGGCTCACGCCGGAATCCGCCGGCCTCTACGCGTACGCGACCGGTTTTCAGGCCATCACACGCGACGACTTCGACAACATGCGGCGGCAGTTCCCGGCGTACGACGCGCTCTACGCCTACTGTCGGGCGAATGCCGGCGCGGAGCCCACGGTGCTGTTCGTATGTCTGCACGGCGCGGCCAAGAGCGTGCTGGGCGCGGCGTACTTCCAGCGGCTGGCCGAGGAGCGCGGCATGAAAGTGCGGAGCGATTTCGTCGGGACGCAGCCGGATCCCGAGCTGGCGCCGCGGGTCGTGCGCGAGCTCCGCGCCGACGGCATCGACCTCGGCGGCCGGCGCCCGCGCGCCCTCAGCCCGGCCGACGTGACGACGGCCTCGCGCATCGTGTCGTTCGGGTGCGATCTCGGCAAGCTCGCGGCCGACCGCGAGGTCGAGCGCTGGGACGACGTCCCCGCGGTCAGCGACGGTTACGAGGCCGCCCGGGACGCGATCGTCAAGCGCCTGCCCGATCTCCTCGCGCGGTGCCGCTAGCTACTTCCCGGTGCAAAACTGACGGCGCTCACCCGCGGTTTTCGCGGGGAGCGCCGTCGCGTCCGTGGCAGAACGCTCAATTTCCTTGACGTGAGCTCGCGCGCGGCGCCATCGTCGCATGTGATGCCCGCGCTCCTACCGACCGCGCTCTGCACCCGCTCGATCTCCATGGAGGCGCCATGGTCCGTCGCGCGCATGCGCAACGCAGTGTCTTCGAGGTGCTGCTGCCCGACGGTGACAAGCTATGGGATGACGAGCTCCGGACGATCGACGAGATCTTGGACGATGACGAGCTTGTCGAGCTCGTCGTCGCCGTCCTCCGTCGCCGGCACCCGCTGAGCAGCCGGCGCGGCCGGCTCGGGACGCCGGCCACCGTGGTCCTGCGCATGCTCTTGCTCAAGCATCTCCGCGATTGGAGCTTCGACGAATGCGAGCGCGAGGTCCGGGGCAGTCTCGTCTACCGAGCGTTCTGTCGGGTTGATTGCGAGCGAGTGCCCGACGCGAAGACGCTGATCCGGCTCGCTCAGCTGCTCGGCCCCGAGACGCTCAAGCCGATGCTGGAGCGACTGGTACAGGTCGCCCGGCAGCGGCGGGTGACGCGCGGGGCGCGCTTGCGAGTCGACACCACGGTGGTCGAAACGAACATCCACTATCCGACGGACAGCTCGCTGCTGGCCGACGGCGTGCGGGTGTTGACCCGGACGATGCGGCGAGTGGCGGAGCGCGTCGGCAGCGGCACGCGCCACGTCCGGGATCGCCGCCGCAGTGTCCGCCGACGGGTCTTTGAGATCGACCAACTTACCCGCGCGGCGGGCCGAGGGTCCGCGGCCACTCACGCTCGGCGTACGAGCCGCGTCACCGTACTGTACCGCGAGGTCATGGCGATCACCCGCGCCGTGGTGCGGGATGCCGAGAGGGTGCGCCAGCGACTCACGAGTCGCCAGGACGTGGTCGCCACGCTCGGCCGGCGGCTCGAGGACACCGCGGCGCTCGTTCGGCGTGTCTTGGCCCAGACGCGAGCGCGCGTCCTCCACGGCGACACGCATTATCCTGACAAACTACTCAGCATCTTTGAGCCGCAGACGGAGGTGATTCGCAAGGGCAAGGCCGCGAAGCCGACCGAGTTCGGCAAGGTCGTGAAGCTTCAGGAAGCCGAGCATCAGTTAATCACCGACTACACCGTCTGTCCGACGCGCGTGCCGGACGGTGAGCTGTGGGTGCCGGCGCTGGACTGGCACACGCAACTCTTTGGCCGCGCCCCCCAGCTTGCGGTCGCCGACAGCAGTTTCAGCTCGCGCGCCAACGCCGTGGCGGCACAGGCCCGCGGTGTGCGGCGTGTGGCCTTGCCTCAGGGCCGCGGTCAGTCGCGCCCCCGCTGGTTCCGTCGCGCGTTGCGATGGCGGACGGGCTGCGAGGGCCAGATCAGCGTGCTCAAGCATCGCCACGGTCTCGCCCGCAGTCGCTACCGCGGCATGGATGGGATGCATCGCTGGGTCGGACTCGGCGTCATCGCGCATGACCTCATAGTGCTCGGCCGAGCCGGACCGCCCGGTCGGCACCGGCGGTATGCGTGATGACCCGGACAAAGAAGGTGGAACAGACCGACCCGCCGTACCGGAGACAACGGTCACTCCAGGACCAGGCGGCCTGGCCCCCTCACTTCTGCACCGCGAAGTAGCTAGATCTCTCCGAGATAGGACTGCTTGACCCGAGCGTCGTCGACGAGCGCGCGGCTGTCCCCGCCGAGCACGACGCGCCCGGCCTCCAGCAC
>Ga0075425_100003109_pt1 | contig 16796 bp, 13 predicted proteins | sample SoiMethybrSBSTD4_FD_75300 | JGI IMG/M metagenome (GOLD analysis project Ga0075425, IMG submission 75300) | Bulk soil microbial communities from a Populus tree surrounding site in Tennessee, USA - Soil MetaG P. TD hybrid SBSTD4 | ecosystem: Environmental > Terrestrial > Soil > Tree plantation... | reverse complement strand
CGCGCCGTGGTGGGCGCATCGCCAGTTGCTGCTCCCCGGCGATCGCCAGCAGGTGATCGAGTAGCCAATTCGCATTCGATGGAGCGCAAAGGCTTCAGCCAAGCGGCTGATCGCTCGGCTAAAGCCTTCGCGCTCCGCCATGGTCCGCGAGATCATCGCCGATCATCGACACGGAGATCGTCGTCAACAGAATGAACAGGCCGGGCGCAATCGCCAGCCACGGTTCGGTGCCGAGCGCCGACTGCGCCTGATAGAGCATGTTGCCCCAACTCGCCGCCGGCGGGCGGACGCCGACTCCGAAGAAGCTGAGCGCCGATTCGAGGAGGATGCCGCGCGCGACGGCGAGGGTCACCGCCACGGCGACCGCCGGCGCCGCGTTCGGCAACAAATGGCGGAGGAGCACGCGGCCGTGGCTGGCGCCAGACGCTCGTGCGCTCTCGACGAAACCGGCGCCGCCGAGCGATCGGAATTCGGCACGCACGACGCGCGCGGTCTCCATCCACCCGGCGAGGCCGACGAGCACGATCAGCCACGGAATCGACGGCTGCAGGACGACCGCGGCAATCATCAAGAGCGGCAGCCGTGGGATCGCGAGCATGCCGTCGGTCGCACGCATCAACGCCGCATCGAGGGCGCCGCCGGCATACCCCGCAATGCCGCCGATCGCGATGCCCGAGGCACCGGCCACCGCCGCGGAAAACAGGCCGACGGCGAGCGACACACGCGCGCCGTAGATCACGCGGCTGAACACGTCGCGCCCGAGTTCGTCGGTGCCGAACAGGTGCGCGGTGGACGGCGCCTGGCGCCGTACTGACAGATCGATGCGCTCCGGCGTGTACGGGGCCAGCGCCGGCGCCGCCGCCGCGGCGGCAACGAGCAGGACGAAGACGAGCAGTGGCGCACGCATCAGGCCGCCGGCACGCGCGGATCGACGAGCGCGTGCGCGACATCGCCGAGGAAATTGAAGACGACGACGGCCGCCGCCGACAGCATCAGCAGCGCCATCAACACGGTGTAATCGCGGCGGGCGAGCGCCTCGGTGAACAGGCTGCCGAGGCCGGGCCAGGCGAACACGCTTTCGGTGACGACGGCGCCAGACACGAGCAGCGCCGCGTCAACGGTGACGAGCGCAATCAGCGGCCCGACCGCATTCCGCAGCGCGTGACGAAGCACCACGCGCGGCGGCGGCAGACCGCGGGCGCGCGTCGCGATGATGAATGGCTGCGCCAGCGTCTGGATCATCGATCCGCGGAGGAAGCGCGACCATCCCGCCGCGAGGACGGTCGCGAGGACCGCGGCTGGCAGCACGAGGTGCTGCAGATGGTCGACGAGGTCGGCGTCTCCCGGAGTCGCTCGCCCGGACGAGGGCAGCCACCCGAGCGACACCGCGAAGATCATCTGCAGCAGCAGGCCGAACCAGAAGGCCGGAATCGCCACGCCGATCATCGACCCGGTCGTGACCGCCCGATCGAACCAGCGCCCGCGACCCACTGCAGCACCGATCCCCGCCGGCATCGTCAAGGCCAGCGCGCCGGCCAACGAGACGGCAACGAGCTCGAACGTTGCCGGCAGCCGCTCGACGATGCGCGCCGCCACGGGGCGCCCATCGCTGAAGCTGTAGCCCCAATCGCCGCGAGCGAAAGCCCACAGCCAGCTCCAGTACTGCTGCCACAGCGGCCGATCGAGTCCGAGCGCGCGGCGCAGTCGCTCGATGTCGGCAGGGCGCACGTTCGGATTCGCCAGGTAGATCTCGAGCGGTCCGCCGGGCGCGGCATGAATCAGCAGGAACACGAGCACCGACACGAGGAGCAGCAGCGGCACCGCGTGCGCAAAGCGGCGGACCAGGAAGCGGGGCAGCGGTGTCATGACTTAATGACGCGCGGCCTCTCGTAGCGCAGGCCTTCAGGCCTGCGGACGGCCGCGCCGGCAGCCCTGAAGGGCTGCGCTACCGAGTGATCTCCCACTCGTGGACGTTCCAGAAGATGCCGGTGTTGGTGGGATTGCCCTTGAAGTGGGCGAGGCTGGCCGGCACGGCGTCGAGCCGCGTCACCGTGTAGAGCGGAATTTCCGGCACCGCATCGGCGATGATCGCCTGCGCCCGCTCGAGCAACCGCTTCCGCTCGGCGCGGTCGACGGTGCGATCCGACGCATACAAAAGCTGCGTCAGCGCCTCGTCGCGGAAGTAGTTGATGTTCCGCCCGGCGGGCGGCGTGCGGTCGGCGGCAAAGAAGGTCGTCAGCTCCGGATCCGACGGCATCTGCCACCAGTGCAGCATTGCCTCGAACCGCCCCTCGAACCAGATCGCGCTGATCGCCGTGCCGTCGTGGAGCTCCACCTTTACGTCGACGCCGACGTCGCGAAGCTGTCGCTCGATCGCCTGCGCGACGCTTTCGCGAATCGCGAACCCGGCCTGCGTGATCAGCGTGAAGGCGAGGCGCTTGCCGCCGCGGGTGCGAATGCCGTCGGTGCCGACCGGCCACCCCGCCTCGTCGAGCAGCGCGCGCGCCTTCGCCGGGTCGAACCGGTAGTGCGCGATGCGATCGCTGTACGCCCACGACACTGGTTGAACGGGCCCGTGCGCCACCGGCGCGAGCCCGTCGAGAATCGTCCGCGTGTAGCCTTCGCGATCGAGCGCCGAAATCAGCGCGCGCCGGACCCGCACGTCGGCGAACGGCGGAAACTGCCGTTCGTTCAGCGTGACGTGCTCGTAGGCGTTGCCGCGCGTCTTCGCGATCACGACCGACGGCACTGCGGTCATCTCGCGGTACTTGTCCCACGGCGCCAGCGCGACGACGTGCACTTCGCCGTTCTTCAACTGGTTGATCCGCGTGTTCGTGTTCGGGATGAACTTGAACAGCAGCCGGCGAATCTTCGGGTAGTCGTCGCCGCGCCAGTAATGTGCGACGCGCTCGAGCAGGATGTACTCGCCCGACTTCCACTCGACGACGTGATAGGGCCCCGTGCCGAGCGGATTGCGGTTGTAGTCCTGCGCGCGATCGATGTCGCGGCCCTGGAGGATGTGGCGCGGCAGCGCGCCGCGGATGAACTGAATGTCGTACGGTGCGTAGATCTCGCGGTAATGGACTATCGCGGTCAGTGCGTCGGGTGTGTCGACGACCGTGATGCGATCGAACCCGTCGGTGCTCTCCGGGTTGTACGCGGGGCCGTTGATCGCGTCGACGGTGAACTTCACGTCCGCCGACGTGAACGGCGTGCCGTCGTGCCACGTCACGCCGGGACGCAGCTTCCAGATCACGTCCATGCCGCCGTCGCCGCGCAGCCGCACGCCGCCGTTGTCGATGGTCGGGACCTCGGCCGCGAGCAGTGGCACGACGCGCATCTGTTCGTCGGTGGTGGTCAGGCCTTCGACGATGCAGGTCTGGATGTCTTCGAGGATGTGAGTGCTGAAGCGGTTGAGCGTGTCCGGCTCGCGATCGTAGCCGACGATCAGCAGTTCGTTCGACGGGCGACCGGACCGCGACCGGTTCCGGCAGCCGGCAGGCGCGACGGCGATCGCAACCAGCACCGCGATGGTGAGCGACCGATTGGTGAGCATCACCAGATCCGCTCCAGTAACGGCACCGGAATCGATCCGAACGAGAGCACGCGATCGTGGAACCGTTGCAGGTCGAACGCCGCTCCCTCGGCGCGCTGCCGCGCCGCACGAAGGACGTGCAGCCCCTCGGTGCCGAGCCAGTACATCAGCGCCGTGCCGGGGAACATGGCGTTCTTGCACGCTTCGCCGCGCGCCGCTTCCGGTGCCATGCCCACCCGATCGCGATACACGGCGACTGCCTCAGCGAAGGTCAGCGAGTGGTCGTGCAGCCCGATGTCGACAACGGCCCGCGCCAGCAGCCGCGCCCGCGTGTGCTGCTGCGCAATCGATTCGTCCGGCGTCAGGAATCCGATCTCGTCCATCACGTCGGTGGCGTAGCACGCCCACCCCTCGGCCATCGTGCCGCCGAGAAACATCCCGATGCGGCTCGCGCAATCGACGGCGGCGACGCGGCCGATCGCGGAATCGCCGGTGTAGGCGCGATAGTTCTGCACGTGATGGCCGATCGCGCCGTGGTGCACGACGTGGTTCAGCTTGATGACGCTGTCGTTGGCCGCGCGCAGCCGCCGCCGCTGTTCGTCCGCCGCCATCGTCTCGTCGATCGGCGTGACGACGTACTCGTGGATCGGCAGCCGATCGAACGGCGCCGGCGAGCGATAGAACAGATAGTAGAGGAGCGGCGCCGCGTCGCGGGTATGCGGCGGAATCGGCACGTAGCGGATCGGATAATCCGGCCAGCTGACCAGCCGCGCGTCGACGGCGCGCGCACGGCACTCGTGCCACGTCTGCTGGAACGCGGCGAGATAGCCGGCGGTGGTCGGGTGCCGGTCGGCGAGCCGGTTTTGGACGTCAGGCCAGCCGCCGGGCGCCGCGGCGCGAGCACGGCGATCGAGATCGGACAGCGCGCGGTCGAGCGAATCACGCGCCGCGGCGGCGAGTGCGCTGCTGCCGATCTCGCACCAGTGGCCGCGCGCGATCAGCAGGTCGAGCATCTCCCTGCCCGCGGCATAGCTGTCGCCGTCGGCGCGCGGCATGCTGATCAGCCATTGCTGGAATCGATCGATCGCGGCGGCCGCGCAGTCCGCCGCCGGCCGCACGCGATCGTCAGGCAACCCCTCGCTCGCGAGCCATCGCCGCAAACCGTCGCCGACGATCCGCTGCGCGCCGTCGCATTCCTTCAGCGCCTTTGCGCGCCACTCGTCGCGGAGGTTGCGCGCCATCGATCGCTGCGCGCCGTCCAGAAATTCCGGAATCGCGCGGAGCCGTCCAACCACGGCATCGAGCCGCTGGCGCGCCGGCGCAAACGGCCGCGTCACGAGGGAGATGATCCCGAACGCGGCCTCGGCGATGGCCAGCGACGGGTTGCCGCGCTGGAAATGATCGGATGCCAGTTCGGCGATCTGAACCTCGAGAAATGACGCCGCGAGTGCCTCGTCGCGGGCAGGGGTGTCGCGCAGATCGCCGGCTTCGCTGCCGTCGTGCAAAGAGGCGCGCAGCTGGCGCATCTCGCCAATCGCCGCGTCCAGACCGCCTGGCGACCAGTCCGGCAGGCGATCGTCGAAGTCGTGGACGCCGGTGAATGTCGCGTTGACCGGGCGCAGCCGGTAGTAGCTGTCGAAGAAGCGGGCGAGCGCGCTCATCGGGACAGCGGCAACGCGATCCAGCGGCGCTCGCGGAACGACAACTCGACGGCGTTGATCACTTCCTGCACCCACGCGCCGTCGCGGAAGTCCCCTTCGTTGGCCGGGCCGGTGTCGAGGATCTCGGTGATGAAGCTGCTGACCAGGTTCGCGTAGAAGAGCGTCCGCCACGATTCGGTGCGGCTGCCGCCCGGCGGGTAGCAATGCGGCGGGATCTCGAGCTCGCGGAACTCGACCTGGTCCGGCGTCGCGGCGCGCAGCCGCTCGGCGACGCCTTGTTCTTCGACCAGCCGGCAGATCAGCGCCCCCTTGCTGCCGTAGATGCGCGCCTCGATCCCCGGGTAGTTGCCGACCGTGACGAAGCTGGTTTGAATCGACCCGAGCGCGCCGTTGGTGAACTCACCAAGGAAAATATCGCCGTCGTCGATGTTCATGCGCATCATCCGGTTCGTCGCGCGCACCATCCGCTCGGGGATGAAGTTGCGCATCGTGCCGACGACCTGCGACAGATCGGCGCCGACGAGCAGGTGCGCGATGTCGATGATCGGCGCGCCGTAGCCCTCGAGCGACGACACCTGCAGAACGGCTTGATCGGCCTCGTGATCCACCTGCCGCAGTGGCACCGACGGATCGAGCCACTGCGAGTTCTGTTCGTAGCCGTTGAAGATGAACGGCGTACCGACGAAGCCGCCGGCGACGAGCTCGCGCATGTAGCGCATCGCCGGGCTGTAGCGGAACGTGAGCCCGACTTTCGTCTTCAGCTTCTTCCGGCGCGCCAGATCGGCGGCACGCAGCGTATCGCGGTAGTCGTAGGCCACCGGTTTCTCGCACAGCACGTGCTTGCCGGCGTCGATTGCCGCCCACGCGAGCTCGAAATGCGTATGACTTGGCGTGCAGACGTCGATGAGATCGATGTCGTCGCGGCGGAACAGCTCGTGCGGATCGGCGGTCGCGGTGGCGACGTCGAACTCGCGCGCCGCGTCGCGCGCGCGATCGATCTCGACGTCGGCGATGGCGACGACGCGGCAGCGTGGGTCGCGGCGGTAGCCGGGCAGATGCGCGCCGCGCGCCCAGGTTCCTGCACCGAGCACGCCGACGCGGACGATCGAAGCGGTGGGCACGCGCCATAGCGTCTCATCGCGACCGTCGTCGCGGCAAGCCTCGGAAGCCGCAAGCCGCAAGCCTTCAGCCTTCAGCCCTGGCTTGAGATTTGAGGCTTGAGGCTGACGTGCGCAGGACTCGATGTGCCTATAATCCCCGCTGGGAAGCAGGAGGGTTGCGATGACACGTCGAATCGGGTGGGCAGCAGCGATCGCGTTGACGACCGCGGCAGCATGCGGCGGCAACAGCAGCACGTCACCGAGCCAATCGCAGACGCCGACGATGAGCTTCTTCGTCACCAGCGCCACGAGCGTGACCGGCAATCTCGGCGGTCTGCGTGGCGCCGACGCGTTGTGTCAGAGCCTGGCGACGGCGGCCGGCTTCGGCTCGAAGACCTGGCGCGCGTATCTGAGCGTCGAACGCGATGCCGACAACGGCAATCGCGCCACCGACGCCCGCTCCCGGATCGGCAACGGACCGTGGCTGAACGCCGCCGGCGTCACGGTGGCGGCGAACCTCACCGAGCTGCATGCGCGCAAAGGCGATGCGGCGGTGTTCGTCGACGAGCGCGGCCAGCGGATCAACGGTCAGTGGACCGGATCGCCATCCCCCGTCCAGCACGACATCCTTACCGGCTCGAACGCCGATGGCACCCTGATGACCGGCGCGACCTGCGCCGACTGGACGTCGGACTCCACGGCGCTGTTCGCACAGGTCGGCCACTCGGACGGTCTCGGTCCGAACGGCGACACCTCGGGCACGCTGTCCTCGTGGAACTCGGCGCACGCGAACCAGAACTGCGCCAACACCGCCCCGCGTGGCGGTGCCGGCCGAATCTACTGCTTCGCCCGCTGAGTACACAGTTGCGCCATTAGAGCCAAACCGCGGAGACCGCAGAGCGCGCAAAGTCTTTTTTTTCCGGGCCAGGACCCGGAGACGATCGAAGTCTCCCTAAAAAGATCTGCGGGGTCTGCGTTCTCCGCGGTTTAGCTCTAATGTGGCGATCTGCAGATCGCCACGCCGAATAGGCGCAACGCGTCGAGCGTACGGCGGAGCGACTCGCGCGCGATGCGGCTCGCGATTGGCGACACCAACGCGCGCGCGACCGGCGGCACGTCGCGGCTCAGCGACACCGAGAGCACGTCCACCTGGACGCTGCTGCCGACCTGCCGGTAGGTCCAGTACGAGTTCAAGCGCCACAGGAACCCGCGGTCGCCGCCGCCAGCTTCACGGATCGAAGTCGCTACGCTGCGGCTCGTCGCCAGCGCCTGACTGTGACGCTCGAACGCTACCGCGTGCTCGGTGTCGTAGATCACGGTGACGATCGCCGTGCGCTGCAGCTTCAGGTAGACGCGCAGCGTGTCGCCGGACTTCGCCAGCACGCGCGACTCGAGCACGTCGTCCTGCGGCGGCGGTGTCCCCGGCGTGGTCAGCGCGTCCACGAGCTGCGACACGGTGATGCCTGGAATCGTCACCGAGCCCGCCCACTCGTGAATCCAGCCGCCGGGAATGCGGAGCTCGCGGCCGTGCGGCGCGCCGGCGTCGATCGGCGCCGCCCGCACCGCCGGCGTATTGCGCTCCAGGCGCGCGATGTGCGCGTCCCACGCGCTGACCGTGCCGAGCGTCGGCTGCGCGGCGGCGGACGACGGCAGTGCCGCGACCGCGACCACGGCGGCGATCGCGGTGCGGGGAAAGATCCAGCGATCGGCGATCGTGTAGTTGGCGATGCTCATCACGACCACGGCGATCACGTTCGCGCTGGTGACGTCGATCGAGAAGAGCCGCACCGCGGCCGCGACCACGAGAAGATTGCCGGCGAGGCTCGTGGAGCCCGTGACCAGCTGGTAGGCGCCGAAGCGGCGCAGCCGCGAGCGCGCCGCGGCACGGTCGCCCCACGTCCATCGCTCGTGCCAGAAGAAGTTGTGCAGCACGGCGATCTCGACCGCGATCGCGGTTGCCAGCTCCGGTGTGACGCTCGAGACGTGCGTCAACAACGCGACGGTGACCGTCTGCAGCAGGAAACCGCCGGAGGCAACCGCGAGAAACGCGAGCGGCCGCCGCGCCGCAACGTCGGCATCCCGGCGCGTCATGCGACCCTGACGTTCGCCGCCGTTCCGGCCGTCGGCATTGCCGATCGCGGCAGCGGCTCCGCGCGATGCAGCGAGCGGGTATTTCGCACGGCTGCCGCGCCAAAGGTGATCGCCAGCCCGATGATGGCGCCGCCGCCGCCGAGGTCGAACAGCCGAACCGTCGCGCCGCCGAAGAGATCGACGAACGGCGACCGCGCGCATTTGACCGCGGCAATCGCCAGCAGGATACGCAGTTCGGTCGGACCAAATCCGAGGAACGACATGCGAAACATCCCGGCCGCGTGCGTCGCGAGGTACGACTCGGCCGAGACCAGCAGGTAGCCGACGAGAACCGCGAGCGCGAGCAGCGGATGCATCAAGCCGGAACAGGCAACGCCGGTCATCAGCAGCGTCGTCCCGGCGAGGTCGATGACGTGGTCGACGTAGTAACCGAATCGCGGCCGCTCCTGGCGTCGCACGCGCGCGACGGTGCCGTCGAGGCTGTCGCCGAACCAGTTCAGCAGGAGGGAGGCGACGATTGCCGCCGCCGCCCACGGCGTCCACCGCAGTGCGGCGAACGAGGCGCCGACGATGAACATGGCGGCGAGCCCGAGCGCTGATAAGGCGTCGGACGTCACCCACGGCGGCAGCCGCCGGGCGATCCACGTCAAGAGCCGTTTCTCGGCGGCGGCGGTGAAGCTGGCATTGATGCGAACGTGCGCGACGGTACGGGGCGGCATCTCATCTCCTCCACCTCGCAATGCGCAGGACGTGGCTGAATCGGCTCATCCCGACCGGCGGTAGCGCCGCTGATGAGAAACAGCGTGAAAGTCGGGCGATCATCCGCGATTACCGTCAGGGGAGCCCATCAACATCCAGCTCCTCGGCCGCGCGTGGGACGGACGACAAGCTTCTGCGATGGCGTACGCCTTCGAGGAAGTCGCGAACGCGGCGGGCCGCGGTCACGTCGAGGCGGACACCGCGCCGCGGTTGGCCCACAGCGGGAACAAATAGACCTATTTGGTGTCGAACAACCGGCGTCGGCGCTTCGTCTACATAATTTTCAGAACAGGAGCGGGAGTGTGGACGAACAGAGGCGATCGTTTGTCGGCCTGATCTGGCTGGAGCGCCTGTGGCAGGACGTCCGCTACGGGTGGCGGACGCTCGTTGCGGCGCCGACGTTCACGATTGTCGCCGTGCTGTCGCTCGCGATTGGCATTGGCGCCAATTCCGCGATGTTCAGCTTCGCCGACGCGCTGCTGCTGCGGCCGCTGCCAGTTCCGCGGCCCGGCGAGGTGTTCACGATCGGCACCGTGTCGTCGGTCGAGGCGTTCGGTGCGAGCTCGCTCCGCACGTCTTACCGCGACTACGCCGATATCCGCGATCGGAGCACCTCGTTCGACGGCCTTGCCGCGTTCGATTACGTCACTGCCGGCTTTGCCGTCGACGCGAGCCGATCGCCGAAGCTGAAGATGGGCATGCGCCTCAGCGGCAACCTGATGGCAGTGATGGGCGTCGCGCCGGTGATCGGGCGCGGGTTCCGGCCGGAAGAGGATCAAGCTCCCGACCGCGATGCGGTCGTCATCGTCGGCTACAAGTTGTTCGAAGACGAACTCGGCGCGGATCGAGGTGTCCTCGGTCGGCGGATCCGACTCAACGGCCACGAGTTCACGGTCATCGGGGTCGCGCCTGCGGAATTCACCGGCCTCGACCAGTTCGTGCGCTCGGACTTCTTCGTGCCGCTGATGATGTCGTCCGCGTTCGTCGCGCCGACGTCGCTCGAAGCGAGAGACGCGCGGAACCTCACCGTCAAAGGGCGGCTGCGCGCCGGCGTCACCGCGGCGGCGGCGCAGGCCGAGCTGACGACGATTGCGGCGGACCTGGAGCGCGCGTACCCGCAGACCAACAAGAACCGACGAATCGCGATCCGGACCGAGCTGCAGGCGCGGATGGCCAGCGATCCGCCGGACGCGACGCTGGCGGCGATGCTGTCGACGCTCGCGGTGTTGGTGTTGTTCGTCGCCTGCGCGAACGTTGCCGGGCTGCTGGCCAGCCGCGCGCCGGCGCGGGCGAAGGAAATGGCGCTGCGGCTGGCCATCGGCGCCGGCCGCCGACAGCTGGTGCGCCAGCTGATCACCGAGAGCCTGCTGCTCGCCGTCGCCGGCGGCGCCGCCGGCCTCGGCGTCGGCTACGCCGGCATGCTGCTGTTCCGGCAGATCGAAGTCCCAACCGATCTGCCGATCGTGCTCGCGTTCCAGATGGATCGGAGGGCGTTGATCTTCAGCGCGATCGTCTCGGTGGCGAGCGCCGTGCTGTTCGGTCTGGTGCCGGCGATCCAGGCAGCGCGGACCGATCTCACCGCGGTGATGAAGGCCGGCGACGCGGCTGCGCCAGGCCGCCGCCGCCGGTGGGGCCGGCCGCTGCTGGTCGCCACGCAGGTCGCGGTGTCGGTGGTGGTGCTGGTCGTCGCGTTGTTCATGTACCGCGCGTTCCGCGCCGAGCTCGCCAAAGGCCCCGGCTATCGGACCGATCACCTGTTGTTGATGACGTTCGATCCGACGCTGGTGCGGTACACCGAGGCGCAGTCGGCGCGGTTTTTCGAGCAGGTGGCGGAGCGCGCGCGCGCGGTGCCGGGCGTGAAGTCGGTGGCGATGGCGTCGAGCGTGCCGATGAACAACGACATCGGCGCGGCGACGCTCGTGCCGGAAGGCTATCAGTTCCCCGTCGGCAAGGAGAGCGCGACGGTCCTGTCCGCCGACATCGACGAACACTACTTCACCGCGTTGGGGTTGACGTTGCTCGCCGGCCGCGACGTCAGCCACGAGGATGGCGCGGACGCGCCGCGCGTCGCGATCGTCAACCAGCGGTTCGCGCAGCATTACTGGCCAGGCCAGGATCCGATCGGCCGGCGCGTGCGCCTTCAGGCGCGCGACAAGCCGTGGGTGCAGGTCGTCGGGCTGGCCAAGACGAGCAAGTATCTGTTCATCGCCGAAGGGCCAACCGAGTTCATCTACTTCCCGTACCGGCAGCGCCCGCCGAAGCCGATGGTGATGGTGGCCGAGGCGAACGGCGACGCCGCGAGCCTCACCGCGCCGCTGCGCGAGGTCGTACGCACCCTCGACGCGAACCTGCCGATCTACAACGTGCGGACAATGGACGCGCTCTACCGGATACGGGCAACCAGCATCGTCAACGTGCTGACCACGATCGTGGGCGGCCTCGGCCTGATGGGGCTGGCGCTGGCCATCATCGGCCTCTATGGCCTGATCGCGTACGCGGTCAGCCGGCGAACGCGTGAAATCGGCATTCGGATGGCGATCGGCGCCGATCGGCCGGCGGTGCTGCGGATGGTGCTCCGCCAGGGCCTGCTGCTGTCGCTGGCCGGCCTCGTCGTGGGACTGGTCGGCAGCGTCGGTGCCGGGATCCTGTTGCGGGCTGCGTTTGCCGATACCGCCAACCAGCGCGATCCGATCGCGATCCTGATGGTCGTGCCGGTCGTTCTCGCGGTTACGTTCGTGGCGGCCTACCTGCCGGCGCGCCGCGCCTCGCGCGTCGACCCGGTCCAGGCGCTTCGTTACGAGTAGCGGCCGGCGCGTGCCGGAACCACGAAGACACGACGATGAACGAAGATCACGAAGCTTTTTTTCTTCCTAAGAAAGTATTTCGTGGATCTTCGTGTTCTTCGTGGTTCCGGACCATCGACAGTAGGCGTGCGGTGTGGATCCTCGGTCCCGGCCTGCGTGAATCGGGCCGCGCGTAGAGTATTCTCGCCGCTGTGACCCGGTCGACGACGCTTACCGGTGCATCCGCGCCGGCTGACGAAGGGCTGAAACGCCGGCTGATCCCCCGGCAGATCGCGATGATCGCGATCGGCGGCGCGATCGGCGTCGGCCTGCTGCTCGGCAGCACCGTGACGATCCGGCTCGCCGGGCCGGGTGTGATTCTCACCTACATCCTTGGCGCGCTCATCGCGATGGTGATGGGCTACGCGCTCGCCGAGATGGCCGTCGTCCACCCGGTCGCCGGGTCGTTTGGCGTGTTCGCCGATCGGTATCTATCGCCGTGGGCCGGCTTCGCCGTACGCGCGACCTACGCCTTCGTCCAGATTCTCGCCATCGGCGCCGAGGTGACGGCAGTGGCGATCTACTTCGCGTTCTGGTTTCCCGGCGTGCCGTCGTGGATATGGGTCGTCGGCATCGCCGCGGTACTGGTCGCGATCAACACGGCGCAGGTCGGCGTGTTCGGCGAGCTCGAATACTGGTTCGCGCTGATCAAGGTGACGGCGATTCTCGCCTTCATCGCCGCCGGCCTGGCAGTGATCGCGGGAATCGGCGGGCGGCCGGCGGTCGGCGTACGGCATCTCTTCGACGGTCCCGGCGGATTTCTGCCGAACGGGTGGCGCGGCGTCTGGCTGGCGCTGACGCTGGTGATCACCAGCTACATGGGCATCGAAGGCGTCGCCGTCGCGGCCGGCGAAGCCGCGCAGCCGGAGACGTCGATCCCGCGCGCCATGCGGATGATGGTGCTGCGGCTGATCCTGTTCTACGTGCTGGCGATCGCGGTGATGTTGATGATGACGCCGTGGCGCGAGCTCGCCGAGAGCGGCGGCAGCCTGACCGGCAGCCCGTTCGTCCGCGCCTTTGCCGCGATCGGCATCCCTGCCGCCGCCGGCGCGATGAACCTCGTCGTGATCTCGGCGGCAGTGTCGAGCGCGAATTCGAATCTCTATATGACGGCGCGGATGCTGCTGTCGCTGGCGCGATCGGGTTACGCGCCGCGGCCGCTTGCGATGGTGACCGATGCCGGTGTGCCGCTGCCCGCCGTCGTGGTCGCCAGCACGGGCGTCGTCGCCGCGATCCTGCTCGCGATCTTCGCGCCGGCGAACGCTTTCCTGGCGCTCTACGGCACGGCCGTCGCCGGCATGCTCTTCATCTGGATCGTCATCCTGCTGACGTTCCTGCGCTTCCGACGCGCACTGCCGGCCGATCAACTGGCGCGCCTGCCGATGCGCATGCCGGCGCACCGCGTCCTCACCTGGTTCGGAATCGTCTGCCTGGCGGCGATTTCGGCGACGACCTTTTTCGTCGAGGGCCTCGAATACAGCGTCGTCTGGTTTCTGCCATTTCTCGCCGTGATCTCGCTTGCCTACGCGCGGCGGCGCGGCGACGCGCATGTCTGATCGACCGTCGTTTCCCGTCGACGCGCTGCGCCGTCAATTCCCGGCGATCGACCACGCCAAACAATTTGTTTTCTTCGACAACGCCGCCGGCGCGCAGGTTCCGGATCGGGTGCTGGCGGCAGTGACCGACCATCTGCTGACGCGCAACGTTCAGCGCGGCGGCCCGTACCGGCACTCCCGTGAAGTGGACGCGATGATCGCCCGCGCCCGCGACAGCGTTGCCGCGTTCGTCAACGCCCGCGGCGCCGACGAGATCGCCTTCGGCCTGAACGCCACGTCGTTCATCCGGGCCATCAGCCTCGCCGTCGGCCAGACGCTCGACCGCCGGCCGGAGATCATCGTCAGCGATCTCGATCACGAGGCGAACGTCGCGACCTGGCTGGCGCTGCAGCGTGCCGGCGCGCGCATCGTCTGGTGGCAGGCGCGGACCGGTGCCGACGGCGCGCGGCTCGACGCCGCGGATCTCGAACCGCTGCTCAACGAGCGGACGCGGATCGTCGCGTGCACGCTTGCCTCGAACGCCATCGGCACGGTCGTCGACATCGCCGAGGTGTCGCGGCGCGCCCATGCGGCCGGTGCCGAAGTGTTCGTCGACGCCGTACAGTTCGCACCGCACGGATCGATCGATGTGCAGGCGCTCGGCTGCGACTACCTCGTCTGCTCCGGCTACAAAGTGTTCGCGCCGCACATGGGCTTTGCGTGGTGCCGCCGCGAAGCGATCAATCGGCTGCCGACCTTTCGCGAGGACTTCATCCCCGACGTGACGCCGGACAAGCTCGAGGCGGGCACGTATGTGTACGAGAATGTCGCCGGCATGGACGCGGCGATTGGCTACCTCGAGGATCTCGGCCGCGGGTTTCTTGCCAGCGGCAGCGTGTCACGCGTCGACGCCATTCGCGCCGCGATGACTGCGATCGCCGACTACGAGCGCACGCTGTCCGGCAAGCTGTTGGACACGGCGGCGACGATTCCCGGCGTCGCCGTCCACGGCATCACGGCGCGCGAGCGGCTGAAGGATCGGATTCCAACGCTATGCTTCACCGTCGCCGGACGGCCGGCGGCCGCCGTCGCCGACGGGCTTGCGGCGCGCGAGGTCGGCGTCCGCAGCGGCCACATGTATTCGCCGCGGTTGATGGCGCGGCTCGGCCTGCCGCCGGCCGGCGCAGTGCGCGCATCGCTGGTCCACTACAACACGGTCGCCGAGATCGATCGGTTCGGCGACGCACTCCGCGAAGTGATCGAGGCGCCGTATGAACGCTGAAGAGTTCCGCGCACGGTTTCCGATTCTGAGCCGCCGGGTCTACGTCAACAGCTGCTCGCAGGGCGCGCTGTCCATCGACGTCGAGCAGGCGATGCGTGCCTACCTCGAGTCGTGGCACGAGCTCGGCTCCCCATGGGAAATGTGGGTCGACGAGGTCGAGCGCCTGCGCGCGCGCTTCGCCGCATCGATTGGCGCCGACGCCGACGAGGTGGCCGTGATGCCGAGCGCGTCGGGCGGCATCAACGCCGTCGCCAGCGCGCTCGATTTCACCGGCTCACGCGCCGCCGTCGTCCTCGGCGACTTCGAGTTCCCGACGCTGGCGCATGTCTGGCTGGCGCAGCAGAAGAGAGGCGCGTCGATCCGCCGCGCGACGGCGCCGGCCGCCGCGCCCGACACGCTGCCGCTCTCTGCATATGACGCCGCGATCGACGAACGGACGTTGATCGTGCCGGCGACGCACGTCTGCTTCCGCAACGGCCACAAGACCGACATCGCCGGGCTGGTGCGGCTCGCGCACGATCGCGGGGCCTACGTGCTGCTCGACGACTATCAGCGGACCGGATCGGGTCCGATCGACGTGCACGCCCTGGGCGTCGACTTCATGGTGACCGGCTGCCTGAAGTACCTGCTGGCGGCCGCCGGCGTCGGCTTTCTCTACGTTCGCCGCGAGCTGATCACGCGGTTCGAACCGACGATCACCGGCTGGTTCGGCCGCGTCAACCCGTTCGCGTTCCGGATCGACGCGCTCGATTGGGCGGCGACGGCCAGCCGCTTCGAGAGCGGCACGCCACCGGTGCCGAACGCGTATGCCGCGCTCGCCGCACTCGATCTGCTGGACAGGATCGGGTATGAGGCGATCGGCCGCCACATCGATCGCGTGGTGGCGCGATACGTGGCGGCCGCCCGCGACGCCGGGTTCGTCGTGCGCACGCCGAACGATCCGGCGAGGCGAGGCCCGCTCGTCGTCGTCCAGAGCGTCGATGCGCCGGCGCTGGTGCAACGGCTCGCCGGGCGCGGCATCATCGCGTCGTGCCGCGGCAACGGTCTGCGTATTGCGTTCCACGCCTACAACAACGACGCCGACGTCGACGCGGTGATGCAGGCGCTGACCGCCGAATCGTCGTTGCTCGAGCGCGCGTCGGCGACATACGCGTAGGGCACCCTTTCAGGGCGCCCGTCTGCCCTGAAAAGGGCGGACCTAGGTTCAGGTCCCGGTAGTGTCCGGCTTTAGCCGGACCGTGATCGGAGGTACGTCTGCTCCGCGAGGTACGAAACCGAGTGCTCGCGCACGTACTTTTGCAGCAGCGTCATCGGGACGGCGAGCGGGACGCGGTCGCGTCGATAGTCGTCGATCGCCGCGGCGATCTCCGCCTTTGTGGCTCGATCGAGGCGACGCTTGAAGTATCCGGCGGCATGCTGCAGCGCGTTGACGTGGCCGCTGCGCGTTGCGGGTGAACGCAACGCCGCCGTGAACCGCGATACGTACCGCGTCGCGAACTCGTCGCCCGGCAGCGCGTGCATTGTTGCGACAAGGCGTCCGAGGTCGCGATATGCCTCGGGTGAGTGCGCCATCAACAGCAGTTTGTGCGCCGTGTGAAAGCGTACGACCGCGCCGAGCGTCCACGAGGCGTTGAACAACGCCTCGACCTGCGGGCACGCGATGACGCGGTACGTCTGGCCCACTTCGCGATTCGTCATCGCCGTCTCACAGGTTGCGGCTGTCGTAGGCCCAGTGCAGCACCGCCTGCCGCTGTCGCCGGCGGCAATCGCGATCGCCGGGCTCGCAGTTGGCGCGGATCGCGGCGACGTGGCGCGCGATCGCGCGCCAGCGGCGGATCTGCCGCCGGTCGTCGGCGGTTCGCCGTCCCAGGTAGTAGCGGCAGTACCACTGGAACCAGCCGCGCGGGTCTTGCGGGTGGATCCAGCCGTTGCGCCGCCAGACCGCGAGCGACTGCGAGGCGTTCACGCCGAAGCAGTTCAGCCGGGGATC
>Ga0075425_100003108_pt1 | contig 16798 bp, 12 predicted proteins | sample SoiMethybrSBSTD4_FD_75300 | JGI IMG/M metagenome (GOLD analysis project Ga0075425, IMG submission 75300) | Bulk soil microbial communities from a Populus tree surrounding site in Tennessee, USA - Soil MetaG P. TD hybrid SBSTD4 | ecosystem: Environmental > Terrestrial > Soil > Tree plantation... | reverse complement strand
GCCTCGACTTCGGCAGGAACGGACATTCGGCCAATCTGCAATACCGGCGCCATGCCCCGTTCCGGTGTTTCCGTGCTGTCCGGGAAGACCTGCTCGCCAACAATGCGCGTCAGGTTCGATCCGATCACAGTCGGTGAGACCCGCTGTCCCCACGGCGTGCGCGGCCTGTTGGTAAAGGCTGGCGTGCGCAACACTTCGACTTTTTCCAGCTCATAGAACGCCAGATATTTGGGGCCGCCCTTCGCCGCCTTGTAGCGAGCCGCCGAGAGAATACCAGGAACTGCCAACAGCTCCGGTAGGTGCTCGGTATTGTACCAGTCGTTGAACTCCTTATCGTGCTTGGCGTCGATATCGACGTACACTAGGAAGATGCCTCTGCCTTTGTTTGCCACGTTCCATCCCTTCTGTTGCGAAGGAGCCTCGATGGTCTTTCGCTTCTCGATTGCGCACCGCAGGGGTCGAGCAATGATAGCGCCCAAAGCCCTCATTTGTCCCACGACGCATCCTACTTACGCTACAGCGACGATCGAGGCGATTGGTGTTCAATTCAATGGCCCACGAAAAATTGAAGGGCTTCATAGGCGGCGGCTCCCGAGTGCCTCCGGAGGGCTGGTCGACGATGATGTTCACCCGTCACACCGGCACGATCCCGGGATCGTAGTCCAGCAGTCCGCGCTCGGCGGCAGTCTGCCCCTTGGGAGAGGCCTGCAGATTGCGGCCTTGTTCGATCATTCGTAAAGCCACAGCCGAAAGGGCGGCGCCCCAAGGCCAAGGGGGGCGGAAATTGTAACGTCCGGTGCGGCTTCGACGCGTGTGGGTCCCGACTATTGATATGCTGCGTGCGTTTCCTCACGGCGCGGGAAGATCAAGGATGAGACGCCGGGACGAATCTCTTGAGCCAGTTGAGCGATCAGTACCGGAGTGTGCGGGCTCTTGCTTATCCTGGCGAACGTCGATGTCATTCCATGAGCGAAGCTGAAGAGTTCTCTTCCCTAATTAGCGACGTTTACGACGCCGCCCTGGATGCGTCGCTTAGCCCCACCGTGCTCGACAAGGTTCGAGCGTTTGTTGGCGGCCAGTGATCACCTAATCAGTTGCTAAGAGAGGTCCTGACGGCCAGTCGATAACTGAGCGTCTTTGCGCCAGACATCTGGATCATCGCCTGCTGCTTGTTCAGGCCTATCGGCTCCCGGCTCGGACGACCCCCTACTCGTCGTCTGATTGATAGAGTACCGCTGGTTCGGAATTACGCCAGCCTCGCCCCGTCCCTCACTTCAGCTCAAGTCTGCCAAGATCGAGCGACGGGAGGCCTTCCAACAGTGGCAATGCTGGGGGCGGCAGTACGGGCGGCCGTCCGGCGGTGATGTCCCCCAGCACTTTGGCGATGTTATCTTGGTTTCGCAGCGCATACCGGTCGAGGCAGGCGAAGGTCAAGGGCTGCGTCTTGCATGCCCTGCCTTCGTCGGGAGGGAGGCTCTCGGCCCGTGCGCTCATAGGCGCCAGGGCGCTCATGGTGAGCCATGAGAAAAGGATCAGGGACTTTTTCATTAGGTGATCTCCATCGCTTGTGCCCACTCAACTGCCTAATGGATTCGAGGCCGCAAGCCTGTTCCCTGCGTAACTGGCGTTCATCTGGAGCTTCTCGTCTGCCGTCTTCGGTCGCCAGCGCCCGAGTTGCACGCCTCTACACGCGGGCGGATGCGGGCCACGTCCATGATCGCGCGAAACAGGTAGACCCGGCTTCGCGTATCGAATCAGTGTTCTGGGTCCTCCACGATTTCGCTATCCGTTTCAGCGCCTTCCACATGGCTGCAATTTAATCTTTGAAGCTCTTTTACTGTTCGTCCGCTATACCACATTTCGGTTTCGATTACGGATCAGCGTCCCACAGCGACGGCGTCTCACGTGGCTAGGCGCAACTGCTACGGAAGGTCTGGTCTTGCGTACAGCTGAGGAAACTCGGCAAGGGCCGGTTTCCTTGCAGCACGCGTCCTTGTGTGTCCTCTTTTGATCGGTAAATTCCATGAGTTCGGATTCGAACGTCTACGTTTTCGTCTCCGCGGACGGCACGCTTCGCGGGCTTTCGCGATTGTCTGATGGCGCAAACCTGCCGCAACCCGATGGCATCACATGGCTTGCGAACGACACGATACCGCTGACCCTGTCGGCGCTTGGGAAATTCGTTGAGAATTCGGACGTCGCCATGGTCAACCTCATCATGGGCGGCTACCACATAGTTCGCCAAGGCCCCCAAGCGGTTCCTTTTCCGCGCGCACACCGTCAATCGAGCTGACGCCGACGCCTAATCCTATCCCTGAGGCGCGCAAATTCTGATCCGCAAGGGCCAATCGCTTTAGCGACATTGAACAGCATCAGCCTCCTGGCGGTGAGCAGGCGCGCCGCATCGAAGCGCGCAAGCTCGACAGGTCATTGCGATACTGTGCGCGGAGGCCTTCATCGCGTTTATCAGCAAGCCACGCGACGCGGCTCTAATTTTCGGGCCTTACTCGTGTGAAAACTTGTTTTCACAGGACCGCGCACACCCCCGATCGGGTAGGAGGTGATACCGCCGACGTGAAGCGCAACGCTCGCCAGACATTTCTGCTCCAAGTTCCCTTTGAATAAATGATAATCAAGCGCTATGCATCAAGCGTCACTTGATGTCTTGGCGGCGTCGACAGAGAGACGGATGGCAAGATGGATCGCTTTAACCTCGGCGCGCACAGCAGGACCGTGTCCACGTCGTCGCCGGATGCCCAGCGCTGGTTCAACCTGGGACTGAATTGGTGCTTTGGCTTCAACAAAGAGGAAGGCGTCAAATGCTTCCTCAAAGCTCTCGAGCACGATCCCGACTGCGCGATGGCGCATTGGGGCGCAGCCTACGGCGCCGGGCCCTTCTACAACCTTACCTGGCGTGAGCACGGGGAAAAAGAAGCAGACGTGGTCGCCAGGTGCGCTAGCGCGCACATAGAGAAGGCACGCGCTCTTTCGCACCGCGCCACCGATCTTGAGAACCAGCTGATCGAAGCTCTGGCGCGCCGGTACCAGAAGCCGCACGTGGTGCCGGTGGAAGAATTCGATCGCTGGGACGACGACTACGCGGCGGAGATGCGGCGGGTCTACTACAACTATCCCGACGATCACGACGTCATGGCACTCTACATCGAGGCGCTCATTACGCGCACGCCCCGGCGCCTCTGGAACGTCAAGACGGGGACACCTGCCAGACAGTCGGACGTGGTCGAGGCCGTACAAGTATGCGAGCGGTCGATCCGGATGGCGAACGAGCAGGGTATACCGCAGCATCCCGCGGTCGTCCATCTGCACATCCACGCGATGGAGATGGCGAACAATCCAGAGACTGCGATGGCCTCGGCCGACGCGCTGGCGACCTTGTCGCCGGACTCCGGCCATCTGAACCACATGCCGGGCCATATATATGTGCTGTGCGGCGACTACGAGAAAGCAAGTCGCGTGAGCCGCAGGGCGTTGCGTGCAAACGACATGTTTCTCGCCTACGCTGGCCCGTTCACCTACTACACGGTGGCGTGCTGCCACGACCTGCATCTGATGATGCACACCTCAATGTTCCTCGGGCGCTACGCCGATGCCATCGCTGCCGCGGAAAAGATGTGCGGTCTGCTGACCAAGGAGGTGCTGAGCGTCAAGGACCGACCTAAGTTCGCCATGAGCCTGGAGGCCTACTACTCGACCAAGATGCACGTGTGGGTGCGCTTCGGGCGTTGGCAGGACATCATCGATGCTCCCATGCCGCACGATCCGCAGCTCTATCTCGTTACGACGGCGATGCATCACTACGCCAAGGGAATCGCGCACGCCGCACTCAAGAACTTCCGAGAAGCCGAGCAGCAACGGCGGCTCTTCAACGAGAGTGTTCGCCGCATCCCGCCGACTCGCCGGTTCTTCAACAACATGGCGCACGTCGTCTTCGGCGTCGCTGAGAAGATGCTGGACGGAGAGCTCCAGTACCACCTGGGCAATCACGATATTGCCTACGAGCATTTGCGCGAGAGCGTGCGACGCGACGACAACCTCGAGTACATTGAGCCCTGGGCCTGGATGCACCCGCCGCGGCACGCACTGGCGGCCCTCCTGATGGAGCGGGGAAACTGCGAGGAGGCGGAGCAGGTCTATCGTGACGACTTGGGGCTCAGTGGAAAGATCCAGCGCTGCGCGCAGCATCCGGACAATGTCTGGGCACTGCACGGACTAGTGGAATGCCTGCAGAGGCGCGACGACAGGGTCGAGCTGCCCGCATTGGAGGGAAAGCTCGCCCGCGCCATGGAGCTGACGGATGTACCCATCACCTCTTCCTGTATGTGCCGCGGTCTAACCTCCGCGCCGAGCTGCTGCGCCTGACGACTCATGAAAGCGTCGAGCCAAGCACCGAACTGACGCAGGTGAAGCCGCCTGCCTGTCCAGCCAAGTAACCTCGTCCTCAGTCACCGCAAATTCATAATTCCCCTCACCGGGAATTACCGCGAATCGGCAGCTTGCCGGTGGAGGATTTTAATCGCGGCACCGCGGCGAGGAGCGTGCGTCCGTACTCGGTTTGTGGCGCTGCAAGCACGTCGCCGGTCCGCCCGGCTTCGACCACCTGTCCGTTGCGCAGAATTATGATACGTTCGCACATCAGGCGCACCACCTCGATGTCGTGGCTGATCAGCAGATACGAGAGACCGAGGTCCCGGCGCAGCCGGTGCAGCAGCTTCAGGATGGCCGCCTGCACCGAGACATCAAGCGCAGCAGTGGGCTCGTCGAGGATAAGCAGGCTCGGCTGCGATGCCAATCCGCGCGCGATGCCGACGCGCGCCTTCTGCCCGCCGGACAGTTGATGCGGGTAGCGCTCCAGCAGATCGCGGCTGAGCGATACGCTTTCGGCGAGCTCGCGCACCCGCTCGCCGACGTCGGTGAGGCCAAGCAGTCGCCGCAGCGGATCGGCGATGGCGGCAAATGCCGTCATGTGAGGGGTGAGGTTTTCGGCCGCGTCCTGGAAGATGTGCTGAATGCGGCGGCGCTCGGGCCGGTGCACGAACGCGGAGGGGCTGATTGCGCCGATGTCGGTGCACTCGAAAAGGATTTTTCCAGCGGTTGGGTCGATCAGGCGCGATACGAGGCGTCCGAGCGTGCTCTTGCCCGACCCGCTCTCGCCGACCACTCCGAGGCTCTGGCCCTTGTCGATGTCGAAGCTGATACTGTCGAGCGCGGTCACCGCGTGCGCCTTCCATCCGCGCCCCCTGAAGACCTTGCGGAGCGAGGAGACCGTCAGCACAGCGGATGCCTGCAGGCAACGAAGTGGTCTGGGGCGACTGGTGACAGAGGCGGCGGATTTGCATCGCAGTCGGACTGGTGCCGCCCGCAGCGCGTTGCAAACCGGCACGGCAGGAGGGGTGCCGCAAGATCGGGAAGTTGGCCGCGTATGACGTGCAGATCGTCGGGCTTGTCGGCGTGCTGCGGCGTGGCAGCAAGTAGCTCGGCCGAGTAGGGATGCCGTGGCGCTCCGGTCAGCATCGCCACTGGCGCGCTCTCGACGATCTGGCCGGCGTGCATCACGACGATGCGGTGGCAGTGGGCTGTGGCAAGCGGGAGGTTATGCGTAACGAGCAGCGTGCCCATGCCCCGTGTGCGCGACAGTTCCCCGATCAGCTTCATGATGGCCGCCTCTGTCGTAACGTCCAGGCCGGTGGTCGGCTCGTCGGCGATGAGCAGCTCGGGTTCGCATGCCAGTGCAAGGGCAATGCCGACGCGCTGGCATTGGCCTCCGGACAGCTCGAAGGGGTAGTTGTGGGCCTTGCTCGCATCAAGCCGCACGCTCTCGAGCAGAGGCACCACGCGGTCCTTACCTGCGACGTCGCTCAGCTGGCGCCCGATCGCGCGAATGGGATTGAGGCTTGCCCGTGGGTTTTGGAAGATCTGGACGACGGCTGCCCGAGTCGTGCGGCGCTCACGGATGGGTCCGATCGGCGCGCCCCGCCAGCGGATCTCGCCGCCGACGATGCTCGCGCCGGGGTCGAGCAGGCCGCTGATCGCATAGGAGAGCACGGTCTTGCCGGACCCGCTCTCGCCGACCAGGCCAACGATCTCGCCGGGCTCGATGGCAAGGCTAACGCGATCCAGCGCTTGCACGATCCCTCGCCGCGTGCCGAAGTGGACGGAGAGCTTGTCGACAGCGAGCATGCTAGCGCCGCTCCCGGGCATCGATCATGTCGCGCAGTCCGTCGCCGAGCAGGTTGAGCGACAGCACAACGAGCACGAGCGCTAGCCCCGGGAATAGCGCGACCCACCATTCACCCGTGATGATGAAGCTGGCTCCCTCGGCGACCATGATGCCCCATTCCGGCGTCGGGGGACGGATGCCGAGCCCGATGTAGGACAGCGCCGCGGCATTCAGCATGGCCCATCCCATGGTGAGGGTCATCTGCACTGCGAGCTGCGGCATCGTAGTAGGGAACAGGTGATAGGCTAGCACGCGTAGCGACCCGTTGCCGCTCACCCGAGCCGCCTCCACGAAGCCGGCCTCGCGGCGCTGGTTGATCTCGGCCCGCACTGTGCGGGCATAGAAGGGCACGTTGACGATCGCGGTGGCATAGATGATGTTCTCGACGCTGCTGCCGAGCGCGGCCACGATCCCCATCGCCAGCACGAAAAGAGGGAAGGCCATGATTGTATCGATCACCGACATGGCGATGCGGTCGACCCACCCCCCGAAGAAGCCGGCTGCGCTCCCGAGCGCGCTCCCGACCACGATGGCAATTACCACAGCGCTCGCCGCGATGAACAAGTCAAGGCGCGTCGCATAGACGATGCGGGTGCAGATGTCGCGTCCGACCTGGTCGGTGCCGCAGGGGGAGCGCCAACTCGGGGGCCTTAGCGCGTCGGCCGCGTTAGTCGTCAGCGGGTCATGCACGGTCAGCCAGGGGCCGATCAGCGCCAACGCGCAGACCGCTAGGAGGAATCCGGCCGCGACCGTGGTCAGGGGATCGCGTCGAAATCCGTCGTGCAGGGCTGTGCCGAGTGCCATTCCTCAGCCTCCGAGGCGCACCCTTACATCGACGATGCCATACAGGATGTCGATGGCGATGTTGATCAGGACATAGAGGGTCGCGACGGCCAGCACGAACCCTTGTACGGCGGCATAGTCAGACGCGACAAGCGCTTCGAGCGCGTAAGAGCCGATGCCCGGCCAGGAGAATACCTTCTCCACAACCACGTTGGCGCTGATGAGGAACGAGAACACCACGCCCGCAGTCGTCAACACCGGCAGCATCGCGTTTCTGAGCGCATAGGCATAGACGAGCTTCCAACGCGGCAGGTCATAGGCACGCGCCGCGCGGATGAAGTCGCTCGATAGCACTGCTAACATGGCGCTGCGCGTGACGCGGGTTAAAGGTCCGACGCCCGCTATGGCCAACGCGAGCGCCGGCAGCAGCAGGTGTGCCGCGGCGTCGCGGGATGCGGCCCAGTCGCCGGCGAGCGCCGCGTCCAAGACCATGAAGCCAGTACGTTCCGGTGGCGGGAAGCTCATCGGCGCGAGCCGCCCGAGCGGTGCGGGGGCAATCCCCACAAGGTAATAGAACACGAACACGAGCAGCAGACCGGTGAAGAAGGATGGCAACGAAAGGGCCACCGTCGACACCATGCGGGCGATGTGATCGATGCTGCTGCCCTTGCGCATAGCCCCGGCAACGCCGAGCGGCACGGCTATGAGGAGTGCCAGCGCGATCGCGGTCAGTGTAAGCTCGAGCGTGGCCGGAAACCGCGTCGCCAGGTCCTGCAGGACAGGCTGTCCGGTTACTAATGAGCGGCCGAGATTGCCGTGCAGCAGGTCGCCTAGATAAGCGGCGAACTGCTGAGGCAGCGGCCGATCCAGCAGCAGCGTCCTGCGCAGATCGGCGATGGCCTCCGGGGTCGGCGCCGCGCCTGCAAAGTAGACTGCAGGATCGCCAGGCAGCAGTCGCGTCAGCGCGAATGAGACGACGACCACGCCGAACAGCGCCGGCAACCCCATTACGAGTCGCCGAAGGATCGTCGCGAGCAGCGGGGCCATCGGAAAGAGCCCTTTGATCGGCCGCCGCGCCTAGCCCCGGTACAGGGTCGTGGCGTCGACCTGCCGGTGGAACATGTAGGCGTAACCCTTGATGTCGGCCTGCGATACCACCTCCAGCAATGGCTGATAAAGCGGGATCACCGGCACGTCCGTCATCGCCAGCTTAACAAACTGCTTGACCAGGCTCGCGTAGGCAGCGCCGTCACGCTCCTTCCGGGCCGCGTCGAGTAGACGGTCCATCTCCGGGTTCTTATAGCTCGCCAGGTTCCACACCGTATTCTGGCCATGCCAGAGCCAGCGAAAGAAGAAATCGGGATCATCGAACCAGGCGCCGAACAGGTCGATTGCCATCGGCCAGTTCTTCTGGTTGCGTCGCGCGGGGAAGTCCGGGAGCTTCTCAATCGAGATCTTGATCCCGACCTTGCCGAGCTCGTCCTGGATGACGAGCGCGGCCGGCTCATCCGTGGTCGCGACCTGGGCGTCGAAGAACAGCTTGGTCTCGAAGCCCGAGGCGAGTCCCGCATCGCGCAGCAGCGCCTTTGCCTTGTCCGGATCGTGTGCGTAGGGAAACGGCTGCGGCCACGACGCATCGGTCGGCGCCGTCGCGGACGCGCCGAACATCGGCTGCGCGCGTCCGAACACCGAACTGTCGATGACCTTCTGGTAGGGGATGCCGTAGGCGACCGCCTGGCGCACCCGTACGTCGTCGAACGGCTTGGTGATCGTCGACAGTACCAGGTATTTGAGCGTGTTCGCCATCGGCACGGAATCGACGCGGAGTTTCTTCGTCGCGCTGATGTCGGCAATCTCTCGCGGAGGCAGGTCCGGCGACACATCGGCATCGCCTTTCTCCACCAGCGCGCGCCGGGTGCCGGCGGCGGCTACGTTGCGGTACATAACGCGCTGGAACTTAGGCGGGGTCCCGCCCTTCCATGCATCGAAGCGGGTGAGCACGACTTGCTCGCTGGACTTGAACGACTCCACCTTGTAGGCGCCGGATCCCGCGCAGCTGTTCTTGGTCCATTCAAGCGCCCAGGGATCGGCAGCGGTCGCGTTCTTCTTGCACAGCTCGCTATTGTAAACGCTGGGCACCACGATCGCGAGCGAGGGCATCGTCAGCTTGTCCGCGCGAAGGAACTTAACCTTGAAGGTGTAATCGTCGATCGTCTCGAACTGATCAACCGAGGTGAGCGATCCCTGCTCCATCTGCCGCTGGGGAAAGCCCCCGACTTTCACGAAGCGGTCGAACGACCACTTGACATCCTGAGCCTTGACGGGTGTGCCATCATGGAAGGTAGCGTCGCGACGGAGCTTGAAGGTCACCGCCAAATTATCAGGCGCGAACTCCCAGCTCTCGGCCAGCTGCGGCTTGAGGCTGAAGTAGTCGTAGCTTTTCACGCCGTTCGGAAGCGTCTTCAATCCGAATGTGATGAGCCGGTCGTAAGTCATCCACACGACGCCGTACGCGCCGCGGTTGGCACCCACCGTATGGGTGTCCAGGCTGTTCGGCGTCATCTCGGTGACGATTAGAACGCGATCCGTCGTCCCCTGCGCCAAGGTTTCCCAGTTGACGAAGGATGACGCCGCACCAACTCCGGCCATCTGCAGAAACTTTCGCCGATCCATGGTGTGTCCTTCACTCGTCAAAGGGTTACTCAATTTCTATCGCCGATCGATCGCTCGCTTTCCACGGCGGAGCTGCCGGTGCCGACGGATCGGCGTCCCTCTACTGCAGATCCGGATAGCCAAGCGCACGTGCCTCGGTCTCGTAGTGCAGCAGCTGCTCATAAGGCGATTCATCGCCGATCGGGACGATGTCTTGCAACAGGAGCCTGGCTCGCACGCTCGCCCACTCTTCGGCCCGCGCCACGCGAAAGAGTGCTTTGCGCAAAGCCTCCTTTAGGTCGGCAGGCGCCTGCGACGTGGTGACGAAAGGTATCGACGGGCTCAACGGCGTGGCCGTCAGCACGCGCGTCGCATCGGCCAGGGCGGGCCGATGGCGCGCGACGAAGGCGTATGTGACATTGTCCACGCAGGTTGCGTCGATTTCGTCTTGGGCGACACGCTCGATGTTGCCGGGATGGCTATGCGTCTCCGCTATCGTCCCGAAAAACGGTCTACCTCCAGCGATCTCCGCGATAGCGCGCCGCGGCAGGTTCATACCCGAATTGGAATGGCGACTGTTGTAGGCAAAGCGGCAGCCGCGAAGATCCTCCAGCTGCTTGAACTTCGAGTGGGCACCCACGATGAAGACGCCGCAATGGGCCGCGCCCTTGCAATACTTGTCCGCGTAGACAGGTGCCCCAAGCAGCGTCGCCTGCCGGCGGTAGATCGTCTGCAGAGGGTAGCCGCATACCTGCGTGAAGAGCGTGTCGGTCTCGATCTCGGCGGGAACCGGGCGCCGTGCGAAATCGAGGTCGTCGGGGAGATCGTCGAGCCCAAAACGCGACAGCTCAACGCGCATTGCGCGCCAGAACGCGAGGTTGTCCGATTGCATCTGCGGTAGATTGTACATTGGCAAACTGACTTTGCCGAACGGGACAGCCCTTCCACCTATCCGAACCATGTCAGGCCACGCATGCCCAAAGCCGCAGTGTCGCTATGCCACACGCCATCATCCTACTTTGTATCATCTCACATTGCACTGTGCGTGCCAGCCATGATCTTGAGCACTCTGCACCGAATGCTGGCAACGCGCCTTTTTGCTTAGGGTAGACGCGAATCCATGGACAGACGAGCGACCGTCTGGTCATGCTAGGAGCGCAACATTGATGGCGGGGACGAGGCAGGAGCCCAATGGTGCCCCGGGCTCCATCTACATCAGTTTGGCTGCAGTATTCCTGGTCCAGGCGGAGCGGCGATGTGCTCGCTCTGATCGACGGGGAGAAGAATACTCTTCATGGCATCTCTCAGATTCGACGGATCCTGTCGTTCCCATGTCGGGTCCAGCCCTGTGCTCAGAAACCGGATGAGCGAGCCTCGTGCCGGATCACAGAGCCAATCTGATTTCAGCGGCGATACGCAGGTGACGCCAGAAAAAACAATGTTCCGGCATCCGTGGCAAGACGTTTGGTGGTTAGTGAACGAGAAGGGCGCTCGCACCTACATGGGTCGCGTCCCGGCCCCGAATGAAGGCTATTTGGTCTGTCAACCAGATGGATCCATTCGTGTAGTCCGTGGACCTCCCCGCATCCACGCTTTACGTTTTCGGAGATCCACCGGGCTTACGACCTAATGATTGTTCCCAAGGTGGCCTCGCTTGCGATGACTTGTTTAAGGAGTTGCGGTTCGACGGAGTTCTCGCCCACAAAAGGGGCGGCTATAAGTGGCAATGAGCAGCACAGATAGGGCAATGCCTGTGGCAAAGAGCATCGGTGTCATTGCGCAGGCGCGCCGGTTATCGGCGTGAACCATAGCGATGGCGACCAAGGTGCAGAGTCCCTTAAGCAAAATCCCTACCCATTTAACCGCGCCTACGGCAGACTCGCTGATAACAATGCGCTAGCATCTTGCATCAAGCGCTGTATGCAGCGCTCTTACCATCTCGGGCCGCTCGGGTCGCTCGCGATCATCAACGGGATTGATAGCGAGGGCGTCATGCTGCGCCCCGATCAAAGCCGTGGGTAAAGGCGAGAGAGTCGCTCGCTGACGCGCCATCTCTGGGCATTCGGAATTGCACCCATCATGGTCAGGGTTAGCCAGGATACTCCTTCCTGCGGGTTGCATGCAGCGTCGCGATCGTATGAGCTGCGCGCGCGCTGTGGCGCGTTTGAAGCGCATTCCACGCACGTTCCAATGCACTACGGCGTACCTGGAAGTGGATTTGGCAGCCGTTGGCCCGCAACGAACCGCTGCGCTCGGGCGTTGTCAGCAGAAAGGGTGGCATGGCGGTAAATCACTGATCGTCGGCGCGCTCCTGATCGGCATCGTGGTGCTCGGCACTTGTACGGGATAGTCAGCAAAAACACGGTGTTCGTCGTCCGCGGCAAGCCTGACACCACTCTGGTGCTGCGGCACTGCCTTTTGGCGCAGACAGGGCGCAATGTCTGTTGGCAGCAAGCATAAGTGGGTCAGTCGATCAGCTTGACAGCAAGAATCGAGGGAGCAGCGGACGGAGTTTCGGTGGGCTAGTGATGAGAAATCGGCAATGACATCGAATGTGCATACCCAGGAGGAGCGTCTCGAGTTCTTGAGGCATGCTATCGCTCTTGGTGAGTGGAACATCCGCACCTTGGAGTTGAAGGCGCAGATCTTGATCGTGGCGTTTGTGCTGTCGCTCAGCCCACTTTGGTCAATCATCAGCTCAACATGCCCTCAAGCAACATCGAGCGTGATGGTTCAAGTTCTGCTCGCTCTCTTTGTCGCTACAGTCCTCTTGTTAGCTTTCGTTATGCTGCCGGCTGGAGCGACCCAGCCAACGCCAGCGAGCGCCTGGCCTAAGAAGGCTTTGTTCGCTGTGGGGGATCCCAACCGGATCGCCGCCGGCGCCTACGCAGATCACATCAAATCTCTGACGAGTGAGGTCGAGTTAGCTGCGGAGACGCTTAACTTGGCGCGGCTCCGGGAAACAAAAAGTCGCCGCTTTAAACATGCCTTGAGATTGGCGTTCGCTTTCTATGCGTGGTCCGTAGCCGCCTTCCTGATGCTGAGGAACTGCTGAGCAGGCCCGTAAGTGACCACTGGCGATGGCTATGGCGTGCCCGCATCCCGGTCGAATGCTGCGCGTGGGATCGCAAGCCGCCACGATTTCTCGATTTGACCGTCTATGGCACCACGTTCGATCGTCGGGTGCGCAATATTGGTATTGCCCAAGTTCGCACACCATTGAGATCGCCGCGGGCCAACGCCATCGCCGTGGGGTTCTGACTGCAGATTGGCCAAGCCGGCCAGGATACGGCCCACAAGATGTCCTGCGGGTTGAAACCGGCTAGCCGAGACGGCAACCTCAAGGGCGACCAACCTCAAGGGCTACCAAGAGGCTCGCTTGCGGCACTTTCACGGCTCCTGGCGGAGCGGCCTACGAAAGCGATTACTCGCATGGAGCTGCAGCTCGAACCCTCGTTTGACCGGGAATGCGCAACTGAAACAGCGAGCACCACACGGAGCAGAGGATTGCTCGTTAAATTTGGACTGAAGAGCATTGAACCGATACCTGCCCGAGAGTATCCGGCGGATCGGATGCAGACCGTGCCGGAAGGGTTAGAGCAAGAAGACATATTGGCCGCTTGGGCTGGGAGAGCACTGCGCCTTCAACCAGACCTGACGAAGATGTTATCTCGGGGGGACTCACCGGCTGAGGCCGTGATTACTACCTAGGAGACATGGCCTCTTGGTCCCCCCGTGAGAGGCCGAGCGTCGCGCACCACTCCCTCCTCTGCGCGGCGTACGGCGGGAGCGGTTTTGAACGCGCCGCTCTCGCCCTATCCTTTCTCATCTGTGACCGCCGCAAGAGGCTTGCTCGGGTGGCCGCTTAGCGCGGACTCGTGCAGGTTCGCCATGCGGCCGCGGCAGCCGCTGCAGCGTCGATGCTCACGCAAGGCAATCGCCCCAGCCTGAGCAACACCGGCGTCGAACAGGGCCCCGCGCCGGCCTCGACCGCGATGCGCGCCGGCGGAAATGCGACACCGAGGCCAACATCGGTGAAAGAGCGCCAGGGACCGTAAGGTGCAGCGCGTCGCGCCGTCGGTCCTTTGTCAGGCCAAAGGCCTTCGCGCCGCTTGGTCCGCTGTCTCCGAGCCGGCGCACGGTTCCCAGTTTGCCAGGCGCTTCCGAACGTCCTCGATTAGCCAGCGGCTTGCCGGCCCCAGACGCGTGCCCCTTTGGCGAACCACATGGATCGCCATCGTCAACCCCTCGCTCTGACTGATCTGCAGCCGCTTGAGCCGCCCAGCGCGAATGTGCTCGCGCACCATATGCCACGGCATGTGGCACCACCCGAAGCCAGCGAGAAGATAATCTAGACGGGTGGAGAAGTCGGCAAAGCGCCAGATGCGCGCGCTGTAGATCCCACCCCTCAGGTTTTGCGTGAGGGGCGAGCGATCCGTTACGACGAGCTGGATTTGCTGCTCGAGGATTTCGCGCGGCAAAGAGCCGGGCTCCTTCGCAAGCGCGTGATTGGCGGCCACCACCGGCACCATGGCGATGTGCGTGAGAAAGTCGGCCTCCAGATCGTCGGCGCCGGTCGTCAAAATGGAATAGATTGCGAAACGTGCTTGCCCCTCGCGCAGGCGTTGCTCAGTTGCCCCTAAACCCTCGGTCAGAAGGGTCACCGGCAAACAAGGAAAGGTTGCTTGAAGCGCGCGCAAACTTTCCATCAAGATGTCGGTCGGAAACAGCGGGTCCACCGCGAACGCGAGCTCCGGCTCGGTGCCCCCAGCGATTGTTTCGGCGTGGCTGCGCAGGGCATCGGCCCGCTGCACCACTTGGCGCGCATCGTTGAGCATCATGCGGCCCGCCTCCGTCAGCACAGGAATCTTGGCGGAGCGATCGAAGAGCGTCAGACGCAGCGTTTCCTCCAGGGTCTGCACCGCCTGGCTCACCGCCGACTGCACGCGGCCGAGCCGACGTGCCGCAGCCGAAAAGCTGCCCGCCTCCGCCACGGCGATCAGGACCCGCATTTGGTCAAGCGTCAGGCTGTCGAGCATCCATCTCTCCAACCGATAGATTGCATCAAGATTTTGCCGATTGCAATGATGGGTCCCTAAGGCCAAATCATGCTCACCCAACATGGAGGGACGAAGGATGAGCATCGCCACATTGTTTCGAAAGCAGGCTACGCGCGAGATCGCCAGCGAGCTTGACGACCGCGCACTGGATCAGCTTTTCCGCACCGCTCGCACCCACAATGGGTGGCGCCCAATTGAGGTACCTGAAACGCTCCTCGAACAGGCGGTCGAGCTTGCCAAAATGGGCCCCACCTCGGCCAACGCCTCGCCGCTGCGCATCGTGTTTGTTCGCAGCCAAGAGGCCAAGTTGCGCCTCAAGCCCGCTCTAATGCCCGGCAACGTTGATAAGACCATGGCGGCACCGGTGACCGCCATCACCGCCCATGACACCAAGTTCTACGAATTGTTGCCTCGGCTGTTTCCGCATGCCGACGCCAAGGCGTGGTTCGTTGCCAACGAAGCCTTCGCTAACGATACGGCCTACAAGAACGGCACTCTGCAGGTCGCCTATTTCATCATGGCTCTGCGTGCCCTCGGGTTGGATACAGGTCCCATGAGTGGCTTTGACAATGCAGCTGTTGATGCGGCTTTCTTCCCGGGCGGCCAAGTCAAGTCGAACGTGCTCATCAACATCGGCTACGGCGACGCCGAGAAGCTCTTTCCCAGGAGCCCGAGGTTAGCTTTCGGCGAAATCGCGACCACTGTGTGAGCGCGACCGCATACGAACCACCGACCATGGAAGCGTTATCCAGGGGCGGCCGGGGCATTACCGGCCCTTCCGCGATGGCTGAAAGCCGCTGGGAAAAACTTCTCCGCAACCATGCAGGGCTTGATCGCAACTCCTCAGGCGAATGCTCCCCAGCCGGGTTAGTCAACGTCACGCTCAACCAGGGCGGGCTGCCGATGCCCGCCCTTCGCACCATTCCAACGTCACGCGTCCCGCATGGCTCAGCCAATATGATCCATCGTCGCGAGCGCTCTCTTGCAGTATGACAATGCTGTGCGCTACGTCCTCCTTGCCCTATTGAACTGGACGAAGCCAGGTGCCGCTGAAGGAAAAACCGCTCGTCGATTTCTTGCTCGTTGGCGGCGGCCTTGCGAGCGCGACCGCTGCCGAGACCCTTCGCGCAGGCGGTGCGGAAGGAAGCATCGCAATTCTTTCCGCGGAGGCCACTCTGCCTTACCACCGCCCGCCACTCTCCAAGGATTTGCTCATCAAGGGGCCCGAGAATGCGAAAATATTAATCCATGATGAGGCGTACTACCGCGAGCACGACATCGCGGTTCACTTTGGAGCTCGCGTCACGCGCGTCGATAGTGCGAGCCGAACCCTCGAAACCGAACAATGCGCCGAGTTCCGGTTCGCGAAGTTGCTCATCGCTACAGGGGCAAGCGTCGACAGGCTCGCCGTTCCTGGGGCAAACCTTAGTGGCATCCACTACCTGCGCACGGCGGCTGACGCGCTTTCATTGTATGAGGGTCTCGCCCATGTGCGGCGTGCGGTCGTGATCGGCGCAAGCTTTCTCGGAATGGAACTTGCCGCCGCCTTCAGCGCTCGCGGCATCCATACGACGCTTATTACGAAAGAGGATTTGCTCTACGACAGACTGAACTCCCCAGAGGTCTCCACCTTCTTCGCCCAATATTACCACGCACAAGGTGTGGAGCTGAGGTGCAAGGAGCGCGTTGAAAAGTTCTCCGGCTCAGTGCGCGTCGCAGCCGTCGTGACGAGCAGCGGCAAAGTCCTGCCCTGCGAGATCGTAGCAGTGGCCATTGGCGTTCATCCGGAGACCGGATTCCTGCAAAACAGTGGCATCGATATCGACGGCGGTATCCTCGTCAACCAGCATCTTGAAACCAACCAACCCGGGATCTACGCAGCGGGCGACGTTGCCAATTTCTACGATCCCATCAGCCGATCAAGACGCCGTTCCGAGCACTGGGACAATGCCCTCAAGCAGGGCCGCATCGCTGCATGGAATATGCTGGGGGAGCGGCAATCCTGGCGCACCGTGTCTTATTTCTTCTCCGATGTGTTCGACCTCACGTTCAATGTTGTCGGCGA
>Ga0075425_100003107_pt1 | contig 16800 bp, 14 predicted proteins | sample SoiMethybrSBSTD4_FD_75300 | JGI IMG/M metagenome (GOLD analysis project Ga0075425, IMG submission 75300) | Bulk soil microbial communities from a Populus tree surrounding site in Tennessee, USA - Soil MetaG P. TD hybrid SBSTD4 | ecosystem: Environmental > Terrestrial > Soil > Tree plantation... | reverse complement strand
GTAGAGAAAGTGAAAAGTGAAGGCCTGACCCCATCCACGGCACGTAGAATTTGCGGATGCCGTTTCGACTGCGAATCGTTTCGAGTGCGTCCGAGGATCGACTGGAGAAGCTGATGGCGGAGCGGCTGGCCGCGTCGCCGGAGCAGAAGGAAGACGTCGATCGCCGGATCTGGGATCTGTTCGGCGAGGAGTGGTGCGTGATGAACACCGACCTCTCCGGCTTCTCGCGCGGCGTGGCCGAGTTCGGGATCATTCACTTTCTGCAGACGATCTTCGAATCGGAGCGGCTGCTCGTGCCGATCATCGAGTCGCACGACGGCATCCTCCTCAAAGTCGAGGGCGACAGCTTTTTCGTGATCTTCCGCAACGTGCAGAAGGCGTTGCGCGCGGCGGTCGGGATGCAGCGCGCCGTGCGCGCGTACAACGTCGGCAGGATCCCCGAGGAGCACATCCTCCTCGGCATCGGCCTCGGATTCGGACGCGTGCTGCGCATCGGCGACGCCGACGTCTTCGGCGTCGAGGTCAACTCCGCCTGCATCCTCGGCGAGGACACCGCGGTCGGTTTCGAGATCCTCGTGACGCGCTCGGTGCGCGACGGCGGGGAGGGTGTGGAGGGCATTCGCTTCGAAGAGCTCGAGATTTGCCCGCCCGGCGCGGGAAGCGCGTATCGCGTGGTCTACGAGTAGTCGATCTGCGGCCACGGCGACTGATCGCCGAGCGACGTGCGGAACGCCCATAGCGCGATCAGCAGCGCGACGGCGGGCGTGATCAGACAGGTGGCCGTGTACCAGGAGATCGCGCCCGGGACGGACGAGGTGAACGTCAGCGAGAAGGTGGCGTAGAACGCGGCCGTGGCCAGCGGTCCGAAGCGCGCGACCATCAACGTGACGAGCAGCGAGACGGCGATGAATGGCGGAAGCAGCATCGGATTGCGCGAGGCGAACATGAACGCGCCGAACATCAGCGCGAAGATGCCTGCGGTGGCCAGCTCGCGCCGTCGCAGGACGATCGTCAGCAGCATCAGCGCGATCATGAACGACAGGCCCCACATGATTCCCCCCTGGATCGCGGCGGGGACGTACGCGAAATGCCTGACGACGCTGCCGAGATCATCGAGATCATCGATGACGGGCTTGATGCGGGTCAGGGCATTCCAGCCCGCGGCGATCGCGGCGTGACCGATTCCACCGGCGATGCCGATCAGAATGTCGCGCCCGACCATCGGATCGCGCCATCGTCCTGCCAGCAGCCGCGTCCACGCGATCAGCTTGTCCGGCCAGCGGCGGCGCACGTAGGGCTCGAGGGCGAGATAGACCATGCAGAATCCCACGCCTTCCAGCAGTCCCTTCTTCAGCGCCTGGAGCACGATCGCGGCCTCGTGCGGTACCGAGAATGCGTGACCGGCGAATCCGATCGTGGAGACGAATGCCAGTACGAAGATGACGGCGCCGACGCGAAGCGCACCCTGACGGTCGCCGCGTCGGAGCCGGAAATTACGCCATGCGAGAAACACTCCCGCGAGCGCGACGGTGAGCATCAGGGTCGTCGTTGCGATCGTGAATCCGCTGCTCGCGAATGGCACTCTCGACTCGGCGTCGCGATCCGCATCCCACGGAGCGACGATGCGAAAGAACACGGGAACGCCATGGAACGCCGCCGCTTCGACGCGAATCGGCGTGCCGTCGTCGGGATGCGCTCCGCTCCAGGCGACGCGCGCATCCGCGAACGACGGCGGCACGCTGCGCGGCGCCGCCGGCGTGAATCGCGATGGATCGAGTCCACCCTCCGCGAAGAGCACCCGCCAGTCGAGCGCGCGCGACGGCCACGACGGATCGGGGACTGCCGACAGTGCGACGAGACGTCCGGCGCGATCGACGGCGATCGTCGAAGCGCCGGGCGCGATCTGCGGCGGGTCGCTGTCTGTCATCGCAGGGCGCTCATCGTTTTGCATCAGCGGGCGCGGTTCCTCTCGCGTCCAGAACCAGAGCGCCGGCGGTCCGCTTTTCATCTTCTGCCACTGCCCCTTTTGGATCGACGCGATCCGGGGGATGCTTCGCCGCCACCCTGATTCGTGAAAGCGCTGCGCCGGAAGTCCGAGCTTCGCGCGAATCGCGCCCGCGCGTTCGGAGAGGACCTCGGGCGCTTTCGGATCGACGATCGTGACGAGGCTGACCTTCGTGGCGGCCCAGAAGAGGATCGTCATCGCGAGCGCGATCACGCCGAGGAGCGACCACGCCACCGCGGGGCGCAGCGTTCCTTCCGTTCCCGCCGCGGCGACGGCGCGCGGCGATGGTGTTTCGCCCGCGGCCATCGCGGCCGCGAGCGGATCGCCCCCGCCGGGCAATGCCTGGATCACTTCGCGCGCGGAATGCGGCCGTTGCGTCGGATCGTGATTGAGGCAGCGAAGGATGACGCGCTCGACAGCGGGATCGATGTCGCGAATGAACGACGACGGATGCGTGATCTCGCTCGACAACTCGCGCACGCGATCGGGCAATGTCTTCGACGCGTGCGCGCGCCGTCCGGTGAAGAGCTCGTACATCACGAGGCCGAGCGCGTAGAGATCGCTCTGCACCGTCGCCGGTTGTCCCTGCAGTTGCTCGGGCGCCATGTACGCCGGCGTTCCCGCGATGTCGCCCGCCTGTTCCTCGCTCGCGGAGAGTGCGAGACCGAAGTCGGTGATGCGCGCGTCGCCGTGCGAGTCGAGCATCACGTTCGCGGGCTTGAGATCGCGATGCAGGATGCCCTTCGCATGCGCGGCGGCGAGGCCGGCCGCGACGCCGCGCGCGATGTCGACCGCCTTGTCGTGCGCGAGGCGTCCGATGCGGTGCAGCAGGCGCGCGAGATCTTCGCCGTCGACGAACTCCATCGCTACGAAGTGCGCGCCGTCCCACTCGCCGATGTCGTAGATGCGGCAGACGTTCGGATGCGAGACCTGACGTCCGAGGCGGACTTCGTCGTGGAGGCGGGCGAGGAGAATCGGATCGCGCGCGAGACGCGCCGGAAGAAACTTCAGGGCGACGGTCTGTCCGAGTTTGATGTCATCGGCGCGATAGACCTCGCCCATGCCGCCTTTGCCGAGAATGCCCGCGACGCGATAGCGCGCGGCGATCATCGAGCCGGGCGCGAACTGCGCCTCGTTTCCGGCGGGCCGCGGCGTGAAGCGCATGTCGCTTTCGACGCGTGCCGTCTTGTCGGGATCGGGCGTGGTCATTGGTATTCAATCCAGGGCGAGCTTCGGTAGCGGAGATTTTCCACCCAAACTGACCAGGAAGCCGAACAGCGCGAGCGCCGCGATCGGCGCGACGACGAGGATCGACGTGCCGAAATACCACGACGACGGATCGTTCGTGAGGGGCATGCTGCTCAGCGTGATCGTCGTGAACGCGGCGACCGCGATCGACAGAAGACCGAAGCGGAAGATCAGCACGTACACGAGGCACGACGCGGCGATCGCCCACGCGATGCGCAGCGGCACCGGACCGGACGGCAGATTCGCGACCGACAGCGCGCCGAGAATGACCGCGACGACGGTCACGACGTCCATGCGCCGGAAGATCGCGCGCAATGCGAGCAGCAGCACCGCGCCGAAGAGAGCGCGGCCGAGGGCCTGCGCGGAGGCGTCGACGAGAAGGTAGAACAGCGTGTGCCGCACCGACCCGAGCGGCGTCGCATTCGTGACGAGCGGCGGGCCGGGAAGCGCCGTTGCGTGCACGGAGAGCGCGACCACCGCGCCGGTCGTCGTCGCGATCAGCACATCGCGGCCGACGATCGGATCGCGCCATCGTCCCTCGAGGAGCCGTGCCGACGAGATCAGCATCCGCGGCCAGCGACGGCGCACGAGCGGCTCGACCGCGACGTACGCCATCCAGAACGCGAGCGCCCAGAACACGCAGTCGACGACGATTCGCGCCATCATCAGCCACTCGTCGCGCGGGCCCGGAACGTGATGCGCGCGGATGACCGCCGCGGTGAACATCATCACGAACGCGAAGACCGCGACGCGCATCGCGCCGCGGCGATCGCCCTGTCCTCGCCGCAGATTGCGCAGGCCGATGAGAAAGATCGCGATCGGAATCAGCATCATCGCGCCGTCGACCGTCGCCGCCGCGATGCGGTCTCCCGCGTCCAGGGTCCGCTGCGTCATGCGCAACGGCTTCATGCCGGGCTCGATCACGGCGAACCACACCGGCCGCCCGTGATACGAGGCCGCCTCGATCCGCCGCGTGCCGCCGCGAACCTGCCACGCGTGCTTTCGATCGCTATCGACCGGCGCTGCCCATTGCGGCCGGTCCTCGATGAGCGACGCGCGATCGATGCCTGCCTGCGCGAACATCGTCGAGAAATCCGCAGCGCTCGGGTGCGATGCACCGGGCTCGCGCTGCGGCGGCACGACCGTCAACTCGTGCAATCGTCCCGCGCCGTCCATCGAGATCGAGACCATGCCGGAGATCGTCAATGCCGGATCGTCGGCGCCGAGAACATGATCGAACCGTGACGAGATCATCGAGCGCGGACTCTGGCGGTACATGAACTGCACCGGCAGATCGCCGAGCGTTTGCGGCTGGTAGTACCACGCGACGTCGTTCGCGGTCGGAGGCTGACCCGCCGCGGCGAGCAGTTCACGCACGCGCTCGAGCATGACCGCGGGTGCTTTGATCTCGCCGACGGTGTTCACGACCACGGTGCGTTGCGACAGGAACAGCACGCCGATCGTTGCTGCGAGCGCAACGCCGAACAGCGTCCATGCCGTTGCTCTGCGCAGATCGCCGATTTCGTTCGCGGCGGCGACCATCTCCGGCGACGGCGTCTCGCCCGCTGCGAGCGCGACCGCGAGCGGATCGAACGACGGCAGCTCGCGCATCAGCTCGGTCACCGACTGCGGCCTCGAGGCGGGATCGGGATCGAGACAGCGCAGGATCGATCGTTCGATGTGCGGATCGATGTCCTTGACCAGCGCGGACGGCCGGGTGATGGACATGTTCCGCTGCTGCGCGATGATCTCCGTCAGCGAGCCGCCTGAGAAAACGCGCTTGCCGGTGAAGAGCTCGTACAGCACGAGGCCGAGGGCGAAGATGTCGCTCTGCACGCCGGCGCGTCCGCCCGCGAGCTGCTCGGGCGCCATGTACGCGGGCGTTCCCGCCGCGGCCTGTTCGCGCGCGCTGTCCGCGATCGCGAGTCCGAAGTCGGTGATGCGCGCGCGGCCGCGGCCATCGATCATCACGTTGCCCGGCTTGAGATCGCGATGGATGACGCCCATGTCGTGCGCGGCGGCGAGTCCGGCGCAGAGATCGCGCGCGACGCTCGCGGCCTTGTCGGACGGAAGACGTCCGATGCGGCGCAGCAGCGACGCGAGATCCTCGCCGTCGACGAGCTCCATGGTGATAAAGATCTGCTGGTCGACTTCGACGATGTCGTGAATGCGGCAGATGTTCGGATGCGAGACCTGACGGCCGATGCGCACCTCGTCGTAGAGCATCCGCTCGCGCGCCTCGCTCGTGCGGCGCAGGAACTTCATCGCGACCGGCTGGCCGAGCTTCAGATCGTCGCCGCGATACACCGCGCCCATGCCGCCGCTGCCGATCATCGAGACGACGCGATAGCGGCCGCCGAGGATCGTGCCGGGGGCGAGCTGGCCGGGATTGAGCGGAGCGTGCGCGACGACTTCCGTCGGCGTCTCCTCGGGCGGCCGTGCGACGGTGGCGTCGTCTGCGGGCGTGGTCATGCGCGGGATGCGCTTCAGTCTATCCTTCCTCCGTGATCAAAGTCGTCGTCAGCTCCTGCCTCCTCGGCACGCCCGTTCGCTACAACGGCGAGCACAAAAAATCGGGCCATCCCGTGCTCGAGCGATGGGTCGCGGAAGGGCGCGTTGTGAGCGTCTGTCCGGAGATGCTCGGCGGACTCGGGACGCCGCGACCGCCGGCGGAGATCGTGCGCGGCACGCGTCGCGTCGTGACGCCGGAAGGGCGCGACGTCACGCGCGAATTCGAAGACGGCGCGCGCGCGGCGGACGAGCAGGCCCGCGCGAATGCGGTGCGCGTCGCGATTCTGAAGGAGGGCAGTCCGTCGTGCGGCAGTTCGTACGTGTACGACGGCACGTTCACGAGAACGCGCGTGACGGGCGAGATGGGAATCGCCGCGGCGCTGCTGCGCGAGCGCGGCATCGCGGTGTTCTCGGAAGAGCAGATCGACGCCGCGGCGGAGTACGTCGCGTCACTGGAACGCGATTGATCTCCGTCCTCTACTTCCACGGCTTCGCATCGTCGCCGGCGAGCGCGAAGATCGCCGCGCTGCGGCCGCTGCTCGCGCCGCACGGCATCGAGCTCGACACGCCGGACATGAACGTGCCGTCGTTCGAGAAGCTCGATTTCGACGCCGTCGTCGCGCACGGCGTCGCATGCGCGCGACGCCATCCGCCGCGCGCGATGGTCGGCAGTTCCCTCGGCGCGATCATCGCGCTGGCCGTCGCCGCGCGCGGCATCGACGTGCCGCTCGTCCTCATCGCGCCGGCCCTCGGCGTCGCGCATCGCTGGAAGGAGAAGATCCCGGACGGCGATCCGGTCGTCGTCTTCAATTTCGCACGCAACGCGAACGCGCCGATCCATCGCGCCTTCTTCGACCAGATCGCAAACGTGCGCGTCGACGAGAACCCGCCGTCCTCGCGCGTGACCGTGATCATGGGCCGCCACGACGAAACGGTCCCCTTCGACATGGTTCGCGAGCGATGGCAATCGTGGGAAGCCTCGGGAAAGCTCGCGCCGGGATCGCGATTCATCGAGATCGCGGAAGGCGATCACGGTCTGGTGAATGAGGCGGAGCTGATTGCGGAGGAGATTTTGGAGTGCGCTAGCCGCAGCTAGCGCTCTCATTGCCGCAGCGCGAGCTGCGGCTCGCGCGACGAAAGCGGTAGCTGCGGCTACCGCACTCCAAACCTTCCTGGATCCAACGCACTGATGTCGATGGTCGTCCTCCCATCGAGGATCAACTCCGCCATCAACTGCCCGATCGCCGGCGAATGCATCACGCCGTGCCCGCAGAAGCCGGCGGCGATGTACCGGTTCTCTGAAACGCGGCCGACGAGCGGATGTTCGTCCGGCGTCATTTCGTAGAAGCCGCTCCATGACTCTTCGATCGGGAGCTCGCTGAGCATCGGCACGCGCTCGCGCGTCCAGCGCTGCACGGTCGGCAGCCACGTCTCGTCGTTTGGAGGATCGTCGGACCAGAGCAGCAGCAAGCGGCCGTCGCGGACGCGGATGTGGTACCAGTCGCTCGCCCATACCGTCATCGGCATCGACTCGGGGACGATGGTCGTCGGCACCGTCGCGACGGCCTTGCGCCGCACCGGCACGATCGGCGCGCCCGCCCACGCGCCGCGACAATCGACGAGGACGTCCGCCTTGCCGGCGAAGCGGTCATAGTCACAATCAAACGTGAACTCGACGCCCATCGCCCGCGCGCCGTCGACGTAGTGATTGAGGATCTTCATCGCGCGAATGAAGCCGTCGGTCGGACAGAACGCGCCGCCGATCACGGAGTCGTCGCTGATGGCCGGATTCAGCTCCCGCGCCTCGGCCGCCGACACCATCCGCGCCTCGTGCAGCCCGCACGCGTGCTGCAGCGCCTGCGCTGCGCGCAACTCCTCGAGCTCCGCCGCGGAGCGCGCGAGAAAGAGGTAGCCGTGCGGCGCGTATCCCGAATCGAACTCGAGCAGCTTCTCGCGCGAGAGCAGCGAGAGCCGGACGTCGATCTCGCTCGCGAACTGCGCGCGAAAACCGCCGGTCGCCTTCGGCGTGCTGCCGCCGCCGAGGGCGGGGGCGCGGTCGATGACGCGCACGCGCGCGCCGCGCTGCGCGAGGTGAAAGGCGACGCTCGCTCCGATGACACCTGCCCCGATGATGACGATCATTTCTTGGCGTCTCGCGTTGTTTTTTTGTTCAGGCGACGTCTGATTTTCCCCGCTGAAGTGCGGAGCTCATCGACGTCACCGCTGCTGAGTCCTTCAATCTGTCGATCAACCTCCTGCAGAACGGACATCGCTTCTTCGGTTCGATCGAGTTTGCCAAGGGCCGCGGCCTTCGACAGCAGAACATGTCCGATGTCGCGCTTGTGCAACTCATACGCGTAGTTCCTGAGGAACTCGTCCGCGGCTAAAAGCGCATCGTGGCTGTGTCCGAGATCGACGAGTTCGCGAGCCATTGCTCGCAGCGCAAAGGCACGCAGGTCCCGGGCCGGACGGTCCGTTTCGCCAGCGTATCGAGTGACGATCTCCTGTGCAAAGGTGGCGACGGAAACGCCATCGTTGATCAACTCGTTCAACGCTGAGTGATCGAGACTCGTGCGCATGGACGGATCGTCACCGAATTTCTCGCGCAGTTCCTGACGCATTTTCTTTGCTTCATCAGTGCGTTTCAGGGAATGCAACAGTGTGGCTCGATTTGTCATCGCTCCGGCAATAGGCCGCACCCGGAGGCTGCCGAATTTCTCGAGGACACGATCGAGAAGAGACAGGCTCTGTTCAGGAAAATCGAAGAAAATGGCAACCGACTCTCCGAAGAGGGCGTACGCCGCGCTGGCCTGCCGCTGTAAGTCGTCGGGACTCGCGGCGAGCGCGCGCTCGGTTGCTCGCTGCCAGAGGGGACACACCTCGCGGACGCTCTCCGGATTCGACCGGAACTGCGCGACGTAAAACGCCATGAGCGCCGCGTCGACCTCAATGCACTGGTCGATCGTCAGCGCCTCGGCGTCGATCTCGTTCGCGATTTTCAGTGCATCGTTGTACGCACTGCGACGCACCGCATCGCTGAGCCGCGCCACCGCATCGGCGTTTCGTCGCTGCGCCTCCGTCAGACGCCGACGCTCCTCGGCCTCCAGCTCCGAGCCTCGTCGCACGCGATGGATGACCTGCGAGATGAGATAGATATCGCCTTCTTCCTGGCTCGTGCCGAGCGTCTTCTCGAGATGCGCGGCAAAGAAAGGCAGTGGATCGCTCGTAACGGCGGGAGCATCGGCCTTCGTCTCACGAAGGAAGGCCTCGAAGACGCTCGCCGCTTCGATCGGCTTCTCCTCGACTACGAATCGCACGCTGGCGTGATTGCGCAGCCAGTTGGGCAGGCGGTCGACTTCCGAGGCGCGATGGCAGAACCAGTAGAGATTGTGAGGGCGCGTCGACTCCTTCACCCATCGCGCGAGCGCGGTCATGATCACGTCCGACGTCCATCCCGAATAGCCGACGACGATCGGCGAGCGATCGAAGAGGATGCGATCGAGAAGGTCTGCCATGCTGGTTGCCCGGTCCGAGATTTCGCCCCGCAGATTGCAGCAGTCGTAGAACCAGTGCGTGCCGTGCACGTGGACGATCTGCAGCAGATCGGCGCGATTCGGGTTGACGCGCTGCGTCGTCTTCGGGTGATCGCACACGACGCAGTCGACGCCGAACAGCCGCAATGCCTTCGTCAGCATCTCGTCGAAATTCGGCGTCACCACGATGTTCGTGACCCGCCGCGACTCGAGCAGGTGCGCGAGGCGCAGATTCGCCGGGGAGATCGGTGCGTTGTTGATCAGGTCGTGCAGGAACTCCTGTCGGTCCGCCGCATTCGGGTTGATCAGCGTGAGCAGCGCCTCGTAGCGGTCCATCGGATCGTCGGAAAGCGCGGGAACCGTGAGCCCATCGCGTTCGGCGATCTCGCGACACATGGCCTCGATCCGGGACGCCACCGGAATGACCGGCGCGGAGATTCCGGCCCCGACGATGAAAAAGAACGGGAAGGCCGTCGGGTCCTTTGCCGTCCGCTTTCGCGTCGTGTTGACGATCTCCCGTACCGCCGTCGCGATATTCATCATTTGATGACGATCATTTCTCGACTTCTCGCCTTCTGTCGTTCAAAATAACCCCTCTCTCAGCCGGCACGCTCGCTGTCTAAAGTGCAGCGAATGAGTTTCGTGAATTCAGGTTCGTACGCATTCTCGCCGTACGCGATCCCCGTCGCTCTGACGACGGTGATGATGATCGCATTCGGCGCGAGGGTCCTCGTGCGCCGATTTTCGCGCGTCAGTGTTTCCTTTTTCACGCTGACCCTCGTCGCCGCGATCTGGCAATTCTGCTTCACGTGGATGTACTCGACGCGCGACGCCACGGTCGCGCTCTACTGGGCCCGCACCGCCTACCTCGGCGTCCCGCTCATCGCGCCGTCCGTTTATCAGTTCACCGTGCGCATGCTGCGCATCGAGCGCGCGCGCCGCGCGCCGGTCATCTTCGGATGGGTCATCGGCGTGGCCTTCAGCATCATGGCCGTCTCGAGCGACCTGCTCGTTTCCGGCGTCCAGCACTACTGGTGGGGGTTCTATCCGCGCTATCGCATCGTCACCAGCATCCCCTTCCTCGCGTTCTTCTTCGGATATCTGATCGCATCGCTGCGCGAGTTCATCCGCGCCTATCCGCATGCGCGCGACCTCGAGCGCCTGCGCATCCGCAATCTCCTCGTCGCGTTCAGCATCGCGTATCTCGGCTGCGTCGATTACCTGCCGAAGTTCGGCATCGCCGCGTATCCGTTCGGCTACATGGCCCTGCTCGGATTCGTCTTCATCGTGGCCACGACCGTGCGCCGTTACGACCTCGTCGCGATCACGCCGTCTCTCGCAGCGCGCGAAATCATCAAGACCATGGCCGACGCGCTCTTCGTCTGCGATCGCAAGGGCCACATCGAATTCGCGAATCGCGCCGCCGCGTCGCTCCTCGGCTACGAGGAAGCCGAGCTTGCCGGCAAGAAGATCGAGGAGCTCCTCGCGCAGGAAGGCGACATCGGATCGAAGCTGCACCGCAAGTCGATCCGCAACGCGGAGTTCGTCTTCGCGACCAAGGACGGCGAGCGCATCGATCTGACGATGTCCTTCGCGCCGATCATCCACGAGGGACAGAACGCCGGCGCGGTGATCATCGGCCGCGACATTCGCGACCGCAAACGCGCCGAGCGCGAAGTGCTGCAGGCGGTCACGCTGCTGCAGTCGACGCTCGACTCGACCGCGGACGGCATCCTCGTCGTCGGCGACGAGGGCCGCATCCTTTCGTACAACCAGCGCTACGTCGACATGTGGCACGTGCCGCAGGTCATCATGGACACGGCCGAGGATCGCGAGATCATCAAGTACGTCGTCGATCAGATGGCGGAGCCGGAGGAGTTCTCGCGCACGATCGAAGCGCTGTACGCGCAACCCGAGGCGGAGAGCTTCGACCTGCTCGAGTTCAAGGACGGCCGCCGCTTCGAGCGCTATTCGATCGGCCGCCGCATCGAAGGCGTCGCCATCGTTCGCGTGTGGAGCTTCCGCGACGTCACCGCGCGCTACGCGGCCGAGGCGGCGCTGCGCGAGTCGGAGATTCGCTATCGATTGCTGTTCGAACAGAACGCGGCCGGCGTCTGCGTGACGCGCCGCGACGGCACGATCATCGACGCCAACACCACGTTCGCGCTGATGCTCGGCTACCGCCGCGCCGATCTCCTCGGCCGCGGGCTCGGTGAGATGTACGCGCGCAGTGTCGAGCTGAACGAGCTCGTGACGATGCTCGCCGATGCGACGACGCTGAACAGCATCGAAGTCGAGCTGCGCCGCGCCGACGGCACGCCGATCTGGGTCCTGCAGAATCTCGTCATCGTCGGCGAGCACGGTTCGGAAGTCATCCATGCGACGGTAGTCGACATCAGCGACCGGAAGCGCGCCGAGGAACAGATCGAGTTTCACGCGTACCACGACGTGCTCACGCATCTGCCGAATCGCAAGCTGTTCAGCGATCGTTTGCGGCAGAGTCTCAATCGCGCGCGGCGCGCGGGCAAGCCGCTGGCGGTGATGTTCATCGACATCGATCACTTCAAGACCGTGAACGACACCCTCGGCCACACGGCCGGCGACGAGTTGCTGCTGGAGATGTCGCGCCGTCTGCGCAACTGCGTTCGCGAAGACGACACCGTCGCGCGTCTCGGCGGCGACGAGTTCACGATCATCCTCTCCGAGCTCGCGCATCCGGAAGATGCGGTTGGCGTCGCGCAGAAGGTGCTCGAGGCTGTTGCGGTTCCGCTGTCGATCAGCGGCCTGCCGATCGAAGTGTCGGCGAGCATCGGCATCGCGCTGTTCCCGGTCGACGGCCACGATCCGGAAACGCTGCTGCGCAACGCCGACAGCGCGATGTACCGCGCGAAGGATTCGGGCCGCAACAACTATCAACTATGCACCGAGGACATGAAAGCGCGGGCGATGGAACGGCTGTCGCTCGAGACGCGGCTGCGCAAAGCCATCATCGACGGACAGCTCGTGCTTCGCTATCAGCCGCAGATCAGTCTTCTCGACGGACGGATCACCGGCGCGGAGGCGCTCGTGCGCTGGAACGATCCGGAACGCGGACTCGTCGAGCCTGACGGATTCATTCCGATCGCGGAGGAAACGCGCCTGATCGTGCCCCTCGGCGAATGGGTGCTCCACCAGGCCTGCCGTCAGACGAAGGAGTGGCATGTCGGCGGAGTCGGTCCGATGCGCGTCGCGGTCAATCTCTCCGCGCGGCAGTTCCAGCAGGCGGACCTCGTGCAGATGGTGCGGCGCGCGCTCGACGACGTGCACCTCGATCCGTCCGCGCTCGAGCTCGAGATCACCGAAACGACGGCCATGCAGAACGGCGCGGTGACGGTGGAGGTGCTGCGCGCGCTGCGCGAGATCGGCGTCGGCATTTCGATCGACGACTTCGGCACGGGCTACTCGTCGCTGAATTACCTCAAGCGTTTTCCCATCAACGCCGTGAAGATCGATCGCGCCTTCGTCCGCGACCTCGGATCGAGCGACGGCGACGCGGCGATCGTGTCCGCGGTGATCGGCATCGCCCGAAGCCTGCGCCTGCGCGTGGTGGCGGAGGGCGTGGAAACGGCGGAACAGTTCGCGTTCCTGCGCGGCAAGGACTGCGACGAAGCGCAGGGCTTCTACTTCAGCCGCCCCGTGGAAGCGGCGGACCTGACGCGGACGATGGCGGACAGCGCGCTGTTCGTGATGCGCGAGCCGCGAGTCAGTATGTAGTCCTCCGTGGCACGCCTCGTCATCGTTCTCGGATTACTTCTCACGCTGCGTTCCGTCCAGGGTCAGATCTCGATCGTTCAGCCGATCGGCACTCCGACGACGAATGACGTGCTCGTCGCGCATATCCAGTTCATCCAAAACGGATCGTGCCTGGTGACGCCGACGACGGTTCTGAACGGGAATCTGATCCGGACGGATGTCGCAGTTTCGAACTGCACACCCCTGCTCCCGTTTCTCGCCGGCACGTCGACGGGATTCGGACCGCTGGCAGGAACCTATACCTGGGAGGCCCGCGTTTCGTACGACGGCGGGCCGCCGCAATTCATCGGTAGCACGACCGTCGTCGTTCTCGAAGCACCTGCGATTCCATTGCTGGACACGACGACACTCGTCATTCTTGCAATGGCACTTGCTGCCATCGCAATCAGCGCACTGCGCGAGTCGCGGGTCAGCATGTAGTCACGGCAGTACGCCCGGCACGTCGGCGAGAAACACGCGGCAGCGCATCGAGAACGGGTGTGCGGGCGGCGCGGGATTCGACGATGGATTGCCGTGCGCTTCGTCCCACCATCCGAATGCGCCTTCCCGAAGATCGGCGGCCTGCATCCACTCGGACCACTGTCCCGGTTCCTCGTTTTTCACCGGCGGCAGACGAAAGAGCTCGAGCGGTTCATAGCGCGTCTCTTTGCCGTCATGCGGCCACGCGATCTGAACGCCGTACGCGACGCGGCCCGCCAGATCGTTGCGATCCATCACGTGCGTGATTCGCCACGCGTGGTCGCCGTCGGGTTGGATGTAATGCGCTTTCGACCGTACCGGGACGAAAGAGCTGGACGCTGAGATCGGGAGAGAGCTCGCGCGCCGCGTCGACGCGCAGCTCGCACTCGCGATTCGCCCAACGCTTCGTCGTCGTGTCGAAGACGTACCGGAAGTGATAGCGCGAGCCGAGGTCTTCCATCATCACGTAGCGTTGCGAGCCGCCGGTCGTGGCGCAGGCGGTGAGCAGCGCGAGCGCGATCCACTTCATGGGTACTGCGAGTTCGAGCAGCCGGCGCTGATGTCGTGCGTCGCGACGCGCCGCCTTCCGCCGCACGATCCCGTTCGCACCGGTTCCTCGATGCGCGTCGCGTCGCGCAGGAGCTTCGCGTACATGTGAAAGTGCGTCGCGGTGACGCCGAGGGGAGGATCGTTGACGATCTGCACCGTTGCGTTGCCTTTGACGCGCAACGTCTTTCCGCTGTCGGTGCGGAACACGATCTCGCCGCTCGCTGGCGCGCGGAACGCGACCGTGCTCGCGATGCACATCGCTTTCGATCCGCCGAACGTCACCTGTGAGCCCCACGTGTCGGCCGTCGAAAACGTTCCGCGTCCGAGGTCGACGTACGCGGCGACCGCGTCACTCGGCGATGCGGTTTCGATCTCCGGAATGAGCGTCGTGCCGTCCGAGATCCGCGTGAGCGACGGCACGCTGCGCAGATACGACGCTTCGAAGATTGCGTCGCCATGCGGGATGCCGTCGATTGTGACGTGTTCGCCTTCGAGCTTGAACGCGCCGCGCGCATCGCGCTCGAAGCCTCGGTTCTCGATGACATCCGCGGCGTCGACGATCAACCGCGCTTCGTGCTGCGGCGCGCTGACGAGCACCGCGCGTTGCGCGCCGCCGTCCGTGAGGACATGAGCGATCAGTCCGACGAAAAGGATCGTGAGTGTGTCCATCGTGGTCTCCTCAGGGGTACTGGATATTGGAGCAGACGATTTCCGGCGTATGCGTCGTCACGCGACGGCGGCCGCCTCCGCCGCACGATCCTGCTTTCACCGGTTCTTCGATCTTCGTCGCGTCGCGCAGGAGCTTCATGTACATGTGGAAGTGGTTTCCGGACGCGCTGAGCGGCGGAGCGTTGGAGAGTTGCACGATGGTGCTGCTTTTGATGCGGAGCGTCTTTCCGCTGTCGGTGCGAAACACGACCTCGCCGTTCGCCGGTGCGCGGAACGCAACGGTGCTGGCGACGCACATCGCGCGTGAACGACCGAACGTCGCCTGCGAGCCCCACGTCTCCACCGCCGAGAACGTGCCTCGGCCCAGATCGACGTACGCGGAGACGGCGTCGCTCGGCGATGCCGTTTCGATTTCGGGAATCAGCGTCGTGCCGTCGGAGATCCGCGTCAGCGATGGGACGTTGCGCAGATACGAGGCCTCGAACATCGCGTCGCCTTTCGGGATGCCGTCGATGACGACGTGCTCGCCCTCGAGCACGAACGCGCCCTGCTCGTCGCGCGCGAAGCCGCGGTTCTCGATGATCGATGATTCGGCGACGATCAACCGCGCCTCGTGCATCGGCGCATTGACGAAGACCGCGCGCTGCGCGCCGCCGTCGGTCATGACGTGAGCGATCAGGCCGTAGAAGAGAATCGTGAGCGTATCCATCGCGAGCCTCGCTTAGGGACAGCAGCCGGTGTTCGAGCAATCGCTGCTCAGGGCGTTCGCAGCCACGTCGTGCGCTGACACACGCCGGCGCCCGCCGCCGCCGCAACTCGAGCCGGTGGCGACCGGTTCCGCGACGTACGTAGCGTCGGCGAGAATGTGCGCGTACATGTGAAAGTGCGTTCCGCGCGTGCCGGCGGGCGGGTCGTTTCCGATGGTCACCGTCGCGCTGCCGCGCACGCGCAGCGATTTGCCGCTCGCGGTCACGAACGCGACTTCGCCGCGCGGCGCGGGCGCTCGGAACGTGACGATACGCGCGAGGCACTCGGGGCGGCCATTTCCGAACGTCGTCTGATGGTCGTAAGTGTCGGACGCCGAGAACGTGCCAGCGCCGAGGTCGACGTAGGCCGCGACGGCTTCGTGGGGCGACGCGGTCTCGATCTCCGGAATCAGGCGCGTGCCGTCGGAGATGCGCAGCAAGCCGGGGACGTGCCGCAGGTACGACGCCTCGAATGTCGGATCGCCGGCGGGGATGCCGTCGATCATGACGTGCTCGCCTTCGAGTTTGAAGCCCCCGCGCGCATCGCATTCGAAGCCGCGGTTCTCGATCACATCCGCGGCGTCGACGATCAATCGCGCCTCGTGCTGCGGTGCGTTGACGAGCACCGCGCGCTGCGCGCCGCCGTCGGTGAGGACATGAGTGATCAGTCCGACGAAAAGGATCGTGAGCGTGTCCATCGTTTCCTCCTCACGGCCACTGACTGTTCGAGCACTCGAAGTTGGCTCCGTGCGTCGCGACGCGCCTGCGTCCGCCGCCGCACGCTCCCGCGTGCACCGGCTCTTCGATCTTCGTCGCATCGCGCATGAGCTTCGCGTACATGTGGAAATGCGTTCCGTTCGCGCCGAGGGGCGGATCGTTGAAGATCTGCACCGTTGCGTTGCCTTTGATGTGCAACGTTTTTCCGCTGTCGGTGCGGAAGACGACCTCGCCGCTGGCTGGCGCGCGGAACGCGACCGTGCTGGCGATGCACATCGCTTTCGTTCGGCCGAACGTCACCTGTGAGCCCCACGTGTCGGCGGTCGAGAATGTGCCGCGTCCGAGGTCGACGTACGCGGAGACCGCGTCGCTCGGCGATGCGGTTTCGATCTCAGGAATCAGCGTCGTGCCGTCCGAGATCCGCGTGAGCGATGGCACGCTGCGCAAATACGACGCCTCGAAGATCGCGTCGCCCTTCGGGATCCCATCGATCATCAGGTGCTCGCCTTCGAGCTTGAACGCGCCGCGTGCGTCGCGCTCGAAGCCGCGGTTCTCGATCACATCCGCGGCG
>Ga0075425_100003104_pt1 | contig 16805 bp, 15 predicted proteins | sample SoiMethybrSBSTD4_FD_75300 | JGI IMG/M metagenome (GOLD analysis project Ga0075425, IMG submission 75300) | Bulk soil microbial communities from a Populus tree surrounding site in Tennessee, USA - Soil MetaG P. TD hybrid SBSTD4 | ecosystem: Environmental > Terrestrial > Soil > Tree plantation... | reverse complement strand
CGCATGATCGGCTCCAGCAGAACCGGACCGGCCTTCCTCACCGCATCCTGAAACGCGAGCGAACCCGCGATATGGAATGAACGCTCATCCGAGTCGACTTCGTGATAACTACCGAACACGAGCCGGACCTTGATGTCCACCATTTCATACCCCGCGAGGAAGCCACGCTCCATCGCATCGCGAATGCCTTGCTCGACAGGCTTGATGTATTCCTTCGGAATTGCTCCGCCCGTAATCTCGTTGACGAAGACGAAGCCTTCGCCCGGAGCCGGCTCGATTTCGATCTCGACGTGTCCATACTGACCACGACCGCCGGTCTGCTTTTTGTAAACCTCTTTTCCTGGAGCAGGCTGAGTGATCGTTTCGCGATAGGCGACCTGCGGCTTGCCGACATTCGCTTCGACACCAAACTCGCGCTTCATGCGATCGACGATGATCTCGAGGTGCAGCTCGCCCATGCCGGCGATGATCGTCTGACCAGTTTCCTGATCGGTCGAAACATTGAACGAAGGGTCTTCCTGCGCCAGGCGATTTAACGCGATGCCGAGTTTGTCCTGGTCCTGCCGCGTCTTTGGTTCGACTGCAACGCGAATAACGGGCGCCGGAAATTCCATCGCTTCCAGCACGATTGGCTTGTTCTCGTCGCAGATCGTGTCGCCGGTAGTGACCTGCTTCATGCCGCCGATGGCTATGATCTCGCCCGCGCTCGCGTCTTCAATATCTTCACGCTTGTTCGCATGCATGCGCATCAAGCGGCCAACACGCTCCTTGGCGTCTTTGACCGGGTTGTAAGCGTAGGAACCCGCCTTGATCGTGCCGCTGTAGATGCGGACGAATGACAGTTGACCGAGGTGCTTGTCAGCCATGATCTTGAAGACCAGGCCGGAAAACGGCGCCGACGCCTCGGGTGGACGCGTTTCTTTCTGACTGTTCTTTGGATTGACACCTTCGACCGGCGGGATGTCGAGCGGAGAAGGCAGATAGTCGACGACCGCATCGAGCAGCGTCTGCACGCCCTTGTTCTTGAAAGCCGAACCCGTAACGACGGGCACCAGTTTCAAACCAATCGTGCCGGCACGAAGCGCGTTTCGAATCTCCTCCTCGCTTATGTCTTCGCCTTCGATGTACTTGTGCATCAAGTCATCGTCAACACTCGCAACTGCTTCGATCAACTTCTCGCGCGCCGCAGCGGCAGCGTCTTTCAAATCTTCGGGAATCTCGCCGGTCTCGTATTCAGCGCCTTTGGTTTCGTCCTTCCAGATCAATCCCTTCATTGAGATCAGATCCACGACGCCTTTTAGTTGATCTTCGAGACCAATCGGAATTTGCAGTGCGACGGGGTTGGCGCCGAGACGTGTGATGATCGACTCAAATGAACGGTCGAAAGAAGCACCGGCACGATCCAGCTTGTTAATGAAACAGATTCGCGGGACGCCATACTTGTCGGCCTGACGCCAGACAGTTTCTGACTGCGGCTCGACACCCGCGACGCCATCGAACACAGCAACAGCGCCGTCGAGAACGCGCAACGAGCGCTCGACCTCCATCGTGAAGTCGACGTGGCCCGGAGTGTCGATGATATTGATGCGATGATCTTCACCATTTCTTTCCCAGAAGCAGGTAGTCGCAGCGCTGGTAATGGTGATACCGCGCTCTTGCTCCTGCTCCATCCAGTCCATCGTCGCCGTACCCTCGTGCACCTCACCGATCTTGTGCGTGATGCCCGTGTAATAAAGGATTCGTTCAGTGGTGGTGGTCTTGCCGGCATCGATGTGGGCCATGATGCCGATGTTCCTGAACTTTTTTAGATCGTGCTTAGCCATCGAAATCACCTATAGGTCCTATCGGACCTGTAGGACCTATTCTTTCCTACCACTTGTAATGCGCGAACGCCTTGTTCGCGTCCGCCATGCGGTGCGTGTCTTCCTTCTTCTTCACCGCATTACCGCGATTGTTTGCGGCCTCGAGGATCTCAGCCGCTAAACGATCCGTCATCGTCTTCTCGCCGCGGCCGCGCGCGTAGGAGACGATCCAGCGAATTGCCAGGGCACCGCGCCGTTCCTGATGCACTTCAACCGGAACCTGGTAAGTCGATCCACCAACGCGTCGCGACTTTACTTCAACCGTCGGCTTTACGTTGTCGATCGCACGTTTAAAAACTTTAAGCGGCTCTTCGCCAGTCTTCTCGCCGATCTGCGTCATCGCATCGTAGAAGATGCCTTCCGCCAAACTCTTTTTACCCTTCCACATCACGCCGCAGATAAACTTGGTTACCAGCGGGCTGTTGTAAACCGGGTCAGGAAGTACGTCACGTCGTTCGGCTACTCGTCGTCTTGGCATATACTCTCTCGTTACTTTCTAGTGCGACTTTCTGGCGCGCTATTTCCCTGCACCTTTGGGCCGTTTGGCTCCATACTTCGAGCGTCCCTGCTTGCGATCGGCAACACCGACTGAATCGAGCGTGCCGCGAATGACGTGATAACGCACGCCGGGAAGATCCTTCACGCGGCCCCCTCTAATAAGCACGATCGAGTGCTCTTGCAGGTTGTGGCCAACGCCGGGGATATAGGTCGTGACCTCGATACCGTTTGTCAGTCGAACACGCGCGACTTTACGCAACGCTGAGTTCGGCTTCTTCGGCGTCTGCGTGTAAACGCGGGTGCAGACTCCGCGCTTCTGCGGCGAACTCTGCAACGCCGGACTGGCCGTTTTGTACTTGACCTGCTGGCGGCCTTTACGAACAAGCTGATTTATCGTCGGCACTGTTTTCCTCTTAATTCGAGCGCTTTACACGCGCAAAAAGGCCCCTTGCCTGCCTCTTTCCGGAACCAGTCCGGCAGTCAGCGCAGGCGGCTGCCCTGTTAAGAAAATTAATTTAGGGATGTTCTGACTTCGCTAACTCGCGGTGGGCGTGGATCGTGGCTTCCCTTAAGCCGAAACTTTTCTGTGGCGTCGCATTCATGGGCGAGAAGCATTCTGCGCGAGTACGCGCTGGAGCAGCGGCCCATAAACTTCCAAGGGCCGCGGCGACGTGTACCATTTACGCCACAATAATTGTCAAACGACCGAACTGCCTGGTCGAGCAACGCCTCCACACCTACAGAACCAACTGGACGTTGCCTTGTTTGCTTCAGACCCTTGGCCCGAAACGGGAGACTATACGGGGCGTGAGCGCCCTGTGTCAAGAAGGGCAGCAGGGGCCGCAGATGAACGCGGATGAACGCAGATCAGATCTGCGTTCATCTGCGGCTCACAAAACCCACTTAATCAAATACCAGATCCCGAAGCCCGCGGCGATAACGATTGCTATCAACAGCAGCGCCAACAACGTCATCAGCAGCTTGAACTTCCGGTAACGGTTCTTGTCGGGCGGGGCGAGTGAACCCTGCGGGAAATATGGTGGCGGTGTGTATGTGGCCATGCTAATCCTCCGGAGTCGGCGAAGATACTGCGCCTGCTTTCTTCAACTCCTCCTCCTTCTGCTTCTTCAATAGGTCTTCCTGATGTTTCCTGCCGGCACGAATTCGCTGAATGCCTTCCTTCGCCTCGTCGAGACCATCCTGCGCGCGAAAGTTCTCCGGATCGATCTCCAAAGACTTAGAAAACGCCGCCGCTGCTGCGTCATATTGCGCTAACTTCGTATGCGCCACGCCGAGATCGTAATAGACATCCGGATCGTCCTCTTTTAGTTTAGTCGCCTCGCGATACTCGCGTACGGCTTCGCTATACTGACCCAAACGAGCGTAGGTCTGACCAAGATTGTAATGAGCTTCGGCCTCGTCGCGGTGTTCCTCGAGGTACTTTTTATAGTCCGCAACCGCCTTTTTGTACTCTGACTCGGCCTCTTCCCGCTTGCCTAACGACTCATAACCGAGTCCGAGCCGGAAGTGGGCCTCCGCCAAGCCTGGATTCAATCTGACAGCTTCCTGAAACGCCAGCACCGCTTCGGCGTCCTGATCGTTACGGTATAATTCCTTGCCTTTTTCCAACTGCTCGCGGGCTCGCGTGCGATCCTCCGGCAAATTGTTGGACACTGCCGCCGTTCCGGCACTATTATTCGTGCTTTGCTGGCCACTGCGCTTACAACCAACGGTAAAGATCAGTAACGAAACAGCGCAGATTAAGAGAATCGATCTCATCTTCCGAAAAATTCTGCTGTTGAACGACTTAGGTTGGGGATGCAGCAGGCTTATCTAACGCCAAGTCGCGTGGCGGAGTCAAACAAGGAGTGGAAGCGAGAGCCGATTGCGAGTTTCTTTTATCAACAGTTCTAACCGAGGAGTGCACATGTTCAGAAATCAATTCCGGCTGATCGGACGCCTGGCGCCAATTGCCCTGGTCGCCAGTATGTCCGCGCCGCAACTTTTCGCCCAAACACGCACCGTAGCGGCTGTCAATGCGCCGCTGAGTCTTACTTTAACGGCGGACACAAACGTTGTAAGCGCCTGCGCAGATGGAGGCGCGCCACAGGTTCGTCTCACGGCTCAGGCAGTTTCTCCCGGCGGTTACCCGATCAAGTACAAATGGACCACGAGCGCAGGAACGATCAGCGGTGAAGGTCCAGTGGTGACGTGGAACCTCGCCGGATTGAAACCCGGTTATCACAAAGCATCGCTCGATATTCAAAGCGTTGGGAGTGAGGGATCGTGTCAAGCGTTTTCGTCAATCAGCGTGCTGGTGAATCCGTGCGCGGTGGTGCAACCCGTTTGCCCGGCGGTCGAGATCGTTTGTCCGACAAACGTTGGTGTGGATCAACCATTGACTTTCACTTCGCGCGCGAGCGGCGGGGTGCCGGCGAATATCACACCGGTTTACAACTGGACCGTCTCCGCAGGAACAATCGTCGCCGGACAAGGAACCGATACGATCAAAGTCGACACGACTGGCCTGGCTGGTCAGACCGTTAGAGCGTCGCTTTCGATCGGTGGTTACAACCTCGAGTGCGCTGCTGATTGCGCTGTCTCCATTCCACTGCCAAAACTGAACGGCCGGAGGTTTGATGAGTTTCCCGACATCGCACGCAACGACGAGAAGGCGCGACTGGACAACTTCGGAATCGAACTCCAAAACGATCCCACCGCGACGGCTTACGTGATCGTCTATCCAGGAAAGTCCGGCAAGCGTGGCGAGGTGCAACAACATGCGAGTCGCGTTGTTGAGTACCTTGTGAACTCCCGTCAGTTGGATCAACGTCGCATCGTGACGCTCGTCGGTCCAGCAAGAGATAAACTACACGTTGAACTTTGGATCACACCGCAGGGCGCCCCGCCTCCGAATCCATAACTAGTTTTAGCCACAGATAAACGCGGATGACGCGGATTGGATATTCTGATCCGCGTCATCCGCGTTTATCTGTGGCTACTTGCTTGCCTTTCTTCCCTTCTGACCCGACGGATTCGCTGGGTTTGTACGAGAAAATTACAGGTGGGGAGAGACATTTATGAGGTTCCGTACTAAATCAGGTTATTGGGCCGTCTGGCTGTTGGCCCTTATTTTGGCCCTGCCATTTGCAGCCGCAGCTCAGGACAAAAAGGACAAGAAAGACAAGAAAGAGATCACGGGTACACCAGTTTTCTGGCACGAACCGACCGATCTTGAAAGTCGCAATCTTCTTCTCGGCGCCGGCGGCGAAGAGATGAAGCCCGACATCAGCAAAATAACCTTTATCGAGCAGAAGCAGGGCGGTTACTCCACGAAATATCGCGTGCGCGATGCGAAAGGTAACGAGTGGGTCGCCAAGCTCGGCAAGGAAGCTCAGCCTGATACAGCCGCAAATCGCTTGTTATGGGCACTCGGTTACGAAACTGAAATCGCCTACCTCTACCCACACCTGACCATTGAAGGCAAAGGTGAGTTTGACAACGTCAGGCTTGAGGCGCGTCCCGCAAACGTCAAAAGAATCGGACCCTGGTCATGGGCAAACAATCCGTTCGCCAACACGCCCGAGTTCCGTGGCCTGAAGATCCTCATGGTCATGATCAATAACTGGGACATGAAAGACGAGAACAACCAAATCCTCGCAACACGTGGCGATACCACCGGGGAGGGAGAGTTGCGCTACATCATCAGCGATCTGGGAGGCTCGTTCGGAAAGACGGGCGGCGTAATCTCTCGCAGCCGCAATAAACCTTCCGATTACGAGAAGGCCACGTTTATCGAGAAGGTGAACGGCGACGTGATTAATTTCAAATACGGCGGCAAGAACAAGAAGCTGTTTGACAACCTCACGGTGGCGGATGCTCGTTGGCTGAGTGACAGGTTGAAACGCTTGAGCGACGAGCAGATCAAAGACGCGTTTCGCGCGGCGAACTATTCACCCGAATTGGTTGACGTGCTTGCGGGCGCCTTTAAAGAAAGGATCAACGCCCTGGCGAATCCGGCAGGCGCGGTGGCGAAGGATAACTAAATAAGCCGCAGATAAACGCGGATGACGCGGATCAGAAATCTGATCCGCGTCATCCGCGTTTATCTGCGGCTAACTTTATCTTACGACATCGATCGCGATCAGTTGTTGTCCTGAGATCACGAACTCGGCCGGCGGTAATTCCTTCTCGTAAACCGGAGAAAGCACTGTGGGCGTGTAGCCGCCGGAAGTTCGATCGCTGTTCAGCGTTGCCACTACCGACGGTGGCAAACTCGGAAGCTCACTAGTTCCAATCACTGCTCCCGACGTGATACGAAACAGTTTCACATACAAGCGATCGCTCTTCTTGACGGTGTTAATAGCCTTCACCAGTTGACTCAGATCCTGCGGCACAAACGCCTTCGCTGGCGAGCCTTCCTGCAATGCGCCTCCATCGCCAACAAATACCAGCAATTGGCCCAACGCTGCATCCTCAGGAATCTGCACCGGAATGCGTTGCACAAACTGTTTTCCAGACTCAGTCCTCACGTAAGCCTGGACTTCGACCTTTTCTCCACGACGAACTTCCGTGCGGTCGAGCGTAATGCGCTCGAGCGTGCCCGCGTACTTCGTCTCTGTCGAAGAAATGTCGAGCGTGATTCCATCAAGTTGCACATTGTCAAAGCCGCTCGCTAACAACGAACTCACCGGCGCCGCGATGGAACCCGCAGCCATGATGGCGGAGTTGTTAGCTGAGAACCGGCGATCGATCTGAATAGTCTCCTGCCCTTTGACTTTTATCTCGCCCTTCATGGCGATCGTCGAATCTCCCAGGGCGCGCTCGCTGGAAGTGATCGTGTTAAAGAGCGTGATGTTGAGTAGCAACGGCGTCAGGAAGCTGTCGTTTGCAATTTCGTAAGAATAAGTTTCCGTGCGATCGCGGCTGGTGTGTAGATTGACCTTAACCGGAATCATCTTCGGCGCCTGACGCAGCAAACCGAAGATCCCCGAAGCGCGATCCTGCGAGATCGAGCCAACCATCCGGCCAGGAACGGCCAGCTTGAACGAGTTGTTCACATTGGGGATCACCGTAACGACCGACGATTCTGCCATCGGCATGTCCGAAGCGCCGAGACTCAAAAACGGATGGCCAAAGGCGTAAATGCGGTCTTCGTCTCGTAACGTGACTGTTCCTGCCGCAGCCAATGAATAGTCGCCGCGCACGAGCTGCACGCTAATCGAGCTGCCGGGGAGAAACGTGTTTGCGTTGACTTCTGCGAGTGGCGTAATCGGAGCTGAGCCACCAGCGCCCGAAACCGGCAGCAATCCATTGGCGACTAATTGCGGCGCAAACGCTGCCAGGGACTCCTGGCTGATACCGCTGAATACGAGCGGCGTCGCAATCGGCGTCATCTGTTGGCCGAGCAATGGAATCAAGGGCGATCCGCTCGATACCGGCGCCACAAGTGAAACAGAAGACACAGCCGGTTTCGGCAGATTCGGTTTCCAGTCAGTGCCGGCGAGTTGTGCAAACGATACGACGCGCGGTTCTTTCGGTTTGAGATTTTCCGAGCCCTTGTTGAAGAGATCGATCATCTGCTTGATGGGCGTGATTCCGGCAATCGGTTCTTTCGAGAAAGGAAAGCTGAACGCAATCGCGCCAACGATTTTGCCGTCGATATAAACTGGTGAGCCCGACATACCTGCAAAGACGCCGGTCTTCTCAACGTTTGGTCCACTCAGCCTCGCGATGATTGCTGACTGCCGCGGTCCGGGAAAACCGGGCAGGATGCCCAATATTTCGACGCCGAACTCCTCGGCTTGAGTGCCGCTAAAAACAGTTCTCGCGGTGCCTTTCATGCCCGGACGAAGATCTTCGAGCGGAAATAGTTCCGGGCCGTTAAGCTTGACTGCCGTCGCGACGGGCTTCTGAGCCACGGCCAACACTGCCATTGCGGCGATGAGTATTGCGCTGAGAATGGGAGCAAATCTGTTCATCGTTTAGGACTATAAACTTGGCTCAAGAACCGGTCAAGGTTATCCACAGAGTACGCAGATTACGCAGAATCTGTGTACTCTGTGTAATCTGTGGATCAAACTGAAGCATTCATCCTTGCTGGTGGCGCCTCGCGCAGAATGGGGACCGACAAGTCTCAACTGCGCCTCGCCAACCAAACCTTCACCGAACGAATCGCTGCAACACTCCTGATGCTCACTGACTCGGTTACGGTTGTCGGGCGCACCTCTTCAAATCTTCCGAGCGTCGCTGATGTCTACCCGCAGTGGGGGGCGCTCGGCGGTCTTCACGCCGCACTCGCGGCCTGTAAACGTGAGTGGGCCATCGTCGTGGCCTGCGATCTTCCGTTTGTAACCGCAGAACTCTTTTCACATCTCGCCAGCCTGCGCCTGGACCACGATGCCGTAGTTCCCTTGCAGCCGGACGACCGTCCACAACCATTAGCGGCTCTTTATCGGGTCGATCCGTGTCTGCAACGCGCCACCGAGCTGATCGAACACGATCGCCGCCGTCCGCTGGACCTGCTCGAAGCCGTCAAAACACGCTGGGTCCAGTTTACCGAAATCAGGAATCTCGCTCAGTCGGAAAGGTTTTTTGTTAACATCAACACGCCAGAGGATTATTATGATGCGACTCTGAGAGGACCTTACTCACCTTAATGCCACCACGACGCCGATTTGGTAAAAGACTAGTCAAGTCTTTACTGCCAATACTACTGGTAATCTTACTGGCTGTCGTCGGCGCGCTTTCGTTCGTTGTTTACTGTGTGTCGCGTCCCACAAAGCGGCCTTACGTAGTCACGCCCGACTCTTTCTCCCGCATCAGCGGACGCGCTATCAAAGTCACTGACGAAACCTGGACCAACTCCGACGGCCGCCGCGCGCGCGGCTGGTTGCTCAAAGGCGCAGAGGGCGCGCCGGCAGTTGTCCTGTTGCATCGTTACGGCGGCGACCGATCGTGGCTTTTCAATCTCGGCGTCAAGATCAACGAAACCACTAATTTCACAATCCTCTGGCCCGACCTTCGCGGCCATGGCGAAAGTCCGCTCATAAATTGGACCACGCTCGGCGCGCGTGAGGGCGATGACCTGATTGATGCGCTTAAGTACCTGCGCAGTTTGAAGTCAGAAAAACAGAAGACGCTCGTGGGTGAGAGTTTTGGAGTCTATGGGGTCGAACTGGGCGCATACAGCGCGCTGAAAGCCGCGCGTGCGGAACCGCAGATCAAAGTGCTGGTGCTCGATTCCGTGGCGCACTCGTCCGACGCTTTGCTCAGTGCTGCTGTGGCAAATTGTGTCGGAGTTGATAACAGTCTGGTGCAGTATTTTGCGCGCGTCGCGATGAAGTTGTATCTGTTCGGCAGTTACGACAACGCAACCGCGTGCGACTTTGCGCATTCGATTCGCGATCAGCGCGTCCTTCTTCTCTCAGGCACTGACGCCGCAAACCTGCGCGACGCAACCGCCTCGCTGCAAAGCTGTTTTCCGGTCCAGGCTAATGTTGAAACGCGCACCGATCTGCCGTTGAGCGGCTTCAGCATGCCTTCAGCGACTGGAGAGCAAGGCGAAGCCTACGATCGTATCGTGATCGACTTCTTCGATCGCAACCTGCGCTAGGTTTAGAGTTCAAGCTTTAGCTTGGTGTCGAATCAGCAGCCTAAAGGCTGAACTCTGAACTATCGTAAATTCCACCCGAGAATCGCGGTACGCCCGTTGTCACCAATGATCTCGATTCCGGGCGTTCCTCTGAAATTTTCGACATACCGAACCGGAATCAGCACCAGAAATCTTCCGCCCCGAGCACGCGCCTCAGTCAGCGAAATCTCATCGAAGGTCACGACTTCGCCGTGCTCGTCATAAACGACTCTGTCGTAGGCATAAAACTGCGCCGAACGATCGTCGCTTCGTTGCGCGAGCACTGGTGCATTCGCATAGCCACGGACATTTGCGAGCAACAACAGATCGCGTACTGATTCACCCCTCGCGAAATGGTCGGCCGCAAACGTCAAGGCCAGAAGCACGAGCACCATCGTGCCACCGGCTATCGAGATGTACTCAGCAGGTTTTCGTTGACGAAGCACATCAGAAATCAGAAGCGCAACTCCCGGCAACGATGGCAACACGTAACCTGGCAGCTTCGACCCCGAAAATGAAAAGAACACGATCGGCGCTAAAAGCCACGCCAACGAGAAGACCCGTAAAACACTGAAATCGTCGTCGCTGCGCCAAGTCCACTTGCGCGCTTTGACAAACGCGGCGATGAGATGGAAGGTCCACGGCAGCGCCAGCAGCAAAATGATCACAGGATAGAAATAGATCGGCTGCGGATGGTGGTACTTGTTAGACACGTAACGCGCGAAGTGGTGCTGCACAAAAAACTCGTCGACAAAGGTCCAACCGTTTCTCGCGATCACCGGTCCATACCAAATTGCTGACACCGCAACGGCGAGTGGCACTCCCCAAAGCAAGCTCAACACAACGCGACGCTGCGGCCATCTTCGTCGCAACAAATAGTAAAGACCCACAACCCCAAACGGAATCACGATTCCCACCAACCCTTTTGCCAGCAGCGACAGGCCCACGAAGAAATAGAAGCCAAACAACAGCAGACGCTTGCGTTTTGTCGTACTCAGTTCGTGTAACAAAAAGAACGCGAGCGACCAGCTCGTCGTCATCGTGATGACGACATCAAAACTCGCCGCGCGTGAAAAGAAAATCAGACTGAGGCAAGTGGCCATCACGAGGGCACTCGACTCACTCGCGCGGATCTCGCGTCCTACACGCCAGACCGCCGCAATCGTGAGCAGTCCACAGAGTGCTGGTCCCAGCCGGGCAGACCATTCGCTAACGCCAAAAACTTTGAATGCCGCGACGATCATCCAATACAGCAGCGCCGGTTTTTCAAACCACGTGTGACCGCCAAGTCGCGGCGTGATCAGATCGCCAGTCAGAAACATCTCGCGCGCGACTTGCGCATAGCGCGGCTCGTCAGGTCCGAGCAGCGGCAACTTGCCGAGACCGTAAAGGTAGAACGCGATGATTATGAAGAGGAAAAGATAGAGTCGCTTGGCAAGCGTCGAAGGATGCAAGTATATTCGGCTCCGAATTGGCTAACGCGCCAGACTAACACATTATGTTACGTACAGCAGTCATCGGAGTGGGCAGCCTGGGCCGCCAGCATGCGCGCATTCATGCCGCTCTTGCGGCTGAAGGGCTGTCGCAGTTCGTCGCCGTTTGCGATTTGAATGAGGAGACGGCTCGGTCGGTCAGTAGTGAAAGAGAGACTGACTGGACCACCGACTGGCGCGAATTGATCGGTCGTATCGACGCGGCGAGTGTCGCTGTTCCGACTGAAGTGCACTGCGAGATCGCATGCGGCCTGCTCGAAGCGGGCATTCACTTGCTGGTGGAAAAACCGATATCACGGACACTCGAAGAAGCCGACCGTATGATCCGCGCTGCCGAAAAGGGCAATGCGGTGCTTCAAGTCGGGCATCTCGAGCGCTTCAACCCGGCGATGGTTGCGTTGCGGCCGCACGTGCGTAAGCCGGTCTATTTCGAGATTCATCGAGTGGGACAGTTCACGGCGCGCTCGCTGGATATCGACGTCGTGCTCGATTTGATGATTCACGATCTCGACATCGTGCAGTGGCTTGTTGGTGAAGATGTGGAAGTGACCAACATTCACGCCGTCGGCATTGCGATTCTTACTAACAAGGTGGATGCGGCAAATGCGCGGCTGGAGTTTTCCTCGGGCGCTGTGGCGAACATCACGGCTTCGCGGGTGGGAACAGAAAAGATCCGGAAGATGCGTTTCTTTCAGCCTCATGACTACATCGCCGTCGATTACACGACGAAGCGCGCGTCAGTCAGCGGGCTGGCGCCACCGACCGCCAGTGGCGCGTGGCCAGGTGTGCACGTCAAACATCTCGACATCATCGATGTCGAACCGTTGCACGCGGAGATCGTTTCGTTTTTGGAGTCAGTGAAAAATGGAACGCCGCCCGCAGTTTCGGGGATCGAGGGCAGAAACGCTTTGAGTTTAGCGTTGCGCACGCTGGAACGAATTCGTGAGCATGGACGTCGGGTTTTGGCCGCGGATTAACGCGGATTGATACGGATTTTGCCATGGCTTCAGCGAACCCTGAACTCTCCACGCTGCTTCAGACTCAGATTGATGCAGGAGAGTTTCCTTCGGCGGTTTATCTTGTCGCCGAACGTGATGAGATTGTGTTTGCAGATGCGCTCGGTTATTCCGTCGTCGAACCGTATCGAATCGCGAATACATTCGGCACGATCTACGATCTTGCTTCACTGACCAAGCCACTCGTCACCGCATTGCTCTGCGCGCGCAGAATTGAACTCGGCGAGCTCACGCTCGACAGTCCTGTCTCTCATTACCTCGCCGAATTCGATCGCACAGACAAGCAGACGATCACGATCCGTCAACTTCTGACTCACACCTCAGGTCTGCCCGCGTGGCGCCCACTTTATCTACTCGCCCAAGACGACCCCGAGCGAGCGGCCGACGCAATCGCCAAGCTTGATCTGGAATACAAACCTGGGACGCGCGTGGTCTACAGCGATCTGGGATTTATCGCGCTGGGAATTTTGTTGGAACGCCAAGCGGGCCATCCTCTGCCACAAATGGCTAAGCAGGAAATTTTTGAATTACTAAAGCTGGAGCATACGTTCTTCAATCCCGAGCTTGCTTTGCAAACCGGCATCGCGGCGTGTGAAACCGGCAATGCCTACGAAACGGACATGTGCCAGCAAACGGGCGCTGGTGAGTATCAGAATTCACGTCAGCGACTGATCTGGGGTGAGGTGCACGACGGTAACGCTTATTTTCTCGGCGGAGCCGCAGGTCATGCCGGACTGTTTTCAACTGCTCGCGAAACGTTTGAACTCGCGCGGCAGTTTCTGCCTGACTTCACCCGCTTGCTCAAACCTGAGACGTGCAGCATGTTTCGTGAAAACATGACCGCTGGTCTGGAAGAGGCACGCTCGGTCGGCTGGCAACTGGCCGCAAGCAGGGACTCGACCGCCGGAACAGATCTACCTCCTGACAGCTTCGGCCACAACGGATTCACCGGCGCCTCTGTGTGGATCGATCCCGAGCACCGGCGCATTTTCATCCTCCTCACGAACCGCACCCACGCCCGCAAACTTCCCTTCGCCAACATCAACGCCGTCCGCCGCCAGTTCCACAGCCTGGCCGTGCAGGCATTAAAGAAATAGCCACAAAGAAGCACAAAGTTGTCGCTATAACTTGATTCTGAGCGTGGTGCCGATGACGTTTAAGTCGCCGGGGCGGCTGACGCCGTCGTTTTGGCGGAGGTAGTAGAAGTCTTGCGTGAAGTGTTTGTTGAATACCTTGCTTGCGCCGGCGGTGAAACGATTGCGCACCCAGCGATTGACGCTCCAGTCGTAAAAGACTTCATCGGCAACAAACAACGACAGACCAAGCTTGCTTGGACCAACGTTATGTTCGACCTGAAGACGATTGCGGTAGCGGGTGGATGTGATGCCCGGGTTTCGAAATCGACGTTCAAACAGATTTCGATCGCTCAAACGAAACTTATTCAAAGCGAAGCGCACGGTAATGGGAAGTGACAGACGGCTTTCCCAACCTTTTCGGCCCTCGAATGGCTGCGTGCCGATATACAAATAGTTTGGTGAAACGGTCAGATACTTTCCGAGCTTGAAAGAGAATCCAGCGCCGATGCGCTCGTCCACCGGACGATGAATGTCACGGCCAAGGCGGAGCGTGCCAAGCACATTGAAATCGATCGTTTTGGTGACCGGGACTCCGATCTGAACATCGCTCCATAGCTGATTGTCGGTGTGCGACTGAGCAAAAGCGGAGCCGCAGAGCAACACAAAAAGGACAAAAATCGCCGTTCTCAACTTGTGCTCTTTGTGCTTTGTTGTGGCAATACGGTGAATGAGGTTAAAGCAACTACGACGCGCTCGCCGACGTGCAGTCTGGTCGCGCTCGCTTCCGGTTTCGGGCGTGTGGCGATGATTGATTTTGTTGTCTTCCTTTCGGGCGTTTCCGTGGTGAGATAGTAAGGAGTCTCGTCAGTCTTGCATTCCTCGGCGCGGTCCAGACGCAAACGCAGACGTTCGTAAGCGCCAACAAACGCAATCTCTTCAATAGTCGCGACACCGATTCGCGAGTGTCCCGGACGCAGGAAGTCTCCACGAGTCAACACAACATCCTCGGGCCTGAAAATCACTTTCACACAAGCTCCTGCCTTGAACTTTTCCCGATCCAGAGCCGCAGGAATTTGCGCTGAACCCACTTCGAGCGAGTCTTTTCCGACAACGGCATCAAGCACGTTGGCTGCACCGAGGAAAGTCGCGACATACTCAGTCGCTGGATGATTGTAAATCTCAAACGGAGTGCCGATCTGCTCGATATGGCCCACGTTGATCACGGCCACGCGATCGCCCAGCTCGAGCGCTTCTTCCTGATCGTGTGTAATGAAGATCGACGGCACGTTGACCTTCTTCAGCAGTGCGCGAATCTCACGGCGCAGATGAACGCGCGTTTGGGTGTCGAGCGCGCCGAACGGTTCGTCAAAGAGCAAAACTTCCGGCTTGTACGCGAGTGTTCTCGCGATGGCGACGCGCTGTTGCTGGCCACCGGACAATTGCGACGGATACTTTTTGCGATGCTCTTCGAGTTGGACCAGCGACAGCAACTCGTTCACCGTTGCGCGGATCTCCTTGCGTCGACGTTTGCGGATGCGCAACCCGTAACCGATATTCTTCTCCACCGTCATCTTTGGAAACAACGCGTACGACTGGAAGATGACGCCCACACCACGCTCTCTCGCCGGCAGCTCAGTGACGTCTTTGCCGTGAAGTATGACTTTGCCCGTGTAAGGCATCTCCAGACCCGCGATGATTCGCAAAATGGTGGTCTTGCCGCTGCCCGAGGCGCCGAGCAATACGAGAACCTCACCCTCAGCCACATCGAAACTTATATTTTCAAGCACACTGGTCTTGCCAAAACGCTTGCTGATTCCAACTACACTGGCAGCGGCCGGCGGCGGATCAGCGATGGACGGCTTCGCTTCTGGTTCTGGAATCAGTGTCTCTTTCGCTTTCACAACCATCACCTAATCAACGTCGAGCCAATCGCGAGCGAAGAACAGCACGCTGAAAATTAAAAATGAAAACAGCGCCAGAACGATCGCAATCGCGTTCGCTGCCTCGATCTGACCTTCGTTGAACTTCGCAAAGATATACAAAGGCGCAGTCTGCGTTCGTCCAGCGAGATTGCCGGAGACAAGTATAGTCGAGCCAAACTCTCCCACGGCACGCGCGAACGTCAGCAACGCGCCGGAAACGATCGCGCCACGCAGCGATGGCAGCGTCACGTGCCAGAATGTTTGCCAACGCGTGGCGCCGATTGTCGCTGAAGCTTCTTCAAGCGAGCGGCTCATCGTGTCGAAGACCGGTTTGATCACGCCGAAAGCGAGCGGAAAAGTAACAAAGACATTCGCCAGGATGATCGCGCCGGCAGTAAACATGACTTGAATACCATGCGGAGCGAGGAGACGACCGAGCGTGCCGTATGGTCCCCAGAGCAACAACAACGCAAAGCCGGCGACGGCAGTTGGAATGGCAGTAGGAAGCGAGATCGTCACGATGAGAGCGTTGCGGCCCCAGAAGTTGTAACGCGAAAGGACGTACGAGGCGAAAAGACCGAAGATAACGTTGAAGACAGTGGCCCAGAAGCTGGTGGCCATCGAGAGCTTGAGTGCAAACACAGCTTCAGGCGCACTCAACGCGGCCCAAAATTTATCCAATCCGTTGCTGGTTCCGAAAATAAAGATCGAAGCCAGCGGCAGAAAGACCAGCGGCAGCATCATGAACACGAGCATGCCGATGCTCAACGGTCGAGCCACGTCGAACCCGCGTACATGCCGCATTGATGAAGCGATGGTACTCATTGCTTTCTGCTTCGTACTTGAATCGTTGTAGAGGCGGCACTCCGTGGCCGCCCGTCTTGAAACTCTCTCCGCGGTATTTTACCGGCGGGCGGCCACGGAGTGCCGCCCCTACAAAAGACCCAAGTTACTTCCGCTGCACCTGATCGCGAAACAAATGCTCGATTACATCAGGATAGGCTTTATCCCAACCACCAAAGTAATCGACCATAAACGGCATTTCGATGTGTCCAAACTCCTTGCTTGCCTGATTGAACGCGTCGTTCGTCATCGAGTAAAAGTGAAACTTGACGAACGCTTCCTGCGCTTCGTCGCTCCACAAATACTGCATAAACGCGTCTACCACCGAACGTTTGGCAGCAGTGACGTTCTTATCGATTACCACTGCCGGATGCTCGCTGAAAATAGTTGCCTGCGGCACAACGACTTCGATCGGCGCGTTTGCTTCTTTCATCAGCAAAGCTTCAAGTTCGTAGGTAACCA
>Ga0075425_100003100_pt1 | contig 16817 bp, 18 predicted proteins | sample SoiMethybrSBSTD4_FD_75300 | JGI IMG/M metagenome (GOLD analysis project Ga0075425, IMG submission 75300) | Bulk soil microbial communities from a Populus tree surrounding site in Tennessee, USA - Soil MetaG P. TD hybrid SBSTD4 | ecosystem: Environmental > Terrestrial > Soil > Tree plantation... | reverse complement strand
TCACGGCTTGCGGCGGAACAGGCCGCGCAGTCCGCCGGGCGGCGGGGGCGGCCCCTCGGTCACCACGCCGAGCTCGGTTGCCGCCACGATCACCGCGGGGTCGTCCGGCGCCAGCCGGAGCGCGGCCTCCGCCGCCTTGCGGGCACGGAGCTTGAGGCCCTGGCGGTCCAGCAGGCGCGCCAACTCCAGGTAGTAGACCGGCTGCTTCGGGTCCAGCCGTATCGCGGCCTCCATGACGTCGATGGCCTCCCGCACCCAGTGGGGGTTGTTGGCCAGGGCCGAGCTCAGCGCGGCGTGGTAGCGCGGCTCGTCCGGGGCATGGCGGACGGCCACGCGGAACTGCTGCACGGCCTCGTGGAAGTCCCGGGCCTTGAGCTTCACCGCGCCCGTCTCGAAGGCCTGGCGGGCGATCTCCTCCGGCACCGCGACCTTCGGCCTCTGCGACTCGATGTCGTATTCGCGCCGGCTCTTCTCGTTGGAGAGCGCGTTGAAGGCGGTGGTCAGGTCCCGGAAGAACTCGTGCGCGCGCGCCTTCTCCGCGGGGTCCGTGAAGCGGTCCGGATGGCGCTCGCGGGCCAGCCGGGCGTAGGCCTGCCGCACCTCGGCGACGGTGGCCGTCTTCGGTATCCCGAGGATCTCGTAGTAGCTGCCCATCGCCTATCTCTTCTGGCCACCGCCGCCGGGCGTGGAGCGGATGAACTTCTGGGCCTGCTTGCGGATCGCCTCGGGGACGTTGCGGTCCACGGAGAGGCTCTTGATGTCCCTCGGGTTGAGGCGCGAGACCATGCCGAGCGAGATGCCCAGCGGCGTGCGCGGGTTCTTCACGAGGCTGGAGACGACGCCGTAGTGCCGCGTCCATTCCTTGTGGCTGCCGATCTGGCGGAGGATCTCGTCGGAGACGTTCTTCATGCCGGCGAAGGATTCGATCTCGCTTTCCGTCACGCGCGGGCTGCCCAGCACCGCGGTGGCCACGATGCGGTTCGGGTCGCGGATGAGGATGGCCCGCTCCTCCCGGTTGCCCTTGAGCGCGGTCACCACCTTGTCGGCGGTGTTCAGCCGGTACAGCCGCTGCACCGCGCTCACCTTCTCCTTCTGCTGGCGCTCGTCGTCCGCCAGGTAGCGGACCACCGCCTCCGCCTCCGACTTGAACGTGACCTCCTCCGGCGGCGGCAGAGGCTCCTCCGGCTCGGCGGGGGCGGCCGCCGCAGCGGGCGCGGCCGCGGCAGCGGGGGCCGCCGCCTTGGGCTCCGCCTCGCCGATGTGGAAGGTCTGCCGCAGCTCCATGAGCCGGCGCCGCTGGTCCTTGTTGAGGTTCGGGCTCCTCTCCAGCGCCTCCAGGAGCGACGTGCGGCGCAGCAGTCGGACCTGGTTGATGACCACCAGCTCCGCCTGCCCCTCGGGCAGGGCCGCCACCAGGGCCTCGATGGCCTCGTCGGGCAAGGAGGTGTTCTGCAGGACGACCTCGCGCAGCTCCTGGTCCTCGCGGGCGCCCAGTCCCCACGCCAGCACCTCCGGAGGGGTCTCGCGGTCCTTGAAGATCGGCTTCAGCTCCTCCACGGGCAGGCCGGCGAGGGTCTTTCCCGCCGTGGCGCGGATCTCCTCGTCCGCGTCCTTCAGCAGGTGGTACAGCAGCTCGATGAAGTCCGCGGGCTTGAGGGGCAGGGCACCCTGGGCCGCCATCAGGCGCAGCTCGCGCGGGACGCCGCCGCGCCGGAACTGGTCGACGAACGGGTTGGGGCTCCGCTCGCCCATGGCTCAGGCCGGGGGAGTCGGCGCGGTGGCCGGCGCCGGGGACGCGGCGGGGGCCGGCCCCTGCTGGAGCAGCGCGGGGACGCTCGCCTTGTCGATCACGATGTTTCGCTTGACCTCGCCTTCGCGGCCGAGCGGGATGCCCGGACGGTCGTTGATGGTGAAGCTGATGCCACCCGCGTTGCCCACGGACAGGACGATCTGGCTCTGGGCCTCGAGGCGCTGCGTCTCGCCCTGGGCCAGGTTGCGCGAGAGGGCGGTGGTCCCGTCCACGTGGACCTCGACCCAGCACTCCTGGCGCGCGGTGAGCGACAGGACCAGGGCGCCGGTCACCGGCGCCCCCGGCGCGGCCGCCACCGTGCTGGGCGCCGGCGGCGGATAGACGCGGTCCGGCGGCATGGTGACGTCGGGGCTCGTCGCGGGCTCTGGCGCCGGCTCGCTGGCGTGGCGCGCGAACAGCCCCGCGCGCGCGGACGCGAACAGCGCCACGCCCGCCACCAGGATCAACCCGAAGAAGACCGCGGCCATGCGGCCCGAGGCGGGACGCTGCGGGGACGCGCCGCCTTCGGTGGCTGGGCCGCCGTGCGTGTACACGTACTCCGCCACCAGCCGGTCGGGATCGAGCCCCAGGTAGGTCGCGTACTGGCGGACGAACGCCTTGGGGAAGATGCCACCCGGCAGCACGTCCATGCGGTCCTGCTCCAGCGCCTGAAGGAACCGGAGGCTGATGTTCGTGGCTTCGGCGATGTCGCGGAGATCCACTCCCCGTAGCTCCCGTTCCCTGCGCAACGTCTCGCCGAAGGAGGGCATGGTGTCAGGGAAATCTAGCGGACGCGGACGGCGAGTTCAACATTATGTCCCTGAGCGCGCGGGATTTCGGCCCGCAGACCGGCCCGTTTCCGCCAGCCGGAGGGCCGCTGCCTGCACGAGCGGCCGCAGGCCGCCGTCGGACCCCACGCGCTCCAGGTCCCGGTCGAGGAGCGAGGTGAGCTGGGCCAGAGCCACGCCCAGCGGCGTTCGCGGCTGCAGGACCAGCGCCAGGCGCACCGCGTAGCGGTCGCCCCAGCGCGACGAGGCGGCCGCCGCCTCCAGCAGCGCCGGGGATGCGGTGTCCTGCCGCACCGCGGTGACCAGGTCCTCCTCCCGCAGCCTGGGGTTGATCAGGCAGGACTCCGCGATCTGGCGCTCCGTCTCGGCCAGGAGCCGCGTGAGCACCGGCGTCGTCGCGATCTTGGCCAGCGTGACCTTCTCGCCCAGCCGCATGTCGGGCAGCTGCTCCTGCAGTATGGCCTCCGCCCGGCCGCGCACGCCCTTGGGCAGGCGCGGGCTGGCCGCCACGTCCGCGAGGTCGCGCCAGAAGAGCGAGGGCAGCAGACGCAGGGCCAGCACGCGCGGCGTCCTGGGGTTCAAGGCCACCCCGCCCAGCAGGCGGGGCCGCTCGGACCAGGGCGGGGTGAGGGCGAGGAGCTCCAGGAAACGCACCGGCACCGCGCGGCGCAGCACGCCCAGCATCACGACCTCGTCCAGGTCCGGCCGCGCCAGGACCTCGCGCACGCGAGGCACGCTGGAGCCGGCCTGCATCAGCTCCGCGAACAGCGCGTCCACGCCCGCCTCGTCAGAGGCCAAAGTAGCCCCGGATGCGGTCCAGGATCCGCTCCTTCAGCTCGCCGCGCGACGCCGTGGGCTGGAAGCGCGCCGTGAGGTCGCCCTCCGCCTGGCTGAGCGCCTCGCGCCTCTCGGACAGGATGGTGGAGATGTCGACGGCGATGGCGGGGTTGCCCACGATGATGTCGTGGAACCCGGTCTTGTCCAGGGTGAAGAGGTCGACGTCGGTGGCGGCCAGGACGGTGGCGGCGCGGTTCTCTCCCGTCAGCAGCGCCATCTCCCCGAAGAACTGTCCCTCCATCAGCCGGGCCAGGGGCCGGCGCACGCCGCCCATCTCCTTGGAGACCTCCACCTCGCCGCGGTCGAGGATGAAGAAGCTGTCGCCGGGGGCGCCCTCCTCGATGATCCGCTCGCCCGCCGCGTAGTGCAGCGGACGGCAGCGGGCCGCCGCCGTGCGCAGCTCCTCGTCGCTCAGGGGACGGAAGAGGTCGATCTGCCGCAGCGCCCGCTCCAGCCGCGTGGCCGGGGCCTCCTTGTGCTGCTCCGGGACCTCCGCCTGGTGGAGGAACACGTTGCGCACCGGGAACGGGATCTCGATGCCGTGCCGCTTGAAGTGGTACCAGATGAGCCGGTTGATCTCGCTCTCGATGCGCCGGTACTCGTCGTAGGCGCCGAAGAAGTAGCGGATCTCGTACTGGATGGTGAAGTCGTGGTAGCCCACCATCCGGATGCTCGGACGCGGCTCCGCCGGCACGCCCGGCACCTGCTCGAGCAGGCTGGCCAGCACGGAGATCACCTTGTTGGGCGGGGTGTGGTAGTTCACGCCCACGCTCACCACGCGCGAGTGCGCGGAGCGCGGCACGCTGTAGTTCAGGATGGAGTGCCGCGCGACCTCGTTGTTGGGGACGGTGAGCGTGTCGCCGTCCCACGTCTGCAGACGCACGGCCCGCCAGGAGACCTGGTCGATGCGGCCGTCCCTGTCCCCCACGCGCACCCAGTCGCCCACGCGGAACGGGGCCTCGGTGTGCAGGGCGATCCCCGCGAAGAGGTTGCCGAGCGTGTCCTGGAGCGCGAGGCCAACCACCGCGCCCACCACCGCCGAGGTGGCGAGGAACGGCGTGAGCTCGAGGCCGAACCACTGGTGGGCGATGGCGCCCAGGCCGATGGCGTAGGCCATGACCGACACCACGCTGTCCAGCAGCGCGGGCGGGGTCGCCCCCTGGCGGCGCCGGAAGAGCGCCTGGAAGGCGATCACGGTGCCCCGCACGAGCAGGATCAGGAAGGGGACCAGGAAGACCAGCGAGAGCCAGCCCGACTCGGGGAACCGGCCGCCGCCGAAGACCAGTAGTCCTAGGACCGCGCACGTGGCCAGGGCGAAAGGCCCGACCAGCGGGCGGAACACCGGGCGCACGCGGGCCAGGCGCGCCATGGCCAGGATGGCGATCAGGCCGGCGGGCACGGCCAGGCCGACGAGGAGTCCGTTGTTCATGCTGGACCCGCCGCTGCGCGCAGCGCGCGCACGGCCTCCGCGGCCGGCAGGTCGAGGAAGACCCGTATCGCGGCCAGGCCGCGGGCGCCGGCCTCCGCCACCTGGCGCGCGTTGGCCGCGCCGACGCCGCCCACGGCGTGCACGGGGATGCGGAGGGCCCGGGCGGCCTCGGCCAGGGGGCCGAGGCCCAGCGCACGCCGCTCCTTGCCGGGGGTGGCGAAGATGGGGCCCAGCAGCACGAAGTCGGCGCCCTCCGCCTCCGCGCGCCGCGCCCCGTCCACGGAATGGCGGGAGGCGCCCACCACGAGCCCCGGCCAGGCGCGCCTCACGTCGGCCACGGGCAGGCCGTCTTCGGGGAGCTGGACTCCCTCCGCGCCGGCCGCCGCGGCGACGTCGGGGCGGCCGTTCACCAGCACGCGCGCGGCGCTGCCCGCGGTGGCGGCGAGGGCCGCGCCGACCAGCGCGCGCAGCGGCCCGCCGTCGAGGTCCTTCTCCCGGACCTGGACGCGGTCCACACCGGCCGCCGCCGCCTCGCGCACGAGCGTCGTCAGGTCACGGCCCTCCAGGCGGTGGCGGTCGGTGATGAGGGTGATCGTGAACAAGGACCGCCGTCACCGTTCCCGGACCAGGTGCTGACGGGCCTCGTGGAAGGCGAGCACGATGTTGACGAGGCCGAGCCCGGAAACCGTCCCACGTACGAAAGGGTTCAGCAGGACCATGCGCACCGCGGGGTACTGCAGGAGATAGTTGGCCTCCCACAGGCCACCCGTGACCGGCGTGGTCGCCGTCGTCCACGGCGCGACCAACAGCACCAGGCCGACCATGAGCGAGCTGAGCACGGAGAGGAAGACAGCCAAGGGGCGAGCTATCGCAGCGCCGCCCTCAGGTCCCGCACCTTGGCCGCGACGTCGCGGAAGTTGGCGTTCTGGCCGTAGAGGTCGGTGAAGAGGTGCAGCGCCTTATCGGTCTCGCCCGCCGCCTCGTGGGCCATGGCCAGGTCGTAGCGCAGCCCCTGGTACTCCTCGTCGGTGCGGCCCTCGGCCTTCAGGCCCTTCTCGAACCACTTCACCGCCAGCTTGGGCATGCCCTTTTCCATGAAGCAGATCCCGAGCATGCTGCTGCACTCGAGCGTGCGGTTCAGGTCCTTGGCCGCGAGCTGGAACTCGGCGATGGCCTCGTCGATGAGACCCATCTCCTTGTAGGCGATCCCCAGGTTGTAGCGGGTGTCGTAGTCCTCCTTGCCGAGCTGCTTGTCGACCCCCTTCTTGAACTCCTTGAAGATGTCGGCCAGGCCGGCGTCGCCGAGCTCCGTGGAGGCGGCCTCCGCGGGCGGCTCCTCCACCGCGGCCTGCGCGCCGAACAGCTCGTCCAGCTCCGTCTCCAGGTTGCCGCCGTCAAAGGGCGAGGCCGGGGCCTCCGCCGCGGGGACGCTCTCGGCGACGAAGGAGTCCTCCTCCGGCGCCGGCGCCTCCACAGGCGGCTCCTGCGCCTCCTGCGCCTCCTGCGCCTCCTCGAACGACGGCGCGATCTCGCCCTCCAGCTCCAGGTCTCCCAGCGCTCCCGGCGCGGCCGGCTCCTCCGCCGGCGCCTCCGCGGGCTTCTCGATCGCGGCCCTGTCCAACCCGAGCTCGGCGATCTTCGCCAGCAGGGCCGGATGCTCGGCGTAGCGCGCGGCGATCTCCTGCAGCGCCTCCACCGCGTCCTCGACGAACCCCAGCGACACGTAGGAGTCGACCTCGTCGAGGACCTTCTGCAGGTCGGCGGGCAGGGCCGGCGCGGCGGGCGGCGCCGGGACCCTCGCGCTCGGCGCGGGCTCCTTGGCGCGGGCGGCCGGGGGAGGCGGCGCGGCGGGCTTCACGGGCGCGGCCTTCAGCGGGGCCGGTGGAGGCGGAGGCGCCGGCTCGGGCTCGGGCTCCGGCTCCTCCAGCGCGAGCTCCTCCGTCTCCAGCGGGAAGGCCTCGGCGGCCGGCTCCACCGCCGGCTCTTCCTCGTCGGCCCCGCTCAGCTCGATCTCCTCGGCGGCCGCCACGTCCGGCGCGGTCTCGTCCTCCACCAGCGGCGCGGGCTCTTCCTCCGGCTCGGCAACCGCTTCGGTCAGCTCGATCGAGGACAGCTCCTCCTCGGCCTCCACCGGCTCCTCGGCCGCCGCCGGCTCCTCGGCTGCCAGCTCCTCGGCCGGCGGCTCCTCGGCCGCCGCCTCCTCCGCCAGGGGCTCGGCCGTGAGGTCGGCCTCCTCCTCCTCGATGACCACCTCTTCCTCTTCCAGCTCCAGCTCCGGCTGCGGCGCCGGAGCGGGGGGAGCGGCCGGCGGGGCGGCCTTCTTCGGCGGCGGAGCCGCGGGCGGGCCAGCAGGAACGATCTCGGGCGCGGTCTTGCGGGCCTCGGCCTCGTGGACCTGGGCCGCCGCCGCGTCGCCCTTCAGCCGGAAGATCTCGGCCAGGGCCAGGCTCTGCTCGGCGGCCTTGGCGGGCTGCTCCTTCTCCTTGTAGACGTCGCGCAGCTCCTGGCGCGCGTCCACGTTGTCCCCGAACCGCGCGATGACCGCCTCGAACTGGTCCGCGGCCTTGTCGAGCAGCCCGTACTTCCGGAACACCTTGCCTTCGGCCAGGTGCTCCTCGACGAACTCCTGGTCCTCTTCGCTGAGAGGGCCCGAGGCCTCGATGGCGGGCCGCTGTGCGGGGATCTGCCGCGTGGACGCGACCGGCGCGGGAGAGGATGAAGGCGCCGGCGCGAAGGACGGTGCCTCCGCCGAGCCCGACAGATCGAGCTCCTCTTCCTCGAAGGACGGGCCCTCCGACGCGGACGGGGCCGGCACGGGCCCCTGGCCTCCGCCCAGCCGCGTGCGCACCATCTGCAGCTTCGAGCGGTGCTGCTGGTTCTGCGGGTCCCTGGCCAGCAGGCCCTCGAGCAGCTTGGCCGCCTCCGCGAACTGGCCCTGGTTGATGTACGCCTCGGTGAGGTGCGACGAGGCGGTGGCCGCCGCGCTCTCCTTGCCCAGCTGGCCGTAGATCTCCACCAGCTTCACCAGCGTCTTCACGTGCGCCGGGTTCTTCTGGACGATCTGCTGCAGCAGCGCCGCGCCGCGGTCCCCCTCGCGGCGCTCCACCAGGCGGTTCACCACGGGCAGCAGCTGCTCGAAGGCCTGGTCGAAATGCCCCTGCGCGAGGTGCACGCGGGCCATCTGCGCGCCGGCCTCCTGGTCCTGGGGGTCCAGCTCCAGCGCGCGCTTGAAGGTGGACTCCGCCTCCCTGGTCCGCTTGGCGCCCAGGTAGGCCTCGCCCAGCCGCGAGAGGATCTGCGCGTCGCGCGGCGACTGCCGCGACGCGTCCTCCAGGTACTGCACGGCCTTGTCGTGGTTCTTCTGGACGAGGTGGACGCGCCCCAGCTCCGCCTTCAGCCGCGCGCTGTTGGCGTCGATCTTCAGGCCCTTCTCCAGGACCTGGAGGGCCTCGGCCAGGTGGCCCTTCTTGTTCAGCTCCTCGGCGATGGCCACGTGCTCTTCCACCGCCTTGGCGGAGTTGCCTTCTCGCGTGTAGAGGTCGGCCAGCTTGCTGCGGATCTTCAAGTCGGCGGGGTCGATCTCGGCCAGCTTCTTCAGGACGTCGCCCGCCTCGCGGTTCTTGCCCCGCTTGACGTACTCGTCCACCACCATCTGGAAGTGGCTCTTGGCCTCGGTCATGAGGCCCTGCTTGGCGTAGAGCTCGGCCAGGTTGGTGTAGGGCTCGAGGGCGGAGGCGTCGAGCTTGTTGATCTTCTTCCACATGGCGATGGCGCGGACGTAGAAGCCGTCCTTGGCGTAGAAGTCCGCCACCTTCGCGTACTCGACCGTGGCCTCGCGGGTCTTGTTCAGCTTGGCGTAGAGGTCCCCCACCTTGTTGATGGTGTTCCAGTCGCGCGGGTTGTCCTCGATGATCTGGCGGTAGAGACCGATGGCCTGGTCGAGCTTGCCCGCTTTCTCGAACTTGTCCGCGTCCTGCTTCAGCTTGACCGGGTTGATCTTGGCCACCTAGCTCCCTCGGATCCCGCTCAACTCCGCCTGCCTAGAAAAGCCACCGCTCGGTCCCATGGAAGGAGCGGCGGTGGATCTCGGTGGGCCCCATCTGACGCAGGGCCTCGCGGTGCAGCTGGCTGGCGTAGCCCATGTTCTGGGCCAGGCCGTAGCCGGGATAGCGCCGGTCCCACTCGCGCATCAGCGCATCGCGCTCCACCTTGGCCACGATGGAGGCGGCGGCGATGGAGACGGAAAGGGCGTCGCCCTTGACGATCGGGCGCTGGGGCACCGGGATGCCGGGCACGGTCAGCGCGTCCACCAGCACCAGGTCCGGCCCCACGCCCAGGCCCATCACCGCGCGCTCCATGGCCAGGTAGGTGGCGCGCAGGATGTTGAAGCGGTCGATCTCGCGGTGGTCGGCGGTGCCCACGCAGAAGGCCCGCGCGGCCTGGCGCACGCGCGCGGCCGCGCGCTCGCGCTGCTTCTCGGTGAGGCGCTTGGAGTCGTCGATCCCAAAGGCGTCGAAACCCTCTCCCAGGACCACCGCGCAGGCCACCACCGGCCCGCACAGGGCGCCCCGCCCGACCTCGTCCAGCCCCGCGATGGCGGCGTGGCCCTGCGCGCGGGCCTCCTCTTCGTAATGCCAGCCGCAGACGAGCTCCACACCGTGATGGACCAGGGGCCGGCGGCCCCGAGCCGGTTTCGCCGCCTGCCCCTCTTCCGCCACAGCGCGGACCTTATACCAGGGCCGCCCGCTTCTCCTTCATGCGTCCGGCCTTGCCCTTCTTGTCGCGCAGATAGTAGAGCTTGGCCCGGCGCACGCGCGCCTGCTTCACGACCTCGATCTTCTCGATGGTCCGGGCGTGCAGAGGGAAGATACGTTCCACGCCCTGGCCGAAGGATACCTTGCGCACCGTCATGGTGGCGCGGGCGCCCGCGCCTTTCAAGCCGATCACCACGCCCTCGAAGACCTGGACGCGCTCGCGCTCGGTCTCCTTGGGCTTGCCCTTGATCTCCTCCTTGACCGTGCTCTCCTTGACCCGGACGTGGACACGCACGGTGTCCCCGGGGTTGAGGCGGGGCAGCGTCTTCTTGAGGTCCCCGGCCTCGATGCTGTCGATGGGATTCATTGTCTCATTCCTCGATTTAGCGTTTGCCCAAAGACGTTCCGGTCGCCGCCGCTCGGGATGCGCTCTCCGCGTGGAACCTCAGATCAGATCCACGCTCCGAGCGATCCCTCGCGTCGGCGCCCGATCCCGCCTCGTCGTCGATCTCCCGCAGGAGCGCATGGTCCTCGGCGGTGAGGGCCGCCGTCTCCAGCAGGTCCGGCCGGCGCTCCCGGGTGGCGCGCAAGGCCTCCTTGCGGCGCCAGCGCCGGATGCGGTCGTGGTCGCCCGAGAGAAGGACGTGCGGCACGGCCATCCCCCGGGCCTCGGCCGGGCGCGTGTAGTGCGGGAAGTCCAGGATGCCGTCCGAGAAGGAGTCGGCCTCCGCGCTGCCCTCGTCCCCCAGCGCGCCCGGCAGCAGGCGCACGGTGGACTCGATCACGGCCAGGGCCGCCACCTCGCCTCCCGTCAGCACGAAGTCGCCCAGGCTCACCTCTTCGGTCGCCACCGACTCGCGGACGCGCTCGTCCACCCCCTCGTAGCGGCCGCAGAGCAGGACCAGCCGCTCCAGCTCGGCGAACCGCGCGGCGGTGGCCTGGTCGAAGGGCTTCCCGCGCGGCGACAGCAGGACGACCGCGTGGCGCGGGCCCGGGCCCTCGGGCACGATGGCCTCAACCGCGCGGAAGAACGGCTCGGCCTTCATGACCATGCCCGGCCCGCCGCCGAACGGCGTGTCGTCCAGCGTGCGCCGGCGGTCGTCGGTGAACGCCCGCAGGTCGTGGACGGCGATGGCCGCCAGTCCCTTCTCGCGGGCGCGGTGGACGATGCCCTCGGCCAGCGGGCCGTCGAACATGCGCGGGAACATCGTCACCACGTCAACGCTGAGCATCGACCGTCTCCGGCACCGCGACCACCATGGTGCCGGCCTCCAGGTCCACGCGGCGCACGAAGTCCTCGGCCAGCGGGACGAGCAGCTCGCCGGCGGGACCGCGCACGACCAGGACCGGCGACGCCCCTCCCGTCTCCAGGAGGTCCGCGGCCACGCCCAGGCCCCGTCCCTCGGGGTCCACGACGCGAAGCCCCTTGAGCTGGTGATGGTAGTACGAGCCCGGGGGCAGCACCGCGAGGTCCTCCTCGCCGATGCGCAGCTCGAGGCCGCGGTACGCCTCGGCCTCGTCGATGGAGCCGACGCCCTCGAGCTTCAGGACGAAGCGGCCCTTGTGCGGCCAGCAGGACTCGACCCTCACCTCGCGCGACCCGCCGCCCGTACCGGGGACGTAGGCGGCGCGCAGGGCGGGGAAGCGGTCCGGACGGTCGGAGAGCGGGTCGACCAGGACCTCGCCCTTACGGCCCTGCGGCTTCACGACGCGTCCGATGGCCACCAGCTCGGCGAAGGGCCGTCCCGCCATCAGTCCACGACCTCCATGTCGCACTCGACCCCGCGACGCCGGCCCACCGCGTCCAGGAGCGTGCGCAAGGCGTCGGCGGTGGCGCCGCGCTTGCCGATGACCTTGCCGCGGTCGCCCTCCGCGACCTCCAGGTCCAGGAACACGACGCCCTCCTCGGAGCGCTCGCTCACGTGCACGTGCTCGGGCTCGTCCACCAGGGCCCGGGCAAACTCCTCCAGCAGGGCCTTCAACTACTCCGTCCCCGGGCCCGCCTTCTGCTTCTTCAGCATGCTGCGGACCGTGTCCGAGGGCCGCGCGCCCTTGCCGATCCAGTACTGCGCCCGCTCGGCGTCGATCTTCACCACGGCGGGGCTGCGCCGCGGGTCGTAGTGTCCCAGCACCTCCACGAAGCGCCCGTCACGCCAGGCGCGGGAGTCGGCCACCACCACGCGGTAGTACGGCCTCTTCGTGGATCCCGTCCGTCTCAACCTGATCGAGAGCATCTATCGAACCTTCCTCTTCGTTAACGGAGCTGGGGCATGCGCGCGGCCAGGCGCCGTAGCGCCTTGTCGCCGCCGCCCCCCAGCTGTTTCATGAGCTTGCGCGCCTGCACGAACTGCTTGAGCAGGCGGTTCACGTCGTCCACGCCGGTGCCGCTGCCCTTGGCGATCCTCTTGCGCCGGCTCCCGTTCAGAAGCGACGGGTCCCGGCGCTCGGCGGGGGTCATGGAGTCGATGATGGCCACCACGCGGCCCATCTCGCGCTCGCCCGCCGCGGTGTCGACGCCCTTGGCCGCCGAGCCCAGCCCCGGGATCATGGCCAGGACCTGGTCGAGCGGTCCCATCTTCCGGACCTGCGCGAACTGGTCGCGGTAGTCCTCGAGCGTGAACTCGGAGCGCCGCAGGCGCTGGGCCATGGCCTCGGCCTTCTCGCGGTCCACGGTCTCCTCGACCCGCTCGATGAGGCCCAGCACGTCGCCCAGGCCCAGGATGCGGCCGACCATCCGCTCGGCCTGGAAGGGCTCCAGCTCGTCCACCCTCTCGCCCGTGCCCGCGAACTTCACGGGACAGCCCGTGACCGAGGCCGCCGAGAGGGCCGCCCCGCCGCGCGCGTCGCCGTCCAGCTTGCTGAGCACGATGCCCGTGATCCCGACGCGGCGCTGGAACTCCGCCGCGCTCTTGACCGCGTCCTGGCCGGTCATGGCGTCGGCCACGTACAGGACCTCGCTGGGCTCCGCGATGGCCTTCAGATCCTGCAGCTCGGCCATCAGCTCGTCGTCGATGTGCAGGCGGCCGGCGGTGTCCACGATGACGAACTCGTGGCCCACCGCGCGCGCCTCCTGCAGCGCGGAGCGCAGGATCTCGCGCGGCTCGGAGAGGCCCTCGGGATGGTGCACGGGCTGGCCGGCCTGCTTGCCCACCACGCGCAACTGGTCGCGCGCCGCCGGACGGTAGACGTCCGTCGAGACCAGCAGGGGATGGTGGCCCGCCTTGGCCAGCCAGCGGCCCAGCTTGGCCGAGGTGGTGGTCTTGCCGGAGCCCTGCAGCCCCGTCATGAGGATCACCGAGGGCAGCCGCGGCGACGTGCGCAACCGCGCCGCACCGTCCTCGCCGCCGAGCAGCGCCACCATCTCGTCGCGCACCACCCGCACCACCGCCTGACCCGGGGTCAGGCTCTTGAGCACGTCCTGCCCGGTGGCGCGGACGCGCACCCGCTCGAGGAAGTCCTTGACCACCTTGAAGTGGACGTCGGCCTCGAGCAGGGCCAGGCGGATCTCCCGGAGCGCGGAGTCGACGTCGCTCTCGCTGAGGCTTCCGTGCCCGCGCAGGGTGCGGAAGACCGACTGCAGCTTGTCGCTCAGGGTTTCGAACACGAGTCTCCACCACCCCGCGGGCGCACGACGCCGTGGCGAGCGTCGCCACGCGCGCTGGGCACGAAGGTAACGAGTGATCTTATGGTAGCGAGAGGGAGCTTGTCAAACCCTAAAGCCCGCAGTGATCGGAAGTTAGGGGCGTCAGAAGCCCTGGGAGATGGCGAACAGGCCCGCCAGCTTCTGGTTCGTGTCCCGCAGGCGCGCGGCCAGCGTGCGGGCCAGGGCCCAGAGCAGCTTGGCGCTCAGCTCCGGGCAGCTCCTCATCAGGTTCTCGATCTCGGAGTGGGGCACGGAGAGGATCTCGCAGTCGGAATGGGCGATGGCCTGGGCCGAGGCGGGCGAGCCGTCGAGGAACTCCACCTCGCCGAAGAAATCGCCCGGCCTGAGGATGGCCAGGGCCTCCTCGCCCACGCCGGGGACGACCTTGCTGATGCGGACCTGGCCCTCGTGGATGATCTGGAGCCTGCCCCCTTGCGTGCCTTCGCCGAGGATGATGGCGCCCGCCGGGTACCGCTTCACCAGGCCCACCATCAGGATCTGGGCGAGCTCCTCCTCGTCGAGCTCCCTGAACAGCGAGACGTCCTTGAGGAACTCTTGGATCATTAGGCAAGTTCGGGGGGGTGACTCTCTCGCATGCACCCCCCCGCGCCCTTCGGGCTCCCCCCCAACCGCTCGGCGCCGAAGTGAATTCGGCGCCTCGCTGCCTGATATCTCTCAGTCACCGTCGGCACCCCCGCGCGCTTCGCGCTCCCCCCCAATCGCTCGGCGCCGAAGTGAATTCGGCGCCTCGCTGCTTGATCCCTTCGAAAGGACGGGGGTCATACGCTTCGAAGGATGTGACCCAGTTTTTCCTTCTTGGTCTTGAGGTACCGCCGGCTGGCGTCGGAGGCGGGGATCTCGATGGGGAGACGGCCCACGATCTCCAGGCCGTAGCCTTCCAGGCCCACGAACTTCCGCGGGTTGTTGGTGAGGAGGCGGATCTGGTGCAGGCCGAGCTCGGCCAGGATCTGCGCGCCGATGCCGTAGTCGCGCTGGTCGGGCTTGAAGCCCAGGGCCTCGTTGGCCTCGACGGTGTCCCGTCCCTGGTCCTGCAGCTGGTAGGCCATGATCTTGTGGACCAGACCGATGCCGCGGCCTTCCTGCCGCAGGTAGAGCAGGACTCCCTGGCCCACGCCCGAGATCGTCTCCAGGGCCTGGTGGAGCTGATCCCCGCAGTCGCAGCGCGAGGAGGCGAAGATGTCCCCGGTCAGGCACTGCGAGTGGACCCGCACCAGCACCTTGTCCTCGGGCTTGATCTCGCCCATGACCAGGGCCACGTGGTGCTGCTTGTCGATGAGGCTCTCGAAGGCGTGGATGCGGAAGGGGCCGTAGCCGGTGGGCAGGTTGGCCTCGGCGATCTTGCGCACCAGCCGCTCGTGCCGCATGCGGTGCTGGATCAGGTCCTTGATGGTGATCATCTTCAGGGAGTGCTCGCGGCAGAAGGATTCCAGGCGCGGGGCCCGCATCATGGTCCCGTCCTCGTCCATGACCTCGCAGATGACGCCGGCGGGATAGAGGCCGGCCAGGCGCGCCAGGTCCACCGCCGCTTCCGTCTGCCCCGCGCGCACCAGCACGCCGCCGGGAGCGGCGCGCAGCGGGAACATGTGGCCGGGCCGCGCCAGGTCGGCCGGCCGCGTGCGCGGGTCGATCGCGGCCAGCACCGTCCGCGCGCGATCGGCGGCCGAGATCCCGGTGGTGGTCCCCTGCTTGGCCTCGATCGGCACGCAGAACGCGGTCCCGAAGCGCGCGCTGTTCTCCTCGTCCTGGACCATGAGCGGGATGCGCAGCTCGTCCAGGCGGTCGCCGGTCATGGGCAGGCAGATGAGGCCCCGGCCGTAGCGGGCCATGAAGTTGATCACCTCGGGCGTGACCTTCTCCGCGGCGATCGTGAGGTCGCCCTCGTTCTCGCGGTCCTCGTCGTCCACGACGACGACCATCTTCCCGGCGCGGATGTCCTCGAGCGCCTCCGGGATGCCGCTGAAGCGCACGGCCTCGTCTCCTGTCAGCTGCGGGGAGCGAGCAACCGCTCCACGTACTTGGCGATCACGTCCACCTCGAGGTTGAGGCGGTCGCCAGGGCGCACGCTCCCCAGGTTCGTACGGGCCAGTGTATATGGGATCAGCGCGGCGGTGAAGCGGCCCGCCTCCCGGGCCGCCACGGTCAGGGAGACGCCCTCCAGGGCCACCGATCCCTTCGAGGCGACGTAGCGGTCGAGCTCGGCCGGGGCCTCCACCAGGAGCTCCGCGGAGCTGCCGAGATCCCGGCGCTCCGCCAGGCGCGCGACGCCGTCCACGTGTCCCTGCACCACGTGGCCGTCGAAGCGGCCGTCGGCCCGCAGCGGCCGCTCCAGGTTCACGAGCGCGCCGGGACGCAGGCGCTCGCCGAACGCGGTGCGGCGCAGGGTCTCGGGCGCGAGGTCGCAAGCGAAGGCGCCGTCGCCGACCGCGGTAACGGTCAGGCAGCAGCCGCTCACCGCGATGGAGGCACCCGGGACCAGGGTGGCGAGGACGGCGGAGGCCGCTATGCGCACGCCCACCACGTCGCCGCGGGGCTCCACGGCGCGTACGGTGCCGACCTCCTCGACGATGCCGGTGAACATCAGCGGGAGTGGGAAGGGTACCAGAGCTCGACGAGGCCCGGCCGCGCGCCCCAGGCCCGGCGCTCCGCCGCGCTCGCGGGACGCAGCGACACCGCGTCGGTCAGCCGGGGCGTGGCGGTTCCCCCAAAGGCCGGGACGCCCTCGCGTCCGCCCAGGATCAGCGGGGCGCGGTAGAGGGCCACGGCGTCCGCGAGTCCCGCGGCCAGGAAGGCGCCGAGCAGCTCCGAGCCGCCCTCGACGAGGAGGCCGCGCAGCCCGCGGGCCCAGAGCGCGCGCGTCGCCCAGGGCAGCCCGACGCGCGACCGCGACGACGCCTGGCGGATCACCGTCACGCCCGCCTCCTCCAGCAGGGCCTTCTTCCGGGCGCTCCGGCTGACGGTCAGCACCCATACCGGCGACGTCCTGGCCGAGCGCACCAGACGGCTGCCCAGCGGGATGCGCAGCCGCGAGTCGAAGACGACGCGGTAGAAGGGTCGGGCCACGCGCGGCTGCGGCAGGAGCATCGGATCGTCCGCGAGGACCGTCCCGATCCCCACCGCCACCCCGTCGTGCAGGCGGCGCAAGCGGCGCGCGTCGCGGCGCTGGGCGGGGCTCGTGATCCACTTCGATTCCCCTCGCGCGGTGGCGATCCGGCCGTCCAGGGTGAGGGCCGCTTTCAGCGTGACGAACGGACGCCGCCGCCGCGCGGCCACGATGAACCGCTCGTTCAGGGCCGCCGCCTCGTCTTCCAGCATCCCGACCGTGACGGCGATGCCGGCCCGGCGGAGGAGCGCGACGCCGCGACCGTCGACCCGCGGGTCCGGATCGCGTATGGCGGCCACCACGCGGCGCAGCCCGGCCTTCACCAGCAGCGGCGCGCAGGGCGGCGTCCGGCCCTGGTGGGCGCAGGGCTCCAGGTTGACGTAGAGCGTCGCGCCGCGCGCCTTGGCCCCCGCGCGCGCGAGTGCCTGCACCTCGGCGTGGGGACCGCCCGCGCGG
>Ga0075425_100003099_pt1 | contig 16820 bp, 16 predicted proteins | sample SoiMethybrSBSTD4_FD_75300 | JGI IMG/M metagenome (GOLD analysis project Ga0075425, IMG submission 75300) | Bulk soil microbial communities from a Populus tree surrounding site in Tennessee, USA - Soil MetaG P. TD hybrid SBSTD4 | ecosystem: Environmental > Terrestrial > Soil > Tree plantation... | reverse complement strand
CGAGGTCGCGACTGGCCGCGTGACGGTGGCGTCCGTGTCCTCACGCGGCGCATACGCGAACGGTGACGTCTTATGGCCGGCGATCTCGCCGGACGCCAGTCTCGTCGCCTTCACCAGCCAGGCGACCAACCTGGTGCCTCACGATACGAACCGTGCGATCGATGTCTTCGTGCGCGACCGGTCGAGTGGGACGACGACCCGCGTCTCCGTGTCCTAGGAGACCGCGAGCGCGGCTTCGGCCGCCTTGTGAACCTCGCCGCCGACGCGCGCCCGGCCCGGCGCGGCACGCAGCGAAATGAACGACGGGCGCGCGATCTCGGCGCCCTGCTCGATCTCGACGTCGATCTCCCCTATCCGTGCCCCGAGATACAGTCCGAGCCCCGCAGCCGCCGATCCCGTTGCCGGGTCTTCCGCCACGCCGGAGTCGGGCGCGAAGAAGCGCGCCTTCACTCGTCCCGGTCCGAGCGCGGCGAAGCAATACACGCCCTGGATGTCGCCCAGCGTCACGGGCGGCCGGAGGCCGCTGACGACCGAAACGTCGGCCACCGGAAGCATCATCTGGGGGACGCCCGAGTTGGCGATCGCCGGGCGCAGCAAGCCCTCACCCGCGCCCAGCGCGGAGGCGTCGAAACCGACGGAGCCGGGCCCGATGTCGAGCATGTCCAGCGTCTCGCCCACGTCGAGGATGTCGGTGCCGCCGCTGCCGCCGCGCTCGAGCCACACATGCGTTCCTTCGAACGTCACCGGCGTCTCGCCGGCTTCGCTGCGCTGGACGACGCGATCGCCTTTCAACGCGCCGATCTGCCGCAGCGTCCACGAGGTCCCGAGCGTCGGATGCCCGGCGAACGGCAGTTCCTCGGCCGGTGTGAAGATGCGGACGTCGTACCCGTCGTCGCGAAGCGCGGTGACGAAGGTCGTCTCGGACAGGTTCATCTCGCGCGCGACGCGTTGCATCCGCTCCGGCGAGATCGACCCCGGGTCGGGGAACACCGCCAGGCCGTTCCCCGCGAGCGGTTCGCGCGCGAAGACGTCGACGATCAGATACCGGGCACCCATCCCGCGCGCAGCCTAACCGACGACCGTGGTGGCGGTCGCTCGATATCGGACGCTCACCGGCCCGTCGATCCGAAGCCGGCGTCGCCGCGTTCGGAACCGGGCAGTTCGGTGACCTCGCGCCACGTCACCGCCGGCACGGGGTAGATGACGAGCTGCGCGATGCGGTCGCCGCGCGCGATGGAGATGGGCTCGAAGGGATCGAGGTTGATCGAGATCACGTTGATCTCGCCGCGGTAGCCGGCGTCGATCAAGCCCGGCGAGTTCACGATCCCAAGCCCGCTGCGGGCCGCCAAGCCCGACCGCGGTTGCACGAGGCCCGCGTACCCTTCCGGGATCGCCACCGCGACGCCGGTCGGGATCATCACCCGCTCGCCCGGCTTCAGCTGAACGTCCAGGCGCGCACGCAGGTCGACTCCGGCGTCGTGCGCGTGCGCCTGTGCCGGCGCGGGCAGATCGGGGTCGAGGCGGAGGACGAGAACCTCGACGGACGCGTCGCTCACGCCATCGGCCGGAGGTAGTGGACCCGCCAGCGGCGCACCGTCCCGTCCATGAAGTCGTCGAACGTGTCCTGCAGCAGGCCCGCCTGGGTGTACCCGGCGAGCTGGGGTTTCGTCACCGGCCACGGCGGCCCGTCGACCTGCTCCTCGGGCTCGCCGCCGCGCATGACGGCGAGTAGCTCCCCGCCCGGCGCAACGAGGCTCGCCACCGCCGCGATCGCCACATCTCGGACCGGCGCGGGCAGCGCCTGGATCGTGTACGCCTCGAACGCGAAGTCGAAAGCGCCTTCCATCGACGACGGCAATTCGAACAGATCTGCCACGCGGTATGTCACCGACGTCTCCGAGAACCGCCGCTTCGCCCATTCGATCGCGTGCGGAGCGATGTCGAACGCGGTGACCTCGTAGCCGCGGCGCGACAGCTCTTCCGCATCGTCGCCGAGCCCGCACCCCACGACAACGGCAGCTGCCCCCTTCGCCGCGACCGGTTGCCCATCGAGCCACTCGAGGAGCCAGCGGTTCGGCGCGAGATCGGCCCAGGGGATCTTGTCTGCGTCGTCGCCGGCGTACTTGTAGAGCTCGTCGAACCACGCTGTTGCTTCGCCGCGCTCCAAAGAGCTCGTCGAGATCTGCTTGGCCCTGATAGTGGCTTCGTCGCGCTTGTCTGGTTCCATGCGCTCAGGCTAGCGCGTCCATGATTTGGGAGGCGTGGAGAGGAGCTTCCCCTCTCCCCTCCACGACCTCACTTCTGTGCGTCTAGGAACAGCCGCTCGTCGAGCCGCAGGATTCGCACACGAAGCACGAGCCCGCGGGCCGCATCTGGTTGCCGCAGTTGTAACAGAGCGGCGCATCGATCAAGCGCACCTGATCCGCGTCCTGCGGCGGGCGTGCGCCGGGCGACGTCGTGATCTGGAGCGTCTGAACCTGCTCCTGATCGGCTTGAGGCGCGCTCGTCTCCGCGTGCCCGTTGCCGTTGCCATTCCCGTTGCCGTGCTCGCCGGTGACCGCCGCGCGACGCTCGTCGGTCGTCATGATCCCGAGACGGCGGCGGGTCGCCTCGTCGAGGTAGTCGAGCGCCAGGCGCCGGAACACGTAGTCGACGACCGACGTCGCGAGACGCACGTCCGGATCGTCCGTCATCCCTGCCGGCTCGAAGCGCATGTTCATGAATTTCTGCACGTACGCCTCGAGCGGCACGCCGTACTGGAGGCCCAGCGACAGGCTTATCGCGAAGGCGTCCATGATCCCCGACAGGGTCGAGCCTTGCTTCGAGACCTTCAGGAAGATCTCGCCGAGGCCGTCGTCCGGGTACTCGCCGGCGGTCATGTAGCCCTCGGTATCGGCGACGCGGAAGGAGACCGTCCTCGACGGACGGCTCTTCGGCAACCGCTTGCGCTGCGGCTTCCCGGTCGCCACGACGGCCGGATCGGACTTCGCGGCCGGCGTCTTCTTCTTGTCGGCCGACAGCGGCTGCGCGACCTTGCAGTTGTCGCGGTAGATCGCGAGCGCCTTCAGTCCGAGCTTCCAGCCCTCGAGGAACAGGTTCTCTACCTCTTCGACGCTCGCCGATTCCGGCATGTTCACCGTCTTGGAGATCGCACCGGAGATGAACGGTTGCACCGCCGCCATCATCTTCACGTGCCCCATGTAGTGGATGGTGTTGTCGCCCATCGCGCAGTCGAACACCGCGCGGTGCTCGTCCTTGAGGTACGGGGCGTCGTCGACCGTGTTGTGCTCGTGGATATGGGCGGTGATCTGCTCGACCTCGGTCGGCGAGTACCCGAGTTTCGCCAGCGCTCTCGGCACCGTCTGGTTGACGATCTTCATCGTCCCACCACCGACGAGCTTCTTCGTCTTCACCAGCGCGAGGTCGGGCTCGATGCCGGTCGTGTCGCAATCCATCATCAGGCCGATCGTGCCGGTCGGTGCCAACACCGACGCCTGGGAATTGCGATAGCCGTGCTGAGCGCCGAGCGTGATCGCCTCGTCCCACGCGTTCTTCGCCGCGGTAAGGATCGCCTCGGGCACGAGGTCGCCGTCGATCTCCTCGACGGCTGCGCGGTGCTTCCGCATCACGTTGAGCATCGCGTCGGCGTTCGGTGCGAAGCCGGCGAACGGTCCGAGCTGCTCCGCGAAGATGGCGCTGTCGCGGTAGGCGTGGCCGGTCATCAACGCGGTGATCGCTCCGGCCCACGCGCGCCCGCCGTCGGAGTCGTACGGCAAGCCGCGCGACATCAGCAAGGCGCCGAGGTTCGCGTAGCCCAGCCCGAGCTCGCGGAAGTCGTGCGCGTTCTTGGTGATCTTCTCCGTCGGGTAGCTCGAGTTACCGACGATGATCTCCTGCGCGAGGAAGATAACGTCCACCGCGTGCCGGAAGGCCACCACGTCGAACGTGCCGTCCGCATCGACGAACTTGAGCAGGTTCAGCGACGCGAGATTGCACGCCGAGTTGTCGAGGTGCATGTACTCACTGCACGGGTTCGAGGCGTTGATGCGCCCGGACGCCGGGCAGGTGTGCCAGTCGTTGATCGTCGTGTCGTACTGCATGCCGGGGTCGGCGCATTCCCACGCGGCCTCGGCGATCTCCTTCATCAGGTCGCGTGCGCGCAGCGTCTTGATCGAGTGACCGCCGATCACCGCGTTCAGAGACCAGTCGCCGTCGTCACTCACGGCCTTCATGAACTCGTCGGTCACGCGGACCGAGTTGTTCGCGTTCTGGTACTGGATCGAATACGCGTCGCGGCCGTCGAGGTCCATGTCGAAGCCGCCGTCGCGGAGCACGCGAGCCTTACGCTCTTCCACCGCCTTGCACCAGATGAAGTCCTCGACGTCGGGGTGGTCGACGTTCAAGATCACCATCTTCGCGGCGCGGCGCGTCTTGCCGCCGGACTTGATCGTCCCGGCGGACGAGTCGGCCCCACGCATGAACGACACCGGGCCCGACGCCTCGCCGCCGGCCGACAGCCGCTCCTTCGACGAGCGGATCGTGCTCAGGTTGATGCCGGAACCCGAACCGCCTTTGAAGATCGTGCCTTCCTCGACGTACCAGTTGAGGATGGAGCTCATCGTGTCGTCGACGGCCAGGATGAAGCACGCCGAACCTTGCGGGTTCTTCTCCGAGCCGACGTTGAACCACACCGGCGAGTTGAACGCGGCTTTCTGCGTCACCAGGATGTGTTTGAGCTCGTCGTTGAAGCGCTGCTTGTCGTCTTCGGACGCGAAATAGCCGTCTTTCCAGCCCCAAGTCGTGATCGTGTCGGCGACGCGGTCGACGAGCTGGCGGACGGATCGCTCGCGCTGGGGGGTGTCGAGCGGTCCGCGGAAGTACTTCTGGGCGACGATGTTGGTCGCGTTCTGCGACCACGAGGTGGGGAACTCGACGCCGCGTTGCTCGAAGGCGTTGCCGCCCTCTTTGAAGTTCGGGATCACCGCGTCACGGACGTCCCACTGGATCTCGTCGTACGGATGGACGCCGTCCTTGGTGAAGAAGCGTTTGACCGACAGCCCGTTGCGCTTTCCCGCATGAGCTCCGGACATCGCGTTCTCGGTCTTCGACATGCACTCCCCCCATCGCTCGCCCGCCGCGCCCCACGCGCGCCGGGCCACCCGGCACTTCAGTCCTTCTGCAGCTGCTTCGGCGGCGTTCGCTTATCGAGGAGCAGGCCCACTTCTTTCTCGAAGTCGGTCAGCTCTTGGAAGTCGCGGTACACCGACGCGAACCTGATGTATGCCACCTCGTCCACGTCGCGGAGCCGGTCCAGGATCGACAGCCCGACCTCCGGGCTCGGCACCTCCTTGCGTCCGCCCTCGCGCAGGTGCTCTTCGATCTCGTCTGCGAGGCGCTCGATGTCCGCCTCCGACACGGGACGGTTCTTGCAAGCCTTCATCAAGCCGCCCACGACCTTGCTCCGGTCGTAGGGCTCGGATTCGCCGGAGCGCTTGAGGACGCGCAGCCCGGCCGGCTCGGCGCGCTCGAAGGTCGTGAAGCGACCGCCACACTCCAAGCACTCGCGGCGGCGGCGGATGGCCAGACCGTCCTCGGCGAGACGGGAGTCGACAACCTTGTCCTCCAACCCTTTGCATTGCGGACATCGCATGACCGGCCTGCCTCAGGCCCCGCGAGTCCCGGCGATCCGGGTCCGGCGGATACCCACTTGTGGATAACCTTTTCCACAAGATACCACAACATGTTGTGGCAGGCAGGAAGCTACCACACAAGATATCCGGTTACAAGGATGTAAGACAGATGGAACGAGAGGCCGCTAGCGGCTGGGGAGTACGAGCCTCTGACCAGGGCGGATGATCGGGCCTCGAAGATGATTGGCGGCGATGAGCCGATCCACCGTCTCACGTGTGTCGCGGGTCGGAGCCGCCGAGCGAGCGATGCTCCAAAGGGTCTCCTGGGGCGTCACCACGTGAGACCATGCCGGCCTCGAACCATGCGGCCCCACGGCCTTCACCGCCGTCGTGCCTATGCCCAGCAAGCCCAAGACCAGCGATATCGCTACCAGTGCGCGCCTGGGCGCACGTCCCGGAACCCGGTTCATCGCCACCGCCTCCGTCGCGCCCGTCCACCTCGGGCATCTATACTCGAACTCCTGTTCGCACCCTACCGAACGAACGTTCGACCCGTCAAGACCCGAACAGGTGTTTGATTCGAGGTACTTCGCGTGCTAGCGTCGGCTCGGCAGCAGGGAAGCTCGGCGATCCAGGAGGGTGGGATGAACGACAACCTGACCGATCGGCAGCGGCGCATCCTCGACTACATCGCAGAGACCGTCGACGATCGCGGCTACCCACCTTCGGTCAGGGAGATCGGCGACGCAGTCGGGTTGCACTCCCCCTCGTCGGTCCACGCCCAGCTCGCCACGCTGGCGGAGAAGGGGCTCCTCGCGAAGGACCCCACCAAACCACGGGCGATCACCCTTCACCGGCGCCCGGCCGGAACGGCGGCCAAGCGGTCGAGCACCACCGAGGTCCCGCTCGTCGGCCGGATCGCCGCCGGCGGACCGATCCTCGCCGAGCAGAACCTCGAGGACTCGATGACGCTCCCGCGCGACCTGGTCGGCTCGGGGACGCTCTTCGCTCTGACGGTGCGGGGCGACTCGATGACCGGCGCCGGAATCATGGACGGCGACACGGTCGTCGTGCGGCAGCAGAACACCGCCGACGACGGCGAGATCGTCGCCGCGTTGATCGACGACGAAGCGACGGTCAAGCGTCTGGCGCGCCGTGGCGGCCGGGTGCGCCTCATCGCGGAGAACCCGTCCTACGACGACATCGTCCCCGACGAGTTGTCGTTGCTCGGCAAAGTCGTTGCGGTTCTGCGCCGCGTCTGAGCGCCTAAGAACTTCTTAACGTCGAAAGCGGTTGACCTCCGCTCGTAGGCGTATACACCATGGTGCGGGGTGGGTTCACGGATCGGGGGCTCGAGACGCATCGCCGCCGGCGTCGCGTTGATCGCCGTCGTCGGTAGTTGGGGCCTCGCGCGCGGAGATCGGGCCCTCCCCCGCCACCAGATGCACCGAGACGTCTTCTTCCGCGTGCACACGGCCCGAAGGTTGGTCGCCTTGACGTTCGACGACGGACCCTTCCCGACCTACACGCCGGCCGTTCTGGCGCTCCTGCGCGACACCGGCGCGCATGCGACGTTCTTCCTCGTCGGCAAGCGAGCGCAAGCTCGTCCCGACATCGTCCGGGCGATCCTGGCCGGCGGGAACGAAGTCGGCAACCACACCTGGAGCCACGCCCGCCTTACGTCGCTACTCAACTTCGAGCAGATCCGAGAGATCCATCGCGGGGCAGCGGCTCTGAAGACGTTCGGCCTTCGGCCGGCATGGTTCCGGCCTCCTTATGGGGCGATCTCCCGCCTCGGCGTGCTCGATGCGGACGCGATCGGCGAACGGACGGCGCTGTGGACCTTCGCCGTCGACAAGGCCCTGCGGATCTGGGGTCGCAACGCCGCCTCGGAGATCCTCGCGCGTGTCAGACCGGGCGACATCATCTTGTGCCACGACGCACGCCCCAAGCAGCTCAATCTGTTCCGCAGGCTCATCGATGGCTTGGAGGAACGCGGCTACGGCGTCGTCACGCTGTCGGAACTGGTGGGGACGGCGTCTCTTCCGCCGGCTGCGTGACGGATCAGGACGGGCGCGCGTGCCGCTCTGCGCGGCCGACGACGTAGCGCTCGAGCCGCCCGAGCTGATCCTCGCGCAGGCGCGCGACCAGACGCGTACCGTCTTCGCCGTACGCTTCCTTCACGACGGCGCCGGCGGCGTGCAGCGCCGAAACCACGTCACCGCGGTCGTACGGCACGAGCAGGTCAACCTCGATCTCCGGATGCGGTAGCTCGTCCGCGACGCGTTGCAGAAGCGCGTCCATCGCGTCGCCGGTCTGGGCCGATAGGAAAGCGGCGTCCGGAAAGCGCCGGCGGAGACGAGCCAGCGCGACCTCGCTGAGCAGGTCGGTCTTGTTGATCGCCACCAGCTCGGGAACCTGCGCCGCGCCGATCTCGCCGAGCACCTCGCGGACGGCCAGGTACTGGCCTTCGGGATCGGTTTCGACGCCGTCCACGACGTGCAGGATCAGGTCGGCGCGGATCGCTTCTTCGAGTGTCGACGCGAAAGCTTCGACGAGCGTGTGCGGCAGCTTGCGCACGAAGCCGACGGTGTCGGTCATCACGCACGGTCGTCCGTCGGGCAGCTCGAGCCGGCGCGTCGTCGGATCCAGCGTCGAGAACAGCTTGTCCTCGACGAGCACGCCCGCTTCGGTCAACCGGTTCAGCAGCGTCGACTTCCCCGCGTTGGTGTATCCCACCAGCGCGACCGACGCGACGCGCGATCGCACGCGGTCGGCACGCTTGGTGGTGCGCGTCTTCTCGAGTCCTTCGATCTCGTCACGGAGTTTCGAGATCCGGCGCTTGATACGGCGCCGGTCGACCTCGAGCTTCGTTTCGCCCGGCCCTCGGGTGCCGATCCCACCGCCGAGACGGCTCATCGACTCACCCCAACCGCGCAGACGCGGCAAGAAGTAATTGAGCTGCGCCAGCTCAACCTGCGCCTTGCCTTCGGCGGAGTGCGCGTGCTGCGCGAAGATGTCGATGATCAGCGCTGTGCGGTCGATCACCTTGCATCCGAAGAGCTCCTCCAAGTTGCGGAGCTGCGCGGGAGACAACTCCTCGTCCACGATGACCGTGTCGGCGCCGGTCGCGCGGACGATCTCCCGCACTTCTTGCGCCTTGCCCTTCCCGATGAAGGTCGCCGGGTCGGGCTTGTCGCGCCGGTGAAGGAGGGTTTCGATGACCTCGGACCCGGCGGTCTCGGCCAACCGCCGGAGCTCGTCCAGCGAATCCTCGCCCGTCACGCCGCGGCGCCCGTCGGACAAGCCGACGAGCACGGCCCGCTCCAGGCGCAGGGCCTGCAGCTCCGGGGGGAGCTCGGTGATGCGTCGCCGGCTGTTCGGCCGCGAGTGATCGCGTGGCGTCATGCGATCGCGGAACGGATCCGGTCGAGGCCCTCTTCGAGCCGGTCGTCGGGCACGGTCAACGAGATCCTGATGTATCCCTCGCCGGCCTCGCCGTAGCCGCGGCCGGGCGGAACCACGACACCGGCCTTCTCGAGCAGTAGCGTCGCGAACGACGTGGAATCGTGCCCGGATGGCACGGGCAGCCACACGTAGATCGAGCCGCGCGGCGGCTCGAGCGACCAGCCCATCTCGTTGAACGTCTTCACGACGAGGTCGCGTCGCCGGCGATAGAGCTCGCGCAGGTCGTCGAGGAAATCCTGTGGCCCGTCCAGTGCCACGATCCCGGCGCGCTGGATCGCGTTGAAGATCCCCGAGTCGATGTTCGTCTTCACACGCCCGAGCGCCTCGATCGCAGCGGGCGAGCCGACCACGAAGCCGCACCGCCATCCGGTCATGTTGTAGGTCTTCGATAGCGAATGGAACTCCACGGCGACGTCCTTCGCGCCGGGCACCTGAAGCACCGACGGTGCCACGAACCCGTCGTAGGTGATCTCCGAATACGCGTTGTCGTGCGCGAGGAGCAAGCCGTTCGCGCGCGCAAAATCTACGGCGAGGGCGAACTCGTAGAGCTTCGCGACGGCGGCGGTCGGGTTGCTCGGATAGTTCAGCCACACGACCTTCGCTCGGTCCGGAACCGGAATCCGGTTCCAGTCGGGGATATAGCCGCGCGCGGCCTCCAGCGCGAACGGAACCCCGGTCCCGCCCGCGAGGTGGGTCGCCACTTGATACACGGGATACCCGGGGTCGGGGATGAGCGCCGTGTCGCCCGGGTCGATGTACGCGATCGGAAGGTGCGCGATCCCTTCCTTGGAGCCGATCAACGGCAGCACTTCCGTGTCGGGGTCGAGCGTCACGTCGAAACGTCGCTGATACCAACCGGCGATCGACCGGCGGAACTCGGCCATCCCGAAGTAGGACGGGTACTGGTGTGTCGCCGGGTCGGCGGCGGCTTCCTTGATCGCCTCGACGATGTGCGGTGGCGTCGGCGAATCCGGGTCGCCCACCCCGAAACTGATCACGTCGACGCCCGCCGCGCGCTTCGCGGCGATCTTTCGGTCGATCTCGGCGAACAGATACGGGGGAAGGGTCTCGATCCGTTTGGCGACCTTCACGCGCGTCCTTCCTTTCTGTGTGCGGCCGTGGGTGGGACGGTCATCAGCGCGCCGGCGCGCTTATAGAGGAGAGCGTCGTTTCATGTGTTCAAAGTTCCCCAAAGTGATGAGCGGTTTCGTCGAACGTGCCTTCGAACGCTTCGACCACCGGTCCCGTGAGGAAGACGGTTTCGGGCGTCCAGGAGATGTCGAGCGTGCCGCCGGGCATGTGCACGGCGACCTCGCGACCGGTGAGGCCGCGCAGGTTCGCGGCAACGGCGGTCGCGCACGCGCCGGTCCCGCACGCTTGCGTCTCTCCCACGCCGCGCTCCCACACGCGCACGCGAACGGCGTCCTGGGAAAGCACCTCGGTGAACTCGACGTTGGTCTTCGCCGGGAACTGCTCCGCACGTTCGATCGCCGGGCCGTGCGATTCGACGGGGACGCCGGCGAGGCGGTCGACGAAGATGACCGCGTGCGGGTTGCCCATCGACAGACACGCCGCGTCGTAGGACGCGCCGTCGACCGAAACGGGAACGTGGAGCGGGTCGCCGATACCGCCGACGGGGATGCCGGCGCGTTCGAGGATCGGCGCTCCCATGTCCACGCGCACCCGGTCGACGAGCCCGTCCGCCCCGCGATACAGCACCAGCTCTTTCACCCCGGCGCGCGTGTCGACGCGCATCGTCTCTCCCGTCGCGATGCCGCGGTCGGCGACGTACTTCGCCAGACAACGGATGCCGTTCCCGCACATCTCCGCGACGCCGCCGTCCGCGTTGTAGTAGTCCATGAAGAACTCGGCGGCGCGCGACGGCGCGATGCGGATCAGGCCGTCGGCGCCGACGCCTTGGTGACGGTCGCACAACGCCGCCACGAGCTTCGCGTCGAGCAACCCGAGACGGTCGTCGAGGTCGGCGATCAGGACGAAGTCGTTTCCGGCGCCGTGCGACTTCGTGAATGCGATGGTCATCGAGCGGTCATTCCTCCGCGGTTCTGCGTGCGATCTCGTCCTCGTAGTATGCCCGGATTTCAGTCACGGCGCGTCCGGTTTGGGAGCCGTCGAACCATCGGATGCGCGGGTCGGCGCGGAACCAGGACATCTGCCGCCGCGCGAACCGAAGCGTGTTGCGAACGATCTGCGCGCGGGCTTCGGGATCCGTCATGGCGCCGTCGACGACCGCGACGGCCTCCGGGTATGCGATCGCGCGCGACGCGGTCAACGCACCGCGCAAGCCTCGCTCCAGAAGGCTGCGCGCCTCGTCGATGAGTCCGCGAGCGAACATCGCATCGGTACGTTCGCGGATCCGGTGTGCAAGCGTTTCTCGCTCGACGTCGAGCCCGGCGACCACGAGGTCGTAGCGGCTCTCGTAGGCATCCCACGCCGTGCGGAACTCGCTGAACGGCCGGCCGGTGAGTTGCATCACCTCGAGCGCGCGGATCACCCGGCGGACGTTGCCGGGCTCGATGCGCGCGGCGGCCTCCGGATCGCTCTCCTGTAGCCGCGCCGCAAGATCGGCGGGCTCGTCGTTGGCGATCGCGGCGCGCACGCGAGGGTCCGTCGGTGGGAAGCTCAGCTCGTCGACGACGGCTCGGTAGTAGAGGCCGGAGCCTCCCGCCAGCAACGCGACGCGGCCACGCAGCAGGATCGCATCGATCACGGCACGCGCCGTTCCCTGGAACGCGGCGACGGAGTACGGGTCGGCGGGGTCGGCCACGTCGATCATGTGGTGGGGAACTTTCGCGCGTTCCGCCGCGGTCGGCTTCGCCGTTCCCACGTCCATGCCGCGATAGACCTGCATCGAGTCGAGACTCACGATCTCCGCACGGACGGCCGGTGCGACCTCGAGCGCGATCGCCGTCTTGCCGCTCGCGGTCGGTCCGACGAGTGCCAGAACGACCGGCGGCCGGGACGGACGATCGGGGCGCGGATCGCCGAGGCGCTCCGCCGGGAGGCTCACGCAGGGAGCGCGTCGAGGTGGTGCGGGTGCGCGCCGGTGACCACCACATCGACGAACTCGCCGGCCACGCGCCCGGCACCGGGGACGTGCACGATCTTGTTCGTGCGCGTGCGCCCTGTCGCGCGCCGGCGATCTTTCCGCGATGCTGGCTCCTCGATCAGGATCTCGACGCGCTCACCGATCGCCGCCTGGTTGCGCTCGAGGGAGATCCGTTCCTGCGCCGCGACGAGGCGATCGAAGCGTTCGGCGACCATGGCGGGATCGACCCCGCCGTCCATCCCCGCCGCCTCGGTGCCCGGCCGGACCGAATACCGGAACGTGTACGCCGAGTCGAACCGCGCGCGCTCGACGGCGGCCAGCGTGCCGGCGAAGTCCTCTTCGGTCTCCCCGGGAAAGCCGACGATGATGTCCGTCGACACGGCGACGGCGGGGATCGCGTCGCGGATCTGCTCGAGCCAAGCGAGGTAGCGCTCGATCCGGTACGAGCGTCGCATGCGGCGCAACACGCGGTCCGATCCCGACTGCATCGGGAAATGGATGTGCTCGCAGACGACGCTGCTCGAGGCCATCGCGTCGATCACATCGGGCGTGAAGTCGTGGGGGTGCGGGCTCGTGAAGCGCACGCGACGCAATCCGTCGACGCCATCGAGCGCGCGCAGGAGCTCTGCGAACAGCGGCCGCCCATCGAGGTCGCGTCCGTAGGTGTTGACGTTCTGCCCGAGCAACGTCACTTCGACGACGCCCTCGTCCATCAAAGCTCCAACCTCGTCGAGGATCTCGCCCATCCGCCTGCTCACTTGCGGACCGCGCACCGACGGGACGATGCAGAACGTGCACGCGTTGTCGCATCCGACGCTGACCGCCACCCACGCGTGGAACGGGTCGGTACGCCGTGCCGGCAACGCGCTCGGGAAGACTTCGGTTTGCTCGCGGAACTCGAATGCGGGGACGCCCGTCCGTTCGCGACGCTCGAGTAACGCGGGCAGCTCGCCGACCGCGAACGTTCCGAACGCGGCGTCGACCCAGGGCGCGCGCTCGATGATCAGCCCCTTGTCCTTCTGCACGAGGCAGCCGCCGACCGCGATACGCATCTCGGGCCGCCGCTGCTTCGCGTGCTTGAGTTGGCCGAGCGTGCCGTACAGGCGATTGTCCGCGTTCTCCCGGATCGCGCACGTGTTCAGCACGACGAGATCTGCGGCGTCGGCATCGTCGGCTTTGGTGTAACCCTCGGCCTCGAGAAGCCCCGCGATGCGCTCGGAGTCGTGCTCGTTCATCTGGCACCCGAACGTGCGCACGAAGTACGTGGGCATGCGTCCATTCTAGAGGGGCTTCGCGGCGCGGAACCCCCGCTACGATGCGCGCGTGAAGCTCGTGACGTGGGAGCATGCAGACACACCGCGGCCGGGCGCGCTCGTGGAAGGCGGCGTGGTCGACCTCTCACCGGTCGCGCCCTCAGTGGAGGCGCTCATCGACGCCGGGCCGGTTGCATGGTCGCGCGCCGCAGACGCCGCCTCCGGCGTGGCGGACGTCCCCGATCCGAGGCTGCTCGCGCCGCTCCGCCCCGCCAGCATGCGCGACTTCCTCGCCTTCGAAGACCACGCCAAGGCCGGAGCCGCGCGTCGCGGCGAGCAGCTGAACCCGGCGTGGTACCGGACGCCCGTCTACTACAAGGGGAACCATCGCTCGATCGCCGGGCCCGGCGAGGACGTCGCGTGGCCGGCCTGGAGCGAGCGGCTGGACTTCGAGATGGAGCTCGCGTGCGTGATCGGCGCGCGCTCGCGCGATCTGGATGCCGCATCCGCGGAGCGAGCGATCTTCGGGTACACGATCATGAACGACTGGTCGGCGCGTGACGTGCAGCGCGACGAGATGGCGATGCGCCTCGGGCCGGCGAAGTCGAAGGACTTCTCGACGTCTCTCGGACCCTGCATCGTGACCGCGGATGAGATCGATCCGCGAGACGGTTTGACGATGACGGCGCGCGTGAACGGCGAGGTCTGGGCGACCGCGAACAGCGCGGCGATGCACTGGACCTTCCCCCAGATGATCGCGCACGTGTCCGCGGGAGAAGACGTGTGGCCGTGCGACGTCTACGGATCGGGCACCGCGTTCGGCGGGTGCGGGCTCGATCAGGATCGCTGGATACGTCCGGGAGATATCGTCGAGCTCGAGGTCGAGCGGATCGGGGTGCTGAAGAACCGCGTGGTGCGCTAGTGCGTGTGGGAGTTGCGCTCTTCGCGCAGGCGCTGCGCGAGCTCGATCAGGATCTTTCGCGCGATCGAGGGGTTCTTTTCGATGATCGGCATGAACTGCCACGACGCGATCGACAGCGTCGACACGGCGGTGTCGGCGCGGACCGTCGCCGTTCGCGGGCCGCGATCGATCAACGACAGTTCCCCGAAGAAGCCGCCGGGCCCGATCGTGTCGCGCGTCCGGCCATTGACGAGGACCTTGGCTTTTCCGCGCACGATCATGTGGAAACCGACGCCGGCCTCGCCTTGGGTGACGATGGTGGCGCCGGCGGGGAACTCGACATGGCGCGCGTGCTTCTCGATCTGCTGGAGCTCCTTGCGGGAAAGCCCGTCGAAAAGGTCGACGCAGGACAGCATCTCGAGCGTGCTCTTGCGGGCCATCCCACTCCTCCCCGGGCGGTTGCCGCCCCATCATAGAGGAGCTACCGCCGGCCGCTAGGCGGGCGCTTCGCCTTCCGCCTGCTGGCGCTCGGTCCGGGACGGGGACGCCACCGGGGGGACCGTGGACGCCTGCGCCCGGTCCTCCACCCGGATACGGATCGCCGTGCGGCCCTCTCCGCCGATCTCGATGTCCTGGAAGCCGGGGATGCAGATCGGGTCGAGACCCTCGGCGGCGACGTACGACCGCGAGATAGCGATCGCCTTGACCGCTTGGTTCAACGCCGCGGCACCGATGACTTGCACGTCGACATAGCCGCGCTCGCGGAGTACCCCCGCGATGGCCCCCGCCACCGACTTGGGATTCGACCATGCGGAAACTTTGAGGAAGTCAACGCCGGCCAATAGCACCCCCAGTGCCGAGCCGAATGTGGCAATGGGGAATTCAAGCGCTTTGTCCTGTGATACGCAAACAGGACGAATCAATCGTTTCGCTTGCTTTACTTCGCGTATTCGGTGGCTCTGATCTCCCGCACAACCGTGATCCGGATCTGCCCGGGGTACTGCAATTCCTCCTCGATACGTTTGGCGATGTCACGTGCCAACACTTGGCACGCGAGATCGTCGAGGTCGTCCGGCTTGACCATGACACGCACTTCGCGCCCGGCCTGCATGGCGAAGACTTTCTCGACACCGGGGTACGACGTTGCGATCTCTTCGAGCTTCTCCAACCGCTTGACGTAGGTTTCGAGCGTCTCGCGACGCGCGCCCGGTCTCCCTCCGGAGATCTGGTCGGCCGTCTGCGACAGCACCGCTTCGATCGTCCGCTGCTCGACCTCGCCGTGGTGCGACTCGATCGCGTGGCACACCTCGGCCGGCTCTTTCAACCGCCGCGCGAGCTCGGCACCGATGAGTGCGTGCGAGCCTTCGACCTCGTGCGTCACGGCCTTGCCGATGTCGTGCAGCAGGGCGCAACGCTTCACCAGCCTCACCTGATCCGACGGAAGCCCGAGTTCCGCGGCCATGGCGCCGGCGATGTGGGCGCTCTCGACGAGATGCTTGAGAACGTTCTGCCCGTACGACGTCCGGTACTGAAGCCGCCCGAGCACGCGGATCATCTCCGGATGCACGTCGGTCATCCCGACTTCGAGCACGGCTTCCTCACCGGCCTTGCGGATCTCCTGCTCGACCTCGCCTTTGGCGCGCTCGTGCATCTCCTCGATACGTGCGGGGTGGATGCGGCCGTCGGCGATGAGTTTCTCGAGTGTGATGCGGCCGATCTCCCGCCGCACCGGGTCGAAGCAGGACAGCAGCACCGCTTCTGGGGTGTCGTCGATGATGATGTTGACGCCGGTCGTGGCTTCGAAGGCGCGGATGTTGCGGCCCTCGCGGCCGATGATGCGGCCTTTCATGTCGTCCGACGGCAATGCGATCGTTGCGACCGTCGACTCCGCGGTCTGTTCCGACGCCAACCGCTGGATCGCGAGCGTGATGATGCGCCGGGCCCGAAGCTCGGCTTCCTCGCGCGCGCGGGTCTCGAGGTCGCGGACCATCGCCATCGCGTCGCGCTTGGCTTCGTCCTCGACCCGTTTCATGAGGACGCCCTTCGCTTCCGCAGCCGTCATGCCGGCGACCTTTTCGAGCTGGTGGCGGATCTCTTCCACTTGGGACTCGACGTCCTGACGCGCCCGCGCGACACCTTCTTCCTTTCCGGCGATGTCGCGACTCTGACGCTGGATCTCCAGATCCTTGGCGTCCAGGGTCCGCTCCCGCTCACCCAGGCGGTCCTCGCGCTTGTCGAGCTCGGCGCGGCGCGACTTGATCTCGTCGTCGGCTTGCTCGCGGAGTTTCAGGACCTCGTCCTTGGCCTCGACCTGCGCTTCACGGCGTCGCGTTTCCGCATCCCGCTCCGCGTCGGCGAGGATCGTCTTCGCTTTGGCTTCGATCGAGTCGGCGCTCCGGGCCGAGTTCTGCCGCGAGTACATCCAGCCGGCGGCCGCACCGACGACGATCCCGATCAACAGATAGACGGCGATCATCGCGTTCAACGCTCCTTCCACGGAC